>Ga0326727_10003217_pt1 | contig 52957 bp, 32 predicted proteins | sample MB2enrmetagenome_FD_207643 | JGI IMG/M metagenome (GOLD analysis project Ga0326727, IMG submission 207643) | Lab enriched peat soil microbial communities from McLean, Ithaca, NY, United States - MB29MY | ecosystem: Environmental > Terrestrial > Soil > Wetlands > Peat | place: USA: New York...
GGCCGATCTGCACCGCGAGGGTTCGACCATCTGCATGGTCACGCACGATCCCCGCTTTGCGCGCCACGCCGAGCGCGAGGTGCACCTGTTCGACGGAAAGGTGGTAAGCGAGCAGGAGCAGAAGAAGCTCGAAGAAGAAGCGGAGGCTTAGGCCATGCTGCCGAACCTCGTTCGCGACCTGAGCTACGCCCTGCGCCAGTTGCGCCGCGCGCCCGGTTTCGCAATCACCGCGATTGCTACGCTTGCGCTGAGCGTGGGCATTGCCACAGCGGTCTTCTGCGTGATTGATGCCGTAGTGCTGCAACCGCTGCCCTACGCACAACCCGGCCGCATTGTCGACTTCGATATGCACAGCGGCAGCGGAATGTACAGCCAGCCGGCATCCTGGCCTTCGTATCTCGACGAGCGCAATCAGTCCACGTCGTTCAAGGCGCTGGCCGGATACTTCCGCTGGAGAGAATCGGCAGCCGAGACGCCGGCCGGGCCAGCGGTTCTGCAGGTGGTTCGCACCAGTTCCAACTTCTTCGATGTCTTCGGCGTTCCTCCCATGCTTGGCCGCGGATTCCTGCCCGGCGAAGAACAAGCGGGCAAGAACGACATCGTTGTGCTCGGTTACGACACGTGGATGAAGCACTACAACGGTAACCGCAACGTGGTGGGAAGTGGGGTGCGTCTCGACGGCCACACTTACACTATCGTCGGCGTGATGCCCGCGGGCTTTCGCTTCCCGCTGAATACGCGCGACGGCCTTTACACTCCTGTGCACCTCGATGCCGCCGCCTGGATGACGACGCGCGGCGGCCATTGGCTGCGCACGGTCGGCAGGCTCAAGGACGGCGTCAGTCTGGCGCAGGCACAGGCCGATATCCAGCACGTGTTCGCCAACATCGGCAAAGCTTTCCCGGATACCGACGGCGGGCGTGCCGTGCGTTTGCAGCCGCTCTCGATGGCGGTTGACCAGACGAGCCGGGGTCCGTTGTGGGTGCTGCTTGGCGCGGTGCTTGCAGTGCTGGCGATCGGATGCGTGAATATCGCCGGACTTCTGCTGTCGCGCGGCGTCAAGCGCCAGCGCGAGATGGCCATGCGCGTGGCCATCGGCGCGGGCCGCGCACGGCTGCTGCGGCAAATGTTTACCGAAGGCTTGCTGCTGGCGCTGGCCGGCGCTGCGGGCGGCGTGCTGCTCGCCTCGTCGGTTCTCGACCTGATGCGTACGTTTCTCATCAAGGCACTGCAGCGCGGGGCCGACATTCATCTCAACTGGAGCGTCCTTGGCGCGGCTCTGGGAATTGCAATTGTCGCTAGCCTGGTGGCTTCGCTGGTTCCGGCGTTCAAGCTGTCGGGCGTCGATCCCAACACCGCGCTGAGAACCGGAGGCAGCGCCGGCACCGGGCGCGGCGAGCATCGCCTGCGCGCTGGTTTTGTCATCACGCAGGTTGCTCTCACATTGGTTCTGCTCGTAGTGGCAGGCCTGCTGATGCGCGTTGTAACCCGCTACCGTCATGTGGACCTGGGATACGACCCCGCCCGCATCCTCGCCGTCGATCTGCATGTCGCGCCGGTGCGCTATGACGGCCGCGATGTCGTGGCCGATTTCTACCAGCCTCTGCTCGATCGCGTGTCGCACATCCCCGGCGTGCGTGCCGCCGGCCTCATCGACATGCTGCCCATCGAAGCCTGGGGCTCGAATCGCGATGCGCACATCGCCGGCCAGCCGCCATATCCGAAGAATTCCGCGATGTTGGTGGAAATGCGAATGGTCTCGACAGGCTACTTCGATGTCTTCGGACTTTCGACGCGCGCGGGAAGAGCACTGAGCCCGGCGCTGGACCCGAGCAGCAACAAGGCGCCAACGGTGGTCGTGAACCAGGCATTTGTCAACCAGTATCTTCACGGCAACATGGGCAACTCTACACCCAGGCTTGACGATGCAAAGCAACCGGACGAATACACCCAAATTGTGGGCGCGACCGGCGACGTGCGCCAGGACCTGCGCGAGAATCCGCTGGCGGAGATGGATTATCTGATCGATGAGATTCCACCAGCGCAGAGCGCTGCCACGCTGTCGGCCATGGTGCTGGTGGTACGCGCCGATGGCGATCCGCAGCAGTTGATCGAGCCGTTGCGGCAGGCGCTGCACGATGTCGACCCCACCGTTCCGTTCGATTTTCCGCGCACCATGACCGATGTGGTGAATGACGAGCTGATCTTCGATCGCATGATGGGCTGGCTCTTCGGAATTTTTGCATCGATGGCGCTGGTTCTGGCGCTTGTAGGGCTCTACGGACTCGTCAGCCATGAAGTGGAACAGAGCACCCATGACATCGGCGTGCGCATGGCGCTGGGCGCTTCGCGCGAACGGGTGCTGGGAATGGTATTGCGCCGCGTGGCGTGGATGCTGGGCGCGGGAGCTGTTGCCGGGCTGGTGCTGGCGATTGCCGCGCGCAAGCTCATTGGCGTCGTCATCTATTTCGATGCCGGCAAAGAATCCGGCAGCCTGATTGCGATCGCGCTGTTGCTGGTAGCCGCGGGGTTGGTTGCCGCACTCATTCCCGCCGGCCGCGCAGCATCCGTCGAACCCATGCAGGCGCTGAGAGCTGAGTAACCGGCTTTGACGGTGACAAGGAAGAAGGCACGGAATGAGAATCCTCTGGCACGATATCTGCTACGCATTGCGCCAGCTTCGCAAGAATCCCGGATTTGCCGCGACCGCGGTGATTACGCTGGCCCTGGGCATCGCCGCCACCAGCACCATCTTCAGTTGGATTCACTCCACTCTCTTTAATCCCATTCCCGGCGTGACGCATACCGGCAACATGATCACCATTCAGCGCGGCGAGCGCAGCGAACATGCATTGCCGCCTCTCTCGTACGACGACTATGTCGACCTGCGCACCCACGCCACTTCTCTTTCGGGCCTGCTCGGGTACCACGACGACTTTATGTCTCTCACAGGAGCGGGAATGCCGGTGCGCATCTATGGCGCGCTTACTTCGTCGAATTACTTTGAAGTGCTCGGCGTCCATCCCATCCTGGGCCGCACTTTTGCTCAATCCAACTTCAACGAACGCGCCGGAGCGCCGGAGGCAATCCTCAGCTACACGCTCTGGCAGAACCACTTCGGCTCCGATCCCGGCATCGTAGGCAAATCCATCCAGGTGAATCTGCACAGCTATACCGTTGTGGGCGTTGCGCCGCGCGGATTCGAGGGCTGCAAGTCGGGACTCCGCACCGACATCTGGTTCCCACTGGGCATGGACGGCCCTGTTTGGGGTGGGGATCGTATCAACAATCGCGGCCTGTCGTGGTTGAACGTGCTTGGCGTCCTTCGACCCGGCGCCGATCCCCGCCAGGCCGAGAACGAGCTCAACCTGATCATGCAGGGCATCGCCGACCGCTATCCCGACACACATCGCGGCAACAATATGCTCTCCGTCGATCCGCTGTGGCGCTCACCCTTCGGCGCCAACGTTTATCTCGCGGGCACGCTGCCCATCCTGCTGGCGCTGGCCGGCGCACTGCTGATTCTGGCCTGCGCCAATGTGGCCAACCTGCTTCTGGTACGCTCCGTCTCGCGCCGTCGAGAGTGCGCCATTCGCCTGGCGATGGGCGCGGGCCGCTGGACGCTCGCGCGCCAGTTCCTCATTGAGAATCTGCTGGTGGCGCTGGCCGGCGGCGCAATCGCACTTACCGTGACCTATTGGACGGCGAGCACACTCAGCATCTTCGTGCCCAGCGTCATCCTGCCGATCGACATCAACGGACACGTGGACCTGGCGGTCATGCTGGCCACCTTCGCAGCTTCATTGGCGACTGCTGTAATCTCCGGCATCGTTCCCGCACTCCGTGCTTCGGCGCTCGCTCCGGTGACAGTGCTCAAGGACGAAGGGCTGAGCGCCTCGGCCGGCATTCACAAGTCACGCCTCACCTCCGCGCTGGTTGCCGCGCAGATCGCTCTCTCGCTGGTGCTGCTGGTGTGCGCCGGGCTGTTCGTGCGCAGCCTCAACAAATCGCAGAGCTCCGATCCCGGCTTCGATCCGCACCATGTCTACCTTGCGTCCTTTGACCTCGATCCCTTCGGCTACTCGGATGCAAAGGAGATTGAATTCGAGCGCGATGTTCTCGATCGCGTGCGAGCGCTGCCCGGTGTCCGCTACACAGCACTGGCCGATTTTTCGCCGCTCAGTTACTCCCTTCACTCCCGCGGCGTACTGCCCGAGGGTTACGTCCCGCAGCCGCACGAATCCGTCGAGGTCGATCGCGGCGACGTGTCTACCGATTATTTGAAGACCCTGCGCACTTCGCTCATCTCCGGCCGGGAGTTCACGGCTGCCGACAATTTCAATTCCGCACTGGTGGCCATGGTGAACCAGGCCCTGGTCGATCGCTACTGGCCGGGACAGAACCCGATCGGCAAACACGTCCAGGACGGCAGCCGCACCTATACGGTGGTGGGAGTGGTGGCGAATGCCAAATACCGCCGCCTGGTTCGGGAGCCGGCGCCCTTGATTCTCTTTCCGCTCGGGCAGCGCCGAGACGGTGATGTGATTCTGCATGTGCGCGTCAATGGCGACCCTGCGGCATACGCTCCCGCAATCGAGCGCGCCATTCACAGCCTCAACCCCGATCTGCCCCTTTACGGCGTTACCACGCTCGAACACAACATGTGGATCGGCAATATTTTTGAGCGCCTCGCGGTGGTCTTTGCCGGCGCATTCGGGCTGGTGGCAATGCTATTGGCCGCGGTTGGCATTTACGGCGTGGTCTCGTATACCACTCGGCAACGCACGCACGAGATCGGCATCCGCATGGCGCTGGGCGCCGGGCGCGCCGACGTGTTTCGCCAGACTCTGCGGCAGGGGCTGCGGCTCACGCTCATCGGACTTGCCGCAGGCGTCATTGCCTCGCTGGCTTGCACCCGATTCCTGCGCGGAATGCTTTACGGCGTAGCCGCCACCGATTGGCTCACATTCTCTGCAGTCGCAGCGGCACTGGCGCTGGTGGCGCTGGCCGCTTGTCTCATGCCCGCCTGGCGTGCCTCTTCCGTCGATCCCATGCAGGCGCTGCGTACCGAATAAGAACGCCCGGCGATGGCCGTTGAAAGGAACCGCAATGAAGAACGTCGGAATCGACATCCGCTATGCACTCCGTCACCTCGCCAAGTCACCGGGCTTCACGCTCACCGCCGTGCTCACGCTGGCCTTCGGCATCGGCGCAACGACCGCCATCTTTTCCATCGTCGAGGGCGTACTGCTGCGCCCGCTCCCATTCGCCGATCCCGGACGGCTGGTAGCCTTTGGCGACAAACTCGCGGGCACTGAGCTTGGCCCGAACGGAATTGACGGCGTGACCGCTCCTGAAACCGGCGTCTACGAGCGCGAAACCCAGGGATTCACGGCGCTGGGCGGGTACCAGCAGGCGGGATTCGAGTTTTCCGGCACGGGCGCTCCGGCGCAGATTAACGCCAGTCGATTGACGGCAAGCATCTTTCCGGCCCTCGGCGTTTCGCCGCTCATGGGCCGCGTATTCTCGCAGACCGAAGACGACGGAAAGCAGCAGGTGGCCGTCATAAGTTACCAGATGTGGAACAGCCGCTTCAACGCAGATACCCATGTGCTGGGGAAAAAGATCCTGCTTGATCGCAAACCTTACGAGATTATCGGCGTGATGCCGCGAGAGTTCGAGTTCCCGCTGGTGCCGGGGCAAATGAACCGCAGCGAGCTGTGGGTGCCGATGAGCTTTTCCAATGTCGAACTTTCAGGCGCGGGCGCTGCGAGCTGGAACTTCCAGATGGTGGGCCGGCTCAAGCCCGGCGTGACCGCGTCGCAGGCCCAGCAGAGCGCGGAACGCGTGGCCAAGGAGATTGAAAAGGGCTTCCCGTCGTTCATGACCAGCCTGCACATCGACGCCGCGGTTCACCCGCTGGCTGAAGACACCGTGGCGCAGGCGCGTCCGCTCATTCGCACGCTGTTCTGGGCCGTGATGGTGGTGCTGTTCATCGCCTGCGCCAACCTCGCCGGGTTGCTGCTGGTGCGCGTCATTCGCCGCCGCCGCGAGATCGCCGTACGACTCGCGCTGGGCGCAAGCGGCAGTGTCATCCTGCGCCAGACGCTGATTGAAACCCTCGTGCTCAGCACTGCCGGCGCTCTGCTTGGACTTGGCCTAGCTGCGGTTACGCTCCGCATCGGCATCAGCTTTCTGCCTGAGACGCTTCCGCGCGTCAGCTCCATCGGAATGGACTGGCCGGTGGCAGGCTTTGCTCTCGCCGCGGCCCTCCTCACCGGCCTGGGCTGCGGCATTCTTCCGGCTCTCGCCGCGGCGCGCACCGGAGTGAATGACGCATTGAAAGAAGGGGGACGCACCGGCACTGCAGGCGGCGGCAGCGCGCGGCTTCGCTCGGCGCTGGTGGTTACTGAGATTGCGGTTGCGCTCGTACTGCTCGTCGCTTCAGGCCTGCTGCTGCGCAGCTTTGAGAAGATGCGCGAGGTCAATCTCGGCCTGAATCCCGATCGCATGCTCACGGCCGTCTATAACCTGCCCCAGCGCCAATACTCGACGCAGGCCGCGATCGACGCATTCAACGACACGCTGCTACGCCGTCTCGCCATCCTGCCCGGCGTCAAGTCGGTGGGCATCACCTCGCAATTGCCGGCCTCGGGATTCGGAGGCAATTCGGCGTTCATCGCTGAAGGGTACGTTCCACCCAAGGGGGCTGCTCTTAGTCTCGCGTGGCCTTCGACAACCATCGGCAACTACCTTGGCGCGGCCGGGATTCCGCTTCTCCGGGGCCGCGATTTTACGCCGGCAGATACCGTCAAGTCTCCGATGGTGGTGATTGTGAACCGCACCCTGGCCGAAAAATTCTGGCCCGGCCAGGATCCGATCGGCAAACGCATCCGGTGGGGCATGCAGGAGACGCCCACGCCATGGATGACCGTTGTGGGCGTGATCGGCGACGTGCGGCAAGCGACGCCCGACGTTCCGGTGATGTACCAGATTTACCAGCCCGCCAGCCAGAATGCAGCATCGTACGGTTCGCTGGCTCCGCCTGACACGCTGAACGCGCAGGGCGGCGCCATTGTGATGCGCACTTCGCGCGACCCGGAACAGAGCATCGTAGATCTTCGCGCCGCAGTGAGACAGATCGATCCGCAGCTACCGCTCGTCCAGGTGCAGTCGATGGACCATGCGGTGAGCGAAGCTGAAGCGCCGCGCCGCTTCAACGCTGCACTCATTTCGAGCTTCGCGGCGGCAGCCGTGCTCCTGGCGCTGCTCGGCATTTACAGCATCATCGCGTTCTCAGCCGCGCAGCGCACGCAGGAGATGGCGATTCGCCTTGCCCTCGGCAGCCAGCGCTCGACCATCATACAGCTCATCCTGGTTTCAGGCGCGAAATTGGGCCTCATCGGATGCGGGTTTGGCGCCGTTGCGGCCATCTTCGCCACGCGGCTGCTGAGCACGCTTCTCTTTGAGGTCGATCCGCTCGATCCGGCAGTGATTGTGCTTGCCGCCTTGTCAATCTTCGCGCTGGCGCTTGCGGCTTCGTTCATCCCCGCGCGCCGCGCCGCAGCCATTGAACCGATGCAAGCACTGAGATCGGAGTAGTCGCCAGAGACAAAGGAGCACGGAGGTCAGACGATGAATACACTGTGGCTCGACATTCGATTCGCGCTGCGCCAATTGCGCAAGTCGCCCGGCTTTACCGTGACGGCCGCGCTCACGCTGGCCCTGGGCATTGGGGCCAATACCGCGATCTTCACGCTGGTGCACGCCATCCTGCTGCGCTCGCTGCCGGTCACCGAGCCAGCTCAGTTATGGCGCGTGGGCGACACCGACGATTGCTGCGTCGACGGCGGCTTCCCCGGAAATGCCAGCGACACAGGCGACTTCGCCATCTTCTCCACCGATCTTTATACCTATCTGCGCGCGCAGACACCGGAGTTCGAGCAACTGGCAGCGATGCAGGCTGGACAAGGACGGTGGTCGGTACGACGCGGCAACGAATTGCCCAAGTCGTTGCGCGGTGAGTTCGCATCGGGCAACTACTTTGCCACGCTCGGTCTGAATGCCTTCGAGGGCCGGCTCTTTAAAGACTCCGATGACACCCCCACCGCGGCGCCAGCAGTTGTTGTCAGCTACCAGGCATGGAAGGGTGAATTCGCCTCCGACCCCAACATCGTCGGCTCCACGATCTTCCTACAGACACATCCTTTCACCGTCGCCGGCATCACTCCGCCCGGCTTCTATGGCGATCGCGTCTCCGACACACCTCCCGACTTCTGGATACCGATCAACACCGAGCCTTACGTGCGCGGCCCCAGCTCAATTCTTCACCACGGCGATTCCCACTGGCTTTACCTGCTGGGCCGCGTTCGCCCCGGCACGAGCATCCCCGCACTGCAATCCAAAATGACCGCATTGCTGCGCCAATGGCTTTGGACCCGGCCCGTCCTTCTCCAGTTCGGCGGAGGAGCCATCATTCCCAAAATGCACGTGGTTCTGGCGCCGGGCGGCGGCGGAATCCAGATCATGCAGGACTACGTGGGCCAGGGGCTGAGATTGCTCATGATCCTCTCCTCGATCGTGTTGCTCATCGCTTGCGCCAACATCGCCAACCTGATGATGGCCCGCGCGACGACTCGCCGCGCCGAGCTGGCGGTGCGCATGGCCATCGGCGCTGCGCGCACTCGCATCCTGCGCCAGATTCTGACTGAGAGCGTTCTGTTGAGCTGCATCGGCGGCCTGGCCGGGCTCGGCGTCGCCTATGCTGGATGCCGCACGATCCTAGCCCTAGCTTTTCCCGATGCGCGCAACTTGCCCATCGATGCCAGCCCATCGCTCATCGTGCTGGGATTCACCTTCCTTGTCTCGTTGGTCACCGGCATTCTCTTCGGCGTGGGTCCGGCATGGCTCTCGTTGCATGCGCAGCCTGCCGAAGCGCTGCGCGGCGTCAATCGCTCCACCAGCGACCGCTCGTCGCTGCCGCAAAAATCGCTGGTCGTCTTTCAGGCCGCGCTTTCGGTGGTTCTGCTTTGCGGAGCAATTCTGATGACGCGCACCCTCCTCAACTTGCAGAACCAGAACTTCGGCGTGGAAACTCAAAACCGCTACATTCTGCATTTCGATCCCGTCGGCGCCGGATACACCACGGAACGCCTGCCGGCGCTTTACCGCCAGCTTGAAGACCGCTTCTCCGCCATACCCGGCGTCCGCAACTTCAGCCTGGCACTTTACAGCCCGCTCGAAGGCGACAATTGGGGCGAGTGCGCAATCCCGCAAGGTCACGCCGCGCCCAAGCCAAACGAAGACTGCGGCGCAACCTGGGTGCGCGTGAGCACGCACTATCTCGACTCCATCGGAGTGCCCATTGTGCGCGGCCGCGACTTCAACCAGCAGGACACCTCCACATCGCCTCAGGTGGTGCTGGTGAACGAAACCTTCGTCAAGCGCTTCTTCCCCGGCACAGATCCCCTCGGCAAGCACTTCGGCATCGATTTTCCGCAGTACTCCGGTGCGTGGCAGATCGTCGGCGTCTTTCGCGATTTCAAAATGAACGACCCGCGCGAGAAGGTCCGCCCGGTTTACCTGCGTCCGCTCGCCCAGCAGTTCATGGGCTACAAGGAGCCGGACATGATCGGCACCGAGGTGCAGTCGATGAACATGGGGGCGATGATCTTGGATTTCAACTCCGCTCCCTCCGATGTCGTTTCGCTCATCCGCCATACGCTGGCCTCCATCGACCCGAATCTCACAGTCTCGGATCTTCGTTCGTTTGAGAAGCAGGTGGCCGGCAACTTCGATACCGAGCGCCTCATCGCGCGCCTGACCACGCTTTTCGGCATCATCGCTCTGACGCTGGCCTGCGTGGGCCTCTACGGCGTCATGTCGTATTTTGTCGCGCGCCGAACCAGCGAAATCGGCATCCGCATGGCGCTCGGCGCCACGCGGGGTTCGGTCGTGACTCTGGTGTTGCGCGGAGCCATGTGGCAGATTCTGATCGGCCTTGTGTTGGGCATCCCCGCGTCGCTTTACGTCGGATACCTGATGAAGAGCATTCTCTATGGCGTCGGCAGCTACGATCCGTGGGCTCTCACGCTGGCGCCCGTCATGCTTGTCATCTGCGCCACTTTCGCGGGATTCCTGCCCGCCCGCCGCGCGGCATCCATTGAGCCCATGCAGGCTTTGCGCATCGAGTAACGGCGCTTGAGAAGAAAGGAGTTTTCAGATGCGATCGATCCTTGACGATTTGCGCTACGCAGTACGGCAGTTGCGCAAGTCGCCCGGCTTTACGGCGGCGGCGGTGCTTACGCTGGCGCTCGGCATCGGCTCCAGCTCCGCCATCTTCTGCCTGATGGATAACCTCTGGCTGCATCCCATGCGCATCCCGCACCCGGGAAGAATCGTCCGCGTCTTCGGCACTACGGCGCAGGATCAGGAAGCAGCGTTCACCTTTATCGAGTATCAGGCGATGGCCCAGCGGGCGACGGCGTTTCAAGGGCCAAGTGCAGGGCTGGCTGCCATTGGCGGGCGCGGAAGCCTGATGCCTCGCGCCGACGGAACATCCCGGTTGTTCCTCACCAATGTCGTCTCCAGCAACTTCTTTAACGTACTCGGCGTACGTCCACTGCTGGGCCGCGTCTTTGCCGCGCAAGACTCTGCTCTGCTGCGCACGCATCCGGGCGTGGTGCTCGGGTTCAACTGCTGGAAGAAAGACTTCAACGGCGATCCAGACATCGTCGGCAGGCAGATCCCGCTGCGGCACGGAAAGAACCGGATCAACCAGATTGAGGTCTGGGGAGTGTTGCCCGCGTCATTCCCCGAGATCGATCCGGCCAGCGACCGCGACCTGTGGATGCCGGCTGAGACCTGGGCCTCGGTTGTCAGCGAGGAGGATCTGACCTCGCGCGATTTCCGCTGGTTCAACCTGATTGGCCGCCTTGCGCCGGGAGCGACTGCGGCGCAGGCCAACGATCAGGTTGCTGCCATCGCCGGCGCTCTTTCTGCCGCAGATCAGGCCAACAATCACGACCGTGGCGCGCGCGCCGTCTCCGATTTCAACTACCGCATAAACCAGGCGGGGACCACGGGCAAGGTTCTGCTGGCCATTGTCGGCGGCGTGCTGCTGCTGGCGATTGTGAATGTAACTCACCTGCTGCTGGCGCGCGCCGCTACCCGCGCTCCCGAAGTTGCCTTGCGCCTTTCACTGGGTGCGCGGCGATGGGTGGTCGCGCGACAGTTGCTGGTTGAAAACCTGTTGCTTGGCATCGTGAGTCTTGCAGCGGGCCTGGCGCTGGCTGCGGTTTTAGCAGTGGCGATGCCGCGACTGTTGATTGAAGAGCCGGCAATGCTCCAGTCGTACGGCTTCGGCCTTCACTTCGCGCTCGACGCCCGCGTCTTCACATTCGCGGCATTGCTGGCTCTGGTGACCGTTTTGCTGCTGGCATTTGTCCCGCTGAGCCAAGTCGCGCGCAGTGAGCTGCTGCCGATTTTGCAAGCGAATGCAGTCACGCGCACCGCCGGCAGGGCTCCGTTCCTGCGCCGCGCCGCGGTGTGGCTGCAGATCGGCATATCGTTCGCGCTGCTGGTTTCAACTGGAGCTCTGGTGCGCAGCTTCCTGAACACGCGCACGAAAGACATCGGCCTTACGCGCAACCAAGCGCTCGTGGTTTGGACGCAGGAGCCGGATGCTCCGATGCGCGATACGGTGATCGCCAATCTGCGCGCGTTGCCGGGTGTCGAAAGCGTTGGTTACGGCATTCGCTCGCCGCTCATGACTTCTGAAGGGGGCATCGCAGTCAAGGCCCTGCTGCCGAGTCATCCCGAGCTGCGCGATCCTACTGAGATCAAGTTCAACGCAGTGAGTCCGGAGTTTCTCAACGTGACAGGCACGCGGGTGCTGCGCGGGCGAGGATTCGCCGCGACTGACGACCGGGGCGGGAACCCTGTTGTGCTGATCAACCAGACGATGGCCGAAAAGTACTGGCCCGGGCAAAATCCTATCGGCCAGATCGTTCACTTGCTCGGATCCAGCGCAGGCGCCAATTCCGCTTTTGACGCGCAGGTCATCGGCGTCACCGAAACCGCGCCCATCAACAGCATTGGCGAATTGCCCGAACCTTATCTCTATGTGCCGTGGCCGCAGTACCAGGCTCACCTTGGAAATATGGGCGAGATCGCTTTCATCGTTCGCACGCGCCAGAACGCCATGGTCATGGCCCAGGATGCGCGCCAGGTGCTGATTCACACCAACCCACTGCTCGACCCCATGATGGTCACCTCGCTTCCGGAACTGATTCGCTATTCGGCCGGCGATTACCAAATGATGGCTGAGCTGGTCAGCGCGCTAGGCCTCATCGGATTGGCGCTTACCGTCGTCGGACTCTACGGCTTCCTCGCCTTCCGCGTGACCCAGCGGCGGCGCGAGATCGGGATCCGCATGGCTCTTGGGGCAACGCGCGAAGCCACGGCTTGGCTTATCGTGCGCGACACCGCGCGGATGGCGGCGACTGGCTTGGGACTGGGAGTTCTGTTGTCAATTGGCGCGGCACGGGTTGAAACCGCGGCGCTCTTCGGGGTGCGTCCGCTCGATGCGTATTCGTTGGCCGCTGCGCTCGTTGTATTGTCGCTGGCGGTCATGGCGGCCGCATTGCTGCCAGCCCGGCGCGCTTCATCCATTGAACCCATGCAGGCGCTGAGAACGGAATAGACCTCCGAGGAGGACGAGAGACCTTATGCAGAAACTACTTCAGAATCTCCGCTTCAGCCTGCGTATGTTGCGCAAGAACGCGGGGCTCACTGCCACGGTCGCCATTACCCTGGCCCTCGGCATCGGCGCCACCACGGCCATTTACACCGTGGTGTACGCCACGCTGCTCGCACCCATGCCGTATCCAAATCCCGACCAGCTGGTGATGGTCTGGTCGAAGGTTCAGGGCAACCGCAATCAACTCGCAGCCCAGGACTTTGTCGACTGGAAAAACCAGAACAAAGTGTTCCAGGACATCAATGCCTTCACCGGGGGCAGCTTCAACCTCGCTACCAAAGAGCAGCCCGAGTATCTGCAGGGCCAGTTCACTACACCGGGCATGTACCGGATGATGGGCAATCAGTTCCTCTACGGCCGCGATTTTCTTCCCGAGGAGGGCACGCTCGGCAAGGAACATGAAGTCATTCTGATGAACAAGTTGTGGAAGCGCCTTGGCTCCGATCCCAATATCGTCAGCAAGACCATCCAACTAGATGGAGCCCCCTACACAGTCGTCGGCGTCTTTGCTCCCGGCCAGGCCGACCGGCTTGACAACTGGCTTGTAGTGCCGCTGGCGTTCAAGCCCGACCAGCTCAATCACGACTTCCACTGGTTGCTCGCCATGGGCCGCCTCAAGCCTGGCGTCAGTTTAAAGCAGGCGCAGGCCGATATGGATTCGGTGACGGCCAACATAGCCAAGGACAACCCCAAGAGCAACAAGGGCTGGGGTGCATTTGTTGAGCCGTTGCACAATGACTTCCTGCCCAAGGAAGAGATCAGCATGTTGTGGATTCTGCTTGGCGCTGTCGGCTTTGTGCTGCTGATCGCCTGCGTGAATATTGCCAACTTGCTGCTTGCCAAAGGCACAACTCGCCAGAAGGAAGTGGCCGTTCGCGCCGCGCTCGGCGCCTCGCGCGGGACGATCTTCGCGCAGTTCCTCACCGAGAATCTGATGCTCGCCCTCCTCGGCGGTGGCCTTGGAGTTGCGCTCGGCTGGGCTTTGCTGCGCGGCATTCAGGCCATCATGCCGCGGGGCACTCTGCCCTCTGAAGCCGACCTTACGCTCAACCTTCCCGTTCTGCTCTTCACGCTGGCCGCCACCACGCTTGCAGGCTTCCTCTTTGGCTGTGCGCCGGGCTGGTTTGCCACGCGAGTCGACCCCGCTGAAGCACTGAAGGAAGGCGGACGCTCCGGCACCGGCGCCGGCCGTCAACACTTACGCCGCTTGCTGGTCATCGGCGAGTTTGCACTGGCGCTCGCGCTGCTCACCGGCGCTGGGCTCGCCATTCACAGCTTCTGGAATCTCACCCAGGTCGACCTCGGCGTCAGCACCACCAACATCCAGACCTTCTCATTGCCTGTGCCCGATTCGCGGCCCAAGGATCCGGCAAGAATCAATGCGTATTACCAGCAGATGGTATCGAGCATCAAGGCTGTTCCAGGCGTGCTGGACGCCGCAGTCTCTGTTGGCCTGCCGCTTGAGGGCTCCGGCTTCGGAATGCCCTTCACTATCGCCGGCCAGCCCGATTTTGCCGATCCATCGCAGCGCCCCAACGCCGGCTTTGACATGATCACTCCCGACTACTTCAAGACTTACAGCATTCCGGTTCTTCGCGGTCGCGCATTCACTGACCAGGACAATGCGTCGAGCGTGCATGTGGCCATGGCGAACAAGAAGTTTGCAGACCAGTTTTTCACCGGTAAGGACCCGCTCCGGCAACGCATCAATGTCGAGGAACTCATTCCCGGAGTCACCAAGCTGGGGCCTTACATCTCGTGGCAGATCGTCGGGGTCTTCAACAACGTGCGCGCCGGTGGATTTCGCGATGACTTTCCTGAGATCGTGGTCCCCTTCGCGCAGACTGCGTGGCCCAGCGCCAATATCGGCGTCCACACCTCGGGCGATCCCGCGAGAGTGTTCCGCAACATCGCCGCCGCCGTCCACTCTGTCGATCCGCAAATTGCACTCGCGGAACCGCATACCCTCGACGAGGTAAAGGGCCTCAATCTCGGCGGGGATCGCTTCATCATGACGCTCATGGGCAGCTTCGCCCTCATCGCCCTGCTGCTTGCAGCAGTCGGGATTTACGGCGTCATGGCCTTCACTGTGGCGCAACGCGAGCACGAGATCGGTCTGCGCATGGCGCTCGGCGCCAGCCGCGAGAATGTTGTGATTCTCGTCCTAAGGGAAGCGCTGATCCTGGCCTGCATCGGCCTCGCTATCGGCCTGGTCGGTGCGTTCTTCATCGGACGGGCCTTGCACAGCGCCCTCTATGGCATCGGCACGGTTGACTACGGCGCATTCGTCGCTGTTTCGTTCGTCCTGCTCGCCGCATCCATGATTGCAAGCTGGCTGCCTGCACGCCGCGCAGCTTCAGTCGAACCCATGCAGGCATTGCGCACGGAGTAGACCTCCGAGGAGAAAGAACGATGAACACGCTGGTTCAAGACATTCGCTACGCGCTGCGGCAATTGCGCCATTCGCCCGGCTATGCATTGACGGCCATCACCGTGCTTGCTTTGGGTCTGGGAGCTAATATCGCCGTATTCACGGTGGTCGATGGAATCATGCTTCGTCCGCTGCCCTATGCGCAGCCCGACCGCATCGTCAGCATCGAACCGATCGGCTCCACCCCCTACTACTCCGCGCCGTACGCCAACATGATCCAGTTGCACGATGCAACGGGAGCGGAGATAGGCGCAGTATTTGGTAACTCAACCGCAAGCGTCGAGGGACCCGGCGGACGTGTACAGGTTTTCGGCTCCGAGGTGGACGCAGCCCTCATACGGTTGCTTGGAGTCCAGCCAACTCTCGGGCGTATCTTCCGCCCCGAGGAAAACTCGCCCGGCCGCAACCGCGTGGTGCTGATCGGCGACGACGTGTGGCGCAGGCTCTACAACGCCGATCCCGCGATTCTGGGCAAAACGATGACACTTCGCGGAGAGGCCCGCACCATTATCGGCGTCATGCCGCGGAATTTTTCTTTCCCGTTTGGCGGCGAGATGCAGATCTGGTCTGCAGCCGAAATTGCGCCGGCCAATCGCACCGCGATGCAGGGCAGAGACGCGGAGTATGCCAGCAGCTTGATCGCGCGGGTGCCCGGCGGCAAGAGCGTGACGCAGATAACCGCCAGCCTTAACCGGGCCCAGGCCGTCATCGCAAAAGAAATGCCCGCCGACAACTCCGCCACGCGCGTAACAGTGAAAAGTTATCAGGAATCGCTGAACGAGCGAACGCAAAAACCTCTCCTGCTCCTTTACGCGGTGGTCTTCGGCATCTGGGCGCTGGCGTGTCTGAACGTAATGAGTCTCATGCTGGCCCGCGCCGTTTCGCGCACGCGCGAACTCGCAGTGCGCGCGGCACTTGGGGCGGGCCGCCTGCGCCTGTTGCAGAAGTCGCTGGTTGAAAGCTTGCTGCTCAGCGGCGTCGGCGCCGTTGCCGGCCTGGTTCTTGGTGAAGGCGCCATCAAGCTCCTCTGGCGGCAGATTGGCCGCAATGTGCCTCTTTACCGCGCCATTCATGTCGACTGGCGCGTCTGGGTCTTTCTGGCGCTGCTCTCCTGCGTCACTGCCCTTTTCGTGGGCGCGCTTCCGGCCCTGCGTGCGGCGTCGCGCGATGTGCAGCAACGCCTGCGCGGCGTGACCGAAACCGCCTCGGCAGTGCAGAACCGCACGCGCGAGGCCCTCGTGGTAGCGCAGCTTGCGCTCACTCTGGCTTTTCTCGTCGGCGCCGGTCTTTTTCTGCGCACCATCAATGCCCTGCGCCAGGCGCCGCTCGGCTTCACGCAACAGAATGTGCTCACCGGCGGAATCATCGTGCATCCTTACGCCAGCGAGGCTGAAACCAGCGCAACCACGCAAGCCAACGTCGTGAAGACCATGTACCTACCGCTGCTTGAGCGCGTGCAGGCCATCCCCGGCGTGCAGAATGCCGCGCTCAGCTCCGTGCTGCCGCTGCGTGCTGAGTTCGGCGTAACGATGGTCGGCAACCTTGATCACAAGGACGTTCCTTACAAGGATCAGCCCACAGCCAACGGCCGGCTCGCATCGGCGGGACTGACTGAGGCGCTCGGGATTCCGATGGTGAAGGGCCGGTTCTTCACCAACGAAGACAACTCTTCCGCGCCTGTCGTCGTGGTCGTGAACCAGGCATTTGCAAACAAATATCTGCGCGGCCAGGACCCCATCGGGCACATCTTTTCCATGGGCAAGGGGAAGTATCACGACAGCCGCATCGTGGGCATTATTGCCGACACCAAGCAGGGCAGCGTTACCGAAGCCACAACGCCCGAAGTTTACTTCTGCCTGGCCCAGGTTGAGCCCGGTACGCCGCTGTATGGAGTTGCTCTCGCGTTCATCCAGGTCGCCATCCGCGCCTCGGTTCCCGCCGATACGCTGCGGGCGCAGTTTGACCGCGCGCTGCACCAGGTGGCGCCCGACGCCATCACGACCGACGTGAAGACCATCCACGAAGCCGTGGAGGACTCTTTCGGCAGCCAGAAGCTCATCGCGCATCTTCTGGAGAGCTTTGCCTGCATTGCCCTGATGATTGCGTCGGTCGGGCTCTACGGCCTGCTCTCCTTCGCCGTAGCACAGCGCACGCGCGAGATCGGTCTGCGCATTGCGCTGGGAGCTCCCGAAGCTAACATCGTTAGGCTGATTCTGCTCCGCGCTCTCTTGCTTGCAGGCGCAGGAATCGCGATTGGCGGCGTCATCGCCTGGTTCGCCGTGAACCTTACCCGCACATATATCTTTGGCGTCGAGGCTCACGACGCGCTCACTTTCATAGCGGTCACTGCAGTGCTTTCGGCCGCTGCATTTTTGGCGGCGTGGCTGCCGGCGCGCCGCGCCGCATCGGTCGACCCAATACAAGCCTTAAGGACGGAGTAACTCAACATCATGATCGAACTGAAAAACGTTGAACGAAGCTACAAAACCGGCCACACCGAAACCTGGGTGCTGCGCCGCATCGGGCTCACCATTCGCGAAGGCGAGTTCCTCACCATCATGGGCCCGTCGGGAGCGGGTAAATCTTCGCTCTTGAATGTGCTCGCGATGCTCGACGACGGCTGGCTGGGCGAATTCTGGTTTGGCGAGACGGCGGTGCACAAGCTCAACCGCAAGCAGCGCGCCGACCTGGCCCGCCAGCGCATCGGCATGGTCTTCCAGAGCTATCACCTGCTCGATGACCTGACTGTGGCCGAGAATATCGACCTGCCGCTGAGCTACAAGAACCTGCCCGCCAAAGAGCGCCAGGGAATGGTGGCCGATATTCTCGATCGTTTTCAGATCGTGGCCAAGAAGGACCTTTACCCGAATCAGCTCTCGGGCGGCCAGCAGCAGTTGGTCGGCATTGCGCGCGCGGTGGTCCACGCTCCGGCGCTGCTGCTTGCCGACGAGCCCACCGGCAATCTGCACTCGACGCAGGCCCGCGAGATTATGCAGCTTTTCTGCGAGCTAAACCGCCAGGGCACAACCATCGTGCAGGTGACTCACTCTGAGGAAAACGCGCGCTACAGCAAGCGAATCGTGGAACTGCGCGACGGCTGGCTCACGCGCGACGAATTGATTGCACCCAATACACCGGAGGTTGGCGCAAAGTGAAAAACTCCTTTCGAAGCGCGGCAAGATTTGCTCAGGCCATAGCCGCTATCCTGCTTCTCCAGGTCAATCTCCTCATGGCGGCCGAGCCGCCGCAGTTGCAATCTGCGCCGGCCAGCTCGCCGGCGCCGCAAACGGCGCCCGAGGCCCCAGCGCCCGCGGCCAACGGTGCCGCGACGCCGCTCCCTACGCTGGCGCAGCAGATCCAGCAGGCACAGCGGGAGGCGGTTGCACCCCAGCGGCCATTTCACGTGGATCTGCCACGCTCCCATAACCCGCTGGCGCCCTACAGGCCCAGCGAAGCGCCCCCGCTGGATCTCACCAACAGCCCGCGCCTTGAGAACCTCCTCCACGATGGCAAGCTGTACATATCGCTGCACGATGCTATCGCCCTGGCTATCGAAAACAACCTCGATCTCGCCTACTTCCGTTACAACTTCCCCATCGCACAAACCGACTACGCGCGCACCAAGGCGGGCGGTAGCGTGAACGGCGTCAATACCGGAATCGTGCAGTCGTCCACGCAGGGGGGCTTCGGCGGGGGGGCTTCCGGCGGTGGTGGTGCAAGTTCCGGATCGGCCGCAGCGGGCGCAGGCGGCATCGTGACCTCGACCCTCGGCGCCGGAACCGCTGTCGCCTCCTTCGATCCCTACCTGAATTTCAGGGGCTATGTGGATCACGATGTCACCCAGCTTGGCAATGCCTTCAGCTATGGCATTCTCACGCTCAAACAGAACACCATCGAGGCCGCTGCAAACTACAGCCAGAACTTCCCCATGGGAACGGGCTTGACCGTCAACTATGAAGGCCAGCGCTTCGCCAACAACGAACCATACGAAGCCATCAATCCCACGCTTTACTCGTATTTCCAGGTTATCGTCACGCAGCAGCTGCTCGCCGGCTTCGGCATCTCAACCAACGAGCGCTTCATGCACATCGCAAGAAAGAACCTGCAGATCACCGACCTGGCCTTTCGCGCGCAGGTGATTGCCACCGTCACGCAGGTTGAGAATATTTATTGGGATCTTGTGAACGCCTATCAGGACGAACAGGTCAAGGCGCGCTCCCTCACCTTTGCGCAGCACACGCTTCAGGACGACCAGAAGCAGCTCGACCTGAAGGCCATTCCGGCCATGCAGGTCATCAAGGACCAGTCGGACGTGGCCACCAGCGAAGGCGACCTCACCGTTTCTCGCGCGACATTGCGCTTGAACGAGTTGCTCATTAAAAATGCAATCACCAAGACCGATAGTCCGACCATCGACGAGATGCCGGTGATCCCTCTCGATCGCGCCGGCCCGGCCGATCCCAACGCGTCCAAGTCGATTGACGAGCTCATCGCCGAGGCCGAAAAGAATCGCCCCGACGTCACCCAGGACGAGATCGCGATGCAGGTGGCGGAGATGAGCCTCAAATCGATCCGGAGCGAGCTGTTGCCCACGTTGAACGTCTATGGCTTCTACGCGGGAGCAGGGATCGCCGGACCGCCGAACTCGAATTGTAGCCTGGGCCCGGCCGAGTGCACTTCCGATCTCCCCACGGGTTTCGGCAGCATGTTTGAAAATACCTTCAATTACTCCTCGCCCGAATATCAGTTCGGAATGAATCTTTCGATCAACCTTCGCAACCGCGTTGCCAAGGCCGATCAGTTTCGAGCCTCGCTGGAATTCAGGCAGCGCCAGATCACCTTCGAGGAGCAGAAGAAGAGCATCCGCTTCGACGTGCGCAACTCGCTGTTCGCGTTGCAGCAGGCGCAGGCCCGCGTCGATGCCGCAACCAAGGCCCGCGACCTGGCACAACATACCTTTGAGGTCACCCAGCAGGAGCAGCAACTGGGAGCCAAATCCAGCAGCGACACGCTGGCCGCGCAGCACGATCTCTCGATTGCCGAGTCTCTTCTTAACGCCGCGCAGGCAGCGTTTGAAAAGGCAAAGGTCGACATCGACCGCGCCACCGGAGAGACGCTGCAGCAAACCGGAGTCTCGATTGACGACGCGAAGATGGGAGTCGTGACTCATGAAATGTAGTCTGCTGCAGGCGCCCAACTCAGGCTACTTGCGACCCATCCCGAGCGGGAGAGCCGCGCCGGCCCTTGAAACGATGAGTATCATGCAGAGAGAACAGCAACCGGAGGCGGACCATCACCAGCAATAGTCAGGACAATCGCGAAAAAATCCGGGTTCTCGTCGGCGACGACCAGCCGTCGATCCTCGAGGCTGTCGAGCTGCTGCTCGGTCCTCAGGGCATCGCGGTGGACCGCGCCCGCTCGCCGCAACTGGTAATGGAGGCGCTGGGTCAGTGCGACTACGACGTCGTACTCATCGACCTGAACTACACGCGCGATACCACCTCCGGCCAGGAAGGTCTCGACCTGCTCGCGCAGATACACGAGTTCGACCCCCGGCTGCCGGTCATCGTGATGACCGCGTGGGGCAACATCGACCTGGCCGTGGAGAGCATCAAGCGCGGCGCGCGCGACTTCATCCAGAAGCCGTGGGAGAACGAGCGGCTGCTTTCGCTTGTCCGCGTGCACGCCGAGCTCTACCGGGCGATTCGCCGCGCCCGCCAGCTTGAACTTGAAAACCGCCTGCTGCGCGCCGAAGGCATGCCCGAATTCATCGCTTCGTCGCAGGCCATGCAGCCGGTCCTGGAACTCATCGCGCAAGTCGGCCCCTCCGACGCCAACGTTCTCATCACCGGCGAGCACGGCACCGGCAAGGAGATTGTGGCCCGCCTACTGCATACCGCTTCGCCGCGCTCGCGCATGCCGCTGGTGGCCGTGAACGCCGGAGGCCTTCCCGAAGGCACCTTTGAAAGCGAGATCTTCGGCCACGTCAAAGGCGCCTTCACCGATGCACGCAGCGACCGCATCGGACGTTTTGAGCTGGCCAACGGCGGCACGCTCTTCCTCGACGAGATCGCCAACGTTCCGCTGCGCCAGCAGGCCAAGCTTCTGCGCGTGCTTGAAACCGGCGAGCTGGAGCGCGTGGGCTCATCGCAAACCCGCCGCGTTGACGTACGCATACTTTCGGCCACCAATGCGCAACTGCACGAAGAGGCCGCGGCCGGCAACTTCCGCGAAGACCTGCTTTTCCGCATCAACACCGTCGAGATTCACCTGCCCGCGCTGCGCGAGCGGCGCGACGACATCCCCCTGCTCGCCCAGCACTTCCTAGCCCGCAACCGGACGCGCTATCGCAAGCAGGTGAGCGGATTCTCTCCGGCGGCCATGCAGCAGATGATGCAGTACCCCTGGCCGGGCAACGTGCGCGAGCTTGAGCATGCGGTTGAGCGCTCGGTCCTGCTCTGCCGCGGCGAAGAGATCGATCCCGCCAACCTTATCATTACTTCGGCCCGCACCGCCGCGCAGTCGTTCGACAACATGAGCATCGACGAGGTTGAAGCCATGCTCATCCGCAAGGTGCTGCGCCGCTGCGATGGCAATATTTCCCAGGCTGCCGAGGCTCTGGGCCTGAGCCGCGCCGCGCTCTACAGGCGCATTGAAAAGTATGGTTTATGACGCACAGCTCCGTCGCGCGCGGCGTTCGGCATTTCGCCGCGTGTGGCTGTTTTCACTGCTGCTGGGACTGCCTGCGCTCATTTTCCTGGCGATTTTCCTGTATCAGCGGCAGATCGGCGCCGGACCGGCGATTCTGATCGCCACTCTGCTGCTCCTCTATCTCGCCATCGTCGCGTCGTCGCTGGTAGAGGGGCTGGCGCGGCCCATCCAGACGCTTTCAAACGTGATTTCGTCGTTGCGCGAAGGCGATTACTCGTTCCGCGCCCGCGGCGCCAGCGCGCCTGACGCGCTCGGCGAACTGGCCGCAGAAATCAACGCTCTCGCCAACCTGATTCAAAAACAGCGCGTGCGCTCGCTGGAGGCAACGGCACTGCTGGCGCGCATTCTCGAGGTGATGCACGCGCCGCTCTTTGCATTCGACCGCGACGGCCTGCTGCAACTGGTAAACAATGCCGGCCTCCAGCTGCTCGAGCTCCCTTATTCCCGCTGCTTTGGCCGCTCCGCGCGCGAACTCGGCCTCGAAGCTTTGCTCGGCTCCCGCGATCAGGCCATCCACGTCTTTCCCGGCAAGCCCACGCGCTGGCTGCTGCGCAAAGCGGCCTTCAGGCAGGAAGGCGTTCCCCACACGCTGCTGCTGCTCACTGACGTAAGCCTGCCCCTGCAGGAAGAAGAGCAGATCGCTTGGAAGCGCCTGGTCCGCGTGCTCGGCCACGAGCTCTCGAACTCTCTGGCGCCCATCAAGTCCATCGCCGGCAGCCTGCTGATGCGGGTTGAATCGCTCTCCGGCGACCAAGCCGCCCTGCACGATTTTCGCCGCGGCCTTGCGGTAGTGGAGAGCCGCGCCGACGCTTTGCACCGCTTTGTGCAGTCCTACCGATTGCTGGCGCAGTTGCCCCCGCCCAAGCTGCGCCCGGTGGCCATTGCGCCGCTGCTCGAGCGCGTGGTTCTACTTGAACAGCGCCTGCACGTTCAACTCGATCCCGGGCCGGCGGCAACTCTCAACGCCGATCCCGACCAGCTCGAGCAGATGTTCATCAACCTGCTGGCCAACGCTGTGGATGCCTCGCTTGCCAACGGCTCAAGACCGGTGCGAGCAACGTGGGATCGCAATGGCTCGAACCTCTCGGTGATCATTGAAGATCGCGGCCTGGGCATCGCCAATACCGAGAATCTGTTTGTGCCCTTCTACACCACCAAGCCCGCCGGCAGCGGCGTTGGCCTGGCCCTGGCTCAGCAAATCGCCCGCGCTCACGGCGGCGAGATCCAGCTCGCCAACCGCGAAGACGGTACCGGCGCCCGCGCCACTGTGCGGCTGCCGGTGATGCAGTAGCGGGGAAGCAAGCCGGCAAGTCAGCGGGTCAGCGAGTCGGCGAAACCGGCACCCCCCATATATACCCCCTTTTCGATGTTAAGTGCTTTGTTTTCAGCAACCTGTACCTTTTACCTTTTCGCGCAAGCCTATGAAAACAAACGGGTTTTGGATCAAAGTCCTCATAAATAAGGAGTTACGGGCGCCGATTTGCACTAACTCTGGTGCAAGAGCGGGCCGTTGGTTTTCTTGCCCGGTATGAATGTAGCGCGAGAGGGGTAAATTGCATGCAAAGGCGGGAGGGGGGAAAGGAGTGAAAGGTTCGGGACAATGGACTCTGGCGTTCCGGGATGTTCACCAGGATATAACTTCCGGTTAGACAACCATTCACCAGGAACCGGCCGACTGCGGGACATGAGATTGTGCACGAGGAGCTACGGCATTTTCTGAGATACTGTGTCCCTTCTTGCCCCGATTCAAGGTCGCTGCTCCCTGTTGGTCGCATCGACTTGGCTGTTACGGCTTCGGGCTACACCTTCTCAGAAAATGCGATAGCCTGACTGCACGGCGAGATCACGGCTCCTTTTCATCGTCGAGTGATTCTCTATCGTCGACTGATTCCCGAAGGCTCGGGCGTAGTCATCGGGGCCACCGGACATCCAATGCGTAAATTTCCGAGCTGCTGCCGATGTCGCGCGTAAAAATCGGAGAGCCATCCGGCGCGACATTGATCTGAGTCGTCCCCAAGTTCACCGCACGACGAAGGTCCTTCAGGCTGGTGATGGCCTCTATCTTGTGGTCGGCGAACCGGTATCGCAGCGCAGTTGGATTTGCGCCTCCCGTCGAGTAATAGAGATACTTGCCATCCGGCGATGGGAAAAAGTGCTCGATGTCTCGGGAGAAGCCCCCTGGCAGGTCAGTCCATTGCTGTGTTTTCAAATTGAAGATCGCGAACTTCGCTCGGTTTGGGTCAAGGACCATCACCGTATCCTGGCTAAGCCAGAAGCCGCCGCCCTTGCCCTGCGAGGAAGGAACCATAGTGCTCTTTCCCGTGCGTACGTCGGTGATTTGTAAGCTATAAGGGGCTGATGCGACGGGATGCAGGAGATAGTTCCCGTCAGGAGACCAACCGGCATAGTAAGCATTGTCGGTGACCTTCTGCGGCTGCCCGCCCTGCATATCGATCACAAATAACTCATTCTTGCCGGTGTGAAATGCAACCTTCGTTCCATCGGGAGAAATTACCGGAAACCTCACATCCATCGGAGGGAAGGTCAGCTGCATGCGTTCAGTTCCATCGCCGCGGCTGCGCCACAGAGTGTGCTCCGGGTAGGAGGCATATGCGACCCATTTCCCGTCCCTCGAAAATGTCGGGTCGGTCGCTGAAATTCCAGAGAGGAACGGCAGGAACTGATGCAACTTGACGTCAAAGCGCACCAGTTGGCCACGGGGCTTTGTACTTGTGCCGACGGCAAAGATCTGCTTTCCATCGCGACTCGCGATCTGCGATGTGTAGGATGCCGGACCATAAGTGAGTCGAATCGGTTCCCCTGGCCTGCCGAAAAGCCCCGTCTGCAAAGGAAGTGCCCAAATATCACGCTGATTGCCATTCCCTACCTGGTACAGGAGGTACTTCCCATCCCCGCTCCAGGTGAAACAACAATTATCTCTGCTTTCCGGCGGGATCTCCCGGAGACCTGTACCGTCGGCCGCCATCACGTGAACCAGGTTCGGACCCGGGCGAAACTCTTCAAAGAGAACTCGCTGGCCATCTGGAGAAACTTCGACGCCGCGAACGTCACGGGGAAGGGAAATCAGCTTGCGGGGGTCTAAGCCGTCTTTATCGGTGATATACCAGTCCGTCCTGCTATCTGTTCCTTTCGCATCTGTTCCCCGAATGAATTTGGAGAAAATGATGCGGCCGTCCGGAAAGATATCCGCACTGTGCGCTTCGATCCCGAGTCGGCGCGGTTCTCCCCCCGGAAGCGGAATCAACCATAAGGACTCTTCGGCGCCAGCTGCATTGGAGCCGACTACAGCTAGTAAAGCCGTACCATCGTGTGGCAATCCGTTGACGTAGGCATTTGTCAAGCTGGATTCAACTGGTACTGTCGGCCCTCCCGTGACGGAGACCTGTGTGATCCTGGGGCTTTCGCGCGCGCCTTCATTGAAGTAAATGCGCGATCCATCGGTCGCTAGACTTCCCTTTCTTTCGCCGTCGTCAGTGAGCTGCGTGACGGCCTCCACTGTTGGAACTGCACGCGGAATGCGCCACCACACGATCAGCGAAGCGATCAGAACTGCGGCCAAGCTCGACGGCGCCACCCAAAACCAGCGGGAACGAGAGCCCTGGGGAAGTGCGGCAACAGGAGCGCTTCCCGAATCCGACAAGGCTTCGAGTGCAAATGCCAGATCCGATGCAGAGTGAAAACGCTGCTCAGGAGTCTTTTCCAGGCAGCGATGAATCACTCGCTGCAACCCCGGAGGAGCGGTTTGAACAATCTGTGAAATGCTGGGTGGCTCTTCGTTCAGGATCGCTGTCATCGTCTCCGCAGAAGTATTGCGGTGAAACGCACGCTTGCCGGCGAGCATCTCGTAGAGAATCGCTCCAAAGGCAAATATGTCGGTGCGGTGGTCGACTGTCTTCCCCCGCACCTGCTCGGGAGACATGTATCCGGCGGTCCCCATCACCATGCCCGGGTCGGTTGCCGCCAGAGTCGCCGCATTGCTCTCTGACTCCGGTTGGTGTTGCGTTAGTTTCGCAAGGCCAAAATCCAGAATCTTAACCCGTCCGTCTTTGGTGACGAAAAGGTTTTCGGGCTTGAGATCGCGATGAACGATGCCTTTTTCGTGCGCTGCCGCTAGTCCATGCGCGATCTGAACGCCGTAATCAACTGCTTTGCGAACCGGAATAGGACCGTTTTGCAGAAGTTGCCGCAGCGTGCTGCCCTCCAGCAGCTCCGACACAAGATAGGATGAGCCTTCAAAGACGCCGAAACGGTGGACGGCAAGAATATTGGGATGGTTCAGAGCCGCAGCCGCCTGCGCCTCCTGCTCAAATCGCCGCAGCCGGTCGGGGTCCTGCGAAACAAACGACGGCAAAACCTTGATCGCGACTTCACGCTTCAGGGCCGAGTCGCGTGCGCGGTATACCTCGCCCATCCCGCCTGCACCCACCAGGCCGAGGACTTCATATCCATCCAATTTCGTGCCTGCGGCTACTGGCATGTCGAAGCTGATTATATCTCGCAGGCCACATTGTCTGACAGAGCCCTTATCTGATAGAGATGGCCATCGAGAGTCTTGGACGGCTCTTCACGAATGACCGCCAATCCGGAAGTTACCTTCTCGTCAAAATGACCGCGCGCCTTTGGCGTGGATGATGGTGCTCATTCCCTCGAACTGCCCATGGCGGGTTTCTTGCGTGCTGGGCGGCAGCATAAGACTGTATTGGTGGCAGTTTAATGTCGTAGAAAGTGGCAGAATTGACTGTATTCAGCGGTCGTGGCCAGAAAAGAAACGGAATCAACAGCGGGTCATATTGAAATTCGTGGTCTCCCACCCTAGCGACAAAAGCAGAGACGTCGCGAGGATGGGGCACCCGCTTTCGTGCTTGGTTGGGACGGGTTGGTCGAGGTCCGTGCTATCCCAGGTCCCCAAATGCGAGGGACCCGGGGCACCCAATATTTCATCTATCGCGGGTCGGATGCGCCGGCGGCGGACTGATACTAAAGAAAAATCGAAAGACAAATGCAGGTCCTTCGACTCGTCGCTGCGGCGACTCGCTCAGGATGACAATCGCAGGAAAGGGATGACGCGGAGAGCCCTTTTGCACATGCGATCTACCGCAGCAAATCCTCGAGCGTGGCGCTCAGGCCGGTCTTCTCGTCGCGGTACTTCACGATTATGGCCGCATAGAGGCTCAGACCCCACTCCTGCCCTTTGCCCCTGTTCACTGCGCGCGAGCCGGGGACAACCACCGCGTTCTCAGGGACGATCAGTGGCGCATCGGCCGAAGCGCGCAACACTTCCCCTCTCACCAGGTCGAAGACCGGCGTGCCGCGGGTCAGAATGGTTCCCGCCGCAAGCACCGCGCCCTTGCGCACGATGGTTCCTTCGTAGACGCCGGTGTTGCCGCCCACCAGCACGTCGTCCTCAATCACCACGGGGGTGGCGTTTACCGGCTCAAGCACGCCGCCAATCTGCGCCGCCGCGCTCAGGTGCACGCGCTTGCCGACCTGCGCGCACGAGCCCACCAAGGCGTGCGAGTCAACCATTGTGCCTTCGTCAACATAGGCCCCGGCGTTGATGTACATGGGCGGCATGCAGACCACGCCGCGCGCCACATAGGCGCCGGCGCGGATCGACGAACCTCCGGGAACGATGCGGACGCCGTCGCCCGAGCTAAACCTGCGAACCGGGTAGGTGTGCTTGTCGACGAACGAGAGGCCTGCCGATGGCATCTCTTCCAATGCGCCTAGCCGGAACCCCAGCAGAATTCCCTGCTTGACCCAGGCATTCACGCGCCAGCCGGTTGGCGCGGCCGGGTCAGGCTCGGCTGCGCGCATTTCGCCGCGCTCGATCGCCGATCGCAGCTCCAAAAACGCGGTCATGGCCTGCGCATCGCCGATGGCGGCCTGCCCTGCGGCAAAATACCGCTCTATCGATTCCTTCAACTCGCTGACTGTCATCGCAATCCGAGTCTATCAACTGAGGCAGCTTTCAGTTCTCAGCTATCAGCTTTCAGCTCGGCCGAGGACAGGTCGACTCCTGAGAAAAGCAGCGGAATCCTGGCGGCAGATTTTGAGCGAGGGCAGGCGGAGTTGCAGGCCGCTGGAGCTCAGGCGGTCAGGTTCAGACGTTCAGGCCGAATTCGGGGGTGACAATCCCGCGCTTGCCCTTTCGGGGTTGAAAGGTCTTGAGCCGGAAGACATTCTTGCCCGAACGAACCATCGCCAGTGCGACTGGCTCCTCACCCGGCTTCCAATGGAAGTTCTTCGATTCGAGCCATGCGCAGAGCCGCGGGTCCGAGATCTCCGAGCGCCCGTTCCAGAATCCGGGATTCAAGCCGCAACGGATCAGCAGATGATCGAGCTCCAGATCGATGCTCTCAGTCTGCTGCGGAAAATACCGCCGCACGTCGTTGTCGCCGACTGAAACGCCGGTGTACGCGCGCCCCTTGCACTGGGTCTTAACTACCATTCTTGCCGTCCATTTAGAGCGGAATGAAGCCAGTCTAAGAAACATCGGAACTAACCGCACTTTTTTTAGGCCTAATCCGCCATACGTTTCCCGGTTTGAGCACTTTAGTTTCAAAGGGTTCAAATCGGGAAACCCCTCGCCTCCATATGCGATACTCGAAACGGCATGTATAAAAGGATTGTCCTCAAGCTTTCGGGAGAGGCGCTGGCCGGCGAGCGCGGCTTTGGCCTCGACAAGGAACGGGTTACCCAGATCACCGAAGAAATTGCTGAAATTCACGCCCTTGGCGTCGAAGTGGGCGTGGTCGTGGGCGGCGGCAACTTCTTCCGCGGCGTTGCCGAACAGGCCAAACAGATGGACCGGGTGAGCGCCGACAACATGGGCATGCTCTCCACCGTCATCAACGCCATTGCCCTGCAGGATGCGCTCGAGCATCGCGGAGTCCAATGCCGCGTGATGAGCGCCGTCTTCATGAACCAGCTCGCCGAGCCCTACATCCGGCGCCGCGCCGTGCGTCACCTCGAAAAGGGCCGCGTTGTCATCTTCGCCGCGGGCATCGGCAACCCATTCTTCTCGTCCGATACGGCTGCCAGCCTGCGCGCCATGGAGATCAAGGCCGACGTCCTGCTGAAGGCCACCAAGGTTGAGGGCGTGTACAACGCCGATCCGGTGCTGGTAAAGGACGCGGTGAAATACGACGAGATAACCTACATGGAGATTCTGCGCCTTGGCCTGAAGGTGATGGACCTGACCGCGGTGAGCCTGTGCAAAGATAACAACCTGCCCATGGTGATCTTCAACTTGAACGAGCCGGGCAACATCCGCCGGGTGGTAATGGGCGAAAAAGTGGGCTCGCTGGTAACGGCGTAAAGACAGCTTCTAGCTCCCAGCTGTTGGCTTCTAGCCTGCTGGTGCAGACGCGCTCTTATGTATTCCCTTCAAACCATGGTGGCTGGTTTGACCTTGCTGCCTGCCCCACCCCAAATCGGGCGAGGCGAAACGGTAGACCGCCGCTCGAATAAGCTAGAAGCTAGTAGCTAGAAGCTAGTAGCTGCCTTCCGGAGTCGTCTAACAGCACGTGGAGATGCGCAAGCCAGCACGGTTGAATGCCCTTACGGGCTTGCGTTGTTTTGCAGCCATCAACATCGTCTTCTTCCACTTCTCCAATCCCAACTGGTTCGGCTTTATGGCGCCGGTGGTGAACGCCGGTTACGCCTCGGTCAGTTTCTTCATTCTTCTTTCCGGCTACGTGATGGCCTATAACTACGCGGCCAAGGCCAGAGCAGGCGAACTTGACACTCTCCGCTTCTACGAGGCGCGCTTCACGCGTCTCTACCCCATTTACCTGCTCAGCCTGCTGCTGGCCTGGCAAATGGTGCCCGTGGAATATGGCGCCCACACCCATGCCATGTTCTGGACCGGCATGGTTCTCTCGCCCCTGCTGATGCAGGGTTGGATCCCACCGATTGCCACGTTTCTGAATACGCCGGCCTGGACCATGTCGGCCGAGTCGTTTTACTACCTCATCTTTCCGTGGCTGGCGAAGTGGAAGCGGCCCGATAACGCGGGAGGGCACCTGAGAAAGATGTTCCTGGTGTGGATGCTGGGCATGGCGCCCGGAACGCTCTACGTCATCTTCAATCCCGATGGAATTCCCCATCCCGACCGCTGGAGCTGGGGCCCTTGGCTGCAGGCGCTCAAATACACGCCGATCCCGCATCTCTTCAGCTTTGTCTTTGGCGTCATGCTGGCCTCGCTGGATGAGCTGATCGGCCGCACCAGCCGCCTGCGCCTTATCCTCGGCGTCTTCGGGTTTGGGGCGACGTTTACCTTGCTCACCTTCGCCGAGCACATACCCTACGCCATGCTTCACGACGGCCTGCTGATGCCCCTCTTCGGCTGCATCATCCTGGGACTGGCGGGCAACAACTGGCTCGCCTACGGCTTTGGCTGGCGGCCGCTGGTTTTTATCGGCGAGTCCAGCTACTGCCTCTACCTGCTCCACTTCAACCTGTGGAACATGATCCACAACTCGAAGATCCTGGAGCGGCTGCACCTGAGCCAATTCGATCCATGGATCAGCTATGTTCTGCTGATTGCCCTGGCGCTCTTGGCGCTGCACTTTGTCGAGAAGCCGGCCCAGCGCCAGTTGCGCAACTTGTTCGGGGTCTGGCGGTAGAACGACAGGGGTCAGGGATCAGGGGTCAGGGATCAAGGAGCGAGTCGGCGAGTCAGCGACTGGCGGCGATGTAGCGTCGCTGGTGCGATTGTCGCGTTGCTGCGCAACGTTAGCGAGGTAGCGTGCGCTTACGCGCACGTTCGCGTGTTGGCGGATTGATAGTTGAGGTATCCCAGGTCCCAGAATCGGGACCTGGGGCACCCGGCATTTAGCGCATCCTAAGGGAGAATTCGGGGCCAATCATGTGACGCAAAATACAACTGCAACAACAACTGCAGATCCCTCGACTACGCTCGGGATGACAGTGGTTGATTAAGCGGCTCGCGAGTGCCTTAGTTCGAAATTTGCACCTGTCTCATTTTTCTTCGGCAAACGCCACAAAGCTGTGCGGCGGCACCTCGATTTGGAAGGTTGTGCGCGGGGTGGTTGGCCGACCGCGCCATTGAGCAACCGCTGACCCATCGACCTCCGCTCCGCTGGCCAGGTTGCGGATGTGAGCGAATGTGCCCGCCGCGTTCACCGTCACCTTCACCGGCTCGTCGCGGTACGACTCCACCACAAACGTGCCATTGTCGTAGGCGAAGAGGCTCACCTTGCCCGGCGCGTCGATCGAGACCGGAAAATCGCCCATCACGTAGCGGCGAATCTGCGCCAGCACCCCCTGCGGCAACCGATAAAGATCGTTAAAGTTCTCAGGGATGGTGAGCACGTAGAAGGTTCCCTTGGAGAAGCGATCCATGAGCACCAGCGGAGCGCCGCGGCCGTTGGCGGTGCCGCGCACCACAGGCCACGCATCGTTGGTCATGAATCCGATCTCGGGAAATTGAACCGCTTCGGTCGTGCCCAGGTTGGCGCCGGCGCCCGCGCCGAACGCTCCCCAGTAGCGATCCACGTTCAGCACATTGCCGGTCGAGCGAATCTCGGCGATCTGCTCGATTCCCCGGCCCTCAAGCGCCTTGAGCAGTCCCGAGGTGATGACCACGTTGCCGCCCTGCTGGAGATGCGCCTTGATCTTTGCGACGATTGTGGGATCGTACCTGGCCGACTCGGTCAGCAACACAGTTTTCGCATTCACCGGGAACGACGGTTCGAGATCGATGGGAATTCCGATCATGCCGAGAAAGTTGTGCAGGAAATCTTCGCCGGTAGACTGGTAAGGCTTGTAGCTGGCGATGCCGATGGGTTTGCCCAGCTTGGGGATGACTGCATTGGCCGCATCGAGAGCGTAGCCGGCCGCGGTTCCCCAGGTGACCGGCTGCGTTGAGCCCGAATCGGCGTGCCACTTGTCCAGGCCGACCTCAGTAAATGTGGTGTCGAGGCTGCTCCAGGGGCGCGTGCCGAGGCGCGCGGACTGCGTAAGGTTGTTCCACTCAAAAAGCATGATCTCTGGCGCCTTGGCCAGCATCGTGTTCCACAACTGCTCGGCGTAGCGGTCGATGTAGCGGGTGTCGAAGGTGTCAACCCATCCGCCGCCGTTGCGGCCCGGCGCCACGTTATCGAAGTAGCGAACGACCTCGTAGCTCTCGTACTGCTGCAGGTGCTGGTCGGTGATCTCGCCGTCGCGCGTCTCGGTTCCGGTGTAGATTCCGTCGAAGATCTTCGGCTCCTGCGCGAGATCGTAGCCGTTGGCCTGGAAGTGCTCGTACCAGTTGGGGAACTTGATGATGACCTTTACCTTGGGATTCACTCGCTTGGCCGCGCCATAGACCAGGTCGCGGGCGACCTCATCCATCAGCTTGAGACGGAAGGCGCTCCAGGTCTGCATGCCCTTGGCGGCGATGTCGGAGTCGCGCTTGGTGTCGTTGAAGAAGAAGTCGTCGAGGATGATCTCGTCGAAGTGCCGCGCGGTCTCTTCAGCCACGTGCTTCACGTATTCGCGCTGTTTGGGGTCGGTGTAGGTAAAGCTGACAAACTGGCCGCCCGCAGCCTCGGGTCCCGCCATGTCGCCGCCGGCAGTAAAGGCGATGCCACCGGCTGTTTCAACGCCGTGGGCCTTGAACCAGGCCTTCACGGTCTCAAGCAGCGCGCCGTCGGCCAGCACGCCGCTGCGATAGCTTTCGATATAGACCTTGTCGACGTGCACCTGGCTGTTGATTACGCCCCAGGCCTTTTCAAGGTAGGCGGGATCCTTCATCCTCTCCACATCTGACACCGCAATGTAGACAGCGACTTTGAATGCGGGGTGGGCTGGAGCCGGGCGAAGCGCGGAGGCGCTGGGCGCCGGCGGCTGCGCGACAGAGAAAACCGAAGCAGCCAGGGCAACGAAAAGCACACCAAGAATGCGACGCAACATGATCTCCTCTTTCCTTTACGGATCGGATTGCCGGCGCAAGTTTATCCCGCCGTAAGCAGAATTGCCGGCTATTTGGAGCGGCCTTCGAGCCGCGCAGACCAGTATATGCGGGAAGGCACGGACCGGGGCCGGCGCCGTGAGAGGCGGCAGCTCGCGGCCGGATCGGTCCTGCGTTGCGAAACAAAAAGCCCGGCTGCGAGAGCCGGGCCTGGTTCCTGATTCATGATTCTTTATGGAGTTGTTGTCTGCAGGGCGTGGTTGCCATGGGGAATTGCGATGACGGCGGTGGGGCCGTTTCCGGTGGGATAGGGCGTGGCAATCGTGGGCTGGATGACGCCGGTACTGGGATTCAGCCGGAATCCTGAAACCGAATCGCCCAGATGATTGGCGGTGTAGACGTAGCGGCCGAGCGCGGGGTCGATCGTAACGGCAACCGGCTGCGTATCCGTCTGGTTGGTTGTTGAGCCGGTGGTGGAAATCGCCGCGGCCGGCGTGCCGGAGGGCAACGAGATACTGTAGGCAGAAACCGTCGAGTCGAGCCCGTTGGTCACGTAGACGAACAGGCCGCGCGGATCGACAACCACCGCGCCCGGCTCGTTGCCGGTCTTGAAGGGGCCGTTCACCATGAAGTCGAGCTCGCCGGAGCTTAGCACGGTATAGCCGATCAACTGGTTCGAGGCAAAGTCAGTGACATAAACAAACCGGTCGGTTGGATCGGTGGCCATGCCGCTGGGCTTGACGCCCGACTCGTAAGGACTGTCGGCAGTTGCCGTGAGGGCTCCGCCCGAACCGACCGCAAATCCGAAGACCCAGCCGGGGTTGGCATTGCTGGTTACGCAGGAAGCGCAGCCGGGACTGTAGGCGGAAGAGTCGTAAACGGCGGCATATACGTCGCTGCTGTTGGGCAGAATCGTGATGGCCGTCGGCACCAGCGTATCGGACGCATAGCCGGGAACGGAAAGCGTTTGAGATGCCGTGGCTGAACCGATGGCACCGCTGCTCAAAGAATACTCAGTGAGGGTGGCCGAGCTTGTTCCGGTAAGAACGTAGAGGTAAGTGCCGGCCTGGTTGACGGCGAGGGCAACCGGCGGCTCCGCCGTGGTCACTGAGTCCTTCTGCGACAAGGTGCCGTCAGGGGCGATGGCGAAATGAACAACGGCGTCGCTGGCCTCATTGGCGACGTAGAGGTCGGAATACTTTGCGTCCACAGCCATGGCTATGGGCGAGTTGCCGCCCGAAGAGACCGCCGGATGGACAACGCGCAGGGCTCCCGTTTCCGCGTCGGCCGCAAAGGTATATATCTGGCCTGTGTTTCCGCCCGAAGAACCTCCTGAGGTCGTCACGTAGGCGTAATCGATGGAGACAACATTGCAGGCAGTCAGATAGGCGGCCAGGATGAGGCCGATTGCAGAGACCAGGAAAAGCTGGCTCGGTTTACTCAACTTCATGCGCTTCCTTCGTCGCGGGCTTACGGTCACTTGAAAAAGCCCTTTGAAAACCGGGTTTCATGTTGCCCACAGGCTATTGTAAAAGCCGCCCGCGGAGATGATCTAGCAATGCCGCCCTCTCGGCGGCGCGGCAAATCCTGTGCCCATCACTTCGCGCTTCCCCCTCCGCTGCTGTTGTGCGGGATGGCCGCCACAGCGGTTGGATTGGTGCTGGCCGAGTAGGGAGAAAACTGCGAGTCGAGAAGTGTTCCGGCCGTTGTGCTCAGCTCAAAGCCTGTGACAGTGCTGTCGAGGAAATTTGCAACAAACAGAAAGTGCTTGGTCGAAGGATCGATTCCGATGGCCACCGGATCGGTGCCGACCGTGTAGTTGCCCAGACTGGTGAGAACGCCGCTGCTCATCGAATAGGCCGTCACGGTGGCGTCGAGCGCATTGGTGACATACACGTACGCGTAAGCGGGATCGACCACGACTGCCGACGGCTGATTGCCAGTGGCAAAGGGGCTGCCGTTTACCTTGGTGAGCGCGCCTGAGGCGCTGACAGCGTAGGCAAATACGCCGTTATGAGCCGAATCGGTGACGTAAAGATAAGTGCTTGAAGAGTCGCTGGCAATACCGGTGGGCTGGCTTCCGGCTGCGAATGGCGAGCCGGGGATTGCCGAGAGCGTGCCGTCCGAACCGATCGAGAATCCGTAGATGTAGCCAACGTGGGGGCTCGCCGTCGAATCGTAGGCGGTGACGAACACGTATGCCCCGGAAGCAACTATATTGACCGCGGTGGGCACCATGATGTCGGAGCTGCCGCTGAGTGCGAGCGGCCAATACTGCGCGCCAATCGCGCTGTTGGTGAGCGGGGTTCCCAGCGTGATTGGATTCGAACTCGAGGCCGCATTGATCGGATACACCGCAATTGAGCCGGAGCAGGGATCGGCATTGGAGCAAAGCGGCAGGGGCTGATAGGTGTCGACCACAAAGAGGTTCGACTTGGTGGTGGCAACCGCCATGGGAAAGATGCCCGGTGTATTTACGGTGCTGTACGGATACAGTTTGCCATCGCTGCCGATCACGAACTGGACGATGTTATTGTCGTCCTCATTGACGACGAACAGATTCTGATTGTCGGATGAAGCCGTTTCGGCCACCGGCAGACGGCCGGCCGAAGGGAACGGCGAGGAGGGAATCTGCCGCATCTTGCCGGACTCGGAGTCGATCTCAAAGACATCGATCAAGCCGTAGTTGTTCGTCCCCGCGGCTTTGGAACTGGTGACGAATACATAATCGACGGTAAGAGTCGAACATGCCGTGAGGAGCGATGCTGCCAGCAGGCTGGCCGCGGCTGCCAGTATTAGAGCGGTTGCGGAGTTCAGGCGCCCCCGCTGGTTCCGTGGAAGGTGGCATCTTCTTAAGAAAAATGCCCATTGGCTCCGCGGTTCCCGGGTGCTGCAACTCTGGAACCGCTCAAGTTGGCTCGTTTTGTTGAACTTCATGGGCATCTTTCGTCAAAGGGCCACAACCGCCGACCCGTCAATATCGGTTTGAAATCGAAACTCGGAATCGATAACTGCCAGCGCCGGCATTCCAAAGAGCCTCGCCCGTTTGCAGGTCTCCGGGAGCCTCAGGCTCCAGGCGAATCATGCGGCCGGAAGCAGAACGTCCGGCCGCGGATTGCTGCAAAGTCGGCGGCGAGGCGCGCTGCATTATCCGGTGCGCCCATCCACGAGGCACCAGGTCGCAGGACCCTTGAGCGCATAGGAGCCGGCGACTCGCATGTCCTTCAGTTCGCCCGAGTTCGGGTCAAGCACCCGGCCCGAAACTGTCGAATCGTAGTAATTCGCCTCGTAAACAAACTGGTTCGACGGGTCTTCCACAATGCACTGCGGTCCCGACCCCGAACCGTACGGTTCGTCCGCCTGAAACTGGAACTGGTAGGTAGGCGTTTGGGTAATGAGGTAGCCGGCGATGCCGCTATTGGGGTTGTTATTCCCCGTGATGTTGTTTCCCTGGTTGGCTACGTAGAGATACTTGTTCTTCGACTCAACCATCAGCCAGGTGGGATTGGAAAGCGTCGGGTCGTCGGGAATGATGCCGCTGGTATCGGACTGCAAAGCGCCATTCGTGCCCAGAGTATAGGGCAGAATCTGGCTGTTCGAAGAGACCGAGTTGCCGTTGAACGTGATGTTGATCGGCTCGTCGTCGAGCACGTAATACACGCTTCCGGAGCCCACAATGGCGGTGGCGTAATTCACCAGCCCGTTCTCCTCAGAGGAATAGGGGTCGGTCAGCGGTTCGGGGCTGTTCTGGCTCAACAGCAGTTGGCCCCCCGAATTCGACCAGGTGTAAGGATAAACCGAGTCGCCGGTCGAGGGGGTTCCGCTCACGGTGAGCATGAATCCCTGGGCCAGGATGAAATCGATGGGATTGGCGGGAACCGGGAAGTAGGAAAGCGGGCAGCTGGTGGACTCGCCCGGGCAGTTGGCCTGCGTTACCTGCGCGTTCAGGATGGTGCTGAGGCGGCCGGTGGTCTGGTTGATCTGGAAGATCGTAATATCGCCGCAGGTGGTAAGCGAACCACCAAGAGCCAGGCCGCAGCTCGGATTAGGATTGGTCGACGAAGCCGGATTGACTCCATCCTGCCCAATCGAATCGTGGTCGAGAGCGAAGATGTAGCTACCGGTAGGATCGGCCAACAAACGGAAGGGGTTGAGCCCCTGCGTATAGAAGGTCTGCTGAGGAGTGAGGACGCCGTTGCCGCCCACCGCGAATTCGGTGATGTTCGCGTTCTGGCAAGGATCGGCGGTGGTGCAGTCGGCATTGCCCGCGGAGTTCACGCCGCGATTGAGGACGTAAATGAACCGGCTTCCAAGGGTGAGGACGGCGCGAACCGGATTCGATCCGCCCGTGGAGACAGGCAGCCCCGCAATCTCTGTCAGCTTGCCGGTGTTGTGATCGATCTTGAAGCCGCTGATGATGCCGTTGTTACCCGACTGGGCCGTCTCCGTACCCGTAACATACAAGTAACCGACCGTATAACTTCTAACGCAAGACGAAACACCGAAAATGATGCCCACCGAAAGGGCGCTCATCAGAAGTGTCTTGCCGAATTTCGTAAACTTCATGCCAATCCTTCATCCTGGTCCGGCGGTGGCCGCCAAGTTTGATCGTTCCCGAGCAGCGCTGGGTTGGGACGGGTCCCTGTTGCATTGTAAAAGCCAAGGGCGGGTTGTGCCTAGTTTCGCACATCAGGCCATGCATTCAGGTAATTCGGAATCCTCATCCCGCCCCAAATGCCGCGGCTGGTCAGTTCGCGCCGCCTGCTACAAGAGTCTCTCTGGGAATCGATCTCAGTTTTGACGGGTCGAATCCGGCAAAGGTCAACGCGCCGGTCAAAAAACGCCGGATCCAGGGGCCTGACGGCCCCTGCACCCTGGTTTGAAGCCGCGTCCCGCAGCTCTCACCACACCCGGCATGAGCTGGCCGGGTACATCGGGGTTCCCTTCCTGCAACCGAAGGCTTTGCCGAATTCATCGAAGTTCTGGACGCTGCCGTTCACGCGCCACCGGCCGGGAGAATGCGGATCGGTGAGCGCCGACTGCCGCGCCGACGCATCGGTCGAGTTCTCGCACCACACCTGCGCAAATCCGATGAAATAGCGTTGCGCTTCGGTGAATCCATCGATCTTCTCGTCGACGGTCTGGCCCTCCTGCTTCAGTGCGTCTTCGAGCGCCATGAAGGCGATGCGCAGGCCGCCGTTGTCGGCAGTGTTCTCGCCCAGGGTCAGGTGGCCGTTCAGGTGCTGCGCGGGGGTGTCGCCTTTTGCCGGAGCAGCTTCGAACCCACTGTATTCACTGGCCACGCACTCGGTTCGCTCGGTGAATGCCTTCCTGTCGCCCGGCGTCTGCCACTCGCGCAGGTTGCCGCTGCCATCGTATTTCGAGCCCTCATCGTCGAATCCGTGGGTCATCTCGTGGCCAATCACCACGCCGATGCCGCCAAAGTTCACGGCCGGATCGGCATTGGGATCGAAGAAAGGCGGCTGCAGAATGCCGGCCGGGAAATTGATGTCGTTGAAACTTGGGCTGTAATTGGCATTCACGGTGGGCGGAGTCATGCCCCACTCCTTCTCATCCACGGGCTTGCCCAGCTTGGCGAAGCGGTAGTTGCGCTCGTAGGCAGCAACGTGTTCCACATTGCCGACCAGATCGGTGCGGCTTACCTTTATGCTCGAGTAGTCGCGCCAATTCTCGGGGTAGCCAATCTTGTTGCGGATCATGGCCAGCTTCTGCTCGGCTGCCCTTTTGGTTTCCTCGCTCATCCAGGGCAGCTGGCCGATGTCTACGCCCAGCTCCTTTTCAAGTTCTGCAACCAGCCTGTCCATGCTGCTTTTGGCCGAGGGGGGAAAGTTCTCCTTCACCCACTCCTGGCCGACGGCCTCACCCAGCGCGCGGTCGGTCATTGAGGAGCATTGCTTCCAGCGCGCCTCAGGCTCCTGCTGGCCGGCCAGCGTACGCCCAAAGAAGGCAAAACTCTCGTCGAAGAAAGACTGCGGCAGGTTCTGGGCAAAGCCATGCATCGAGTGCCAGCGCAAATAGCTCTTCCAACTGCTCAAAGGCTCGCCGGCAATAAGCGTGTTCAATCCGCTGAAGAAAAGGGGCGTGGCCACATTCAGGGTGTCAAAATGGCCGATTCCAACCCCCTGGAAGTAACCGCTCCAATCGAAGAGCGGCGCGAGCTTCTCAAAATCGGCGACCGTGTAGATGTGGTAGCGCTTTTCAGGATTGCGCATGTCGGTGCGGCTGATTTGAGCATTGGCCATGGCCGTCTCGATCTCCATCACCGCGCCGGCTTCCTTTGCCGCCTCATCGGGCGTGTCGCCGGCCAGGGAGAACATCTTTTTCATGTGATCGATGTACAGGGCGCGGATGGTCTGGAAGCGTTTCGAGTCGACAATGTAGTAATCGCGATCGGGCAATGAAATGCCGCCCTGGCCGATCGCCGCAATCTGCTTCGACGAATCCTTTTCGTCCTGCTCCACGCCAAACCGGAAGAATCCGCTCGGCGTTCCCTCGTTGCTGAGCTCTGCCAGCAGCCCAGCCAGTCCCTTCGTATCCTTCAGGCCGTCAATTCGGGCCCAGATGGCCGCGACCGGCGCGAATCCCAGCTTTTCAACCGCGGCCGTATCCATGCACGCCGCATAAAAGTCGCCATATTGCTTCTGGAGCGCATCGGCCGGATTTTTGGCAGCCGCGTCAAGGTCCTTCCACAGCAGGTAACGGTTCCGTTCTCTCAGCACTGAGAACGACCGCGCCCATCGCACCTGATCGCTAGGTACCGGATTGTTCTTCATCCAGTTGCCGCAGGCGTACTGGTAAAAGTCGTTGCAGGGATCGGCGGTCAGGTCCATGGCCGATGCATCGAAGCTCTTGATGGCCGGCGGCTCCTGGGGTTGCGAGGTCGTGTCCTGGTGGCTGGTGGGCGACTGCGCAAGGGCAGTCCCCGCCGTTAGGATAAGCGCTGGAAGGAAGCAATAACTGGTTTTCATGAGGTCCCTCTGAGGTGAATTTCCCGTCTTCCGGGTGGCGCGGCAGCGCGATGGTGAATTCACAGGTAAGTATGTGGAATCAAGCGGCCGCCAATGCGGATCGGCCAGGCTTGATTGACCGAACGTGATCGTCAGGCAACAGGCGATTCACCGCGGCACACAGGCAAGCAAATCACCGGCTTTGTACAGCAGTCCAGCCTACCACAGGGAAATTGGCTTGACGCATTGGGAAATGCGACGGAGGCTAATGTGGCCGGGACTCGATTGCTTATGCGGCGAGACGAGTAATCTTTCTGAACTTGCGCAAAATTCGTTTATAAACGATAATCGTCTGTGCACGAGATTCGGCATTACCTCACTCCGGACGGCAAGGACATTGTGCTGGAGTGGCTCCGGAGTTTGCGCGATACGAAGACCCGAATTGCCATCGATCGCCGTATCAACAGGATGGAGTCAGACAACTTTGGCGACCATAGATTCTGCCGCGACGGGGTCTGGGAGCTGAGGATCGATGTCGGACCTGGGTATCGCGTCTACTACGCGCTCGCAGGGGTCCAAGTGGTTTTGCTGCTCGCCGGTGGAAATAAACGAACGCAGGATCCAGATATCAAGCGAGCTTGCACAAACTGGCAGGATTGGCAACGGAGGCCGGAGCAATGAGAGACCGCACACATGATGAGGCAATGGCGGAACAGTTTCGCGACGACCCGGCTTATGCGGTTGAGATACTCAACAGCATTCTCGAAGACGGTGAGCAGGGCGAGCTCCTGACTGTGCTTCGCCAGATGGCCAAAGCCTTTGGCGGCGTTCAGGAGATTGCCGAGAAGGCCAACCTGAATCCCACACAGCTCTACAGAACTCTGTCTGAAGAGGGGAATCCCGCGCTCAGCAGCCTGACCGCAATCTTGAAAGCCATGGGATTGCGGCTCGCGGTTGAACGCGTACGAGCTGCGTAGCCGCCGCATCACGCAGGAGCACCGTCTGATCTATCGCATCTCTGGCAATCGCGTCGACTTTCTGCAGGCGCGCTACCACTACGAGTAGTGCTGCGTGAAGTACCTTTTGAGTTCTTTACACGCCGCCCCGCCCCCTGCCACACTAAAACGTGGACACCCAGACCGTCGTAATCCTCGATTTCGGGTCGCAGTACACCCAGCTCATCGCCCGCCGCATCCGCGAGCTCAACGTATTCTCCGTCGTACTCCCTTGCACCGCACCCATCGCCGAGATTCTGGCTGTGAAACCCATCGGCATCGTTCTCTCCGGCGGACCTTCGAGTGTCTACGACCATGATGCACCGGTCGCCGACCCCGCCGTTCTCAAGATCGGCGTGCCCATCCTCGGCGTCTGCTACGGCCTGCACTTCATCGTGCATCACCTCGGCGGTAAGGTGCGCTCTGCGTTGAAGCGCGAGTATGGTCACGCCGAGGTCTCAATAGAAGATCGCTCAACGCAGTTGTTCAGCGGCTTGCCCCCAAGCATGCACGTGTGGATGAGCCACGGCGACGAGGCGCTCGAGCTGCCCTCGGGCTTTCATCGCACCGCCGTCACATCGAACGCGTTGGCCGGCATCGCCAACGAGGAGAAGCGCATCTGGGCCGTGCAATTCCACCCCGAGGTGCACCACACGCCGCTCGGCCCTCAGCTCCTCAAGAACTTCGTGCTCGACATCTGCGGCGCGCGCGCCGACTGGACGCCGGCGCACTTCATCGAGAGCACCGTAGCCCAGATTCGCGAAAAGGTGGGCAGCGGGCACGTGATCTGCGGGCTCTCGGGCGGCGTCGATTCCTCAGTGGCGGCGGTGCTGGTGCACAAGGCAATCGGCGACCAGCTCACCTGCATCTTTGTGAACAACGGTGTGCTGCGCAAAAACGAGTTCGAAAGCGTGCAGCGCAACCTGCGCGGCAAGCTCGGCCTTAACATTGTCGCCGTGAACGCTACCGCCCGCTTCCTTGAGAAACTTGCCGGCGTCACCGAACCCGAAATCAAGCGCAAGCGCATCGGTGCAGAATTCATCGCCGTGTTTGAAGACGAAGCCAACCGCATCGCGCGCGAAACCGGCGGGGTCGACTGGCTGGTGCAGGGCACTCTTTATCCAGACGTCATCGAGAGCTCGAGTGTGAAGGGTCCGAGCCAGACCATCAAGAGCCACCACAACGTCGGCGGGCTGCCCGAGCGCATGAAGCTCAAGCTCATCGAGCCGCTGCGCGATCTCTTCAAGGATGAAGTTCGCCGCATTGGCCGCGACCTCGCCATGCCCGAGGAGATCCTGGGCCGGCAGCCGTTCCCTGGTCCCGGACTCGCGGTGCGCATCCTGGGCGAAGTCACTCCCGAACGCGTGGCCCTTTTGCAGGAAGCCGACGAGATCGTCGTCGGCGAGATCAAGGCCGCCGGGCTCTACAACAAGGTGTGGCAAAGCTTTGCCGTGCTGCTGCCAGTGATGAGCGTAGGCGTGATGGGCGACCAGCGCACCTACGCTTATACCGCGGGAGTGCGCGCCGTGCACTCTGAAGACGGAATGACGGCCGATTGGGCCGAGCTCCCCGCCGAACTGCTCAAGCGCATCTCCAACCGCATCGTGAACGAGGTGCGCGGCATTAATCGAGTGGTCTACGACATCACGTCGAAGCCGCCAGGCACGATCGAGTGGGAGTGAGGACTGGCCGTCCAGGCAGCGAGCCTGTAGGCGTTTGGGATCGCGCTAGGAATTCGGCTTGGTCAGCCAGGCTGGGACCGGAGGCGGCACCGGATTCGGTGCCATAAAGGACTCCCCGGGGCTCGAGAGCAGCAGGCGGAATTTTCCGTCGCCGCGGTCATCGATTAAATCAACTACCGCATCACAAGCGTAACTGAGCGGCCAGATGTAGTACCTATAGGCATAGGTAACCCCGCGATACTTCCATCGCAGTAATTGTTCGAGTTCAAAAGTTTGCGGCACCATTTTCTTGCGCGCGCCGTTGTCGTCAAACATGAGTCCGGGAAAACGGAGTTGATAGCCATCCTTGTGGACCAGGACAAACACCGTAATTCCCTCAGGCCAGGCCCTCGGTTTCCCATCGAATTGAAGGCTGTACGGCTCGATCGCCTTCGCATCAGACAATCCTGGCAGCGGCCATCCTTGCTCGCGATACCAGCGGGTAAGCGCGGCCGGCTGGGCGTCAAATCCGCACTGCGCCATACAAGGAATGCAATTGCAGCAGAGAAGCATTAAGAATAACGACCTTTTCGACAGCCTCATCATGGTGGATCCTCGGGATTTGCGGGCCATTTTACCGCGTCCACCTGGCGAGTATAGATTGGCACTGCGCTGGTAATGTGGCACATAGTCAAAAATATGGCATAATTATCTTTAGGTGGCAGATCATGGGTGAAACGGTAATTCTTGGCGAAAGTGGCAGAATCGTCCTTCCTACGGCAATCCGCAAGAAATTTGGCCTCGAACCCGGCGAGCGTCTAACGATTGTTGTGGATAAGGGCGAGATCCGAATCTTCAATCGCAAAATGATTCTTGAAAATGTTCGGGCGCGAATTCTGGAAAAGCGCGGGACCTTGAAGGGAATCCTCGACGAGTTCCTTGAAGAGCGGCACGAAGCAGCAAGACGCGAGGCTGCCGGTGAGTAAGATTGTGCTCGATGCGAGCGCCGTTTTAGCGATGATCCTCAAGGAACCGGGTGGAGAGCGGGTGGAAGCGGCGCTCGATGCGACCGGCCCGGGGATTGGTGGGGAGATTGCAATCAGCTCAGTAAACTGGTGCGAGGCGCTGACCAAACTCCAACGCAGTCCCGCTTCTCTCACCCCGGAGGAACTTGCAGGAATCTTGAGTGGAGTGGAGCTGGTTCCATTTGAGCGATCCAACGCCGAGTTGACCGCACAACTGAGTTTGGCGGCGCCGTTCATCTCCCTTGGCGATCGCGCCTGCCTGGCGCTTGCTTCTCTGCGCGGCGCCACCGCCTGGACCACCGACAAGATTTGGGCGCAAGCCAAAGTCGGCGTTCCGATCAAGGTCCTTCGCTGAGCGAGGATCTTGTCGCGGCCGTTCACTCGCCCGCCGGCTGCGCTCGGAGCGCCGCAAGGTGCGCCTGGAACGCATCCAACCGCGCCAGCAACTCTGCGTGCTGCTTTTCGGCAAGCGTTGGCTAAATACCTTCCAGGTAGAACGTGCCGTTGGGCTCGAGCTCGCAACGGTGCACCTGATGAAAGTCCTCGAATCCCTGCTTGTGAATCACTGAGAGCAGTCCTCCGCGGGTGAGCGACTCCTGCGCCAGGGCGCGGTTGTCGATCTGTCCATTGCGGACCAGGATCGTCGAGCGGCCCTCAAGCGTGCGCGTGGGCCGTTGCGACCGGCCTCTGCTAAAGTGGAGTTTCAGATTGAGGGCTGTCTCTTATTCCCGATCTCTGAATGAACCCGAACCACATTCACGGCGTTCCGAAAACCGAACGGTCCACATCATGGCAGCTCCATCGAATCTTTCAGTCAATCGGCTTGCGCCGTTCCGCATCGATCCGATCATCTCGGAACGCCCGTGGGGCTTCGACGACCTGCGTCCGTGGTTCGATATCGTGGCAGGCGGCACTCCCATCGGCGAAGTCTGGCTGACTGGTGACGACTCAACCGTCGCCACCGGCCCCCACACCGGCAAAACCCTCGGCGCGCTTTTTGCCGAGGCACACGAATTGCTGCTCGGACCCGGCGCGCCTTCGACGGCTTCGCCGCTGCTCATCAAGGTCATTTTTGCGCGCGAGAAGCTCAGCGTCCAGGTGCATCCAGACGACGCGATGGCGCAAAAGTATGGCGAGCCGCGCGGCAAAACCGAGTGCTGGTACGCGCTCTCAGCCGGGGTGGGCGCCGCAGTTGCACTGGGCTTCAAACCCGGAACCACGCTGGAGCAAGTGAGAGAAGAGATCCAGGCCGGCGCGCTCGAATCCAGCCTCAATATTCTCCCCGTCGAAACCGGGGATCTGATCTTTGTGGATGCCGGAACGGTGCACGCCATCTGGCCGGGGGCCATCCTGCTTGAGACGCAGCAGTACTCCGATACCACCTATCGCATGTTCGACTACGGCCGCCCCCGCGAGCTGCACATCGAAAAGTCGCTTGAAGCGCTCAGATTTGAAACGCGTGCCGGAAAGATCAGGCCGAGGGAATGGGTCGATCGCACCATTCTGATCGATGAGGAGTATTTTCGTATGGAGCGGATCCCGGTCTTCGCCATCCGCACCAGTGAGAACCTGCGCTGGACAAGCCAAAGGGAAGGCCTGCAATACCTTTTTGCCGCCGGCGGCTCGGCGCGACTCGTCTCAGAGGAATTCGAGCCGATCGATTTGCCCGCGCGATCCATCGTTTGCGTGCCCGCGGCCTCGCCCGAGTTTGTGCTTGAAGACCTGGGCGATCTCGACTTGATCCGCATCACGCCAAGCTGGCCGGAACTCGCGCAATGACCGCTCCCGATTGGCGAGCATTCGTCAAGGTCGGCCGCGCGCCGATTGGCGGACCCATCGGAACTTTCTCTCCGCGGCCGGGTTTCTACCGATGACGGCTTCCGGCGTTTACCGTCTAATGAATTGAGCCGGAATCAGCTATTTACCGCGGTTCTCCCGCAGTTGCGCGGGCGCACTTGGCGTGCCTTTGCGGCGCGGCCGCAAGAAAAAACACCGAATGGGACCCGGCTGCGCTGCGCAGCATTTGGAGAACGGCCAACGAATTTGAATTCCCGCGATGCAGCTTTTTGGGGGCGGCGGGAATCAAACGAACCGGCAGAGGAGAAATGAAGACAATGATTCGTCCATCGCTGAAGAGAGTTTTCTTCCAGAGTCTGGCGCTGACAGCGGTAGCTGTGTTTTCGGTCGCCGTGGCAATCGCGCAGGAGGGTGGCTCAGCCGCCCCGGCCGCCGGCCAGCGCACCGATGGCCAGATTGAAATGGATGTTGTTCAAGCTCTGGATGCTTCGCAGGCGCTCAAGAACGATCTGATTACAGCCGCGACGATTCAGAGCCAGGTCACGCTTTCAGGTACGGTGTCAAGCCTGGCCGAGAGCGAGCTGGCTGCTTCGATTGCCGGCCACGTGAACGGCGTGAGCAAGGTAAACAACAATCTGAAGATCGGCAACCCGCAGGCGGCGCAGGATGCCACCGCCCCGGCCCCGGATGACGATATACCCGTGACCGGCAACAACCAGGGCGCTCCGGCACAGGGAGGCGATCAAGGTCCGTCAGGGGGCCAGCCAGCCGATCAGGGACAGCCCCCGGTTGGCATCAACCCGACTGCCCCCAATCAGGGTCAAGCCCAGGGCCAAGTCCAGGCCGCTCCGCCTGCGCCGCCGCAATATCCGGCTTATCCGCCTGCTCGCCGGCCCTACTATGCGCAGCAGCCTCCGCCGCCTCCGCCGCCCTCCTATCAATACGCCACCAGTCCCGTCACGCTGCCTGAAGGAACGCTGATCCAGGCGCGTACCGCTGAAGAGGTCGATACCAGGCACGCCACCGATGGAACTCCCGTGCAGTTCACGGTGATCCGAGACATCACATTGGGCGGAGTGCTGGCCATTCCCCGCGGCGCTACGCTGCACGGAGTTGTTACTGAAGTGAAGACGGTTGGCTCGGGCACCCTGGGCGGCAGCTCTGAGCTGGCGCTGACGCTGAACTCACTCGACCTGGGCGGCCAGAATTATCCCATCGCCTCAGATCAGTTCAAGGTGAAGGGTCCGAACAAGGCCGGCAGAACGGCGAGCAGCGCCTTCGGCGGAGCCCTGCTGGGCGCGGTGATCGGCGGCATTGCCGGTCGTGGTGAAGGCGCGGCCATCGGCGCTGGCGCCGGCGCGGCAGCCGGTACGGTAGCCTCGGCGGCAACCCCGGGGCCGAACGTCTGGATTCCGGCCGAGGCGCTGGTTGCCTTCCACCTCAAGGCGCCGGTCACCGTTAATCCCGTCAGCCATCAGGAAGCCATGCGCCTTGCCCAGGGTCTATACCCCGGCGGCCCGACCCTCTATCGCCGCTATCCCTATGGATACGGACCGGCCGGCTATGCCGCTTATCCCTACTACGCTTATCCGCCGGTGTACTATCGCCCCTATTACATGGTGGGCGGGGCCTACTACTGGCATTAAACGGCCGTTGACGGGCCGTCGACGGACCTTTGCAAACATCGATCGGCCGTTCGGCCTTCAACCAACGCGGGGCGCCTCTCGGGGCGCCCTGCTGCTTTTAGCTTTTAGCTTTCAGCTTTCAGCTTTCAGCTCTCAGCTCTCAGCCCTTAGGTCCGAGCCAGTAGCCGGTAGCTTGCATCCCAAATCACCTGCTGGCTATTGGCTGCTGGCTAATGACTACCCCCGGTCCCTGGCAGTGTCTCAGTTTGAATCGATTTCGAAGCCAATTCAGGACGGCGGCTTCTTCTTCCTTCCGGTAATGATCTGCCAGAGGAATATGACCATGAATGCTCCCAACGCAGCTCCCGCCTGAATCACGAACCGCTCATAATGGGAAGAGACGCGACCAAAACAGATGATGAGGAAAGCGACGCCTATGGCTACCACGATTGCCGTAATTTGCTCGATTGTCGAAATTTGCTTGCTGCGACTCACGCCTGCCATGCTAGCAGCCTCTACTGTGCCAGCCCCGCGATTTCCTCATCGCTCCAAATGTGATCTGAAATGCCAGCTTCCATGGCCGGCGCGACGCGAAGCGTCTTGTGGACTCTTCCTGTTCCCTGATCCCTGTTCCCTGATCCCCGTTTCCTGACCCCTCAGTCCCTGCCTGCTCGTCTATAATGGCAGAGCACGCAACGTGCGAGAATTGCGCATCGCAGGCTGTTTTATTCATGAACGCCCTCATCCTGCAGGCGCCAAGAGAGTTGAAGGTTGAAGTCCCGCCCATGATTCGTTTTCTGCAAGCAGACAATCGCATCGTCAAGGCCCTTTTCGTCGTCGTGATCGGCGTGGCCTCGATCTCAATGGTGGTTTACCTCATCCCCGGACTGATGAGCACGGCATCTTCCGCGCCCGATACCTACGCGGTGGTCTATCCGCACTGGTACAGCAAGATTCTCTCCTCGGGCGACGAGATCAGCCTGCAAAAGGTTGAGGAGATGACCCGCCGCCAGCTTATGCAGCGCAACCCCCAGTACGCCGACAACCCGATGATTCTGAAGTTTATGGAGCCCCAAGTGGCCCAGCAGCTGATCCAGCAGCGGGTATTGCTGCAGGAAGCGCGCCACCTCGGCATCACGGCCACCGACGCCGATGTGCTCCACTTCCTGCAGTACGGGCCTTACCACCAGACCTTCTTCCCCGGCGGCAAGTTCATCGGTGAGACCCAGTACACGCAGATCATCAACCAGGCGAATATGTCGGTTCCCCAATTTGAGCAGGACGTCAAAGAGAGCCTGGTGATCCAGCGGCTTGAGGCGCTGATTACGGCCGACGTTACGGTCAGCGACAAGGACGTGCGCCAGGAGTATCTCAAGCAGAACCTGAAGATCAAGTTCGACTACGCAGTTATCTCCAGCGCCGATCTCGAGAAGACGATCAACCCTTCCGACAGCGATCTTGAGGCTTTCTTCAAGAAGAACTCGGCGCGCTACGCCACCGCGGTGCCCGAGGAGCGCAAGATCACCTACTTCGCCTTCACGCCCAACGACGTTCCGGGCGGCCTGCCGCAGCCCAGCCAGCAGCAGATCCAGTCCTACTACAACCAGCACCAGTCCGAGTACCAGTTGCCGGATCAGTCCCGTTCGCGCCACATTCTCATCAAGGTGGCTCCCGGCGCCGACGCCAAATCCGACGCAGCGGCCAAGGCCAAGGCCGAGGATGTACTCAAGCAGCTCCAGGCCGGCGGCGACTGGACCGCGCTGGCAAAAAAGTACTCTGACGACCCGGGCAGCAAAGACAAAGGCGGCGAGCTCGGCTTTGCCCAGCGCAAAACCATGGTGCCCGAGTTCGACAATGCGATCTTTACCCAGAAGATCGGCGACATAAGGATCGTGAAAAGCCAGTTCGGCTACCACGTGGTCCAGGTGGAAGAGAGGCAGGAGGGGCACGCGCAGGCGCTGAACGAAGTGCTGCCGCAGATTCAGGCCACGCTCTTTCGCGATGCAAGCGCGCAGGCGCAGGAGAATTACGCGCGCACGCTGACCTCTGAAGCCAACAAGATCGGACTCGAGAAGACTGCCGCCGCGCACCACCTGCAGGTGGTTACCAGCCCGCCCGTTGGCCGCTCGGGCGTGATTTCGGCGCTGGCTTCGAGCGCGCAGCTCCTGGCCAAGGCATTTGAGTCCAAAGTCGGGGACCCGCCCCAGTACGCGCCCACCGGCGAAGGCTATGCAGTTTTTCAGGTGAGCGGCATCGTGGCCGCGCACGCGCCGGCATTCGCCGACTGGAAGCAGCACGTGCTTGACGACTTCCGCAACGAGCAACTGCCGGCGCTGTTGCACCAAAAGACTCAGGAGCTGGCCGACAAGGCAAAGCAATCGAACGACCTGAACAAGGCGGCAAAGGAACTGGGAGCGACGGTGAAGACCAGCGACCCGGTGAATGAAAGCGGCCAGGTGCCCGACCTTGGCGACGTGGGCCAGGTGGCCCCGCAGCTCTTTGACATGAGCGTGGGCTCGTTCAGCGGCCCCATCGATGCCGGCCGCACAGGCGTTGTGGCGAAGATCGTCGACAAGCAGGGACCCACCCCCGACGAGATCCAGCGAGACTTTGACATCACCCGCGAGCAGCTTCGCGAACAACGCCAGAACCAGGCCTTCAGCGTCTTCATGGGCACGCTGATGGACGAGTACAAGAAGAACAAGCTGATCCGCATGAACGCGAAGAACGCGGAGCCGGGGCTGCCGGGATCGTAAAGGCAGCCAGTAGCCAGTAGCCAATAGTTCACGGATTCGATCTACAGCAAAAAGCCTCCCGCCAGGGAGGCTCTTTTGTCTCCGATCTCTGTTCCCTCAGTCCCTTAGTCTCTCAGTCCCTCAGGCCCTTAGTCCTTTGGTCCCTGCTTCCAAGCACTCTTCGAGCGGAATCGGCACCTGCTCCACAATTTCGAGGCCGAAGCCTTCGAGCGCGGGGACGTGCATGGGCGTGTTCGAAAGCAGCCGGATGCGCTGAATGCCAAGATCGGTGAGAATCTGGCCGCCGAGGCCGTTGGAGCGCAGAATGCGCCCGGTGCGGGCCTGCGAGCCCTCGCGGGCGCGCAGTTCCTGGTGCAACACCAGCCGGCCGCCGCTCGACTCTGCTGCGCCCGAAGGCGGCACGGCCCCGCCCGGCCCGAACTGCTGCCCCGGAGCGCGGTCGATCTCAAATCCCAGCGAGGTGTTGTGCAGGTAAAGCACCACCCCGCAACCCTCCTCGGCGATCATGCGCATCGATTGATCGAGAATCTCGTGGCAGCGGCAATTGGCGCCAAACACATCGCCCGCCGTGCAACGAGTGTGCACGCGAACCAGCACCGGATGGGAGCACGGAGGACGCAATTCGTGTTGATGCGCCTCGCCCGCTTCGCCCGGCAGTCCGCTCACGGCCGGCCCCGCGTGGAAGGACGGGCAGCAGGGGCACAGGTCGCCGCGCACCAGCGCAATGTGGCTTTCGCCGCCGGTCACCTCGCTCTGGTAGGCGATCATGCGGAAGTGGCCGTGACGGGTGTTAATGAGCGATTCGCCGGCGCGCACAATGTAGCGCTCGTTGCGCAGCCGGTAGCGGATGAGCTCGGCCACCGTCAGAATCAGCAGCCCATGCTCTTTGCAGAACGGAATCAGATCGGGGATGCGCGCCATGCTTCCGTCGTCGTTCATGACCTCGCAGATCACGCCCGAGGGGTTGAGTCCCGCCATCCGGGCCAGGTCGACCGAGGCCTCGGTTTGCCCGGCGCGCACCAGCACCCCGCCCTTGCGCGCGCGCAGCGGAAAAACGTGGCCGGGGCGGACCAGATCGGCCGAGGTCGAGCGGGGATCGATCGCCGTCTGGATGGTCTGCGCGCGGTCGGCAGCCGAGATGCCGGTGGTCACTCCCTCGCGGGCTTCGATGGTCTCAGTAAACGCCGTGCCGAAGCGCGAGGAGTTCTGCTGCGTCATGGGAAAGAGCCGCAAGTGGTCGGCCCGCTCCTCGGTGAGCGCGAGGCAGATGAGCCCGCGTCCGTATTTGGCCATGAAGTTGATGGCGTCGGGGGAAACGTGTTCGGCGGCGAGAGTGAGGTCGCCCTCGTTCTCCCGGTCCTCGTCGTCAACGACAACGATCATCCGGCCGGCGCGAATTTCGTTCAGCGCGCCGGGCACGTCAGTAAAGGGTGGCTCGAAGGTGCGGGCTGTGTTGGGCATGACGCTCCCTATTGTCGCTTAAGGCGGGAGCAAACGGCAAAGGCGCCGCGGACTGCTGGGCATAAAGCACGGTTTGGCGGTAATTTGCCCGTACCTCTCGATTCCAGGGAATTCCCCGCCTGCGACGCTGACGCGCTGCCCGGGCAATTTCACGCCAAGTGCGATGTCTAGAGCCTCTTTCGGACGGAAATGCGGTCTTTTCACCGGGATCGCTAAATGCTCTTCGGCTTTCATTGAATCCGGCGATACAAAGCGGATTCTTGTGAGCCTCAGAATCTGTCCCCGACCTCGCAAAATGCGACTTAGGAACCCAAGGGGAGATGTTCCAAAAGGGTGTTGAAGCTCTCCACGCGCTGCGTTCCTTTTGAAGCACCTAAACGTAGCAAAGTTTCTGATTTTTTGTGCCAGCAGGCCTTGTCTGGCTGGATCCCCCAAGCTTCAGAAAACAATGAATATCTGGGGCCAAAGAATGCTGCTCTACAAGTTGGAAACAGTCCGTCATCACGTTCGGTCCCAGGCGAAGTCAGTGCGGTGGTGACCAAGGTCACTGACCGCTTCGGCGCGTTTTAGCAAAAATGGCGGCCTAGGGGAGGATGCCATGATCTTCCGTCCGGAAGTCCTCGTTAAAACTGCAATCCTGACTACGCTCGTTTTGGTTCCATCCTTTGCTCTTGCCGCCGGTCCCGCTTCACCCAATGCGCAATGCATTGAATGCCACAGCAAGACCACTCCCAATATCGTCTCCGACTGGAAGCTGAGCAAGCACAGCCAGTCCGATATAGGGTGCGTTGTGTGCCACGGGGACCAGCACACCTCAGCGGCGGATGTATCCAAAGTCAAGACGCCGACACCGGACACCTGCGCGGATTGTCACGCAGATCAAGTCGCGCAATACAAAAAGGGAAAGCATGCGATGGCCTGGGCCGCAATGTTGGCGATGCCCACGATCCACTGGCAGCCCATGGCGATGGTCGAGGGCGAAAAAGGCTGCGGTGGATGCCACACGATCGGCATGAAGTCCACTACGGAGATCGCCGAACTGCGCCATGGTGGAGCGGCGTTTGGCGCGGCGGCATGTGATTCCTGCCACACGCGTCATACCTTTTCGGTTGAGGAGGCACGCCAGCCGCAGGCTTGTGAAAGCTGCCACATGGGTTTCGATCATCCGCAGTGGGAGATGTACTCTTCATCGAAACACGGCGTCCGCCACGAGCTGAAAGACCTCAAGGTATTGCCGGCGAGCGCTGCGGCGCCGACCTGCCAGACCTGCCACATGCAGGATGGAAATCATGAGGTCCGCACAGCATGGGGATTCCTTGCCGTCCGCCTTCCACTGCCCGAAGACAAGCAGTGGGCCGCTGATCGCGCGACCATCCTGGAGGCTCTGGGGGTACTCGATCCCGACGGCAAACCGACCGCCTTGGTGGACACGGTCAAGGCTGCCGATCTGGCTCGGCTGACCCAGGAGGATTGGCAGCGCGAGCGTGACAAGATGATCAAGACCTGCGATCAGTGCCACGCCGACAATTTCGCCCGCCAGCAACTGCAGCAGGGCGATGACATGATCCGCAATGCCGACCACCTGATGGCGGAGGCAATCCGGATTGTTGCCGGACTCTATCGCGATGGAGTGATCCCGAAGCCGAAGAACTATGCCTACGCCTTTCCTAACCTGCTTACCTTCCATGACGCTCCTACAGTCATTGAGCAAAAGCTGTTCGTGATGTATCTCGAACATCGCATGAGGACCTTTCAGGGCACGTTCCACGCGAGCAACGACTATGCGCTGTGGTATGGCTGGAGCGAGATGCAGCGGGATCTTACC
>Ga0326727_10003218_pt1 | contig 52952 bp, 46 predicted proteins | sample MB2enrmetagenome_FD_207643 | JGI IMG/M metagenome (GOLD analysis project Ga0326727, IMG submission 207643) | Lab enriched peat soil microbial communities from McLean, Ithaca, NY, United States - MB29MY | ecosystem: Environmental > Terrestrial > Soil > Wetlands > Peat | place: USA: New York...
GCTTAATTCCAGCTGTTCCTCTTCTCATCCAGACTTTACTGTCGGCCCCGGAATGTCACCGGATCTGCCATATGGCTCGCGGGCTTTACCGCCGGTAGGGAATTTCACCCAACCCCAGAGGAGTATTCCTTTTCTAAAATTGGTATTAGTGTACTCTAGGTTGTCAAGATTTGCAACCCTATAATTTGCCATGTAAAGAGAAAAATTCTGTGCGCAATAAGCCCATGAGAATTGCATCGTGATAATTTCCCAACACAAAACGCGCTTCCCGTTGGCGACCTTCAATTTTGAAACCGACTTTTTCATAGGCCTTAATGGCCCGGATATTTCCATCCCAAGTATCCAATGAAATTCGGTGGAAATTCCATTGGGTAAAAAGAAAGCGCGCAAAAGTGATTAAGGCATCTGAACCGTACCCTTTCCCCCAATAGGTTTTATTGCCAATAACGATATAGAGCGTGGCTGATTGACCCGGGACATTGATTTCTTTAAAGCCGGTAGTCCCGATCAGCTGATCGTTTTCATCTAAAATTGCATATCGATAGGTATCCACTGACCCGTCCAGAAACTTTACCGCAATCTGATCTTTACTCTGGAGTGTATTTAAGGGCCAAGCCCCACTCGACCATAAATTTACCTCTTGATCATTGTACCATCTGTACAAAAGGTCAACATCTTCTTCTTCAATCGGTCTAATCCATGTTTTTTGACCTTTTAACATTATGTTAGAACTCCTTAATAACGTTATTTTACAACAACGGGTGATAGTAGTTTATCATCTGCTTTAGGCTAAATACAACATTTCTGTCCTTACTGCTGAACTTATTTTAGCAGTTTTTCGGGGTAATTCAAGAATTGCTCCGACAGGTATTCATTAGCAGAGCAGAAAGTTCCGTGGTATCATAGATGCAAATGGCTAAGCCCAAAAAGAAAGGAACTGAAATGTGAGGACCTATGACAAGTATACTGTGGCCGCTGAACACGAGGGCTGGACAGTAGAAACTTATCTTAAACAAATAGTGCATTGTCCGGGACGTCGGATCCAAAAACTGACCCGGGCTAAAGGGATTTTACTCAAAGGCCGAAAAGTTTTCCTGCAGAAAAAGGTGAAGGCCGGAGATATTCTTCAGGTTTTAGTTATGACAGATCAAGCCTATGGGGTTCAACCTGAAGAGGGAAAGATTACTATTCTTTATGAGGACGCCCAGCTTATTGTCCTCGACAAAGCGGCAGGGCAGCTTGTTCATCCTGCCGGACAGACTATCGGGGGAACCCTGGCCAATTTCTTGGCTCATTATTTTCAGACTAAAGGAAGTTTGATGACGATTCGGCCTCTGCATCGTTTGGACCGGGATACTTCCGGTTGTGTAGCTTTTGCCAAAGACGCTCACACTCAAACCGAGATGGAGCAGCAGCTGCAGAGTGGTGCCTTTAAACGGACTTATCTGGCGCTCGTGCAGGGTGTGCTCGAACAAGCGGGAGCAATTGATGCACCGATCGGGCCTTGCCCTGGCAAACCTAATCGACGGATGATTCGGCCTGAGGGCGATCCGGCCATCACTTATTATCGTACTGTTCAAACCTTCTCAGATGTATCGTTGCTAGAACTCACCTTAACAACCGGAAGGACCCATCAGATTCGAGTTCATCTGGCGCATATCGGGCATCCGGTTATCGGGGATAGCATGTATGGAAGGCGATCGTCCCTTATTGGGAGACAAGCGCTGCATGCTGCGTCGCTTCGCTTTAGGCATCCCCACACGGCACAGGAGATCACGGTAAATACTCCGTTACCGGTTGACATAGAGAGAGTTATTGACTAAGAACAAGATGATGGAAGAAATATTAAAGTGAGAGTGCAATGCTCTCATTTTCTTGTTCTGTAAATCCATTTCTATAAATAAATTATAAAAATGAGTAAGTGAAAGTTGTACTTTTCTCATCATATGTTTTACAATATGATAAATTACTTGATAAGGGATGACGATATGCTAAAGCTTAAGATGGGCTCTACAGAAACTCCCTATTCAATTAGAAAAAGTTTTAGGGCAAAATATGTAAATATTTCGGTTGGTGTTGATGGTGTACAGGTAGTAGCACCTGTTTCGATGGACGATAGTGAAATTATTCCGCTTGTGGAAAAAAAGCGCGAATGGATCTTTAGTAAATTAGAGAGTTATCGCCACCGACTCGTGCAGATTGGAGCGGAAAGAAAGTTTGTTAGTGGTGAAAAGCTCTTGTTTATGGGTAAAGACTATCCCCTTAAAGTCATTGAAGATGAGGGCCGATTCACGAGCGTAATTCTGACGAATGGTCAATTTTTTGTAAACATTAATAGAGATATCCCTTTAGAAAAGAGACGAGAGGCAATTAGGAGAAAATTAGAGCAGTGGTACATAATTCAAGCTAAGGAAATAATTCATCAGCGCTTGGAGTTATTCAACGATAAAATAGGAGTCGAGATCAATAGGGTACGGTTTAAGGACCAGAAAACCAGGTGGGGCAGCTGCTCTCAAAAAGGCAATCTAAATTTTAATTGGAAACTGGTGATGGCCCCAACGTATATTCTTGATTATGTTGTTGTTCATGAACTATGCCATTTTATACAAATGAATCATTCCAAAGAATTTTGGCGACAAGTAGGGAGACAAATTCCAGATTATCAGGAAAGAAGAAAGTGGCTAAAAGAAAATGGTATAAAATTGATGGTGTAACAGCCATTCCCTCGCAATAATTATAATTCAATGAGGTATATATATTCCCGGAAAAGATATTTATCAGGCAGGATATTTCAGCCGTCTGTCGAAGTAATTGATAAAAGGGAGGGATATGTATGCATTGCGAACTATTGGATAAGGACGTTCAAATTGAAGTATGGAAAGAAATTAAAGACGCAAAGGATGATATTCTAAAAACAGTATATAAGTGCAGCGAATGTTACCCCGAAATTGCTGGTACTAACGGTAGAAAAGCATTTCAATATTGCGCTAAAATGGGTGATAAAAATTGTTTGTTAAAACGATATACAGATTAAGAGCCGAAAGGCTCTTAATCTGTATAGAAAAGCCCTTATACGCACATGCCAATTCAATCAACACAAAAACCACTTCACTCTTTGTTGAAATTTGCAAAGAACAAAGTGGTTCAGTATAATCAAATAAGGCTGACCAGTGATTACTTGATTATTATTTGTCGAAAGAAGTCTATACTCCTTGCGGGAGTAATTATGGTCGGGGCGACGGGATTCGAACCCACGGCCTCTTGGTCCCGAACCAAGCACGCTACCAAACTGCGCCACGCCCCGTTATTTAAGAACGAATATTATGATAACAAATTGTTGCAATCCTGTCAACCTGAATTTAAAAATTCGTATCCATTTTCGGTGATTCTAATCGGAGGGATTAATGAACTTCAAGTTGCCGAACAACTTTTAGCAGAAGAAAAGGCCGAGTTGATTGGTGTTGCAGAGCGATCCTCGACGATTCAAAATGGGCGGCGCGCGCAAGAGAGCGTCTAAAACAATGATCCATTCAGTTGCCTGCATTATCGAAGTGAAGACGTTAATAACCGGGATCTTTAATAAGTATGCCATAATTTAAATAAATTATGAATATGGTTGTTTTCCATAGACAAGGTCTTTATTTGAGTATAATCTTTGTTTGTGAGTATAATTACAAATGATCAATTAGACGAAGAAGCCTATTTTTGTTGGTCTTTCTTGACATAAAGCTTATTTTGCGAGTAAACGGTTTAAACTGAAAGGCTCTAGCATACATATTTCTAGAATTTCGTTCGAGACATGTTTAAGGCTTATAATATTTGAACACATAAGTTTCGTCAGCACAGGATTTGAGCTAATAGAACCCGTTATGAATTGTTTTGAAATAACAAAACGAATATCATTCCACCAATGAACTTTATGATAAAGGGTCCAAGGAAATTTGACCTTCTTAGCGAATACATAATACATAAGGAATTATTCTCTCTCGGTATGGCGGCAATCATTTTCGAGATCTTTGGGGGGTATTTCTTTTTTAAGGATTCAAATAGTTTGAATATTCCTAATTAAGGGAAGGAGGGGCGGTCGGGGGCAATAATTTATCCTCTTTTTTTAAAAAATATAAATAAACAAAATATTAAAAAAAATTCAGAAAGTTTGCAGGATTCTCTAAATAAAAAAAGAATATATACTTGTAGGAGAAGATGCTGACAAGAGATGGTCTAATAAATAAGCACCTAAAAGGAGTTGAGGCCATTGAAAATTGCAATCTCTGGTAAAGGCGGTGTTGGTAAGACCACCTTTACAGCCAATTTTGCGCGGTGGCTATCGCAAAAAGGGATCACAGTTTTGGCGGTTGACGCGGATCCTGATGCCAGTCTTGGCACAGTTATGGGAATTTCCGAGGACATTCTTGCTGAATTAAAACCCATTGTCGACATGAAAGAACTGATTGAAGAGCGAATGGGAGGCAGTGGAGCATACTACTCGCTTAACCCTAACGTGGATGACATCTTGGATGATTATAGCGTGTCCCTAGGAACACTTCGCTTTTTCCGCATGGGGAACATCAAAGGGGGAGGAACCTCCTGTTATTGCAAGGAAAACAGTTTTCTCCAAGCCCTGGTTAATTCGCTGATTCTTGGAGAAAAAGATACCGTCATTTTGGATATGGGTGCAGGTATTGAACAACTCACTCGGGGTACTGCCCTCGGCGTTGATGTTTTGGTCGTAGTAACCGAACCGTCTAAAGTCAGCGTACAGACCGTAAGAGTTATTCAAAAACTCGCCCTTGAATTAGGTATCCCACGTGTGGTTGTTGTCGGTAATAAGGTCCGCAATCTTAAAGAAGAAAATTTTCTTAGAGACCACTTTTCCGCAGAACAGCTTATTGGCATTATTCCATATAGTGAGGAACTGTTGGAAATGTCAATAAATACTGACAATGAAGAGTTGCCAGTAGGGTCTCTGGGAGTTCAACTAAATACGATTTATCAAAAAATTAGCGGTGAAGGGAGTTGAAAGAGGTTCTCGGTAGTAGTTTTCAGAGAGATATAAAAGGTGATCTTAATAAAGAGGAGGTTGTAACATGCCCAGATATCGGGATTTAACCCATACCGCCCGACCGTCGGACGCACCACGAGTCTTTGAACCTAAGAATCCCATCAGAACGACCGACCCCGGCGCACTTGAGTTGTTGAATATGATCAAGGAAAAGAAAATTGAGACAGTTTTCGACCGTGCAGTTGCTCAACACCCCCAGTGCGCTTTTGGATATAAAGGAATTTGTTGCCGAATTTGTATGGCAGGCCCTTGCCGGGTTAAAACAGAAGAAGGTGTAGGAAGTCGCGGTTTATGTGGAGCTACCGCCTATACTATCGTTTCGCGTAATATTGTCCGCCTCATTGCCGGCGGGGCTGCATCCCACTCGGAGCACGCGCGTCATGTACTGCATACCGCTCATGCTATGCTTGAGGGTCATGCTCCGGATTATAAGATTGAATCCCCGGCTAAACTTCATAAATTAGCTGCGGATTTAGGGGTTGCCACCTTAGACCGTACGGATGTGGATATTTTTAAAGACATTGTCGAATTAGGGTATGCAGATTTCGGTCGCTACCAAGATCGTCCTTTAGCCTTTTTGGATTCATTTTTGAATGAGGGACGCCGCAAGAAATTCCTGGCCACGAACATTATGCCAACAGCTATTGACAAATCTGTTACCGAACTTATCGCCCAAACTGCTATGGGCGTTGACAATGATCCGGTTAATATTATTTTCGGAGGTCTAAAGTGTGCCCTGGCCGACTTGGGCGGAGAGTATATCGGGACAAAACTCAGTGACGTTATGTTCGGAATCCCTCAGCCGATCGTCTCAGAGGCTAATCTCGGCGTAATCAACGAAAAAATGGTTAATATTGCTGCCCACGGGCACAACCCAGTACTAAGCGAAATGGTAGTTGCTGCTGCACGGGCCATGAAAGATGAAGCCATTGCTGCCGGTGCTGAAGGCGTTAATGTTGTTGGGATTTGCTGTACAGGTAATGAGTTGCTCATGCGCGAAGGTGTCTATTTAGCAACCTCTTCAGCCTCGCAGGAGTTAGCTATTTTGACAGGTGCTTTGGATGCTATGGTCGTTGATATTCAGTGTATTTACCCAGCGGTCCAAACTCTGGCAGAATGCTACCATACCAAGGTCGTAACCACTGAAGCAATCATGAAAACCCCTAATGCCCAACACATTGCCTTTAATACTGCTACCGCTTTGGAAGATGCCAAGAAGATTATTGCCATTGCAATCAAAGCCTTTAAAAATCGCGATCCTAAGAAAGTTAACATTCCTAACGAAAAGCATAAGTGTGTTGCCGGCTTCAGTCTTGAAGCGCTTACGGACATTTTCTCGAAGGTCAATCCTGATCGTCCAATTTCTGTACTGACGGATGCAGTCTTGAGCGGACAACTCAAGGGTGTTGTTCTGATGGCCGGTTGTAATAACCTTAGAAGGCCTCAAGACGAAGGTCACGTTGCAGTCTTAAAAGAACTTGTGAAAAATGACGTATTCGTTATTTCCACCGGTTGTTCTTCCGGTGCCTATGCTAAATTTGGTCTTATGTCGCCTGCAGCTGTTGAGCCTTATGCCGGCGAGGGACTTAAATCGTTCCTTAAGATGCTGGAAGCAGCAAATCCTCAATTGGCAACAGGTCTGCCATTAGTCTTCCATTGTGGCTCTTGTGTGGATAACAGCCGTGGTATGGACTTAGCTATTGCAATGGCTAATGAACTTGGTGTAGACGTCCCGAAAGTTCCATTTGCTGCTTCAGCTCCGGAAGCTATGCATGAAAAAGCGGTGGCGATCGGTTCTTGGTGTGTCACCATGGGACTTCCGTGTCATGTTGGATCTATGCCTCCTGTTGAAGGCAGTGACCTTGTCTATGGAGTTACAACTCAAATTGCGCATGACGTCTTTGGCGGAAACTTCATCTTAGAAGTAGATCCTGTCCTTGGCGCTCAGAAAATCTTGGATGCTTTAGAGTATCGGGCTTGGAAGCTTAATGTTCATAGAAAAGCCGCGGAAAAATTTGAAACTTCGCTAGCGCAAGGCTGGTAAGAAAGGAGGAAGAGTAATGTCTGAAGAACAAATTGTCGAAGAGATTAAGGAACCGAAGAAATTATTGCGTAAAGCATACGACGGTACTATAACCGCTATGAGCTATGCGGAAATCTTGCTAAACCGTGCGATCAAAGATTTTGGTGCGGAACAAGCCATTGGTTATCCGGATACCGCTTTCTATCTTCCGGTTGTTATGTGCCTGAGCGGTGAAAAAGTAACGAAACTGGGCGAATTGGTTCCAATCCTGAACCGCGTGCGTACTCAAGTTCGCACAGAACTTACTGTAGAGAATTCAAAGCTTTGGGGCGAATCAGTTCTATATGCCGCCGAGGTAATTGAGGTAATTCATTATCTTCGTGGAGACAATCCCAAAGTTTTACCTTGGACCGGATTCTTAGGTGACCCGATCGTACGGAAACACGGGATTAAGATGGTTGACTGGACCATTCCTGGTGTGGCGGTTATTCTCGGACGAGCCAAAGACGCTGTAGCGGCCAAGAATATGGTAGGCAATCTCATGAGTAAAGGCTTCATGATCTTTCTTTGTGATGAGATCATTGAGCAATGCCTCGAAGAAAACGTTAAAATTGGTGAAGACTACATTGCCTTCCCGGTTGGAAACTTCACACAGGTCATTCATGCTGTAAACTATGCCTTCCGTGCAGGTCTCGCCTTCGGTGGTATCGCTCCCGGAGAGCGGGAAAAGCATCTTGATTATCAAAAACGCCGGGTTTTGGCTTTCGTTCTTCATCTGGGAGAGCGGGATGATGTCAAAGTTGCTGCCTCAATGGGTGCAATCTTCATGGGCTTCCCAGTCCTGACAGATCAACCTCTTACTGCGGAGGAGCAAATCCCTGATTGGTATATCTCTGAGCCTGACTATGACAAAATCGTTCCATTGGCCATGGAAGTTCGCGGTATTAAATTAACCAGCATCGATATCCCGATTCCGGTCAACTTCGGACCTGCTTTTGAGGGAGAAACTATCCGCAAAGCAGACACTTACGTAGAATTTGGTGGTGGACGCACTACCTCTTTCGAACTCGTTCATTCAGTCGGACCCGATGAAATCACTGATGGTCAGATCACTGTCATTGGGCCTGAAATTGATACCGTCCCAGAGGGAACTAAAATGCCTTTGGGGATTGTGGTTAATGTCTACGGACGTAAGATGCAAGATGATTTTGAAGGCGTTTTGGAACGTCGTATTCATTACTTTACAAACTATGGAGAAGGTATCTGGCACGTTGCTCAACGGGATATGTGCTGGGTCCGGATTTCCAAGGATGCTCGGGCTAAAGGTTTCTTAATCAGACACATTGGTGAGCTCCTGATGGCAAAACTTAAACAAGAATTCCCGGCTATCATCGACCGGGTAGAAGTTATTCTCTATACAGACCAGGCTGCAGTTGAGGAAAACCTCATCAAAGCCCGCGAAGTGTACAAAAAACGTGATGATCGGATGAGGAGCCTGACGGATGATTCGGTTGAAGATTTCTACTCTTGTCTGCTTTGCCAATCATTCGCACCAAACCATGTCTGTATTGTTACTCCAGAACGGGTTGGCTTGTGCGGAGCCGTAAGTTGGTTGGATGCCAAAGCATCGTTTGAGATCGCGCCGACCGGACCCAACCAACCTATTCCCAAAGGCCCGGCTATTGATGAATTAAAAGGTATGTGGCAAAGTTGTAACGAGTATTTATATACAAATTCCAACAACACCTTGGAAGAAGTCAATCTCTATACAATTATGGACAAACCGATGACCTCCTGCGGTTGTTTCGAGGCTATCATGGCCATTATCCCTGAGGCTAATGGGATTATGATTACCACCCGTGAACACGGCGGCATGACCCCTGTTGGTATGACCTTCTCTACCTTAGCCGGAACATGCGGCGGCGGAAATCAAACCCCAGGCTTTATGGGAATCGGACGCACTTACCTGGTCAGCAAGAAGTTTATTCCTGCTGATGGCGGACTTGCCCGTATCATCTGGATGCCGAAAGAACTGAAAGAGCACTTGCGTGCTGATTTAGTTCAACGTTGCATCGAAGAAGGTTTAGGCGAAGACTTTATCGATAAGATTGCTGATGAGTCTGTTGGAACAACGACAGAGGAAATTATACCGTTCCTCGAAGAAAAAGGACATCCTTGCTTTGGTCTTGACCCACTAATGTAAGTTAGCCCGCAGGATGCCAAGGCCTCCCTACTATCACTTTAGAGGTCTTGGCTGACTGCTTGCTCATACTAACCCAATTAGGAAGTATATTCTTTTTGTACAAATGGCATGATACCTATGATTTCCTACTTATACTAAATCAACTTAGAAAGGGGTTTCAAAATGGCTCTAACAGGTTTAGAAATCTATAAACAATTACCTAAGAAAAACTGCGGAGAGTGCGGCGTACCAACTTGCCTAGCTTTCGCCATGGCCTTGGCTGCAGGCAAAGCTGCCTTGGACACCTGCCCTTACGTCACGGATGCTGCTCGGGAGAATTTAGAGTCCGCGTCTGCGCCTCCAATCAAAGCCATTAAATTTGGCAATGGATCGGTTATGGGGGATGAAACAGTTATGTTTCGTCATGACAAGACCTTTTATCATGAAACGACCATCATTATTCAAATTTCTGATTCCTTAACAGATGCTGAAGTCAGCGCAAAACTCGCCGAAATTAACGGCTTAGAGTTTGATCGTGTAGGACTTCACTATGCCGTTGAGGGAGTAGCTGTCGTTAATGACTCCGGAGATGCTGCACGTTTTGCCAAAGTTTGTGCTGATGTGGCCGCAGGCACAGAGAAATCCCTGGTCTTGATGAGTAATAATCCTGATGCTTTAAAGGCTGCCGTAGCGCCGTTGGCAGCCCGTAAACCTCTGATCGGTGAGGCAAATGCTGATAACTATGAAGCCGTCGTTAATATTGCTAAAGAAAATTCAGTTCCTGTAATTCTAAAAGCAGAGGGCCTCGATGCCCTGAGTGATCTGGTTGAAAAAGCCGTAGCTCTTGGTTACAAGGAATTTGTCTTAGATCCCGGTTCTAAAACTACGGTTCAAAAATTGGCTGATCTGACCCAATTGCGTCGTTTAGCTATCAAAAAGAAATTCCGTACATTTGGTTATCCTTCCATTGTCTTCACCAACCATGAGAATCCTCTTGACGAAATCATGGAAGCTTCCGTTTATGTCTGTAAATATGCCAGCGCTATCGTCTTAAAAACCAGTGCTAAGGCACACCTTTTACCGCTGATGACTCTCAAACAAAATCTCTATACTGATCCTCAGAAACCAATCCAAGTTGAGGAGAAACTGTATGCTATTGGTGAAGTAAACGAGAATTCACCATTATATCTCACAACGAATTTCTCCTTGACCTACTACAGCGTCGAGGGTGAAGTTGAATCCACCAAAATTCCCAGCTATATTATCCCGGTTAATACAGAAGGAACTTCGGTTCTCACTGCCTATGCTGCCGGCAAATATGAGCCGGAGTTAATGTGGGAGACGATGCAAAAACTCGGTGTTACTGATCTGCTTAAGCACAAAAATGTTATCATCCCGGGCTATGTCGCTGTCGTCACAGCTAAGCTCAAAGAAATATCGGGCTGGAATGTTATTGTCGGACCTCGTGAATCCAGTGGAATTGTTGCATTCGCAAAAACTCTTAAATAATACCAGACTGAGTTGGTTAATCAATTAGATCAAGAGAGCAATGCCAAGCGGTTTAGTGCATATAGCTCCTCAAGAGGGATTTCTAAGGTAGAGTAAGGAAGTGACGACGATGCCCCCATTTCAAATTAAATTCATGCCAGAGGGCCGCATTATTGAGGCAGATTCCGGTACGTCACTGCTCCATGCAGCTGCTCAGGCCGAAATCTATATCAAATCAGGATGCGGTAGTAAGGGATCCTGCGGTGCTTGTAAAGTTGTCGTTTTAAGTGGGGAACCCCAAGTGATCGGAACCGGAAACTTGACACCTGAACAAATCTCAGATGGGCTTCGTTTGGCCTGTCAAACCATGATTCAAGGGGATATGACGGTTGAGGTGCCTCTGGAATCCCGGTTAAAAGAACATCAGGTCTTAATGGGGGATGTTCAAAAGGGGATCTTACAGGAAAGCGACCATGATTTACTCGAGAAATTCGGGCATCAGCCACTCGCAACAAAACTGAGGATTTCACTTTCGGCTCCGACTTTGACGGAAAACACGAGTGATTGGGCACGCCTGAGTATGGAAATTCGCCGTGTCCTGAAAACCGGAGAGAGGCCCATTGATATTCCTCTGTCCGTCCTGAAAAATCTCCCGGAAGCACTCCGTCAAGCAAACTGGGATGTGTCAGTCACTGTTACGGATATTGACTCGGGGATAACAGTTACCCGTGTGGAACCCGGAAATGATAACCCCCCGTATGGGCTGGCGATCGATATCGGTACAACAACAGTCGTTGCGTATCTTGTCAATCTTTCAACCGGAGAGGTTGTAGATCAGCAAGGGTCTTATAACAAACAAGCCAAATACGGTGATGACGTCATCACGCGTATAGTTCATGCGGTTGAAAATGCCAAGCAGTTGGAAGAAATGCGAGTAGCCGTAGTTGAAACCGTCAACGAACTTCTTGATAAGATACTTGTTCGACAATCTTTGACCAGTAATGATTTTTCAGTTGCGGTGGCTGCCGGAAATACCACAATGACTCAATTATTTCTGGGCGTGGATCCGCGCTACATTCGCTTAGAACCTTACATTCCTACCATGACCAACGTTCCCTCTATCCCGGCGCGGGACATAGGGTTGCACATGTTACCTGAGGCCTTGGTGCATTGTTATCCGTCAGTGGCTAGTTATGTCGGTGGGGATATTGTATCCGGAACATTGGTCACGGATCTGGCGAATGGAGAGGACATCATTCTATTCATCGATATCGGGACAAACGGGGAAATTGTACTCGGAAATCAAGACTGGTTAGTATCCTGTGCTTGTTCTGCAGGCCCAAGCTTTGAAGGCGGCGGGATCACCTTTGGAATGCGGGCAATGCCTGGAGCGATTGAACGAGTACTGATTGATCCGGATACGCTGGATGTAGCTCTGAAGGTCATTAGTAAAGTTCTTCCTGTTGGAATCTGCGGATCAGGACTTGTGGATTGTCTGTCCAAGCTCTTGGGGGCAGGAATCATTGATCGCGTTGGGAATTTCCAGATGGGGCATCCTGCAAACTCGGCTCGGCTACGCACAACTTCCGATGACAAAGAATTTGTTCTGGCCTGGGCTGATCAAGCCGGCGGCGGAAAAGATGTTGTCATTACAGAAAACGATGTAAAAAACACCATCCGTGCCAAAGGAGCCATTTATGCAGGTATTCGGACGCTGTTGAACATGGTTTCTGTGGAAATGGAAATGATTAGCCGGATCGTCATCGCCGGTGGATTTGGTAATTACCTTAATGTTCAAGATTCCGTTCAAATTGGACTGCTGCCGGATCTTGACGAGGAGCTTTACGAGTTTATCGGAAATGCTTCTATCAAGGGAGCGCGCCTTGCTTTACTTTCGAAAGATGCTTGGCGTGAAGCGAAAGAATTGGGACAGAAAATGACCTATGTAGAACTTTCGGTTGGACCGACATTCATGGATGAATATGTTTCTGCTCTGTTTTTGCCCCATACGGATTTCTCTCTATTCCCATCTTGTACTTAAACGTAACACTGGAGGTGGGTTCATGGCAAAATACATCGCTGTTGCCGGTAAAGGTGGAGTAGGGAAAACCACATTCACGGCTTTGCTACTAAGGCAAATGGTTCATCAAAAGAGAGAAGTTTCAGTTCTGGCTGTCGATGCCGACCCCAACGCCAATCTTGGAGAAGCTCTGGGCTTGACTGTTACAGCAACTATTTCAGAATTGCTTGAACAAACGAAAGATCCCAAAGCGATTCCCAACGGGATGGCCAAACAAATCTTCATTGAGTATAAACTTCAGCAGGCGCTTGTAGAGACTCAAGATATTGACCTGCTTGTCATGGGCGGACCACAAGGAGCAGGATGTTACTGTTATCCCAATGATCTTTTGCGTAAATATCTGGAGACCATTGGTGAGAACTATGACTTTGTGGTTGTGGATTCTGAAGCCGGTCTGGAACACATCAGCAGACGTACCATCCCGCGCATTGATGAGATGTTCGTTATCAGTGACTCTTCGGCGCGAGGTATTCGTTCAGCGGGACGAGTACACGAACTTATCCGCGGACTAAAGTCTGCGGTGGGTACCCTTCACTTGATCGTAACAAAGACCAATGAAGGTAGTATGGAATCTTTGCATGAAGAAATCACAAATACAGGGCTGACTGTAATCGGAGATATTCCCTTAGATCCCTTGGTTGTAGAATATGATTTAGCGGGTAAACCATTATTCGATTTGCCTGATGATGCCGTCGCGGTGAAGGCTGTTGAAAGCATATTGAACCGTGCCGGAATCTTTAACTAGAAAGGAGAGAAGTTCATGTCAGTTGCAATCGTTAAAGAAAGATATGCCAGTAAAGTTGGAGAGGTAGTGCTAGGCGCAACTTCTGAACAAGGAGGAACAAGAACCTCCACAGTAACTGTTGGAGGGGATGCCGCTTTACCTTTTCTTCACTTTGAAGGAAAAATAGCTAACCGTCCTGTGATCGCCATGGAGGTCAATGACATTGTCCCAGGCTGGAGTGATACACTTAAAAAGCAATATGGAGATGTCTTCGATAGCCCAGCAGCTTGGGCTAAACAATGCGTTGATGATTTTGGCGCGGATCTCATCTATCTAAAACTGTATGGTGCAGATCCTGATGGTCTAAATCGCTCCCCAGAAGATTGTGCCCGGGTTGTTAAAGAAGTTCTGGCTGCAGTTGGAGTTCCGCTGATCGTAGTGGGCTGTGGCGATACAGCTAAAGACAATGAAGTTATTGCCGCCGTCGCTGAAGCGGCAACAGGCGAAAACCTCTTAATCGGTGTTGCTGAGCAAGAAACCTATAAAACCTATGCTGCTGCCGCTATGGTTCATAAACACACTTTGATTGCCCAGTCACCCTTGGATATCAATATCTGTAAACAGCTGAACATTTTGATTAATGAAATGGGACTGCCGTTGAACAAGATTGTTATTGACCCTCTCATTGCAGGACTTGGTTTCGGTATTGAATATGCTTATTCAATTATGGAACGGGCACGTCTGGGAGCTTTAGGAAATGACAAAATGCTCGCTATGCCTATGTTCTGTTCTGTCGGCTATGAGGCCAATCGGACAAAAGAATCCAATTCGCCTGCTGAAGATAATCCTCAATGGGGCGACCTTGATGACCGTGCCGTACTTTGGGAATCATTAACGGCTTCTGGTCTGATGCAAGTCGGAGCCAGCATTATTATGATGCGCAATCCTGCTGCAGTAAAAGTCGTAAAGAAAAACATCGAGGAACTGATGAGCGTCTAAGTCCCTGCTTAAACTATCAATTATTATTCAATGATGAAATTCATCATTGAATAATTACGCCATTATATAATTTATGATAACTTTAAAAAATATGAAAGGACGTGGCCGAATGACAATGCTTATTTTTGGGGAACGGATCAATGGGATGTACACTGATATTGGAGATGCTTTGAAAGCTAAAGATCCCAAACCGCTACAATTTTGGGCTACAAGGCAAGAAGAAGGGGGAGCTCACTACCTCGACCTAAACTCCGGTCCTGCGATCCCGAAAGAAGAGCGTGCCGAGGCTTATCAATGGATGGTTAATGTCGTCCAAGAAGTTTCCGAACTTCCACTTGTCTTAGACTCCACAAACTATGATGCTATCGAAGCAGGATTGAAACTTTGCAAGAAGCCTGCAATTATTAACTCCGTTGATGCTACACCAGAAAAAATGGAGCGCGTTTTTAAAATGGCTTCTGATTACAACGCTGGGGTTGTCGGTTTGACCATGGATAAGAAAGGGATTCCGTTAGACAATGATTTGCGGGTAGCTTTTGCCATGGAATTAGTTGCAGCCGCCGATGAATATGGTCTATCTATGGATGATCTCTACATTGATCCGTTGATTCTGCCGGTTAATGTTGCTCAAGAGCATGCGCTCCAAGTACTGGAAGCCTTACGTAAAATTAAACAGCTTGCTGATCCGGCACCACGTACGGTTCTTGGTTTAACTAACGTTTCTCAGAAATCCCCAACAGCAATTACCAATTTGCTGAATCGGACCTACCTGGCAATGGCTATTGGTGCCGGTCTTGACGCAGCCATTATGAATGCCAATGATGATGAGCTCGTTGACGTTGCTGCGACTACCCAAATTTTGCTCGGCAGAAGCATTTATGCGGATTCTTATCTTAAAGTTTTCCGCGCTCGCTAATACTCTTTGGGTTTATTCAATCAATTCTAAGTCAGGTAGGATTGAGTTAGGGTTAAGACCTGACTAAGTATCTACATTATAAGCTATTATAGGTAAAAGCACCTCAGGAATTTCTGGGGTGCTTTTACTTTTTGTGGAAAAATATTAAGTTTGTGAAAACAATATCAATCTGGAAGCGGAGGATATTTTTAGTTGATTATTCATACTGACAAGCAAACAAGCATAGCTATCAAAAGATAGATAATTTGGAGGTGGATGATTTTGGAGGCTTATTTTCATAGGGACCCGCGTATCGAAGAATGGATTGATCAGATTACAGAGAAAGTATTTACGGTGTGTTTATTAACAGGATTAGACTCTGAGGCAGAGTTTCAAAGAGGCTGTCAAATCGTCGCAAAAATCACATTATTATTGCAAGACATTTCAACCTTTCCTGGGGAATATCTGGAGGATGGACTTAAACAATTAGTAGAGCAACAACTTCCTGACGCACGTGTAATAAATAACTTTCCTGCGTTCCAGGAAACTATGAATAATATGTTGCGTGAAGGAATCGCGAAGGCACTCGAATCCCCTGAGACGGAGTCTTTGAAACCCCAAACTCTCAGGATTGAGAACGCTGAAGAACAGCTAACAGAAGATCATGAGCAAAATGTGGGAATGGACGAAATAGACCCCAACGAAGAGCCTATGACTGACCGGGCAATTCCAGCCTTAGCTTCCGGCAGTCTAACCTGTTCAAATATATGTGGATTTGAAGATAAGTCAGAAGGTCTTGATCTGGACGAACCAATAGTGTCCAGAGCTGCTATTATTGCGGAGAGCGAAGTTACAGAAATTGTTACTACTAGTAAAGCAGAAGTTGAGATTGAACCACAAATCATCACTAAAGCCTATGGAATATTACGTACCTCGCAAGTTCCGGAATGTGCGGATCAACTTAAACGTGTTCTAAGTAAGGTCTTTCCTAACGGCGTTATCTGTTGGAATATGAAATTGAAAGGTCAGACGTTCTTGGCACAAGTAGAAAATATCCTGATCTATCTTTTTGATGCTAAGCAACCTTGTCGTATTGATGACTTTATTCAAGAAGGCTGGAAGGTCTACGTATGCAGCGCAGAGGATCTAACATTTCCGCGCAGATTAGAACGAGGAATCAGGCAAATTCAGCGTTCAGGAAAAAAACCACAAATCGTATAATTATAATGGTATTTATTTCGGGTTGAAGTAGGAGAAATTACATCTTTGTCGAAATATATCCAGGAGGTAGAATTTTGGAGACTTAGCCTAGCCATCGAAACGAGGGATAATTGTGTCTGATCAGTTGGGGAAAATCTTAAAGACCACTTTGACAGCAATCGAAACGGGAAAAGAAGAAATTTTCTTTATTGCGGAAACGTCGCGGAGTGAGACGCAGCGGCTGACTAATGAACTTTCTCAGCTTAAATCTGACATTGCGGAAGTTATTCCCCAAGTGGATCTTCAAGAGAAATTAGATCGTCGGATGCGTCAAAAGCTTATGGAAGTAAGTCGATCTTATAATAAATACTCCGAAAAAGAAATGATCGCAGCGTATGCCGAAGCAAAGGATGCTCAGGTCAATTTACAACTTTTGCAAAGCAGAGAAACTCAATTGCGCAAGCGCCGAGATGATATTGAACGTTCCCTGCGTCAGATGCAAGCGACGATTGAACGTGCCGAAAATCTGATGACCCAGGTCAACATGGCGGTTAATTTATTGCAGGGGGGAATAGCCGAGGTTCAGCATACCCAGAATCACGAACAACGGCAAGAGATGGGTTTGCGGGTTATTCGAGCTCAAGAGGATGAACGACGTCGTGTGGCCAGAGAAATCCATGATGGACCTGCCCAGACACTGGCCAATATCGTCTTACGTTTAGAAATTGCCGAAAAGCTGCTGGAGTTAGATCCTAGCCGGGTGAAGGCCGAACTGAAAGATCTTAAGAACTTGGTTAGGTCGAATCTACAAGATATCCGCAGGATAATTTTTGATCTTCGGCCTATGGCTTTGGATGATTTGGGGATTGTGCCTGCAATTGCTAAATACCTGGATTATTTCCAACAAAATTATGGTATAATTTGTGAGCTTCAGATTGAAGGCCGTGAAAAGCGGCTTCTTCCAGCAATGGAAGTAGCCCTTTTCCGTTTAATTCAAGAGGGAATGACAAATGTTGCGAAACATGCACACTCGGTAAAAGCAGACATTTCGCTGGTTTTTCAAGAGAATTGGACAATCGCCCGGATCCGAGATTATGGTAAAGGCTTTGAAGTGAACTCAGTTTTAGACAATCCTGGCGAACATTTTGGACTGATTGGAATTCGAGAACGTGTTGAAATGTTTGCGGGACGTTTTTCCGTTCAATCTACCTTGGAACAGGGCACAACGATTGAACTATCAATCCCATCGAGACATGAGGAGGAAGAACAACATGATTCGGATCGTGATTGCCGATGATCACCCACTGTTAAGGGAGGGACTGCGCCGAATTTTGGAGTTTGAAGATGGAATTGAAGTCGTTGCAGAAGTAGGAGATGGTCAAGGCGCTATTAATGCTGCACGCAACATGACCTTCGACATCTTATTAATGGATCTCAACATGCCAGGGGTGAACGGCTTAGAAGCCGGTCGTGTTATTCGCCGTGAACAACCTGAAATTGGCATTTTGGTACTCACTGTTGATGATTCAGATGAAAAAGTCTTTCAGGTACTTCAGATTGGGGTGGCAGGTTATTTACTGAAGGATGTGGACTCCAAAACATTGATTCAATCAATTCGCAAGGTGTATAGTGGTGAACCAATCTTATCTCCCGCAGTCACAGGTAAATTGCTGGAGCAATTTACCCACCCAAGTCCTTTGATAGACACCTGTGGACTTAGTGAGCGCGAGATGGAAATTCTCCATTATGTGGTGCGGGGATCTTCCAACCGAGAGATTGGAACTGCTTTATTTATTAGTGAAAAAACTGTGAAAAATCATCTTTCCAGCATTTATCGTAAATTGGCCGTTGAAGACCGCACGCAAGCCGCCCTCAAAGCAGTTAAACTCAAATTTATCCAACTTGACTAAAGACTAATCTAGAGGATAAGAGGATATGTAATTACCATTGCGAAACATCTACGAAACGGTTAAAATATATTATGATTCACGATTGAATAGTACAACACAAAGACAAGTATAAAATAATAAAGGGGTCCTTAGAGCTTTTCTCTCATCTTCTTTTTGAAGAAAAGTTACAGAGGCGTATTTATGGAGGATTTTCAATGAAAATTAGCTTTTTTGGCGCTGCTCAAGTTGTCACTGGGTCATCTTTTCTCGTAGAATCGGGTGAATCACGTATTTTAATTGATTGCGGAATGTTTCAAGGATCTAAAGCGTTGAAAGAGTTGAATTATGATACTTTTCCCTATAATCCGGCAAGCATTGACGCTGTTCTTTTAACCCACGCCCATATTGACCATTCCGGAATGTTGCCTAAATTGATTAAGGCCGGTTTCAAAGGTACCATTTGGGCTACTCCTGAAACAATTAAATTATGCTCGATAATGCTCCCGGACAGTGGTCATATTCAAGAAATGGAAGTGGAGCGTAAGAATCGAAAACGGGCGCGAGAAGGACTTCAGCTCCTCGTTCCGATTTATACTGTCCAAGATGCCATGGACAGCCTTGCATATTTCAAGGCAATTTCTTATCAAAATCTGATTGACCTTGCTCCGACGGTATCTTTTCAATTTTTTGATGCGGGTCATATTTTAGGGTCGGCGCACATTGTGCTTCACGTTAAAGAGTCAGATTTCAGTAAAACCATCGTGTTTTCCGGTGATATTGGCAATGCAAATCAACCTTACCTTGAAGATCCCAGCATTTTAACTGAAGCTGACGTTGTCGTTATGGAAACAACTTATGGGAATCGTCTCCATGATGAAAATCCAGATCAGAAGAAACCGGATCGTGCTGAACAACTTGCTGAAACAATTCGTTCTACTTATGAAGCCGGAGGGAATCTAATTATTCCTGCTTTTGCTATTGAACGTACCCAAGACCTGCTCTATTATATTTCCAAATTACAGGACGAGCAGCGTATACCAATTTTGCCAGTATATATTGACAGTCCCTTAGCCATTGCGGCAACCAAAATATTCCAAGAAAATACCGCTCATTTTGACTCGGAGATACGTGAACTAATTAAACAGGGCGATAGTCCACTAAATATGCCTAATGTTCATTTTAGTTTAACGACTGCCGATTCAATGGCTCTTAATGAGATTGAAGGCGGTTCGATTATTATAGCCGCCAGTGGTATGGCTGATGCCGGACGTATTAAGTATCACCTTAAACAGAATCTTTGGCGAGAGAAGGCTACCGTTCTTTTTGTTGGGTATCAGGCTCAAGGTACACTCGGCCGAATTCTTTCCGATGGTGCTGAGACCGTAACCATCCACGGAGAGAAAGTTGTGGTTAAAGCTCGGATCAGTCATATGGACGGCCTTTCTGCCCATGCTGATCAAGCGGAATTGCTTCACTGGCTGTCATTTTTGGGAAAAAATGCCGAGCAAATTATTCTCGTTCATGGAGAATTGGAGTCGCAAGCAGTTTTCTCCGCTAAAATCCAAGAAACGTTCGGAAAAACTACTATTAACCCTCAACTGGGCGAAACCATTGAATTTATGTCCGAGCAAATCGTTCGGCACCCTCCTATGAAGGCCTGGTTAACTCAGGATGCCTTGATACAGGATAATATTGAAAAAACTCGCCTTTCCTCCGAAAAACTAATCAGCAGCATACCGGTTCAGCCTCTTCCGACAATTCCTAAACAGGCCAGGATATCTCAGACTCACTTATCTCGCACTCAGGTTAATAAAGCCTATATCCGGTTACGAAACCATCTCAAGCAGTTGATTGATGAAGGGCAACGAACTCATAACTTTGAACGAGTTGTCAATCTTCTGGACAGCATAACCCGTTGGCTTGAAGAACAAGAACGGGAGACTCGGCGCTAAAGCATATCCTCAAAGTGTCAAAGCCAAGCATATTCAAGGGTTTGGCGTTTTATGCCGGCAAGAAAACGCAGAGTTTCCTCTCGTCGCTTAATCGCCAAACGTTTGCCCGCCTTCGTTGATACTTTGTTGGGAAGGGCATCAGCAAAGAGCCGGGCTCTGTCGATTGCATTTTCAGGAGTCTGAATCAATTCATCTTGTCCAACCATACTGAATAGCCGCATCAAACCGATATTACCAAAATTATCCAATATGTCGGATTCGCGTAAGTAGACAGCTTCATCACTCCGTCCCGGTTCCGAATAATACATGTGGTTTTCGACAGCATCTAATACTATGGGTAATTTGATTGGCGAGAACATCATTTGTTGCAGGAGATTTGCCGTAACCCCTTTAGAACGTAAAGCATGATCAATGTTTTTGATGGTATAGACGGGGTATTTTCCTGTGTCATGCAGCAGAGCCGCAGCGTAGAGCACTTCATCATCCAGAGTTAAATGGCTGGAAAGTTCTTTAGCTAGATGATAGACTCTAAAACAATGTTTGACACCCCAAGCAGGGTGGGCCCCTGATTTATCTACGATTTGGATGAGTTCCTGCCGAAAGTCCATAGTTTGCCCTCCTCTGATTCGTTTGCAAACTATAATACTCCAGAAGGCCTCCATTCTCCTGCCAAAATAAGGAAGTATTTATCGGGTAATTTTTAGTATTTTTTCTTCAATAGCACATTTTAGAGCCTAGATATCCTTGTTACTATATTTTTTTGAAAAAATAATATACAAAAAGCGAGAATTATTTAGGAATATTTCTTTGGTGAGCGCATAGGGAGTGAAACGTCGATGAATAAAGTTAGTGTTTATGGGAGCTTTGTACAGGCTCTTTTCTTTTCCGGTGTCGTGGCAATTCCGAAATATCTTTTAACTCATTATACTGAGATTGGTTTGAATGATCGGGAGATGATGGTCTTGATTCAGATTTTATGCGAAGCTGAAATCAACCCCTATCCCTCAATCGCCACTTTAGCTGGGCGCATGACTGCTTCGGCTTCGGACATTGAAGAAGTAATGGGGCGATTGGTGGAGCGGAAATTACTTTCAATTGAAAAGTACTGGAATCTTAGCGAGCAAAAGTGGGGTAACCGTTATAGTATTGTTGGTCTGATCGATGAAATCGCTGAACTGTGGGCCATTGAGCGTTCTCAGCAATTGGAAGAAGAACGCACTCAGCTCCAAAGTCTATCCTCACCACAACCGACCTCGACACCGACTCCAACAAACCCGTCCATGGAAAATTTAGTTCATGTATTTGAGCAAGAACTTGGTCGACCGCTCACCCATTTAGAATGTGAAAACATAGATCGGTGGCTGTCATCAGATTTTTCGGAAGAGCTGATCATTGAAGCCTTGAGAAGAGGCGTAAGCGCAGGTATTCGAAACTTCCGCTATTTAGACTCTATACTTCGAGAATGGGAGAAAAAGGGGTTGCACACACGAGCGGAAATCGAGGCGGAAGACGCTTATTTCCAGTCTCGTCAGGAGAAAAAAAGCACAAAGCCTAAGAATAAGGCCACCAAAACGACTTCTAACAAATATGAAAAATTCTATTTATAGTTCTAAATGGAGTTAGATACTTCCTGGATCTTTGAGGAGGGAATTGCTCAAGATGAGAAGTGTAAAGGATATTTTAGAAACTGATGTCTTGGCTGCTAAAACACTCAATACTGATCTAAAGACTAGGACTTATTCAGATCAGGGTTCTACTACAGACCACCAGAGCCAGGAACCGATCAATCATCTAAAATCTGCTGCGACGTTTAAGTGCCCTACCTGCCAGGATCGTGGGATAATACTGGCAGGGGATGTGGCCTATCCCTGCAGTTGTATGCGAATGATAAAGATGGAAAACCAATTTCGCACTGCTCGGATCTCGCGAGTTTTGAAAGACTGTCGTCTCGAAAAATTTAAATTTGATTACTATACCCTGGACAAAGCTGACAAGACACATCGTGAAGGGGCGGCTAAGGCTTTAAATGCAGCTAAAGGGTTTGTTGAGGAATGCAAACAGAACCCTCATGCTCTGGGGATTCTGTTCACTGGCCCGGTTGGTTCAGGCAAAACTTATCTGGCGGCTTCCATTGCCAATGAACTGATCGAAGCACAGCTGCAAGTCCTATTCTTAGTGGTCCCTGATCTATTAGATGAATTGAGAGCAACCTATAAGTCTGACGTTAACGAAATGGATTTACTGGATACCGCCCGAACAATCCCAATCCTGATTCTGGATGATCTCGGAGCCCATAATTATACGGATTGGACACGAAATCGTCTTTACTCAATTATTAACTACCGCATGAATGAGCTTCTACCTACTGTTATTACCTCTAATCTTACGCTTGATGAAATGGAAGACTATATAGGAGTTCGGACTACATCTCGGATCATTCAATCCTCACGCATCTTCCGTCTGACGGTAGAAGAAGATATTCGCCATCAGATGTACGATGAACGTGAAGGAAAGAAATAATAAAAATAATAAAAAAATTTTCAAACCTATGCATGACTGGAAGCGGACATGCATAGGTTTTTTTAGGGAGTAAATCCCAAATCAATTAGGAGGTGTTCAGCCTTTGACTAAAATTATTGCGCTAAACCGCAAATACATCGTCATGGTTGCCAGTGCTTTCGTGATCTGTTTGATTGGATTTGTTGGATTTTCACTTTGGCAAAACACAGAGGCGAATGTAAGCAAAATGCACGAAGATCCGGAAATTAAAATGCTCGGCGTTACAGTGGAACCAGCTTCGATCACCAAGGACCTTACGTATGGAAGTATAACCTTAAAAGGAGCTCAAGTGATTACAACAAAGACATTTGATCTGGTCGCAACGGTACAAAATACAACTGCTAAAAAGATGACAAACGTTCCGGTAGAATTGCAAATGACGCTTCTGGGTGATGATACAAAAAAAGTAACTGCTCCGGGAACCTTAACCACTCTGGAACCGGGTGCTACTGCTCGGGTAGCATTTCGGCAGATTAAAGCCTTGGGGGACGCAATGGGGAAGAGTGCCACAGCCGGACAACACTTAATAACTTTGCGCATAAACCCTAATCCGGAAGGGGGCGTAGAACAAGCTACCGAAGCAAGTTTTCATTTTACAGTGGATTCGACGATTAAAGTCCCGGCGATCGTCAAGAAACAGTAACTATTTATGGAAAATAAGTGCTGATACTCAGCACTTATTTTGTTTTTTCTTTCAGATTGGATATAATGATACTGAGGTGTTGGATAATGGAAATACAAGTAGACTTACATACACATACCGTGTCCAGTGGACATGCCTATAGTACTCTTTCTGAAAATGCATTAGCCGCTTCGCGTAGAGGGCTCAAATTACTTGGTATGACAGACCATGCCCCCAGTATGCCCGGTGCTCCTCATTTTTACCATTTTGGTAATTTGGCAATTCTACCTGAAGAACTATATGGAGTTCGGATCTTGCCGGGAGTTGAAGCCAATATCATCAACCATGATGGAGAATTGGATATGCCCATACCATATCTCTCCAGGATGAAACTTGTTTTGGTTGGACTTCATGTTATCTGTTATCCCGGAGGAACGTCCGAACAAAATACACACGCCTATATTAAAGCCATGAAAAATCCTTTTACAGATATGATGGTTCATCCGGGAAGGCCTGATTTTGAGCTGGATCTTGAACAGATCGCTCATATGTCCGCAAAATTAAATATCCCGGTTGAGATTAACAATAGTTCATTAGCAAAGGAGAAAAAAGGAGCTTGGGCGAATTGTCGTCGTTTTGCCCGGTACATGGTTCAGTATAAGGGACCCGTTATCTTGGGAAGTGATGCTCACTTTTGGGATCGAGTGGGTGAGTTTGGCCATGCCCTGGAATTGGTTCACGAGGTAGGAATTTCTGAGGAGCAAGTTCTTAATACCTCTGCTGAGAGAGTGTTGGATTATTTGGCAACACGTCGCAAAAGTCGGCCAAGTATCACTTAGAAAGTTTAATCAGGCAATTGCAGTTATTTAATATTTTAGTTCTGTGCAGTGCTGAGTTCAAAGAAATTCCAGAAAAGGGCCGAAAATCTACGTAAAATGACTCATAAACGCAGAGGAGGAGACAATTCGTCTTCTCTTCTGCGTTTATAAGATAAACTTTATTTGTCTGACTAAATTTTTTATAGTACAATGAGAATTGTGTTAAACTACAGTTAAGGATAATCGGAGGAAGTAAAGGACGTGTCGAGCTGTGATTATTAAAGACCTACAGATACATCGCGAACGCATAGCGGGAGTTGTTATATTTATAAGTTTATTTGTCATACTACTGTCGATGGTTGGTATTCGACTGTTAGATGTTAAGGTCTTAAATGTTGAGCCGGTTGATCGTGACTTGTATACTATCGTTACAGATTATGGGCCGGTGAATGTTAGCAAGGATGACGTTTTGAGAATTGAGCGAACTTATTCAAATGCCGCTATCACTGGTACAACCGTTGAACAGGACCGAATTTATACGACAAAGGGTTTTATATACATATCTTCTTTAGATCCATTTATAAAGACAGGGACTCAGTTCATCAATTCATTTGATTTTGAAAAAGGAAATCCCGTTTGGATTCGTTCCTACAACAGTCCGAGAGAATCCCTGAAGAGCCCAACTCAACGAATGAATGAAAATCTGAAGGCTGTTCAACCCTTTAGATATGCGATTGGTACCCCTTCTAAACATTCATCAATACTCTTTTTTGTCATATCTCTTCAATATCTTGCACTTGCCATTGGTGGAATTGCCTTAATAGTTCTTGTTTTCCCCCTGCGCTTGGAAGGCCCGATGCCTGTCCGTTCCTTAATGCAGGAAGATCCGGAATATTGTTCTGCTGAAGATGCGTTAGGAGCAGTAGCAAAATAAACCATACTTATCCGGCTGAATGAGTTCACTAAGATAAGGGTACAGATATGGCTCTCTTCTCGCAACGCAAGGATTAAAGAAGTTTTTGAAATGAGTGATTTAGGATGAAGAGGGCTATAATAGTATCAGGAAAAGCCTCATTAAATCAGGAAATTAAGGCGGTGTTACCGCTTGTAAGTTATCAGGTCCTTGCCACAACGGATAACGGCATGGAGGCTTTACGTTTTGCTCACCGATTTGAGCCTGATTTAATTATTATGGGCTGGGATCTTCGTGGTCTAAATTCTTCGGAGGTTCTTCAGAATCTGATTGTTCAGCATCTTTGCCCGATCATTGTTGTTCTTACCCAGGAAGAACAACATGTCATATCCGAGGTCATTGAGGCAGATGCCCACCACGTTGTACTCTATCCATGGCGTGCGCTGGAAATGGCGGTTGCAGTACAGCTTGCAGAACATCGCTTTATCCGCGAATCTGAAAACTCCCAGCAGATCCAGCGCTTAGAGGAAGAGCTTAAGACCCGAAAGATTATATTCCAAGCCATGTTATCCCTTATCCAACTACGGGGATATGCGGAACAAGCTGCTTATGCCGCTTTGCGTAACCAAGCAATGACCACTCGTAAATCTATGCGTGCTGTTGCCCAAGACGTCCTTAAAGGTTTGTGGTTACCTGAACAGGATTGATCTGACAGAAAGGGGGCTAGTTCAATGATAGTATCCGTAAAGCATATTAAAGGAATGCATTTCCAGGGCGAAGGAAGTTCAAAGGTTATAACCAATCTGGATGCCAGTGTCACGGCTGGGGGCACGGGACATGGAACAAGTCCTATGGAACTCCTTTTAATCGCGCTTGCCGGATGCAGTGGTATGGATATTATCACGATTTTGGAAAAAATGCAGGTCAAGGTTCAACGCTTTGAGACTATCGTAGAAGGAGAGCGGGCCAGTGATCATCCGCGTGTCTTTAAAGACATTGAAGTTGTCTATAAGTTTTGGGGTGAATCTCTGACTAAAGATAAAGTTCAGCGTGCGGTACAGCTTTCCATGGAAAGGTACTGTAGTGTAGCGAGTATGATTGACAAAGTTGCCGACCTTACCTATCGCATTGAAATTAACCCCACTTTTGGATAGCTGTCAACTACAGCAGTGAAGAGTCGTTTTGATTTAAGACGGCTCTTTTTATTACTTCTTAATAAACTTACTATAATCTCCATAGGTTAATCCTTGATAGTAGATATATGTTTTGTTATACTTATAACGACATTGTACGGAATTCAGGGGGGCTCTATACACCAGCTTTTAGCCCTTATTACTTAAGCGTTGTGTGAAAATTGTTAGAATTAAATACGAAACGATGTCATTAAAGGTTTGTTGCCGCAACTTAAATCTGCGGCTTATTTTTTTGTATTAATCAGACCACTATGTCGCTAAGGCAGCACCGTTGATCAATGAAATCCATTCAGTAGTTCTTTAAAGAGGGAGAAAGAGTTTATATGAAAATAAAGAGAACTTTTAGAATAAAGATGATCCTGATTTTCTTGATTTATAACCTTTTCTTTGCAGCCTTGCTGGCACCTTTTATATTATTTTGGGGACCTTTCCAGTCTCTTAAAATTGTAGCCGTCGGTTCAGTTTACACCTCACGGCACCCGCAGGTTGTCCAGGCTTTTCTGTCTCAAGCGGAAATAGATCGGATTATGAACCTTAGCAATTCTCAGGGACAGGGTGGCAGCAAAGATATTGCTCGGTCAAACGTAATTGCCGACACAAGCTCCGGGATCACTATTGAAGATATTAAAGGTCCAAGCTTTAAAGGCAAAGTGATGTTGGTCAAAGATCCGAAACGAGTAAAATTGGCAGTTACTAAAGAAATTGGCGTTACCGGAGAACGGGTCACTGATCTGGTTAAGGATATGGGAGCCTATGCCGGAATTAATGCCGGAGGATTCTATGATCCAAACGGGAAGGGTAACGGAGCTTTCCCGGATGGATTAACTGTGCATGAGGGAAAACTGGTTCACAACAATGTGAAAGATCAGGCTGTCAATATTGTGGGATTTGATGATCAGGGAAAACTGATTATTGGAAATATGACGGCCAGTCAATTGGCAGAGAAACATATTCGCGAAGCAGTCACTTTTACCCCGAATCTTATTGTCAATAGCAAACTGATGATTTCTGGAGATGGAGGTTGGGGAATTGCTCCTCGGACCGGTATTGGACAAATGGCTGATGGAACCGTCATTTTTGTGGTCATCGACGGACGTCAACCGACTTGGAGTATCGGGGCAACCTTGCGAGATCTCATGAATGTCTTCGATAATTATCATGCTGTCAATGCGGTCAATCTTGACGGCGGTTCTTCCTCGGAACTCGTCTATAATGGCAAAGTTGCCAATAAGCTTTGGGATATTTTTGGTGAACGTTATATTCCCACAGCCTTTGTGGTTACCCCTTAAGAAATTCTGTAATCTGAAGAAAGGAGAATTCCTGCATGAAAAAGAGACTGCGTATCATATTCGTTTGGTCATTAGTTTCACTTCTTCTGCAATTTGGAGCTTATTATTTTTTGAACAACCAAATTCAGAAAGTAATGGATCCGGCGGCAGTTAGTGAACCGATCACCCTCCAGCTCAAAGCCACTATCCCCAGTACCAATCTGGCTAATGTTCAAATTTCCTACGCTAAGGACTATTTAGCATACATGGAAAATGGTACACTAAAAGTTTTTAACCTGAATAACCAAACGGTTGTTTTTGAAAAAAAATCCCCCTCTGCTACTGATCAAACCTTAGGTGTTCTCACCTACCAATGGTTGCCCGACCGAAATACCTTGCTTTATTTTTATGCCAAGAAAAATCCCAATAACGTCACCTATGTTACCGTATATCCTCCGAAATCTACAGTACAGATCCCTGTCCAGACTCAGCCCCCTGTCCAACCGAAAACTGAAGATCCCAATCAGAAACCGGTCCCCGAAGTTCCCAAGGTAGTAACCAAAGAGGTTCCCGCCGAGCCCCGGGTTGAAAAGCGCTATGGAAATCCGCAAATCACCGAGCTTTATTCGCTTGAACTTCCGAATAGCGATGAAAACATTGCTCCCGATGATCGTTTTAATCAAACGATTGATCAATTTCCGGCAGGGGGAAAAGTTGAAGAATGGGTTGTCTCGACCTTCACCAACCTGATGTACCTCACGGTTAAAAACGGATCGACAGAACAACTGATGGACATAGATGTTATGAAAAACGTACGTACCTTAAGCAAATCGGGAGAGAGCATCGATAATATGGTTGCCTCAGATCGCTACGGAACACTTTATATTGACAGTAAAGTGGGGGCTACCCATCAAGTGATTGCCTTAGACAGTACAAAGCGTCAGATCGTCTCTAAAAACGGTAATGACAGAATACTAGGACTTAGAGATGGCAACGTCTATATCGGTGAAGTGGAAAACAATCAGCTCGTAAAGATCAAAACTACGGCAGACCTTTCTGAAGTGAAGAGTAACCCCACTCTGAAAACTGAGTGGGAAGGTTCGATCCCTTATAACAGCAACGTAAGAACGTTGATTGGTGCTAAAGGTCAAATAATTGTCTATGACCATCAAACGGCCAATATCGTCACGGCCGGTCAACTTAAAAAGGTCGACTTGCACGGCGACGAGAATTATATCTCCGTCGATGGCGCTGAGCTTATCCAACTTACTAAGGACGGGACATCCACTCTTGCAGAACTGCAACCCCTCAATCCATAAACTCCGATATCTTATTAACGTGTCAGCAGGCAAAAGCCCTCAGAGCTCTTGCCTGCTTTTATATACCAACTGAGGATAATATGAAAGACCGAGGCTTCGCCGTAACCTCGGTCTTTCAGAAAATCATTAGAGTTTAGCTGGGAGCGTTTTGTAATCCCTTGAGTTGAGTTTCCAGATTATCAAGCATCGAGCGGATTTGATTCATCTGGTCGATTATTGACGAGATGTTCGGCGCATTCGGACCTGTAGGGGTTGGAGTTTGCGGTGTCGGGACAGGAACCGGTGTGCTTTGTCCCGGTGTTGTCGGTTGCGGCGTTCCTTCGCCAAAGATTTGAGTTAGAGCGGAACCTAAATTGTCCGTCATAATTAATTTATCCTGATAGGAAAGAACAACCTTTTTCATTTCCGGAATACTTCCGCCTTTATCAGACTGCAGATAGATCGGTTCGACATAGAGGAAGTTTCCGCCGATTGGGAGTGCTAAGAGATTACCACGTATGACACTTGAGCCTTTTTGATCCCACAAGGAAAGCTCTTTTGAGATTTCAGGGTCTTGGTCGATACGTGATTCAATTTGCAGCGGACCGTCAATTTCAATATTTTTAGGTAGTTTAAAGAGTAAGAGTTCGCCATAATGGTTTCCGTCCATGCGCGCTGCCATCCAGGCTACCATGTTGTTTCTCGAATTCGAGGAACTGGAGGCTGGGGTAAAGGGAAGCATGAGCACGAACTCCGGTTTATCCTCTCCGGGAATCTTCATGACCGTGTAATAAGGGGCTACGTTTTGAGGTTTAGCATCGAAAAGTTCTTTGGCGATATCCCAAGCGTCTTCCTTATTGTAAAAAACGGAAGCATTCGTCATGTGAAAAGTATTCAGCATGGTGCTTTGAATATTAAATAACGTTTCAGGATAGCGCAGGTGGCTCTTCAAGCTGGTCGGCATGCTGGATAGGTTCTTGAATACGCCGGGAAAAATCTTCATGTAAGTCTTTAAAATCGGATCTTGGGCATCGGCTGCATAAAAGTCAACGGTTCCGTCATTGGCATCCACGATGACTTTAACTGAGTTGCGAATGTAATTAAACTGCTGGTCCGGGTACATACTGCAATAAGGCAGGGCATCGGATGTAGTGTAGGCATCGATAATCCATTTTAGCCGACCGCTATCGATGACCAGATAAGGATCTGAATCATAGGTTAAAAACGGTGCCAGCTTTTTAACCCGTTCCTCGATATTGCGGTAGACCAGCATCTTGCTGTTAGGTGTCACTTCGTTGGCCAGATAGAAGCGAAAGGTTCCATGACTGAGAGAGAGCATGAACTTATTAAATGGGGTTAGCAGGATCCCTGTTTTACCTTGATAGGAGTTTTCAGCATTTGTGTCTCCTAGTGGGTAATCAAATTCTTTAACTGTAGTATCTGCGACGACCCAGTCATTGGTCAGTTCACCGAAATAAATGCGAGGCTCAGTCATCTTAAATTCGGGAAAATCGCTGACCGGTGGAACGTCTTTAATCGCAAAAGAGGGAAGCCCCTCAGAAGTAACGGCATTGGCAAAGGAAGCTGCCACCCCATAACCGTGGGTATATTTAAAACGCAGATTCACGAAAGTTTGGGCTTTAGGATCTAAATCAGGGGTCGAAATTTCACGGGGCCCCAGCATGACTTGCCGATATTCTCCATTGACCAGATAGCGGTCGATGTCAATGTCATTAAATTTGTAATAGAGGCGAATGCCTTGCTTTTGGGTAAAGGTCTGTAACATGGGTCGGGTGTCGTTAAGTCGGATATTGTTGAGGGTCCCTTGATCGGCTTTTAAAGCGCTCAAGGTAATTGGCGTGTTGCCGGGATAGTCTGTTTCTTTAATGTGGTCTAAGCCATATCCGAATCTGGTCGATTCTATCTCGTGTTGAATATAGGGTTGTTCTTTGTTCAACTCGTTCGGGATCACGACAAAGGATTGCAGGAGTGCCGGAAAAATACCATAAATTAGAATGCCGACGATAAAGATACCTACAACCGGAATTGTTAAGAGACGTGAATCGCTAAACACCGAGGAGATGCCAGCTAAAATAAATCCTAAAACACTGATGACAATCAGTATTTTAAGTGCGGGAAGGGTGGCCGTCAGATCTGTGTAGCCGGCACCTACCACATGCCCGTGAATTGAGTAGAGTAACTGAAAAATATCCAGGTAATAACCGAAGGTCTTTAAGATAAAGAGAATTCCAATTAATAAGGCGAGGTGACGTCGAGCGCCGGCAGTTACTTCGACTGCCCCATTTCTCCAGAGTCTGCTCGAATGAAAGCGTAAGACACCGGTTACAACATAGAAGATGGTTGTAAACAAGGTCAGTAAAAACAGAGGACCAAAAAACGCATTGAACAGGGTCTTTAAGAAAGGTAACTGAAAGAAGTAAAAAGCCAAGTCCTTGCCGAAAATCGGATCAACTTGACCGAAAGAGGTGGCATTTGCAAAGGATAAGACGGCTAACCAGCCTGTGAACCCTGCCACAAAACTGACTCCAAAACTTACTATGGCGGAAATTATCAGCAGCCAGACGGTGACCCTGCGTTGACTCAGGTTTAAAACCTTACTGTTCATGTCCTGCACCAGACGCAAACGCAAGCGCAAGCGCTCATTAACGAAGGTTACGATGGCATGGCGAATAGATAATAAGGTTCCGGCAATAAAAATGAACAGAATCGTGCCGTTTACTGCTTGAAATAGTAATTTACTAAGGATTGGTGTCCAAAATAATTGAGTATAACCAAGATCCTTAAACCATAACCAATCTTCAAATAAGCCACTTGACGCGGTCAATAATGAACCTAGGACGATAAGCGCAACTACGAATTTGGTAAAACGGTGCAAGTGTGTTTCCTCCTTTAACGTTAGAGCATTCTTTGGTTTAAGACTAAAGCTATCTGCCATACTAAGTATGTGTTATTATATTCTTCCCAACAAATGAAAATCCCTTCACAAATTTTACATAATTTATGCTAACTTTTTTTAATATTGGGGAAAGATATGGTATACTATTTTCATAATACCCTTAAGGGGTATAAGCCATTATTAAGAGGAGTTGAAACCTATGTACGATGTCATTATTGTCGGCGCGGGTCCTGCTGGTTTGACGGCTGGAATATATGCGGCACGCGGAGGGCTAAAAGTCGCCATTGTGGAATTGGCGATGCCGGGAGGTCAGGCGGCTTCAACGGAGAACATTGAGAACTATCCGGGATTCCCCAAGGGGATCAACGGCTATGAACTTATGAATTCATTTCATCAGCAAGCCTTGGCCTTTGGTGTAGAGTTTATTTTTGAAGAAGTCCAAAAACTCCAGCTCCGGGAGACCATTAAAAAGATCCAAACGGACGGCCAAGTCCTTGAAGCCCAGGCTGTCATTGTGGCAGCCGGCTCTAAACCCCGGTTATTGGGTGTACCCGGTGAGGAGGCTTTTAAAGGCCGTGGTGTGTCTTATTGCGCAACGTGTGACGGTGCCTTCTTTAGAGGTAAAAAGGTTGTTGTGGTCGGTGGTGGAGATGCTGCCATCGAGGAAGGAGTATATCTTACTAAATTTGCGGAACAAGTTACGATCATACATCGGCGCGAGGGCTTCCGTGCTTCGCAGATTGCCATCAAACGGGCTAAAGATAACCCCAAGATACGTTTTGAACTTAATGCTGTGGTTGAGGAGATCCTCGGTTTGGACCGCGTGGAAGGGGTGCGCATTCATGAAGTGCTCAGTGGAGTAACCCGGGAAATCCCTGCGGATGGGGTCTTTATCTATGTCGGAACCGATCCGAATGCTCAATTCATCCCTGAGGAAATTGAGACAGACGACCGAGGGTATATTCTTACCAATCATCTCTTACAAACCAATATCCAAGGGGTATATGCCGCCGGAGATATCCGCAACACTCCACTGCGTCAAGTAGCTACAGCTGTGGGAGACGGGGCTTTGGCTGCGGTTGAAGTTGAAAAATATCTTGCAGAACAGAAAAATCAATAAGTTTTTTATAAAAATACTTTATTATGAATATAATCAATAAGGGGGGGCGCTTGATATTCTTGAAACTTTGTACTATAATGTACAAAGAAAGACGATTTCTAAAGATGGAAAAATTGAACGATAAAGGGGGTATTTTAATGCATTTCGTAGTCTGCCTAAAGCAAGTTCCGGACACCTCCGAAGTTCGAATCGATCCTGTCACGAACACGCTCATGCGAGAGGGCGTACCCTCAATTATTAATCCCTACGATGCTCATGGTTTGGAAGAAGCGATTCGCTTTAAAGAAAAAGTTGGAGGAAAAGTAACCATCGTGAGTATGGGACCTCCGCAAGCCAAAGAAGCACTGAAAAAAGCCATGTCTTTTGGGGCCGATCGCGCAATTCTCTTAAGTGATCGCGCTTTTGGTGGCTCAGACTCCTTAGCGACTGCTTATATTCTCTCATCGGCCCTGCGCAAGATCCATGAGACTGAGCCTATCGACCTTGTCTTTACGGGGAAAGAAGCGATTGACGGTGATACAGCTCAAACCGGCCCAGGTATAGCTCAGCGCCTTGGATTTCCTCAATTGACGTATGTAATTAGAGTTAAAGAACTCACCGACACGACGGTCACGGTAGAACGCAAAACGGAGAGCGGTCGCCAGGTTGTACAGGCTCAGTTACCGGCCTTAATCACAGTGGAAAAAGAACTTAATGATTTACGTTACGCAACTCTTCCCAATATGATGAAAGCGGTCACCTACGAACCGGAAGTCTGGACTTTTAACTCCCTGCCTTTTGATGTTACGCAAATGGGTTTAAAGGGGTCGCCGACCAGTGTCACCAGGATTTTTGCACCACCCGGTCGCTCCGGCGGGGAAATCATAGACGGAATGAATGATCCTAAGGGAACTGCGGCATCCGTAGTACAAAAAATCTTCCAACAAAATATTATCATGGTTCACCCTTTAACGAAGGGAGGGAAACACTAATGACTGTTGTTGTTGACAAGACGAAATGTATTGGCTGCGGAGCATGTACGATGGAATGCTCCCTTGAAGCCTTGGACCTTGTTGATGGGCTCGCTGTGGTTGATCCCCAAAAATGTAAAGATATGGGCAGTTGCCTAAAAGTATGCCCAACCAATGCCCTTACTTTACCCAATCAACCCGCCCAAGTCAAAGAGGAGCTTGCTCCTGAAGCAGGCTCAAAATATAATTTCAAAGACCCTCTGCCCGAATCTGTGGAAGATTACGCCCAAGGCAACGAGAAAAAGACGATTCGCTCACAAATAACCCCGGTTGCCGGTGGCGATATTTGGAGTGGTGTCTGGGTTATTATTGAGTACAACAACGGAAAAGTCGCACCTGTGTCTTGGGAATTGTTGGGTGAAGGACGTAAGTTGGCCAATGCCATTGGGTGTGAACTCTGTGGAGTTGTCACCGGCTATCAGGTAGATGTCGTGATTCCGGAAGCCTTTGCTTATGGGGCAGAGAAAGTCTACATCATTGATCACCCTGTACTTAAAGATTATCGCACGGAACCTTATGCGGAAGCGATGACAAGTCTCGTCAAAAAATATCAACCGGAGATTATCTTAATGGGCGCTACCTCAATGGGCCGAGATGTTTTTCCGGCAGTTGCAACCAAAATGCAAACCGGCTTAACTGCTGACTGTACGGTACTTGGCATAGATTCGGAGACGAAACTTTTGCAACAAACCCGTCCTGCCTTTGGTGGAAATATCATGGCGACGATTCTTTGCCGCAAGAGCCGTCCCCAGATGTCGACCGTCCGACCCCGAGTAATGGAGATGCCCGAGCGTGTCGAAGGGCGAACCGGGGAGGTAATCCGAGAAGAATTCAATTTTAGCGAAAGTGATTTTCGCACGAAGGTTCTTGAGTTTATTCCCTCCGATGCCAAGAGTGCCTTCTTGGACAAAGCAGAAATTATTGTGGCAGTTGGTCTAGGTATCGGGGCGAAAAGAAATATGATCTTGGCAGAAGAATTGGCGGATGTTTTAGGGGCTACCATTGCAGGCTCACGAGGAGCTGTGGAGGCGGGCTGGCTCACTCATGATCAACAAGTTGGACAATCTGGGGTAACGGTTCGTCCCAAAGTATATATCGCCATCGGTATTTCCGGAGCGATTCAGCATTTAGTGGGAATGGAGACCTCAGACTTTATTATCGCGATTAACAATGATCCCGAAGCTTCGATCCTGAAAGTAGCCAATTATGGCATAGTCGGAGACCTGTTCCAAATTGTACCTGCGATGACTGCAGAGTTTAAGAAACGCCTTCAGCATGGCGTGGCAAATTAAGGAGGTGCAAACATGGAAAACTTTGATGTAATCATCGTCGGAGGCGGTCCAGCCGGCTTGTCAGCCGCGATCAGTGCGGCCAAGGCCGGCATGAAAACAGTCGTAATTGAACGCGGTGATTATCCGGGAACCAAGAACGTCATGGGTGGTATACTTTATACCAAAGCTACAGACATGGTTGTTCCGGAGTTTTGGAAAGAAGCACCTTTGGAACGTCCGATCATTGAGCAACGGATTGCCATGTTAAGCGGCGATGAGTCGATCATGGCTGGGTATCGTGATCCTGCTTGGGGAGCCGAACCCTATAATGCGCATTCTGTGTTCCGGGTCAAATTCGATCGTTGGTTGGCTGAGCAAGCCGAAAAAGCCGGAGTTATGATCATTTCGGAAACCTTAGTAGAAGATTTACTCTACCAAAACAACAATGTTGTCGGGGTTCGTACGGGACGTGCCGAAGGGGATCTGGGGGCAAAGGTGGTTATCATTGCTGAAGGCGTTAATAATTTCTTAGCGGTTAAAGCAGGACTTGCTAAACCCTTAAAGCCCGCTTTAGTGGCAGTGACTGTAAAAGAAGTCATCGCTCTGCCCAAAGAAAAGATAGAAGATCGTTTCTGCCTGGAAGAAGGACAAGGGGCTACCATTGAATTATATGGGGATTCTACTGCCGGGCTGATGGGTGTAGGGTTTATCTATACCAATAAAGAGTCGATTTCCATTGGCGTTGGAGCAATTCTCGAACCTATGATTCGTAATAATTGGACTCCCAACGATCTCTTGGAGTATTTAAAATCAAAGCCTTACGTCAAACGTCTGCTTCAAGGCGGAGAAACGAAGGAATACTTGGCCCATCTGATACCTGAAGGCGGATACAATCAAGTACCAAAACTTCATCGTCAAGGAGTGCTTGTGGTTGGAGATACGGCAATGCTGATGAATTCGTTGAACCGAGAGGGCTCCAACTTGGCCATGATCTCAGGTAAAATCGCCGGTGAGGTTGCCGCTCAAGCGATTACCTCCGGTGATGTCAGCGATCAAGCCATGACGGTTTATGAAACTCGCTTGAAGGAGTCCTTTGTGCTTAAAGACCTCCACCACTATCGCCATATGGCGGCCTTCTTTGAAGACAATCCACACCTTTTAAAAGTCTATCCTAAACTGTTTTCTAAGGCTGCTAAGATGTATCTGACAGCGGATGGAGTACCAAAGAAAGAACGTCAAAAGGAAATTATCAAGATGGCCTTCGAAAACCGTTCGCTGGCCGGCTTTATGAAGGACGTTTATGGGGCATGGAGGGCACTGCTATGAAATTAGATGATAAACTTTTTTTAGTACGATTTAATACCGATAAGTTAAATCACATTAAGATTACAGATCCTAATGTCTGCCTGAAAAAGTGCCAAGACAAACCTTGTACGCGTTTTTGTCCGGCCCACGTTTATGATTGGGACGAAGAGGAAAAACGCATCTCTGTCGGTTATGAAGGATGTCTGGAGTGCGGCACATGTCTCATAGGTTGTCCCTATGGCAATATTGACTGGAAATACCCCAGAGGAGGATTCGGGGTTTCATGGAAAAATGGCTAAATGTTTGGCGCAACTCTAAAAAACTACAAAGGGGCAAAGAGCAGGGAAGCCTTAAGGGTTAGCTCTGCTCTTTGCTTTTAAAGGCAAGGTGATTCAGCAATCCCTTCGTAAAGGATAGGACTTACTTTATAATAGGGGGGAAAGTTCCTTTGACAGGGTTAAACCTAATCTGTAGAATGGAGAGGAAGGATGGGATCGAGAGATGATGGATAATATAGTACCGCAAGAAGTCTATGAAAAAGAAGCGCAGCTCATTAAACGGATAAAGTCCTTCAGCAAGGTTTTGGTAGCCTTTTCCGGCGGTGTGGATTCTACGTATCTTTTGGCTGTCGCTCATCAGGCCCTGGGGGAAAATTGCCGAGCCGTTATGGCGCGGGGGCCTATGGTTTCTTTACAAGAAGAAAAGGAAGCCTTGGCTCTGGCAAAACAGTATGATTTTCCGATCGAAGTACTTGATCTGGATGTCCTGGCCATCGATGAATTTCGCAACAATCTGCCGAAGCGCTGCTATTATTGCAAGAAAAAATTGTTTGAGCTGTTTTTAGATTTAAGCCGACGATCAGCTAACCCAACTGTTATCGAGGGTACGAATGCTTCTGACGCTTCGGACTATCGTCCCGGGCGGATAGCTTTACAAGAATTAGGGATTCTAAGTCCGCTTCTTGAGGTAGGTCTTACTAAAGCGGAAATTCGTATTTTATCGCGGCAGCGCAATTTACCGACCTGGAATAAGCCTTCAATGGCTTGTCTTGCCTCACGGGTTCCCTATGGAGATCCGATCACGGCGGAACTACTGCACCGTATTGCGCAGGCTGAAGAGATACTTCACCAAAAGGGATACCTGGAATGCAGGGTCAGGGTACACGGTGATATAGCTCGTATCGAGGTTCCTCAAGCCGATTTCTCCAAATTCGTCCGGGAATGTTCAGAAATCACCGCCCCCTTGCTAAGGTTAGGTTTCCGCTTTGTCACCTTAGACTTAAGCGGACTATGTTCAGGAAGTCTTAACCCAATCTAAGAGGAGGCTTCATTAATGAATGAAGAGATATTAAAGGCTCTGCTTGAGTCCGTGCAGAAGGGTTTATGCTCCCCCAGTGAAGCATTACTTCAATTAAAGGATCTTCCCTATGAAGATTTAGGTTTTGCTCGTTTAGATCATCACCGGGGGTTGCGTACCGGCCAATCCGAAGTGATTTTTTGCCAGGGTAAACAAACGGATCATATCATATCCATTTTGACCCATTTGGGCGCTAAGTCCCAAAATGTGTTGGCAACTCGACTGGATCCGGAAAAGGCAGAAATTATCTTGCCCCATTTTCCGAATGCGCAATATGATGCTCAGGCCCGTTGTCTGCTCCTGCACCCTTTAGCTGAGCCGACCATTTCCGGCAGAATCCTGATTATGACGGCTGGAACCGCCGATTTGCCAGTGGCTCAAGAAGCCTGGTTGACGGCTCGTTACATGGGACACGAGGTAGATACCCTATTTGATGTCGGAGTAGCCGGTATCCACCGTTTGCTCGGTCAGCGGGAGCTTATGGATCGTGCCGAGGTGCTGATTGTTGTCGCCGGAATGGAAGGGGCCTTAGCCAGCGTAGTGGGCGGATTAGTTGAACAGCCGGTTATCGCAGTACCAACCAGCGTTGGCTACGGTGCTCACTTTCAAGGGTTAGCTGCCTTGCTCAGCATGTTAAACAGCTGTGCATCGGGGATTGGAGTCGTAAATATTGATAACGGTTTTGGAGCCGCATCGTTGGCCTCGGCGATTGTGCGCCGGATAACGAGAGGTAAATGAGGAGGTAAATTTATTTGGACAGTGTTATTTTGAGATACGTTTGCTGGGATCAGCGGAGACGGCTACTGGGAGAGATTTAATATAGAGTTGAGGTGATACTATGTATGTTTGAGCAAATTCTTAATAACCTCAGACAAAGTGGCTGGACGCTTGCTCCATTAGAAGGTAACTGGGTTTGCGCAACGCACACGTCGCAAAAACGTGGACTTTTATTCGGTAATTTCAAGGAACTTCCTCAAGAGTTTAAGCCTTGGCTGCGTGGTTTTACTGATATTTCACAGTGGGAAGCGATTGTCTTTTGCCCTGAAGGGATTGATTCCTCACACTTGAGGCAACACCGTTTCCCCGGCATCCAGTTTTGGTATTGGGACACACAGCAGGGAAACCTGTTTCCGTTTCCCCCAACGAACGATCAATTGATTCCCCGTTGGTTAAGGCAGCTTGCCAGCGGCAAGGCCGGTTCATTAGAGGAGGAATCCCCAACAACTATAGGATTTAAACCTTTTTTAACCTATACGCTGATAGGTATGAACGCGGTTTATTTTCTGCTGATGGTTTGGGCAGGGCTGCATTTATTTCCCAATCCTACTGAAGGGTCGATCGATCAACGCGTGCTGATTGACTTTGGAGCTAAAGTTAATACTTTGATTCAAGCGGGTGAAGTCTGGCGTTTACTCACAAGTACTTTTATACATATCGGCATCATCCATCTCGTTTTTAACCTTTATGCTTTGTGGGCCTTAGGTCCGCTGACCGAACAAAGCTTTGGGCACCGACAGTATTTGGTGATTTATATCTTTAGTGGACTGGGAGGGTCATTGGCCAGTTTTTTATTTTCTCCTCTCCTTTCCGCAGGGGCCTCCGGGGCAATTTTTGGGCTTTTGGGAGCGTTACTTTATTACAGCTTTAAACGGCCTTATCTTTGGAAATCCGGCTTGGGGATGAATCTGGTGATTGTTATTTTAGTAAATTTTGGATTTGGTCTCAGTCAACCGGGAATTGATAACTATGCTCATTTAGGTGGACTTCTTACCGGTACTTTAACCAGTATATTTATGACAAAGAAATAGTTGTGATAAAGTTACCCAATCAACGGCCTAAGGTGTTCCAGGTTTTCATAAAAATACCTCTTTCTGAAGGCATATATTTGCCTGCTCGGGGGGCAGAATATAATCAAGAGCTTGCGGTTTCTTAGCAAGGTGGCTTTGAATAATGCCATCGTTAGTTAAGAAAACGTGAGCTCTTTTTCCAATACCATCAGACAATCAGGCTGCCAAAATGACCCTACATAGAAGGATAAAACCGTGACCATTGCCTTGAGAGAATTAAATAATTATGTTTAAGTATTTGTCTTTTGGGCTGTGCGGTGGATCTCGGTAAAAAACTCGCTTACTTCCTGAGGAGTTGGAATATGTTGATCGACGTGACCCAACTCTTTGGTAACTACGGCAAAGGCATTTAACCAAGCCATTGTAATTCGAGTGGCTATCTCTTGAGGGCTATTCATATCCTTTAAGCTCCCTTCTTATTTATTCTTGTTAGTTTATGCTCTACCAGGGCAAATCGTGCCAAGTGGTGGCTTATACACGTCTTACCTTGCCTAAAAAAGGACTAGGAAGAATGCCATTAAATGCTATAATGTAAAAAGAAGAAAAGAGGGGATGCTTTGAAAAAAAGAGTCAGAAAGTATAATGATTACTTTTCGCGGGATCGATGGGTCTATTTTGGGTTATCCTTGATAATCCTTTTTGTATTGGGCAGACTCGTTACACTTCAAGTAGTTCAAGCTTCCAACCTTAATGCCAGAGGGATTGAGCGTCGGACAACGGATCTCAGTCTTCGACCGGAAAGAGGCACTATTTTTGATGCCCAAGGTAACGTTTTAGCCCAAAGTATCCCGGTTAAAGAAGTTTTTGCAGACCCCAAAACCTTGAGTGATCAGATTGATAAAAAACAATTCAAAAGCACAAAAGAAGATGTCGCGAAAAAGCTGGCAAGCATTTTAGGAATAGATGCCCAGAATGTTCAAGATAAACTCAATAAAAGTTTAGCTTGGATTAGCTTAGCCCATCAAGTAGATATCCATAAAGCTGATGAAATTATGGCTTTGAAAATCCCGGGAGTTGGCACGAATGAAGAGGAAAAGCGTATCTACCCTATGGGGAAATTTGCTGCCTCAGCACTTGGGATTGTGAATCTTGAAGGTCACGGAGTGGAAGGGATTGAGGCCTATTACGATAATACTTTGTTTGGCAAACCGGGTTTTCAATCGCAGGAACAAGATACCCGGGCACGTTCTATTTTAGATGCCCTTCATCAAAGTGAACCCTCCAGCCCCGGAAACTCAATTACTTTAACAATAGATTCAACAATTCAATATTATGTCGAACAACAATTGGATAACCTACAGCAATCCACCAAAGCCAATAGTGTGACGATTCTAGCCATGGATCCAAAGACAGGACGTGTTTTAGGCCTGGGATCCCGTCCCACCTTTGACCCCACGGATTACTCGAAGGCCGCACCTGAAGCCCGTCGAAACTTAGCTATCGGAATGTCCTATGAACCGGGATCAACCTTTAAGATAGTTACCGGATCAGCTGCCTTGGAAGAGGGGGCTATCCATCCTGATGATCCGTTTCCAGATCCCGGCTATCTCCGAATCCCCCCTCGGTTAATTACGAACTGGGACTCTGATCAAAAGCCGCATGGTAATCCGACGTTTACGCAAGGGATGCAGCTGTCTTCGAATGTTGTGCTGGCTCAGGTGGGGATGAAATTGGGTATGAGTGCTTTCTATACGTATTTAAAAGCCTTTGGTTTTGGCGCTAAGACAGGCATCGATATTTCGGGTGAAGAAAGTGGGATAATCGTGCCAAAAGACAAAGCGCGGGACATCGATTTGGCAACGATGTCTTTTGGTCAATCTAATTCAGTTACTCCGATCCAGTTGTTATCTGCTATTTCCGCGGTTGCTAATGGGGGGATGCTTTATCGCCCCTACGTAGTAGATAAAATCACGACATCGAATGGGCAGCTCATTCAACAACAAAAACCGGTTTCTGTGCGTCAGGTTATTTCTAAAACGACGGCAGCACAAATGACGAATATCCTCGAACAAGTCGTTTCAGGGGGGACGGGACATCTGGCTCAAATCCCCGGCATTAACGTCGCAGGTAAGACAGGAACCGCTCAGAAAGTGGACCCCAAGACAGGATCATATTCCATGACGGACTTTATAGCCTCATTTGCGGCTTTCGCTCCTGCTGAAGACCCTAAAATTGCAGTATTAGTTATTTTAGATTCGCCAAAATCGGCTGAAGGGCATCAAGGCGGAACGCTGGGAGGGCCTCCGGCTAAAGCTATTATTCTAGGAACCTTACAATATTACGGATTTCCGGTTGCCAAAGACACTCAGAGCACTGTTTCTATTTCCCCCACCGATATAGCGGTCAGACCCTCGCCCAAACAGGTAGTCCCTGAGCGCCCACCTCTGGGCGGGGAAGTGGTAATTCCGGATTTAACAGGCCTGACCATGCGCCAAGTGGGGGATATATTAGCAAAGTCAAAACTTCACTTTAACTTTACAGGTAGTGGCTTAGTGAATCAGCAATCACCTCCGGCAGGGAAAGTCGTGACCAAGGGAACAACCATTGATGTCAGGTTTTCTTCCCTGGTGATGTAGATGCTAAGTAGTTCCCAATCAAGTATAGACTCACGCAATTTCATATTTCTATTTGGGTAAACTAGGATGAGTTGCGAACAATAAATAAGTCACGGAGGAATGAAAGATGCGTCTTGACCAACAGATTGATCTATTGAAAGAAGACCTGATTGCTGCCATCCAAGCTTGTATACAGATTAAGAGCGTCAAGGATGTTGAACATGCCGCCCCCGGTGCTCCATTTGGGCCTGGAATTCAAGAAGCCTTGGAGTGGAGTTTAGCATTGGGAGAGAAATTCGGCTTTACTGTTAAAAATGTTGAAGGGTATGCGGGTCATATTGAAATGGGCACTGGGGAGCTTTTAGGAATTCTGGGTCATATCGACGTCGTTCCGGCAGGGGAAGGCTGGTCTGTCCCTCCTTATAGTGCGACCATCAAAGAGGGCAAGATTATTGGTCGAGGCGCTTTAGATGACAAAGGACCAGCTTTGACGGCGCTTTTTGCCATGAAGGCTATTAAAGATGCCGGTATCCCCTTAAATAGAAGGGTGCGACTCATTTTAGGTACGGATGAGGAGTCCGGATGGGCAGATATGGACTATTATCTTAAAAAAGAGGAAGTTCCGCAAATCGGATTTGCTCCGGATGCCGGCTTTCCGGTAATTCATGCAGAAAAAGGCATTCTTCATCTCGAATTGACTAAATTGCAGGTTGGGTCATTTCCGCATCTGTTCCGAATTCAGGGTGGAGAACGAGCCAACGTTGTTCCTGACGTTTGTGAAATTACTCTAACTGGAATCGCTGACGAAGTCATTACTAAGCAACTGAAAGACTTCCCTTTCCCGGAAGGGGTTAGCGGTAAGTTGAATGGTCAAGATAATGAACAAGAAGTTAAGCTAACCTTCAGGGGGGTTGGGGCTCATGGAAGTCTCCCTCAAAACGGCAAAAATGCCGTTCTTCTCGCCTTGCAATTTTTACGGACGCTGCCTCTATCCCTTGAAGAACATCGCACACTTGATTTTATTTTAACCTACCCGGGCACGGGTTTTTATGGAGAAGGTTTTGGGATTGCCTTAAGTGATGAACCATCCGGTAAACTTTCACTCAACCTAGGCATTTTGGATTTAACCTCCCTGAGGGTTCGCTGCGTTCTCGATATTCGTTACCCCGTTACGTACAAGCGAGACGATGTTTTTCTGCCCATTGAGAAAATTGCTCAGAGTGAGCAATTCAGCACCAAGGTTTTAACCCATCAGGAAGCACATCATGTACCTAAGGACAGTGCCTTAGTCCAATCTTTGCTGAAGGCTTATGCCGATGTGACCGGACTCGATCCCTTTGCCTATGCTATTGGCGGGGGAACTTATGCTAAAGCACTTCCCCAAGGGGTTGCCTTCGGCCCGGTTTTTCCGGGAGAACCTGAAGTGATTCATTGTGCCGATGAATATATATCGATCGATAATCTTCTCCTAACAACCAAAGTATACGCTCAAGCGATACTCAATTTGGCCGCTGATGCGGGAATGAAGTAACGTAAATAAGGTGATAAAAAAGCTTGACTATTCCATGTTTTGAAGTTATAATTTTAGATGTTGCTATTGCGCCACTAGCTCAGCTGGTAGAGCATCCGACTCTTAATCGGCAGGTCCCTGGTTCGATCCCTGGGTGGCGCACCAAAGAAACACTACTCCCGCAAGCGATTGCGGGTTTTTGTTTTTACAGCGATTGAATAATAGTGGCTTTTGGGGACAATCGTTTCTGAGCGGCACCTCAAACAACTTAATGAGATTGGACATGGAAAGGAAAAACAGGCAATTAAGCCTGTTCTTTTTTTAGTGCGTCACGCATGGCAAGAAGATCGCCACAGAATAATGGGCCTGAATTATAGCACCTGTAAACAGCCTTTTTTAGAATTTTGTTTGGATTCGCTTAAGTTAACGGGTATTAAAGCTCTCATCGCAACGGTGAGGGCTTTTTTATTTGTGTGGGACAGGATTCCCCTTACTTCGCAAGGAAGTTATGAGATGATTAAGTTATCTTATCTTGAGCTAATAGTGGTGATTTATAATTCTCAAATATTGGTGCGCCATTATTTAGTTGAAAGTATGTTTGGATTGGGAGAAAAACTAAAATTGATCTTCATTATGGAAGTAATTTGGAGAATGTTTTAATAGCCATTCTTATACCCATTAGTATAATGCCTCCGCTTCTGATTCAACGTTGGTCGGCATGAGTAGGATAATTAGAACCTCAGCGGTAAATTTTTTGGCTCTGACGCTGGTCAATTTCTTGATTAGCACTAGAAATAAACCATCCTTCTCTTGGTATCAGAAAGGATGGTTGTTTTTCATACTCAGGATATTATATTTTTTCGAGGTCTAATATAACTGAATCGGGGTAATTGCAATTCCCTGAGGATTCAATCCCACTGGTAGGGGGGCACTAACCGCGTCGGTTGCCGTGGTAATTACTACAGCGGTACTATTGCCATTTCCCGTAACATAAGCCCGTGACCCGTCTGAAGTAATTGCTATTCCATCCGGATTGCTCCCGGCAGGTAGGGGGATTTTGCTCAAGATCAGGTCTGTAGCCGTGTTAATCATAATAACGGTATCGTTGCCAAAATCCGTGACATAAGCCCGTGATCCGTCGGGGGTAATTGTTATTCCTCGTGGATTACTTCCAACAGGCAAGGAAATCGTCAGCAAAACTAGATTTGTTGACGTATTGATGACTGTTACGCTGTCGTTACTGGAATCGGTGACGTAGGCTCGTGAACTGTCAGGGGTAATTGCTATTCCCCTGGGACCGCTTCCCGCTGTCAACGAAATTGTAGTCAATATAGTGTTAGTGGCCGTAATAACTACCGTAACGCTATCATTTCCGCCATTGGCGACATAGGCCCTTAAACCGTTAGGGGTAAGCGCTATTCCATTAGGGCCACTTCCTGCAGGTAAGGAAACCGTAGTTAATATCGTATTCGTCGCCAAGTCAATTACCGTAACGGTATCATTTCCGCCATTGGTGACATAAGCCCGTGAACCATCGGGGTTAATTGCTATTCCGGCAGGAGCGCTTGCGGGGGGTAAGGCGATCGAAGTTAATATCGTATTCGTTGCTACGTTGATCACAGTAACGGTGTCATTGCCACCGTTGGCGATATAAGCTGTTGAACCGTTCGGGGTAATCGCAACGGCAACCGGAAGGCTTCCAGTTGGTAGAGGAACTGTAGTCAATATCGTATTTGTACCTGTATTGATTACGGTAACTGTATCTTGACCATTATTGGCGACATAGGCAAATAAAAGCTCCTGAATTTGAGAAAGCTCCCCTTCAAGCAACCGTTCCCCGATAATTTGCCCTGTCGAGTCTTTTTCCACGATGGTAACCGCAATGTCATTGGCGCCGAGTCCGCTGGTGATCACCCGGACCCCAAAGACGTCCAGATTCGCATAGATGTTGTCCAAAGTAAAACCTGAATCAGGTGAACCGAACGGATTAAGTTGAACAATATTAAGCACATAGATTGTTTCGCTCGTAAATCCACCCACGGCCGGGGTGACTTCGTATGCTTCGATACCCACTTGGGCGGTTTGGCGGCCAGTATTAAGCAAACGGATTGTGAGTTGCGAAGTTCGCGGTGTAATCCTGTTTTCAAGCGGCCCAGTATCGAAAACTGCCAAATTGTTGACCTCCCTTATCGTTTATATCCTTTGGTCTGGTACTTGATTGAAAGCGAAAGCTGAGACAAACATATCGAAGTGAAGTATTAAGGATCATTAAGCGGATTTAATACCTTGTAAGGACGCATCATTTCATTGTCTTCGTGGTCAATGATATGGCAATGCCATACATAGCCTGGCTCTGCGGCAGGATTGAATGGGAAAAGGTTTATGCCCGGACTTGAAACCTCCACATCTTGAGGCGCGAAACGGACTCTGATTGTCGTCACTTGTCCGGGATTAGCTTGAATTGTATCTTTCCAGCCATTTTCATTGGCAGGTGGGTTAACTGGCCCGTTCAGCAGATATGGCTCCACCAGTAATACTTTGGTGGGTTGGTTAAAGGGAATTGGCGGAGCATTGTTCAGAGTCAACCAATCACTCGTATATTGGTCAACCAGGAAATCCTGCCGGCTGACCAGCTGGAATTGAATTAAGTGAAGATGAATAGGGTGGGTATCACCCGTTAAGTTCACGATTTGCCAGTCCTCAGTTGTCCCTACTAACGGCAGTTCGGATACGGGTGCATCCCACATTTGGCCGTCCAACAAAATTTCCAATGGCGTAAAGGTTGTGGGGTCTAGAATCTCATAAAGGGTCAAAGTCCGTATTTTGCTGCTCTTTAGCGGGCTGATAATATTCAAGACTTTCGGCAATGGTGAGGGGATGACAACAGGTGCACTAACCACTGTAAACTGCATAATCTGCCCAACAGTATTGATATCAGAAGGAGTACCATCGGGGAATGGCGCATCGGCACTATTGAGCAGGTACAGTTGCGTACCGGGTGCAAACTGGGGAAAATCTACCAGAATATCCGCCCGTTCAGCTGGGGCGAGGGTCAACGAAACGAGTTGAACGGGTTTCGGTAGGTAACCACCGTCCGTACCGATCTGGATAAAGGGTATCTGATCGGAAAATGTCTGATTTTGAGTTGAAAACATCAGAGTGTAGAAACGCGCGTTAGAGCCATTTAAAATCCGGAAACGGTATTGCCTGGGCTCTACATCCAAATTGGGCCAAACCCTGCCGTTAACCATAATGGTATCGCCGAAAAACTCCGGCATCCAGTAAGGATGAACATTCGGGTTGTCACCGGTATCAGGAAATGCCAAGGAACCGTCGTCTAAGAAAGAACGGTCCTGGATGGACAGGGGAACCTCATATTGACCCTTGGGCAATACGGAATTCACTCCATCCAATGGATTGTTGGGATCGCGCAAAATATAGAAACCTGATAACCCCATATAGGCATTAAGCCTGGTAAGACCCAAGGCATGGTCATGGTACCATAGAGTAGTCGATTGCTGGCTATTAACGTATTGATAAAGGGATTTGATAAATGCCGGTCCGGTTATTGCTTCCCCGGTAGTGAACCAAGCTTCCGGGTAGCCGTCAGAAGACGGTTCAGTCTCCCCGCCATGCAAGTGGGTGACGACCGGCACAGGGCTTTGGGCTTCAGCATACCCCGGCGGAAATGAATTAAACGGCGACGATGGCGTTGGCATATTATTGGGATTGGCCCAGTGAATTGTCGGATCAACCGCCAAGGAATAAGCTCCGGTTAGGTTGTTAATCCATTGGACGTTGATTGGAATGTGTCTTGTAGCCTCGAAAGTTGGACCGGGTGTAGACATGAAATTTTGAATTATTGTACCAGTTTGCGAATCTCTGACGGTACTTTCATAACCCCAAACAGTTGTCGCGGGCAATCCATCGGAGACAGGCAATATCTGTTGGGTAAATTGGCTAATTGTAACTATGAAATTTTGGTTAATTGCTTCCCCGGAGATTTGATCTTTGATCACGGTGGGTACATAAACAGGCGGTATAAACAATTGATTAGAGTACTTCGTAATAGTTGTTGGATCAAGCGGATTTGGCATTAGACCCCTCCTTTCCAAAAACTGTGCGTGGGACACATTTCAGACCAAATTGTAAGGCGAAACTAAATTTTAAAATTAGTGACCATATAGCGAGGGCCCTTAACCGGAACTGCGGTCGTTGACCTTCAAAGAATTACCTTAACATTTTAAGAGTTGGATTACAGTACAATATATGTTTCTTGTCCCACTAGCGTGTCTATGGTTTCAGATGGATGGAACTTAAAATGACCAGAGTCTTAGTGGCCTTACCCCAAGTTCCAGGCAGAGTACAGTTGATATACAACCATTGATCCATCCGAGCTAGTTAAGAAATTTGGCCCCTGGTTTAGGGGCCAAATTTGTTGGATTGAGAGCCTCACACATAGTTATAATCTGAAGTCAAGACAATCGCCCTCCCACTGGTTATAAAATTAGGGTAGGAAGGTGAGCGCGTTTAGGACAGGTGATATGGATAGCGCGAACTTTGGGGCAGCACTAGCTGATATCCATATAAACTCAGTGATCTCAGCGTTAACCAGCTCACAGTATGGGCGTTCATTTAATCACTCATTATTTGTTTGGTTAAATTCAGTAAAGTCACCTGATTCTAGCTTGTCTTTTTCCGTAAACTCCGGACCTAGAGCAGACGTCCTTAAAAACTCAAACTCATTAGTACGCATATTGCATTTCTATGTGGCCAATCACACTTGTCCAGAATCAACATAATGTAGTAAATAGAACATTAATTCGAGAAAAGGAGAGGTGTTTGTATGCATTATGACAAGGAACCGAAACTGACTGGACGTATTGTTGTACCGGGAGACCCGCAATACAACGAAGCTCGCCAGGAGTTTAATACTTTCTTCAACAAGTTTCCATTAGTCATTGTCTTCGCCCAGGAAACAAAGGACGTAGTCAATGCCATACGCTGGGCGCGTTATAGGGATGTCCCAATCCGTTTACGCTCCGGCCGCCACAACTACGAGGGCTTATCGGTGGTTGATGCCGGTATCGTAATCGACGTCAGCGAGATGACCCAGGTTGAGGTAGACCGCAAGCGTGGTACCGCCACTGTGCAAACAGGACTGCGGAACTTTGCCTTATACGAGACGCTTGGGTCCGAAGGATTGGTAGTGCCGAGCGGTGTTTGCCCTACTCCGGGCATTGCTGGTGTCACCCTGGGCGGTGGGCACAGTATTCTATCCCGGCCATGGGGTCTGACACTTGACAACTTGCTCGAACTGGAGATGGTCGATGCCAACGGCTGCGTACTTCACGCTGATGCCGACCACCATGCCGATCTGTTCTGGGCCTCACGTGGGGGCGGTGGCGGCAACTTCGGCATCTGCACATCCTTCCGCTTCCGCACACACTGTATTGATACGGTTGGCTTTGCCGAAATCAGCTGGGACCTGCGTGACCTAAAGCCGGTGCTGCGAGCCTGGCAGGAATATACCCTTCCCAGTGCCGACGATCGGCTAACCCCCACCCTATTCATTGGATCAGGACAGCAGACAGCACTGTTAATGCAAGGGGTCTTCCTTGGTTCGGCTAAAGAGCTGCGTCACTTGCTGCAGCCTTTGCTTCGGGCTGGCTCACCACAGAAGGTGACCATAAAAGAGATACCATGGTTAGAGGCTGCCGCGCTAACAGCGGCCCCCACACCAGGGACTCCCTTGCCTTTCAAGAGTGTGGGACCATACCTTTATCATTTACTGCCGAAAGAGGGCATCGCCACAGTCCGACACTTCATCAACGAGCCGCCACCTAATACCACGGTCTCCGTATTTTTACACGGACTGGGCGGAGCGGTAGCCGAGGTGCCGAATCATGCTACGGCCTACTTTTTCCGCAAGGCTCTGTCGAACATGTCACTCTTTGCCACCTGGAGTACGCCGGATAGTGCTGCCCTGGGCATCCGTTGGGTGGAGGACTTCCGCCGGGCTATGCTCCCCTTTAGCCGGGGCGTTTACGTCAATACACCGGACCTTTCAATCAAGAACTGGCCCAAGGCTTACTACGGCTGTAATTTCAAACGGTTGACCAGGGTGAAGGCCAAATACGACCCAGAGAATGTCTTCAGATACCCACAGAGCATTCCACCCGCCAAATTCCTACCATGACTATACTATGTTTTTGAAAACTGCCGGTAGAAGTTACCTCAACTTCTACCGGCAGTTTATTTATCTATGCACCCTGTAACCTTTCAATCATTATCTTCAATTATAGGAGCTATTACTGAAAATGGTACAAGGAGTAACTCTTTATCTTTTTAAGCTGTATTGAGCAATGATGAAGATTAAACTTTTAGTCCTCATAGCCTATTCCCATTGTACCTGTACCTGTGACAATGATCAATGTCACATGGCAACGGAGGTTCGCATCTTCTTTATCGAACAATTAGTACACATCTTGCAAAAATGGCTTTATTGTGGCAATGGTAGAGCATTATGGAAACAACAGGAGAAGGTAAAAAAACAGAAACAACTCCTGACCCAAGAATTAAAGCAATAGTTTTGCTTGCTCCCGGAACTGGCTGGTTCATGAATGGTTTGGATAATGTAACATCCCCTATCCTTATGTTAACAGCGGAACATGACCCAATCACGCCTGCATGGAATGCAGAAACTGTGCTTAAATTAAATAAAAAAGTGCCTGAAAAGATGATGTGGAATCCTTGAATGAACTTCGCATTGTTCTTATAATCGGAAGTTGGGAGTTACTTGCGTATGTTATAATTAGGCTAATAATGGAATTAAAACAATGCATTCGTTATGGCTATAATTTCTTACAAAGATAGGAGGGCAGCTTAAATGTAAAATCAGATATCATCCATTAATTATGGCGGGATTTTTAAGATCGCCATCATTGCCTGATAATGGTTCGATGAATGTAACCATAACTACTCAAGGCGGAACAAAAGTAGTCCCTGCAGGATATTGTGAGTCGCTTTTCTTTGCCCTTCTCAATTAGATTTTGATTTATTGCCTAACGTAAAATGACGATTACCAGCACTAGATCGATAACTGTTTCAGCAATAAACAAGCTACGTAGTTGTTGTAGTAATTCATTTACATGCGTAAACGAGTGAAAATTATCCAAGGATTGACTTAAGCCAAGCATCCAGTTTAAGTCCGGTAAAGCTCCTAAAAAAGCTGCGACTAGTATAATGTAGTCCTTTGTAAAGAAGGCTAGAATGAATAGAAAAGTAATAGCAATTGTACCTAAGATATAATTACTCGCGGCCCCTATCTCGTAGTGTGGGATTGCATCCAGTAGAAAATGTGATCCTAAAGCCAGGGCCAATGCTATTGGCTTAGAGGGTACGACTTTATAAATAGCAGCTGCTGCTAACATATGAGTTGCACCTGTCATACTAAACCTTCTTTATCTACTTATTTGGATATCATTATTTCCAAGGTAGAACAAAATAACCTTATTAAATCTACGCAAGAGCAAAGAGATTGAGTACGCATTAAAACTATAATCAGAACTATATTCAGAAAGCAAATTGTTGCTGCTTTGCAGACTATATAGGATTCAACCACAGATTACACAGATTACACAGATTAACACAGAATAAATACATTTTGGCTCTAAACTACAAATCGCTTGTAACTCAATTGATGATCGCCAAAGTTGATTAAAAGGCCTCGTTATAACAAATATAGTCTGCACTGAATGTACAATTCAGTTCTTTGCCTTTGTAATTTATTCCAATCGAAACTTCTTTTTGAAACGGAATCCCTTTTTCAGCCAACTCAATTGCTAATGCCGCCTGATAAACTGTTTCGAGAAACCCTGGTCCAAGTGTCCGGTGTATCTCCATTGCTGCACCAATAAGGGCATAGGTCTGTGAATTCCGTTCCACATTCTCCATCCCCTTTATCCTTTGTCTGTGTGTTTCTATACTAATCGTTCTGAATCTGTGTAATCTGTGTAATCTGTGGTTCCCCGTTCAGAATTCCCCAAGGCGTATTTACAGTGTTTCTCCTTGTAGGTATAAAAAAATGCGGGATTTTAGGCTATTAATAGCCGGTGCATGACCGTCAGCGTTTCACAGCCACAGACCCGGATTCAGCCCACAGGCTTTACCATATATGGCCTGACTTGCCACCAGGCAACTCGACAGCGTTAGCAGTCTAATCCTGACTTTACCGACATGCTGTTGTCCCCCAGAGGCTTTCACATGAAGTTAGTCGGTTGTCTTACATCGCACCGCAGGAGCGATGATTTCTGAAAAATATATATGAAACGCACAACGTGCGCACAGGAAATGAAGAAAAGATGTGGAAATATTTTAGTGAAGTATTTTAGATCTAAGCACAATTTAATTGGTTAACAGTTAACGACCAATGTGTTATTCCTTTTGCTGGAAGAAACAAGGCTGGAGAATACAGTTATTATAGGTAACAAAATAATAATAGTGGAGGTAGGTGTATTAATGCTGGATGGGGGTAAGTACAACATTCAAGAGAAAATTTGTGAAAACAGAGATAAGATAATTTATCGTGGACAGAGAGTGATTGATGATCAGCCTGTCATTCTCAAAGCATTAAAGAGTGAGTATCCAACACCGCAAGAAATTGCTTGCTTTGAAAGAGAATATGAAATTATAAGGCGTCTCAATATAGAGGGAATCGTCAAAGCCTATTATATTGAAGCTTATCGTAACAGCAAGATAATGGTGTTAGAGGATTTTGGCGGCCAATCGATGGCTAAGTATATTGGAGAAAACGAACTTAATTTGGATGACTTTTTAAAGCTTGCGCTTAAATTGACGACCATCTTGGGAAATATCCATGCTAATGGTTATATCC
>Ga0326727_10003221_pt1 | contig 52946 bp, 51 predicted proteins | sample MB2enrmetagenome_FD_207643 | JGI IMG/M metagenome (GOLD analysis project Ga0326727, IMG submission 207643) | Lab enriched peat soil microbial communities from McLean, Ithaca, NY, United States - MB29MY | ecosystem: Environmental > Terrestrial > Soil > Wetlands > Peat | place: USA: New York...
GCTGAGCTCGCACTCCCGCCCATGGTCGTGCGGCTTTTAGCTTAATCCGCCGAACCGCCGGATGCGGACCCGCATGTCCGGTGGTGTGGCAGGGGAGGGCGGGCGACCGCTCCCCCTATGCCGATTGGAGGAATACTCCCGGGAATACGAAGTTCTATTGGTCAGGCGGCATCTGTGGCGGGAGTTGCTGAGGAGGTTGCACCGGAGTGCTTTGCGGCGGTTGGCCGGCATTCGGCGTGAGTCCCTGCCCCGTGAGGCCGCCAGCTTGCCCAGGATTCATGGTGCCATTTAGGTTCCCAGTGGGCATGCCAGGGTTCACCGGCCCCTTCAGCAGGCCGCCTTGGTCCGCCAGGGGCAGATAGACAAAGAGCCAGTCGCTGTAATGGTTCTTGTCGTAGAACACGCGAATGCTCTTGTCTTTCTTGTTCATGCTGGCAACCCCGAGGATCGGCCCTCCACCGAACGTCGGCCCGTTGAAGCCGGAACTGGAACTGGAATTTGGATTGGAAGCCGAAGGCGAATTCGGATTCTCCCCCGCGTCCGAAGGATTGCCGGAAGAAGAAGTAGCAGAGGAAGGATTGCCGGAATCACCGTTCGCTGGAATCGGCGTCCCAGCGCTGTTTGCCGGTTGCAGCCCGTTGGGTTGAGCCCCGCCCGGCTGCTGCCCGCCAGGCGTTTGTCCCAATACCGGCCCGTTGTTGAGGCTGATGTCGGTTTGATGCAGGAATTTGAAGTCTCTCTCTTTGCCCGTGACCGGGTCCCGGTTCATCGGGTCCGTATATCGTTTGCGGAGAAACCGGAGGTTGTTGGTGTTTTCCAACTCCTCAACCCGCGTCGGGTATCGCTGAAACTTCTTGTAGAAGTGTTGAATTGCGCGCATGTACTCCGTACCCCGATGTCGCAACTCCTCTTCGCGATCGCGGCGGATCTGCTGCTTGATCTCGGGTAACACGGTGAGCAGCGCAATCGTGATCATCGCCAGGGCCAGCATCAGCGTGATCATCAGGTAGCCGCGCTGGCGATCTCGTGATCTTGTAATTTTGCAATTTTGGGATTTCAAACCACGCTGCATAACTCGCCCTCAAATTACCAAATTGCAAAACTCCGATTCATCCGTGCGTTAAGGGCAGGCTCTGGCGGTTGTTGTTGATCACATCTTCCACGTCCACCGTGGTCGGCGAAATGTGGATCACGCGATAACGCCGGTCGACAATGTCGCCCTCGGCAGCGATAAAAATGTCGTCGCCCTGTGACAAGAACACCTTCTTCGTCTCCCCGGGCCGGTTGGCAAAACCAAAAAACTTGAGCGTGATGGGCGGCGGCGGTGGAGTTGGTGGAGGCTGGCGCAGGGTCGCCGACACAGCATCCTTGACATCCGTAGTACCGTTTTTCTTTGCCGGCTCGATGGGCACCGCTCCGGCGACAAAAATATTTCTTCCGTTGCCCGTGTACTTCGTTTCCTCGCTTTGGCGCAACAGGTTCAGGTCGAGCGTGGGATCCAGCCGCGGCTCAACCGCGGGCGCCACTTTTCCCGACGCCGTATGCCGCACGCCGGAACGGGCCGCGGTTACAGTCGTTGTTTCCGCTGCCGGCGCCGTTGCCGGCATCGAGGGCCAGAGAGCGCGGCCCAGCATCAGCAGTGCGATTCCGCCCAACCCAGCTAGAAAGATGACTTGCTTCCGATTTTCGATTCCCAGTTTCACTCAAGCACCCGACCGCAGATAACTGTGCAACTTGATTTCCAGCTTGACCGGTCCCGCGCCTTCGCCCGCCAGTTCCACGCTATTCACGATAAAAAACAGCTTTGACCTTTCCAGCGCATTAATGAACCGCACCAGTTGGAGGTAGTCTCCGGAAAAACTTCCTTCGATGGCCATCGGAATTACACCGGAGCTTTCGGCTTCCTCTTTCGCGTATTTCGCCGTCTGAATCCGAACCCCGTTCTCCGACGCCAGCTTCCCCAGTTCGTTGACCAGATCGGAATCCTTGGCGGCAAAACGGTCTTTATAAAAACCGCTGATCTGATCCTTGGCCAGCGCGATCTTCTTGTCCATGCCGCGCAGGGGTTCGACTTCCTGGGCCTTCTTTTGCAACTCGAGTTTCAGTTGGCTCAATTGCTGAGCCCGTGAATCCGCCGAACCCACCAGCGGCGAGAATAAAACTGCCATCGCAATCACGTCGGCTGCCAGCATCGCCCCAATCGCAATCTTCAGCTTGCGCCGCGAGTTCGCTAAGTCCGGCATTACTTTCTGCTCCTGTCCATCGAGCCCGCAACATAAATCGAGACCACCGAAGCGGCCACGCCCGATCCCCCCCCCGAACCCTCCCCCTCCGAGACCAGCTCTGCCCCCTGGAAATGCTTCGAGTCTTCCATGCGATGGACCAGTTCTACGGCCGCGGCGCGCGTGTCGGCTGCTACGTTCATGTCCAGTTGCCTCTGATTCTGCTCATTCAACTCCGGCCGCAGCGAGACCACATGCAGATTCGGGGGCATGACCGGCTCCAGATCTTCGAACACGCGCGTCCAGGAAAACGCTTTGCGTTGAATCAGTCCGTTCAAAAACTGCGACTGGTCCCGGGTGCTGCGGTTGACTGGCATGTCGAGCACAGCCTGATCTTCCGCGCGTTCTTTGTCGAGCTCATCGATCTGTCGCTGCAGTTGCGCAATGTTGTGACGATCTCTTCCCGCGTTGGTCCAGCCCCGCACCGCGAACACCAGCAGAACCAGCGTCAACGCGGCCAGCAGGCCCACACCCAATCCCCAGCGCACCCAGAATTCACGGGCGTCTTCATACGGCCGGGTCGCGAGATTGATATCCAAACGCATATTAGCTTCTAGCTTCTGGCCTCTAGCTCCTGGCTCTTGGTCTTTGGCTCTTCGCTAGAAGCGAGGAGCCACAAGCCAGAAGCGCTTTACGAAATCAGTGCTCCCACCACTCCCGCCATGCGCCAGCGCGGAATTGTTCCCGTGGTGGACCCAATCTGCGATGCGCCTACCAGTTCCTCAACCTGCGCGCCCGACTGGTTCTTCAACGCCGGCGCGGCGCCACCCGTTTCCGGCAATCCCGCCACATACACACGCTCGATGTTCAGGTTGTAAGTGTCCTGGAAGAACACCACCGAGGGATAGACTTCTTCGGCCAGTTGATCGCCGGTAATGGTCACGCCGCGCACATTTTCGAGTGTCCGGAACAGCAGCAGTTGTTCCTGATCGAGAATCGCGATGCTGATCGTACGCGCGTCCACCTTGACCACCAGGGTGGGCCGTTCCGCGTCCGCGGCTCCAAGCGCAGCCAGCATCGACGGCATCACCATCCCGGGGTTGTAGCCCACGTCGCGAAACGCCGACTCGTATTCTTCCAGCACACTGTTTAGCACCACCGCCGCCACCGCCCGCATCCCTTTACCGGTCGATTGCGCGTGATACGAGATGCGGGCATCGTCGGGATCAAAAGGCAGCGACTTCTTCAGCCGGAAACGGACCACCGCTTCAGCCTCGTTGCGCTTCGGTGGGAGGGTTTCGAAATCCAGCAGCACCACGCGCACCGAGGTGTCGGGAAGAATCGCGATCACGTCGCGCGACCGCCCGCCGACTCCGCCCAGCGCGCTTTCAATCGCATAGCGGACCGCCGTCCCGTCGCGCAGATTCGTTTCCATCAAATCGGGTACTACCATGCCCGGCGCCAGTTCGCGCGCCGATGCCATCGCCACCATCCGTCCCGTGTCGGCGGCGCGCCCCGCCAGAACGCGGTCGGCTGCAATTTCGCAGGCGAGCGTCGGACGGCGAACGTGTTTGGATGTAACGCTCATCGGCTGATCGAAATTATCTCTGCCTCGGCGCTCGGTTCGGGAATGGGCAACCGGTCTTCCTTCAGTCCATCCAGATGAAACTCAATTGCCTCCTGGATCAAAGAGCGTACTTCGGCTTTGGTTCGACCCGTCGTTACCACTCCCGGCAGATCGGGAACGTAAGCCGCCCAGCCAGTATCCGATTTTTCGTAAATAACAACGTAGTTCACGGCTTCAATCCTGCTTGTTTAAGGACGCTATTCAGAGTCCCAGGGGGAAGATCGTCATTCGGATGCCCTGGCAACGTCATCCGCCCTGACTTCATCGGGTGCTTGTATTGGCGATGACTCCCACGCGTTTGTTTCAGATACCAGCCATCCCGCTCCAGCAACTTGATGATATCCCGTACTTTCATGGCGAGAATAGTTACCTCTGCGGGTGCCGGGATGGCCCTGCCCGCCATACGCAACGGTAACCGGCCTCAGCGCATGGTCTCGATAAAGGTGACCTTGTTGATCTCCTTCAGAGTGGTAAATCCGCCGCGCACCTTGTCGAGTGCCGATTCGCGCAGGAAGCGCATGCCCTCTTCGCGGGCCGCTTTCCGGATTTCCGACGTCGGCCTCTTTTCCAGAATCATCTCGCGAATACGGTCGGTCAAATCCAGAAGTTCATGAATTGCCGTCCGTCCACGGAACCCCGTGCCCGCGCACTCGATGCAGCCCTGCCCCTCGTACAAAGGAACCTGCGACCACTGTAGCGGATCCAGACCGCTGGCTTCGAGCACGTCATTCGGATAATGCACCGCCGTCCGGCAGGAATCGCAGATGACCCGCACCAGGCGCTGCGCCAGAATGCAGTTCAGTGCCGAAACGAAGTTGTAGGGCTCAACGCCCATGTTCAGGAAACGTCCCAGCACGTCGACCACGTTATTGGCGTGGACAGTCGTGAACACGAGGTGCCCCGTCAGCGCCGATTGGATGGCGATCTGTGCCGTTTCATTGTCGCGGATTTCGCCCACCATGATCTTGTCCGGGTCGTGCCGCAGGATGGAACGCAAACCGCGGGCGAAGGTCAAACCTTTCTTCTCGTTAACCGGAATCTGCGTAATGCCGCGTATCTGATACTCGACCGGGTCTTCAATGGTGATGATCTTGTCTTCGTCGGTCTTGATCTCGTTGACGGCAGCGTAGAGCGTCGTAGTTTTGCCGCTGCCCGTCGGCCCCGTGACCAGCACCATGCCGTAGGGTTCCTTGATGTAGCGGCGAAAGCGGCGCAGATCGTCTTCCTCGAACCCGACCACGTCGAGCGTGAGCTTCTTGAACTTCTCGCTCATCGACTCTTTGTCGAGCACGCGGAGCACGGCGTCTTCGCCGTGGATCGAGGGCATGATCGAAACCCGGAAGTCAATGGCGCGCCCGTTGTACTTTACGCGGAAGCGGCCGTCCTGGGGCACGCGGCGCTCGGAAATATCGAGCTCGCTCATGACCTTGATGCGCGAAATGATGGTCGAGTGATGCTCTTTGCCGATGGGCGGCATGGCGTTGGTGAGCACGCCGTCAATACGAAACTTGATGACCACCGAGTCGTCCCGCGTCTCGATGTGAATGTCACTCGCCCGCCGCTGCAGCGCCGTGAAAATCGTGGTGTCGACCAGGCGGATGATCGGGCTCATGTCGCTGCCCGCCGTCGCCGTCAATTTGTCGATCGAAATGGTCTCGTCGTTCCCGGCTTCGTCCTCGCGGATCACGTCCAGCGTGAATCCCTCGCTTGCGTCTTCCAGCACGCGCTTGGACTGCTCGGTTTTCTTCAGAATGTCGGAGATTTGCTTGAGGGTCGAAACTTTGGTGACGATCCGCTTGCCCAACAGCAAGCTGATTTCGTCGATCATCATCAGCTGGCTGGGATCGGCAATCGCAATCGCCAGGCGCCCGTCCGCCGTCTCGTCCAGAGGCACGAAGTTATAGCGGAACATCAGGTGCACCGGGATCTTCTCGAACAGATCGTGGTGCAACTGGAAGTCGCTCAGATCGATGAATTCGCAGCGGTAGCGGCGCGCGATATCCCGCGCCCGTTCCAGTTCGTCGGGAACCGGCGCCGGTTCCGGCGCCAGCTTCCCGCCATTCCCGCCCGTTACCACTACGGTTGTTTTCTTATCCGCCATGCCCATTCCAGTCTACAGCTTCTAGTGCACGCCCGCTCCCAGGGTGAAAATCGGCATATAGAGCGAAATCAGGATGCCGCCGACAAAGACCGCCATGATGATCAGGATGATTGGCTCGATCAGAGCCATGGCCGCGCTCAGTGCCGTCTGCACATCTTCCTCGTAAAACTCCGCCACCGAACTGAGCATCGCCGGCAGCGCGCCGGTCGATTCGCCGACTTCCAGCATTTCCACCGCGAGGTCGGGAAATAACTTTTGGGCCTCCAGGCTATGCGCCAGGGTCTGCCCTTCTTTCACCCGCTCCGCCGCGGCGGTGACGCCGTTTACCATCTGCCGGCTGCTCATCGATGCGCCGGCCGTTTCCATCGCCGGCACCAAAGGCAGCCCGCCCTGCAGCAGAGTCGCCAGAATGCGCGAGAAATTCGCTACCTGGTATTTCAGCCGGATTTCTCCGATCAGCGGCAGCGACAGCAGAAAGCGGTCAATCCGTTCCGCCCCCCGATCGCTCTGTTTCCACCGCAACAACAAAACTATCGCTGCCGCAGCCACCAGCAGCACGATCCACGCATATTTCTGCGCGTTCAGGCCGATCGACAGCATGAATACCGTCATCGCCGGCAGCTGCGCTCCCAGGTTATCGAACAGTTCGGCAAACTTTGGCACCACATAGGTGATCAGAAAAATCAGCATCACCGTTACCATCGAAACCAGCAGCGCCGGATACACCAGCGACACCAGCAGCTTCTTGCGGAAAGTCTGCACCATCCGCTGATAGGTTATATAGCGGCCCAGAACCTCTTCCATGCTGCCGCTCTTCTCCCCCGCCATCAGCGTGGTCGTATACATCTTCGGAAATACCTGCTGAGCGGCGAACGCATCCGACAGCAACTCGCCCCCCTTGACCCGCTCGCGCACGTCTTCGAGCAGCCGTAACAGGGATTTGTCGCGCTGCCGCTTGATCAGAAGATCAAGCGCCGTCAGGATCGGCAGTCCCGCCTTAATCAGCGTCAGAAACTGCTGGTTGAAAATCAGGAATGTGGACTGGCGCAGCTTGCCGGGTTGTCCGAGTCCCCCGCCCCTGCTCAGGATGGTCCGGGGCTTAACCCAGTACACCAGGTATCCCTGCTGCGTGAACCGGTCGTGGATCTCGGCTTCCGAATACCCGTGCTCCACCTGCTGCCGCAGATGGCCCTGTTCGTCGGCGACTTTGACCAGAAATTGTGCCATTCGATCTCGTCTGATGTTGCCGGGTCTGGCTTCGAGCGCCTGCTGTCTCGCTTCTCAGACCAAGTCTAACATTCTGTTCCCAAAGAGGTTACCGCAACTGCCCCGGGGCGCGGTACGCAAGTAACCGGATCGTTTTACGGTCCCCATTCTCCTTCCACCGTCTCCGCTCCCGGGGGAGCGGTAAATTGAAACCGGCTATCGTTCAACTTCGGATTCTCCTTCCAGCTCTCAAAGCGGAACTCCGTAGTCGCCCCGTCTGCCTCTAGCAATATGATGCGGACAATCTGGTCAGAGGGAGTGATCTCCAGCTGCACTTCGTTAACCTGCCCCGCCATGCCCTGCATAACGACGCCCTGTGGAACCCCTCGCAGCAGCGTGTTTCCGCCGCCCAGAGGCGATTGGTCCACGATCTTCGAAAGTCCCCGTAATTCATTCTCCAGCTTGGTCTTGCCGAGCAAAAATGCCAGTGGCGACCGCAAGTCATCGAGCTTCTGGAGCGTCGTTTTTCTGAGTTGCCGTTCTGCCGGCAGATAGAACCACACCGCCTCGCCGTCGCTGATAAACAGCTTCTCTTTCGGAGAACGGTATTCCCATCGCATCTTGCGCGGCTTTTTCAGCCACAAGGTGCCCGATTCCACGCGCTCCGCGCCCTCGCCCCTATAGATTTCGGTGAAGTCAGCTTGCAGGCTTCGCAGGTGGTTGTAATGCTCATCAACCGCCCGTGCCAACTGACGAACATCCTGTGCCCGGGCTAGTGGGATCAGGCATGGCAGCGTGGCTGCCATCATCACCAGCCAGCAAAACAATCCATTTCTCACGCCGGATAAATTCCCCTATCCCTGATTTTACCTGCAGTTTATTTCTTTTCTGTGAACACCGAGTACTGCTCCGTCCCGCTGACTCTCACCAGTGCGCGCGACGCTCCGAGGACACTATCCATCGCCGGGTTGTGATACACGATCCAAACCGGTCTTGGTGATTGTTCCAAAGACTGTTCCAGATTTCGAAGGACCCGCTGCAATCCCGCCCGGGGCAGCGGATTGAACAAGTACAAGACCAGTGGCGTGTCAGGAAAGACAAACTCGCAAGCATCCGTGCAGACCACTTCAATCTGCGAACACCGCTGCGTGGCGCTTCGAAATTCGCGTATGTTTTGTTCCGCTGCACGATGCAGTTCCGGAATCAATTCCACTCCCACAATTCTTTTGAATGGATACTCCGACGCCATCAGCAGCGTGCGTCCCTTGCCGGAACCGAGATCGACGAAGGTAAATGTATCGAATGCGATGGGCAGGCTCGCCATCATCTCGCGAAACAGAGCCGGCTCGGTCGGCTGATACGGAGAATGAAACGAACCGAGCAGCCGCGGCCGCCAGCCCACGGTGCCGCCGGTCGTATTGACGCGATGTTCCCAGTCGTACTCCATGTCGCCGTAACGCCGCCGCCGGCGCTCGGGCGTCGACTCGCGCGCAAAGTTCCACAGAATACCTCCCAGCAGGGAAGTTGCGCTGGCAGCGCCCTTCTCACTCGCCTGTTCGCGCCACCACCGGCCGAACGCGGTCCAAAGTTGTCGGGGAAAACTTGAGGACACCCAAGGATGCTAACAAAATGGGAAAGTCGCTGTTAGCCAGAGCTTCCTAGTGGAACTTTGGCGGCCCCGGTTTGTATCCGGGGGGCAGCCCCTTCTCGGCGAACGGGAAGTCCTCCGGGTTGCGCAACTCGATGCGGCCGTCGGCCGTGAGCTTGTACGGTTTGCGATCCGGATCGAGTGGAACGCCTCTCAGCATCCCGGCGCCGATCAATTGGTTGAAACTCGAGGGCGGCCGCCCCGTTTTTTCGGTATATGCGGCGACGATTTTCTCCAGTTCCGCTACGCCTTCATCGACGTCCAAGGCCCGCAGGTGCGCGATGGCATTTTGCTTGATCAAATCTTCCTTCGTCGTGGCATAAGTAGCCTGCCAGAGCATGCGTGCCGTCTGGATCTCGCCCGTATGCTGCGCCATCTGGGCCGCCATCACCCGCAGGAACGGATGCGCCTTCGGCGCTTTGGTGCCACGCTCGAATGCCTCAGCGGCGTGCCCGTAGTCCTTCAGGTCTATGTAATAAAAGAATCCAAGGTTGTAATACAGTTTCCAGTCGTCGGGGTTGTTCCGGATGCCACCCTCGAGCAGAGCGATCGCCTTTTCGGGCTGGCCTGCACCCAGAGGCGGCTTCGATCCCAGGAAGTTCGCTCCGAACTCATAGGCCACAGTCAGCTTGGGGTCGAGCGCCGTCGTGATCTCCAACAGCGGGGCTAGCAAGTTGTAGTCCGTGGCTCGCATCGCGTGCCGAATGCCAAAATACTGCACCGCGCGCGTCCAGTAGATATCGGCGAGCAACCCGTCATAGCCCAGGCTCAGGCGTTTGATCCACTTTGGCGAGTTGAAATAGAGGACCTCTTCCAGCGTGGCGCGAGTTCGTATCTGGTCGAGCCGTTGCAATAGCAGAATGGAACCGCCGAGCGAAAGCAGCAGCAGGAGGCTGGCAACGGCCGTCACTTTGCGTGAGCCGGTCATTGTCATTGTCATTTCAGGTTCCTGCGCTCGAAAATCAGCACCGCGCCGCAGATTGCCATCGCCGAGTATGTCAGCGCGTAGGCCGTACTATAGGCAATCAGACGCGCGGGAATGGGTTGTTCGTGGGCCACCTGCGCGATCACGTTCAGCCTCGAGAAGTTCGGCACAAGGTAGGCCGCGGCCGTCGCCAGCCACCGCATAAGCCCATGCGACATTCCGGCGAACCCGCGCAAGTCCTCGGCAAAGCTGCCGATCACAAACAGCGAGAACGTAAACACCGCCGACAGCAGCGGCGAAGAGAAGGACGAGAACAGCAGCGCCAGCGAACACAGAATCAGGAACTGCAGCACAATGAAGAACAACGCGACCAGGATCCAGCCATCGGAGGACTGGAACTTGTGCGCCACATAGAACAGGGCCGCGAATACCCCGATGGCCATGCAGAACGTATTCACCACCAGCGTCCCGGTAAGCCCGAAGAACTTGCCCACGATGAATTCCCAACGCCGCACCGGACGCGACAGCACGGTGTAGAGCGTGCGTTTCTCCATCTCTTTTGAGACCAGGCCGATGCCGATAAAGATGGCGATGACCACGCCGAACAGCGACACTGCCGTCAGTCCCAGGTTCACGACCACCAGCCGCTCGATGGCGATAGAGATTTGTCCCACTAGGATTGCGGCCCCGGACAGCAGCAAGGCAAAGGCGATCAGGTTGTAGAGAACGCGGTCGCGCACCGCTTCGCGGAAGGTATTAGCGGCGATGTTCGTCACTCGATTCATCTTGCCCCCACCGCCGGCATGGCTTCCTCACTCACTTTTTGCAGGTAGTATTCTTCCAGTGAGGTGCGCACCGGTGTCAGCGAGATGAGCCGCAGCCGCTCCCGCCGCAGGATTTCCAGCGCCGCCTCCTGCTGGGCTTCGAGCACGACCGCGCGGATCGTCTCCCCAATCACGTGGCACTCGGCTCCAAGACCCGTGAGTCCGGCGGGAACCGCCCTTCCATTCCAGATCAGCTCCACCTTGCCTGCGACCGACGAGGTCAGTTCGGCCACGTGGCCCACGCCTCGCAGTTCACCCTGATGGATCACCGCGACCCGGTCGCACAGCGCCTCGGCATCAGAAAGGATATGGGTCGAGAAGAAGACGGTTTTGCCTTGCCGTTTGAGTTCTTCGATCAGGTCGCGGACCTCGCGGCGGCCCACCGGATCCAGTCCCGACATGGGCTCATCCAGAAAAACCACTTTCGGATCGTGCAGGATGGCCTGCGCAATGCCTGCTCGCTGCAGCATCCCCTTGGAAAATTTTCGCAATTGGATGTCAGCGGCATCTCGCAGGCTGACCCGTTCGAGCGTTTCCTCCACCTTCCCCGCAAGCTGGCTTGCCTCTACTCCAGACAATTGCCCGTAATATTTCAGCAGTTCGCGCGCGGTCAGATAGTCGTAGAAATATGGCTGCTCGGGAAGGAATCCAATTTGCGCCTTCATGCGGGGATCGTCGAGCTCCATGCCCAGAATCCGCGCGCTTCCGCTGGTGGGCAAGACCAAACCCATCAGCAACTTTAAAGTCGTGGTCTTTCCCGCCCCATTGGGCCCAAGAAAGCCAAATATTTCGCCGTTCTCAACCGCCAGGTTCAGAGGTCGCAGGGCGCACTTCGGGCGCTTGCGCCAGAAACCAACACTGTACGTTTTTTCCAAACCCAGGATCTCAATAGCAGACATGGAAGAGAGTACTTACCAGGAAAATTATATTCGAAGGGATCGCGAAAGTAGTTGCCGCGCAGCGTGACAGCAATTACGGAAGTGTCTACACCCGGGAGGGCCGGTGCATGCCCGGGAAAACCTTAGTGAGCTATCGGGTAGGCCTGACAAGTTGCGAGGTCGCTCGGTGGCAGGCCACCCGCCGTCTGTTGGCTCCGCAGTGTCCCGTCTGTCACCACGCAGAAATCCTCGTCGCCAGTCTTGTCGGCGGCTATCGGCGTGGCGCCGGCCACGAAATCGGCGTTGATTCCTCCGGAGACAATTCCCGTTGCCAGGAACTGGTATCCGCTGTGCCCCGCCGTGCCCGGTACCGCATTTGCAATATCGTTGTCCAGGAGGCATGCGTTAGCTGGAGCAGGCGTGCAAGGCGCCGTCTTGCCCAGGTCCTGGATTTGCACCGCGTATCCAATCGTCGGGAAGCTGCTGAAATACGAAATCTCAGCCGTCGTGATGGTTCGCACCGCAGCGGCCGCCGATGACTCGTTCGCCGCCATTCGCGAACGCAGCAGGTTCGGAATTGCAATCGCAGCGATAATCAGAATGATGGCGACAACGATCAGCAACTCAATCAATGAGAAGCCGCGTTGGCGCATCTGATGGCACATACGATTTACTCCTTGCCATTTCTGTTGCATTCCACGTACCTAAAGCATATCGCGCCTGCGATTACTTCCTGCGATTACTAAAGTGTCGAGTGGTACTTCGTGTAAGTGCTGGTCCGTGAAGGTGCACAAAAAACTAAGGAGCATCGGATGTCGCCATCCGATGCTCCTGGCTTGTACCCCTCCCCGCTTTGCCAAGTTTGCCCTTACTGTATCGGGGGAACCGAGCCAATGCAGTTGGCCGCCGTGATACCGGCTGCCGTAGGAGGCGTTGGCGAGCGTACCACCGCGTCTTCGAACGAGCAGAATGACTTCACGCCCGTTGAGTTGAAAGCTGCCGGGTTAGCAACGATCTCGTAGCCTGTGTTCACGCCATTGTTGGCCACAATGCCGTAGCCGTAAAGAAAGCCGGCCTTCGGAAGGTTGTTTGCGTTCGCCAGCGTTCCGTCAATCAGGCAAGCCGTTGCAGCTACCGGAGGATTCGGACAGATGGCAGCGGGGCCTCCGGGTCCCAGGTTCACGAGTGCAGCCGCGTATCCGACTGTGGGGTAACTGGACACGTATGAAACTTCGGCAGTGTTAATGGTGCGAATTCCGCTGGCCGCAGCCGACTCATTGGCCGCAATACGCGCGCGCAGCAGGTTCGGGATCGCGATAGCGGCGATGATCAGGATGATCGCCACCACGATCAACAGTTCGATTAGTGAGAAGCCTTTTTGTTTCCGCATTTTATTTATCCTCGTCTCCGATTTTGATTGGCTTTATGACCAACTCGTTTATAACATCGCATTCTGATGGCCAGTGGCCGGAATCACGTAGAGCAGTTGTCCTTCTGGGTATAAACTCAGTGTTTTCAGCGAAGTTCTGCGGGAGGGTCACCTATGATTACCTCTTGCCTCTTCCAGTATGACACTTTTCGATACGCATCTTGACAAATTTTGACAATTGTCCCTGATTCCGATCTTGGTCCCTATCTTGTATTGGGAACGGCGGCCTCGGCTTTTCTTGCGCTCGCTAAAGTGTCTACCGCCGAGACGCCAATGGCGCTGGAGATACAGAATATCGTTTTGCAAAAACAAAAGAGCATCGGATGTCGCCATCCGATGCTCCTGGCTTGTACCCTCGCGGGTAACTTTGTGACCTGTGGCGCTTATTGGATCGGTGGAACCGAGCCAATGCAGTTGGCCGGCGTAATACCGGCTGCCGTAGGAGGCACTGGCGAACGTACCACTGCGTCTTCGAACGAGCAGAACGACTTGACGCCGGTTGAGTTGAAAGCCGCCGGGTTAGCGACGATCTCGTATTGTGTGTTCACGCCGTTGTTGGCTACAATGGCGTAGCCGTACAAATAACCAGCCTTCGGAGTGACGTCTGCGACTGACAGCGAACCGTCAATCAGACAAGCCGTCGCAGCTACCGGAGGATTCGGACAGATGGCAGCAGCGCCGCCCGGTCCAAGGGCAAGCAGAGTCGGAGAGTATCCAGTCGTGGGATAGCTGGACACGTACGAAACGTTGGCGGTGTTAATGGTGCGAATGCCGCTGGCCGCAGCCGACTCATTGGCCGCAATACGCGCACGCAGCAGGTTCGGGATAGCGATTGCGGCGATGATCAAAATGATCGCCACCACGATCAGCAATTCGATCAGTGAGAAGCCTTTTTGTTTCCTCATTTTCAATTGTCCTCGTCTCCAGTTTGGAATGTAAATGGGGGTCTAACTCGCTCGTACTATCGCACTCCGAGGGCCAGAGTTCCAGGTAACGGAAGTGATATGTCTTGCTAAGGTAAATCCAGTATTTTCAGCACAGTTTTGCGCGAGGGTTACCCCCATCATTACCTCTCGATTCTCCCAATCTGACACTTTCCGAAACTCAGATTGACAAATTTTGCCAGTTGCCCTGGTCTTTGATTTTTTGTCTTTTCTCGGCGGCCTCGGCGTCTCGGCGGTAGAATGACGCTCGCCGGACCACGCCCATGCCGAAACTTCCTTTAAACGCCGATCGCGACATCGCTCGCGCTTCCACGCTGCCCGCATCCCTCTATTTCAGCACCGAAGCCTTTGAGGACGAAAAGACCAGGCTCTTCGCCTCCACCTGGCAGCTCGTCGGGCATATTCATCAGGCCGCCAGCCCCGGCGACTACTTTACCTGCGACCTCATCGGAGAGCCGCTCCTCATCGCCCGCGGCGAGGACGGCTTTCTCCGATGCTTTCATAACGTGTGCCGCCATCGCGCCGGCAACCCGGCCTCCGGCTGCGGGAACCGCAAGCTCTTCCGCTGCGGCTACCATGGCTGGACCTACCGCCTCGACGGCGCTTTGCTCCTTACTCCCGAATTCGATGGCGTGCAGGATTTCGATCCTAGAGACTTCGGCCTCGTCCCCGTTCGCCTCGAGGAGTGGTCCAACCTCATCTTCGTCAATCTCGACGCCGAGGCTCCCCCGCTCGGCGAGTGCCTGGGCGACTTGCCCACCCAGGCCGCCCGGTTCGACTTCACGAGCATGAAGTTTTCCGAGCGCCGCACCTACGAAATGAGCTGCAACTGGAAGACTTACATCGACAACTATCTCGAGGGCTACCACGTGCCCAGCATCCACGCCGCGCTCAATCGCGAGATCAACTACGGCGCCTACATGGTTGAGCCTCACGCCCACTACGTCCGCCAGTGGACCCCGATCCGTGGCCCGCAGCCCGGAGACTCTGCCCCGCGCCTGTATCAGCGGATCGGCGATGACCTCTCCGCCGATTATTTCTGGATCTTTCCTAATTGGATGCTCAACTGCTATCCCGATAACGTCTCGCTCAACATCATCCTGCCACTCGGGCCCGAGCGCACCCGGGCAATTTTTGAATGGTATTTGCCCGAGAAGGATCTGGGCAGCGAAGCGGCCAGCAAAGCGTTGGCCTTCAGCGACCAGATTCAGGCCGAGGACGTCAAAATCTGCGAGATCGTCCAGAAAAATCTACACTCCCGCAGCTATCACTGCGGCCGCTACAGCGTGAAGCAGGAAAAGGGCGTCCACGCCTTCCATCAGATGTATCGCGAACTGATGCCGTAAGAGCAGGTGTCAGATGTCAGGTCTCAGGCTTCAGTTTTCAGGTGTTTTGTTGCTGACGGCAGCGCTACAAAAATAGAACCTAAGACCTAAGACCTGCCTTTTCAGCCTCTCTTCAACAGCAGACAAGTAATGTCATCGTGCTGCGGAGTGTTGCCCACGAACTGATCCAATCCTGCCATCAGGCTGCGTAGCATTTCTGCGGGAGCCGACCCGGACTCGCGATCGAGCAGCCGTATCAATTCCGGCTCGCCGTATTCCTCATCCTTCGCATTGACCGCTTCGACCACTCCATCGGTAAAAATCACCAGCCAGTCTCCGCGTTCCAGGCGAGTCGTTCCCACCTGATAAGCTGCGTCCGCAAATATTCCTACCGGAATGCCTCCCGTTTCCAGCCGTTCCAGCGCGCCCGACGCCTTGCGCAGAATCGGAGCATTGTGCCCCGCGTTGACATAAGCCAAGTCTCCGGACTCCGAATCCAGCTCGGCAAAGAAGGCGGTGGTGAAGCGAACTCCGCCCATGGTGTTCGAGCAGGAATAGCGGTTCACGCCGGCCACCAATTCCGCCAGAGGTGCACCACCTGACGACAACGTCCGCAGACTGGCCTGGAAAGTCGCCATCAGCATCGCCGCCGGAATACTCTTTCCCGCCACATCGCCGACCACAAACAGAATGCGGTCTTCGCTCAAATTCCGCCCCGGCCTCAGGATCACATCGTAGTAATCGCCCGCCACCGTGTTTGCCGGACGCGTCGCGTAAGCAATCTGGTATCCCGGAATCTGCAGCGGCGCACCCGGCAACAACCAGGCCTGAATGTCTTTGGCGATCTCCAGGTCGCGCTTCATCACCACCCGATCTGCCAGCTCCAGCAGCAGGACAACAAACATCAGCATCCCGCCCCAGAAACGCAAGTCCGGTCCATTGATTCCGACATGATTGTTGCCGTTTGTGTATGTGACCCCGCCGCCAGGAAAGAACAGGAGAATCAGCGCCAGCAGCAACAGCACGCGCCGCGCCGGGGTCAGCTTTTCCAGGATTGCCCAGAACAGCGCCTTAGCCTTCTGCCAGACCCGCCGTATTCTGCGTGGCTCCGCCGGCAGATTGTCCAGCCCCGCCGAGTACAGCCGGTAGCTCGAGCGCGCGTCTTTTTCAAACTGCGACCAGAGCTGGTTCAGCGCCAGCCCCTCGCTGACCCGATGCCAGAAATTTCGGGCATCGTTCTTGAATCCAGATCGTGAGGGAACACCGTGCTCAGGGGACGCCATGGCGGACCCATCATTATAGGGCAGTTCACTCCGCACCCTCGGCGCATCGTTCGACCACGAAGGGGAAGGGCACGCCGGGTGCCCCACTCATCGCGTTCTTTGCGATGGGTGGGATGTCGCGAAGACGAATTCCTCCCGCGCAGGATTGTTCAGAATAGATCCAACTGCTGATTCGCCTCGGCGTGCGCCCGCTGGCTTCGCCGTGCATACCTCGCGCCAATCCTATACTTCTCCCGCAACCGCGCCATCAGCAGCGACAACCGCTCGGCGTATCCCTTCGGCAGAAATGCACGACCCGCATAGCGCTTCTTATAGCTATCCACCAGGGCAGGGAAGTGTTCTTCAAGAAACGGCAGAAAAACCGCCGCCGAACACGGCTTCAGAAAAAGCGGATTGGCAAAGATATACTTCGCGCCCGCTTCACTGGCGGCTTTCACTAACGCCTCCAGGTCGCCCGGCCGGTCCGTAATCTCCGGCAGCACCGGAGCGCAAATCACTCCCGCATCCACCCCCGCAAGATTCAACTGCCGAACCGCCTCCAGCCGCAGATCCGGACGCGGCGCCCGCGGCTCCAGCTTGCGCGCCAGTTCCGCATCCACCGTGGTCACGGTCACATTCACAAAGATCCGGTTGTGCTCGCCGGCCCGCCGCAGAATCTCCGCATCACGCGTCACCAGGTTCGATTTGGTCACAATTCCGATTTCCAGCCCCGAATGCTTTGCCAGCTCTTCCAGAATGGCCCGCGTCATCTCAAACCGCCGCTCCGCCGGCTGATATGGATCCGTAGCCGTACCAATCGCAATCTCCTCCCCGTGTTTCACCTTTTTCAATTCCGCTCGCAGGACCGCAGCAGCGTGCTGCTTGACGAAAATCTTTCGTTCAAACTCTACGCTGTCGCGCAGTTCCATGAACTCATGGGTATAGCGTGCATAGCAATACTTGCAGGCGAACTCGCATCCGCGATAAGGATTGATCGCCCAGGTAAAAGGAAGCCGGCGAGCGCTCACCACCCGGTTGAGGAGAGATCGAGTTCCCAGCGTGAAGTACTCGACGTTGTGCCCCTCGCGCAGCGACTCACCGGCAGCGGCAAGGCGCGCAATGCCGACCAACTTCGATTGGCACTCGGGGCGGGACTCGACATCCGGGAGCAATGGAAGTGAAGCCATAGGCACGGCGTCTATTCGCCATTTGTTCGCCTACAATACCTCCATTCTGGACTCTTGTCAATTGGGGTAGGGGGAAAAGGGAAAGGAGAGGGGTCAGAGCGCCCCTGAGAGAAAAGTGAAAGCTCTGTGAGACATGTGTTCTTTTACTCTCGCGGGCGCTTGTCTGGAGGCGAAACGACGAGGTGAGAGACAATGGCACACAAGGCCTCGCAGTTGAGCGGCTTTTCCAGCAGTTCAACCGCGCCCAGGCGTTTTGCCAGGTCTCGCATATCTGGTCCGGCGTTTCCACTTATGACCAGTACTGGAATGTCCCGGGTCTTGGCTGCATTTTTCAAGCGCTTCAGCACGTCAATTCCCGAGCCTCCAGGCATGTTAATGTCCAGGATAATCATGTCCGGCTGGGTGCGCATGGCCGTCACCCATGCCTGGATTGCATCAAAGGTGGCTATGACCTCCAGCCCGAGATCCTGCAGCCATCCGGTCAACAGCTGAACGTGAACGCGCGAGTCATCGGCGATGAGGATCGTTGCCATAAGCGGAGGACTGTCGAGCTCCAACCAAAACTGAAACTTCGAGAATTGTGCGTCATCGCACTTTAATGAGGACGAAAGGTCGACAAGACCGTTCCATTTTTCACAAGTACCACAAAAGCGTTATTCCAACAAGCCCAGAGTCTCGCAGGCTCTTCGAATTACGGATGTTCGCCTTGTTCCAGCATCAGCCCCGGCGGTGGCGCCGGAATCGTAACATCCAACTTGGTCACTGCCCCGAGCGATGACAATGGCTTGTCGAATTCGCCGGCGTTTCCTACCACCAGCACGGCCATCTGCTCACGGTGGATATATTTTGCCGCGACCCGCGCTACGTCTTCTTTCGTAACTTTTTCGATCCCTTTCTGAAAGTTCTCCAGAAAATCCAGCGGATAACCATGAAACTCGTAGGCCATTTTTTCCTGCAAGACCTTCGCCGGTGAATCGAACTGGAAGACAAAAGAATTCAGAATGGAGTCTTTGGCGCGCTTGATTTCCTCGTCGTTGATAGGACGTTTGGGAAGGTCAGCGATCTCCTCATCGAGCGCCTGAATGGATTCGATCGTGGTCTTGCTCTTGGTGAGCACCATCAGCCGCAGCATCCCCGGATGGTCCCAACTCGTACCCACGCCGCCGCCGACTCCATAAGCCAGTCCCTTGGTGGTTCGAATGTCGTTAAAGAGGCGCGACGAAAATCCTCCGCCGAAAGCTTCGTTGAACACCGAAACCGCGAAGTAGTCAGGATTCTTGCGCGTGATGCCCAGCGCGACCATTTGAATGTTGCTTTGATTCACGTCGGTTTTGTCGACCTGGTAATATCCCGGCTTCGCGGGCTCCAGCTTGATTTCCGCATCGCTTGCCGCCGGCCCTTTGGGCCAAGTTGCGAACGCCTCGCGCAGCCGATCCTCCATCTTCGCCGAGTCAAAGTCGCCAACCACGCCGAGAATGATGTTGTTTGGGTGCACGTACTTGCCGTGCCACTCGATCAAGTCCTGACGAGTGATCGCCGCCACCGTCGCATACTCCGCAACCCGTGCGTACGGATTGTTTGCCCCGTACACCAGCTTTGCCGCCTCCCGTCCCCCAATCTGCGAGGGATCGTCGTTGCGCCGCGAGATGTTGTCGTACATCCCTTTCTGTGCAATTTCGATTTTTTCAGTGCGGAACTCCGGATTCCGCAGCACGTCCATGAACACGCGAAACACGTCGTCAAAATCTTCTTTCAGACATGACCAACCCACCGTCGTCGAGTCAATGCCTCCGCCGGTTTCGACCTTGGCCGCGCGCTGCTCCAGGTAATCGTCCAGCTGATCGCCGGTCTGGGACTTGGTGCCGCCGGTGCGCCACACTTCGCGGTAAATGTCGATCAAGCCCGTCTTGTTCACCGCGACCGAGCGTTCACCGCCGCGAATGCGGGCCGTGCCGTCAATGGTCGGCAGCTCGTGATCCTCCTGTAGGAACACCACCATGCCATTCGGCAGCTCGATGCGCTTCGGCTGCGGCGAACGGAACTCCGGCAACTTCGGAATCGGTATCTGCTGCCAAGTCTGTTGAGAAGGCTGCTGCGTCTGCGCCCACAGTTGCCCGTTGCCGCCGAACCATCCGATGGAAACCACCAGTGCGAAAAAGGAAAGAAGGGTGCGCTTCACTGTCCACCTCCCTGCGGAGCTCCACCAGGTCCCGGTGGCGGAGGCGCAAATTCGATAATCCCCACGGTCCGGTTGTCGGGTGTAAACGTCTGATTCGCGACCCGCCGTATATCTGCCTTGGTAACTTTTTCAATCCGGTCAACCGAACGGAACAGTTCCCGCCAGTCGTCATAGCGCGCCTGATACAGCCCGAGTTCCGACGCCAGCCCCTCATTCGATCCCAGTGAGCGGATCAGGTTCGCCTTAGCTCGCGTCTTGATCATCTTCAACTCTTCATCCGAAATATCTTCTTTCTTCAGCCGCTCAATCTCCGCATGAATCGCGTCGGCCATCTCCTGCGGCTTGTGGCCGGGAATCGGCGAGGCGTAAAAGGCGAATAGCTGCGGATATTTATTTCCCGGATAGCCGCTAAATCCCTCCGCGTCCGACGCGATCTGTTTGTCTCGAACCAGCGCCCGGTAAAGGCGTGAGGTGCGTCCACTTGACATCAGGTCGGTGATCGCGTCGTAGACCTGGTCATCCGGGCTGCGGTAATCGGGGCGATGATAGCCTTCCAGATAAAGCGGCTGCGACTGCTCGTGCAGCACCACGGTCCGCTCGGAATTCTGCGGAGGCTCGGCGGTGGTTGCCGTGTCAGGCTTCGGACGCGCCGGAATCCGCGAGAAGTATTTTTCGATAATCGGCATCGCCTCCGAAGCTTTCAAGTCTCCCACCACGGTGACTACCATGTTCGAGGGCACGTAATACTTATCGAAGAAAGCCTGGGCATCGGTCGCCGAAAAAGAATTCAGGTCCGAGATCCACCCGATCGTTGGCCGGTGATAAGGATGGGCCGCGAATGCCTCCTCCGTGAACTGCTCGAAGAGTCGTCCCTGGGGATCGCTGTCGACCCGCATCCGCCGTTCTTCGATCACCACGTTGCGCTCTTTATAAAACTGCCGCAGCACGGGATGCAAAAATCGCTCCGATTCGAGGTAGGCCCACAGTTCCAGCCGGTTGATGGGGAACGAGTAGAAGTATTGGGTCTCGTCCCAACTGGTGGATGCGTTCATGTCCTCGCCGCCTTCACCTTCGACGATCTTGCCGAACTCATTGCTATAAGGCGCGGAGAATTTGTCGGCCGCCGCAATCGCGTCCTTCCAGTTTTGTTCGAGCTGCTTAAGCTTCTGCTCGTCGCGGTCCACCGGCTTGTCGCGCTCGGCAAGGAAAGCGGCATAAGCCTCTTCCACTTTCGCCAACGCAACTTTCTCGCCGGCATAGTCGCGCGTCCCAATCGTATCCGTTCCCTTGAACGCCATGTGCTCGAACATATGCGCCAGGCCCGTTTTGCCCATGGGATCCTGTACCGAGCCCACATCGACGTGGGTGAAGAAGGAAAACACCGGGGCCTCCGGCCGCTCGCAGATGATGATGGTGAGCCCGTTGGCGAGCTTCTTCACTGTAGTGCGCTTCTCGAAAGCAGCCAGATCCTGGCCGAGAGCGATCGAGCACAACAGGAAACAGACGACAAGCGTTTGTACAGAAGTTAAGCGGACCTTCATACTGCCTCCACGACCTACTGCCAAAATTCGAAATTACGTGGAGGCAGGGAAGATTGTCAAACAGCGCACGACAGTGGTGAAGAAGACAACTCGAACGAGGTGGGGAAAACCGCGACAGTCGCGGCTTAGTAGGCAAGCGTGAACAAGTTCGTTGTCCCGTTATAAACCATAAAACAGTGAGCCAGCACATCCCTTCCAATAAGCGCATGAAACCCTTGGCCGAGAAGTAGCTGTGCTTCAACTACGGCCAGCATATGAAGGTAGTAGGCCGGATGATTTGGACTCGGCCCCGGAATAATCAGGCTCACATCGTACTGATTCGCTGTGTGGGGTTGGGTTCCTGTCGAAGGAGTATTTAGAGAAGCGCTCCCTGTTGGAGTTAACTGAAGTAGATTCAAGACAGACGGATCTATACACGTGCAGCTTGCTCCGGTATCTACGAGGGCGAAGATGCTTTGTGGCTGCGGGACAGGCTGCTGCGCCTGCTGTAGGGCGAGCACCCTAGCTTGACTGGCACCGACGACGGCTTGCAGTACAGGGCCGTTCGGTCCTACCGGGAGGGTAAAGTGTGGCAAGGGTCTACGAAGCGAGAAATGAATTGGATCCGCTCAACGGCATGAATCTGCTTCACCAAAAAAGGGCTCAATCCGAATTTCTCATATCCTTCCTTGATTGCGTCCGCGTAAGTATCGAACACGCCTGCAACGTCGCTGCCATGAATCAGGACGAACTTGCCCTCATTCGCGGTCAGTTCCGCAAGCTTTGTCTTGTAGGTTTCGAGTTCTTGTTCTAGAGCCATGATTCAAACCCCGCTAGTGAAGCGGGCCGATTCTACCTCAGATTTTGATTATAAGGCAATTTCCTGCTCGACGTCCGCACCGAAGGGAATGTCCAATCCCCATGGAAATGTCCCAGGTCGACCGTTGCCGGGGTGAGTCGGGCATAATTGTCATGGCATGAAGGAGAACCAGTGAACGTCTTTCACGTCGTAGGCGCTCGCCCCAATTTCATGAAGGTGGCGCCCGTGATGAACGCGCTCAAGACGCGCGAAAACATTGTGCAGACCCTGGTTCACACCGGCCAGCACTACGACGCCAATATGTCGGATGTGTTCTTTGAGCAACTCGGCATTCCCGCTCCGGATGTGAACCTGGCGGTGGGCTCCGGGACGCATGCGCGCCAGACTGCCGAGATCATGACTCGTCTCGAGCCTGTGCTGCTCGACCGCAAGCCCAGCCTGGTGCTGGTCTATGGCGACGTCAACTCCACTGTTGCCGCCGCTCTGGTCTGCGCCAAGCTCGGAGTGGGGGTCGGCCACGTCGAAGCCGGACTGCGTTCTTTCGATCGCACCATGCCGGAGGAAATCAACCGGCTGGTTACCGATCAGCTCGCCGATCTGCTGTTTACGCCGTCCGAGGATGCGGATGTCAATCTTAAGAAAGAGGGAATCCCCGCCGGGAAGATCTTCCGCGTCGGCAACGTGATGATCGATTCCCTGGTAAAGCTGCTGCCTGCGGCGCGAGGTCAGACGCAAAACGGCCTTCGTCTTCCTCAATCCCAGCCCTTTGCCTTGGTAACCTTGCATCGTCCGGCCAATGTCGATGACGTCGCGATTCTGAAAAGCATTCTCCAGTCCTTGCTGGAGGTCAGCCAGGATCTTCCTGTCGTATTTCCCGCGCACCCGCGCACGCGTAAACGGATTGCCGATTTCGGCCTGCATGCCGGTCAACTCCAAGTTCTCGACCCGCTGTCCTATCTGGAGTTTCTTGCCATGCAATCCCGCGCCACCGTGGTCATCACCGATTCCGGAGGCATTCAGGAAGAGACCAGCTACCTCGGTATTCCGTGCCTGACCCTGCGCGAGAACACCGAGCGCCCGATCACGGTTTCCCTGGGAACGAATGTTCTCGTCGGACGCGATCCCGATAAGCTGCGCACTGAACTTTCTCGAATCCTCGCCGGCCAGGCAAAGAAGGGAACCGTCCCTCCGCTTTGGGATGGTCACGCAGGCGAGCGAATTGCCGCCGTACTCGCCAGTTGCCTGTAGAGACGCGGCTTGCCGCGTCTCCACTTTGAATGTGCAGAAGTTTGCATATTGCCAAATTCTGCTAACTATCACCCGCGTTGTAGCGGGCTACCATCATGCCTAACCCATTTGCCCACTTGCAATTCCAGCGAGTGCTTCCCCGCAGTCACGGGTTTAACATATAAAGGTATGAGCGCTGGATGGCAGGGTGCGTGCATCTTGAGGATTAAAGTTTCGGAGGGCAGGGGATCAAAGATGAGGTTTTCATTGGCGGTTGCGGTCGCACTGGCGGGCATCAGCGTGAGCGGACTGGCACAGCAAAACAACACATTCAAGGTTAAGCCTTCGCACACCACCGAAAAGGCCCCGAGGAGCAGCGTGCCCATCGGCAAGACGTCAGCGCGTCCAGCATCGACGTCCGCCTCCGCCAACCAGGATTTGAAAAATCTGGAACATCAAACCGCCAAGTCCTCCGCGCCCATTCGATCTGCCGGCCAAAGGACGCCGGGAAAGGCGCCCGCGCTGAAACCGGCCAAAGCCAAGCCCAATCCGCCGATCAACTTCAATGGATCAGGCGGCGGCAAGAGTGCGGGAATGGCCAACCAGGGGACAAACCCCTACAAGGGGCGGCTCAGGCAGAAAGACCATCAAAAATAGAACTCCTCGAAAAGACCCTTCAGAAATATCATCTCGGAGACTGATTGAAACGCTGAGACAAGCGCCTCCAACCGCAACCGCGTTCTTGGCGAAATCTGGTTTCACCAGCGGTCCCTTCATTTCTCTTGTTTATACCAGCGGGACATCATTCTCGATCGTGCGTACCGCCGAAAAGAAATGGCGCGAGCCCACGGAATGGACCCGCACCGATCACAGTTAAGCTGGTTGCGTCCGCAGGCGACACCGGACGAACTGGCTACAGCGTGAAGCTGAGTACAAGGTTAACGCCGGGATACGATGCGTTGCACAGGTAGTACACGCCGTCAATCTCGATCACATAAACGTCTTGCGTGTAGAGCCAGTTGCTGGGCCACGCGTCCCCGAATCCGAACCAATAGCCACCGTATTGGAAGCGGTGATTGCGGTAATCGCCTTCGCTGACATGGAACGTGTGTTGCCGTCCGAAATGCGCCTGGAAACGGTCTTCGGGAATGCGCCCACCGCCGTTGCCGCTGGCGCGCTGTTCCTGCTGTTCAGGCCTGGCCTGTTGTGTGTGCTGCTGCTGTGCGTTCTTCTCTTCCTGCTTCGTGCTTTTCTCTTGCTGCTGTGCATTTTTCTCTTCGTTCTTGGTGTTCTTGTCTTGCTGTTGAGCGTTCTTATCTTCCTGCTTGCTGTTCTTCTCTTGCTGCTGTGTGCTCTTCTCCTCTTGCTTTGCGTTCTTCTCCTGCTGCGCCGCGGGTTTCTCTTCTTGCTTTGCGGACTTCTCGGGTTGCGCTTTTTTCTCTTCAGGTTTGGCTTTCTGTTCCTCCTGCTCGTGTTGCTCCTGGGCGTACATCGGAGCCGCGGCGATGAGGGTCAAAGACAGAACTGCTGTGCTGATAAATCCAACTAGATTCATTTGTGTTGCCTCCATGATCGATTTGTTGCGTGCTTTGCTTTACTGCAAGTTTCTGTTGCCACGTTAACCGGGTTGCCGGCACGATCGCTTGCCGATTGTCAGCCTTTCCCAATGTGGATATTGGGAAGAGAATGGAACAGCCCAGTAACATTCAGGATCCACAGAACCAACGCAATGACCACGACGCCGTTCAAAATTGACTTGATGGATCCCTGCATGGGAATGAAGCGATTCACTAGCCACAGGAGGACACCCACCACGATGAGAACTTCCAACAGTTGAACTAAAGGCATGATCTTTGACCTTCCTTGTTTGGCGGGCTAACGCCTCTCATCCGCCTGGAGGTGTTGCCGTAATTGCAAAGTTCGAGACTGGTTAGGGTCGAATCGTGTCCCGCCGCGAGGTTGCGCGGCGCACACACGGATGAAGAACGCCGATTGTCTGGATGTGGTCGCCTCGCCGTGGCTTGTTTACGACTCCGATTGGCAGCGGCCTGTGAATGAGAGCTGCGAATCAGCGTTCGCGGCTCCGTCTACACACTCAGTAGAATTAGAATGACAGATGCAGGGTTTCGCGTCTGAGCAAGATAGCTCACATGCGGAGATTAAGATTGCCATCACATTCTTTCCACATGTTTGAGGCCAGTGCATTGTTCACAATTGACCATCTTGTTGTCGGGGAACCATGCATTATGGAGTCATGAAAACCGAGAAGGAACAAGCGCTGCTTGTTCGCTGTCCCGCGTGTGGTGCAAAGCCGCGCGAGAAATGCGAGCTTAACACTGGCCTGCCCCGCACCGGGCCGCATCTAGCGCGAAGTTTGGCGGCTGAAAAAGAGTGACCAATCTGCAACCGGGTTTGGAAGCGGATTTCGCACAGCGTCACAAGACTCTGGGAAGCCCCCGAGCAGCGGAGGGCGGAAAAACAAGTAGCTTGAGGAAGTCCCCATGATTCGGCTGCCGATACTTAGAGATGAGTTGACCTTCCTGGAAAAACTCTTGCCTGATCTGGAAACAAGGCCAGATTTGGGGCATTTGGCGATTGAGATCAAAAAGCGGATCGAGAATATTCGTCAAGAGATTCGCGCCTTAGAGCGTGGCCAAAATTCAAAGTAGCCCACTGCCCTCTGGTGAAAATACCCCCTTTTAGGACTAAAATGGCAGCCTATGGGATCACCTGCACTGGCAAACAAGAAGAGCCGTGAGTTCGATCCGAACACGTTCCTCGCAACCATTGGCGAGGGCAGGAAAAATCTGACATTCGCCCAGAAACAGGGAATCTTCGCACAGGGGGATACGGCGGACTCGGTCTTTTATCTCCAAAAAGGCAAAGTGAAGCTCACCGTCGTCTCCAAGACCGGCCGAGAGGCGACCCTTGGCCTGCTCAGTGCCGGGAACTTCTTTGGAGAAGGTGCGCTGGCAGGCCAGGCCCTGCGCATGGGATCCGCCGCAGCCATGACGGATTGCGAGGTTCAGCGGATCGACAAGAAATCGATGATGGCTGCCCTGCACCGGGAACCGGCGTTTTCCGAGCTGTTCGTGGCGTATTTGCTTGCGCGCAATGTTCGCTACGAAGAGGATCTGGTCGACCAGTTGTTCAACTCCAGTGAAAAGCGGTTAGCTCGCATCCTTCTTCTGCTCGCTCATTTCGGCAAGGAAGGCGTGCCCGAGACTGTGGTCCCCAAGATCAGTCAGGAGAGCTTGGCCGAGATGGTCGGAACCACTCGTTCCCGAGTGAGCTTTTTCATGAACCGGTTCAGAAAACTGGGTTTTGTGGATTACTCCGGCGGTCCCGAGGGCGGGTTGCAGGTGCACAGCTCGCTGCTTGGTGTAGTTCTGCACGACTAGCTGCTCTCGCGGCGCAATTTCCCATTACTTAACGATAGCGAGGACTTGATATGAAGATTCTGCTGTTTACCGGGCTGCTCCTGATTGTGCTCGGCATCGCCTCCCTGATTGTGCCTATCCCTCAGACCGAGACCGAGGGCATTAAGGTCGGAGGTAAGAACTTCGGCGTCGAGACCAGTCACCGCGAGCGGGTTTCGCCGGTCATTAGCGTCGTGTTGATCGCGGGTGGGATCGCGCTGAGCATTGCGGGTGCGCGGGCGGGAAGCTGACGCGCGTCGCGTGTGGCCACTTGGTTCAATGGATCCCCGAAATCTCATCTATCTTGCCGTGGCCGGCGCGAGCGACTTCCCGCACTCCAGGCAAGATGACTTCGACCGCGGCGTGATTAACCCGCAAAATGGGCACATTCTTTGCGATGCGTAACCGCGAACCGGTGGCGGAAGTGTCGCAAAAAGCTTCGAGATGGCCGCCCTGGCAGCCGTAATCCGTCTGCGTAAGCGATCGCGGAACTGGCGAAGAGCGGCTTCCATCAGCGACCTACGCTCGTCCTTGCTTCTCATACCGAGCCGATCCTCGTCTCTTCCTCTGTCATGCAGACGATGACATGCCCAAGGCCAACCGTTCTGAGCAAGATTGCTCACTAAGGAAGGTGTCAGGTCTCAGGTGTCAGGAAAACCGAATGCCTTCCCTGAGACCTGAAACCCGACACCTGATACCTCGCCTTCGGTCAAAGTGAGCAATGTAGACCATCTTTCTACCTTACCGCTGCGCGATCATGGCAACTGAGACGAGTAGTTCTTCTCTCTCTTTCAGGTTATCTGAGCTAAGTCAGCCCATCTGAAGTTTTCTCCTCTTAGTTCCGTAACCCAAAAAAGGAACAATCATGAAAAAAGTAATGTCGCTGCTGTTGATGAGTTTGATCGGGCTGGTTGGAACCTTCGCGTGGGCAGGCTCGAATCGTGAAGACACCGTCGACCGCATGCAAAAGTCTGTGGACGTTCTTCAATCCATCATGTCGACGCCCGACAAAGGTATTCCCGAAGAAGTATTGAACGGCGCAAAGTGCGTCGTCATCGTGCCGGACCTGATCAAAGGTGGCTTCGTTTTCGGTGGCAAGCACGGACGTGGTGTGGCCACCTGCCGTACGCCTGAGGGTTGGAGCGCACCCGCATTTGTCTCAGTTGGCGGGGGGAGCTGGGGATTGCAGATCGGAATCGAAGACGTCGACCTGGTCATGTTGGTCATGAACGATCGCGGCTTGCAGCATCTGCTTTCCAGCAAGTTCGAACTTACCGGTGAAGGATCGGTGGCAGCGGGTCCGGTAGGCCGTCACACTTCCGCCGGAACGGACATATTGCTGAACACTGAAGTGCTAACTTACTCGCGCTCGAAGGGCGTGTTTGCCGGCTTAACCCTTGAAGGTGCAGTGGTGGAGCAGGACAACGACTCGACGCGCGCCATTTATGGCAAGCACATGATGTTCCGCAACATTCTTTCGGGCCATGCGGCAACTCCAGAAAGCGCGCACGCGTTTGTGAAGGCTGTATCCGAAGCAGGCCAACAGGCTCACATCGCGGAAGCAAGAGAAGACAATAGGTAAGTTGATCAGCATCTGCGGTCGAGATGTGATTTCCGCTGACCGAAACCGTTCCCCGGTTTCGGTCAGCTTTACTGTCTCTGATGACGCCGCAAGCCTTCGCCGCGGTCTTGATGCTCCACCCTGATCGTCACTGTACTCAGCCACGGCCAGAGCTATACTCACTTGTCGCGCGGGAAACCATATCAACCAGCCCGTCCGGCATGTACTCATGAGGACTTTCCGCAATCTCAAATTCCTCGCGGCCGCGCTGGCCTTCGTGGTTGGCATCGGCACGGCTGGTTTTCACTACATCGAGGGATGGCCGTGGTTCGATGGTTTCTACATGGTCATCACCACGTTGACCACCATCGGATATCAGGAAGTGCATCCCCTGTCGCATGCCGGGAGGGTGTTCAACGTCTTTATCATTCTGAGTGGAGTCTCGCTGGCGTTTCTGGCCATCGGATCTCTTACCCAGGCTTTGTTAGAATTCGAGCTGCAGAACTTCTTTGGAAGGCGCCGCATGGAGCGCGACATAGGCCGTCTCAGTGGTCACTACATCATTTGCGGCGCCGGACGCGTCGGCCGCAGCGCCGCCCGCGAACTGGCCCGCCGGCCCGCTCAGTTCGTGATCATCGAAAGCAATGAGGCCAAGGCGCAGAAATTTGCCAGCGAGAACTGGCTCATGCTGATCGGTGATGCCACCCAGGAACAGATTCTGCGCGACGCCCAGATCGAGCGAGCGCGCGGCCTGGTTGCTGCCACCACCACCGACGCCACCAACCTTTATATCGTGCTGACCGCCCGCAGTCTCAATCCAAACCTCCGCATCATCGCCCGCGCCAGTGAAGACATGGCTGAGAAGCACCTGCGCAGCGCCGGCGCCGATGCGGTCGTCTGTCCCTACGTTTTTGCCGGACAGCGTATCGCCCATTCCTTCCTCAGTCCGCACGTGGTCAGCTTCCTCGACACCGCTACCACCCATCTCGGCATGGATCTCGAGATCGGTGAAGTGCCAGTCACTCCGCGCAGTCCGTTGGCCGGCAAGACCATCGAGAACTCGCGCATCCGGCAGGACAGCGGCGTCATCATCCTCGCCATCAAGCGAGAGGCCGGCATGCGCTTCAACCCCGCGCCTGACGATCGCATCGAAGCCGGCGATTTTCTGATTGCCATGGGCGAACCGCAACAACTGCGCGAACTGGAACAGACGGCCGGGTCCGAAACATGAAAATCGTAAGCGCGGCGGAAATGCGTGCGATCGATCGCGCCACCTCGGAGCGCTTCGGAGTACCGTCCCTCGCCTTGATGGAAAACGCCGGCTCGGCCATTGCCCGTTTCGTTGTCGCCGCTTACCCGCAAGCCGAGCGCGTCGGCGTTCTCTGCGGCAAAGGCAACAACGGCGGCGATGGATTCGTCGTCGCCCGCAAGCTCGTAGAAGCGGGAAGAGCCGTGCGCGTGCTGCTGTTGTCAGATCCCGCGGAGCTGCGAGGAGATGCAGCAGCCATGTTTCAGAAGATGCAGCTCCAGCCGCTGAAAATTGCGCCCTTGAGGGTGCGCGAGGCGAGTGGACTCGATTCATCGGATGCGGCGGAGATCTTCGCGGCCGACGTGATCGTGGATGCAATCCTCGGCACCGGTTTCCGTCCGCCGGTCAGCCCCCTCTATGCCGCGGCCATCGCCAAGATGAACCGGGCGGCGGCTCCGATTGTTGCCGTAGACATTCCCTCCGGCGCCGATGCCGATGCCATGCGGCCCGCCAGTGATACACGGGACGAAGCCCGTGCCGATGCCATCGTAACTTTCACCGCGCCGCGTCCGGCGCATGTTTTCGCGGCGCTGACCGAAGGGCCCACTGTGATTGCACCCATCGGTTCGCCGCCCGCAGCCATCGTCTCCGAACTCGGACTGCATCTGAGTACTCCTCTCGATTTCGCCCCGCTGCTCGCGCCCCGAGCGCGCGACGCCAACAAGGGCAACTACGGACACGTGCTGGTGATCGGCGGATCGCTCGGCAAAGCGGGCGCCGCGGCGATGGCAGGATTCTCCGCATTGCGGGCGGGCACCGGTCTTTCGACAGTTGCCACGCCAGCATCCGTGCTCCCGACCGTGGCGGCTTTTCATCCCGAACTGATGACCGAACCGCTGGCGGAAACGAAACAAGGCACGATCTCATTGCGAGCCCTCGGACCAGGCCTCGATGCGCTGCTCGAACGCAAAACGCTCGCCATTGGTCCCGGTATCTCGCGCAATCCGCAAACCGCCAAATTCGTATACGAGATCGTGAACCGCACTGCTCTCGAAACACCCATCGTTGCGGATGCGGACGCGCTCAACGCCTTCGAAAGAGTGGCTCACAAGTTGAACGGCCGCGGACGAACCCTGGTCATCACTCCGCATCCGGGAGAAATGTCGCGCTTGACCGGCCTGAGCATTGCCGAAATTCAAGCGAACCGCCTCGATGTCGCGCGAAACTTTGCGCGCGAGCACGAGTTGATCGTCGTCCTCAAGGGACATCGGACCTTAATCGCGGCCCCCGATGGCACCGTCTGGGTGAACCCGACCGGCAATCCCGGCATGGCGACGGGAGGTACGGGAGACGTTCTCACCGGAATGGTCGCCGGCCTGATCGCGCAACATCCGCAGCATCCGCTCGAAGCAACCGCTCTCGCGGTCTATCTGCATGGATTGGCGGGGGACCTCGCCTGTGAATCCGTCGGCGAGAATTCTCTGGTGGCGACCGACCTGGTGCGCTTCCTGCCGCAGGCGTTCGCAGAGATGCGGAAGCAGAAGCCAGAGGAAATCCGCATTCATGCCTAAGAGCGGATGGTGCAAGTAGATTCGTATCAGGGCATGCCTTCAGGCATGCCATAAGGGCTGAGTAGGGAAGGCGCCTTCAGGCGCTGAGGACGGGGTGAGAACTACCGCGGTATGTAGCCGTCGAGCAGCGGCAGCAACTGCGATCCCAGCTTCATCATGCGCGCCTGGGCCGCATCAGGAGACTCGCCGCGAAGCATCGGCGTCATCAGGCGCACCATTCCGCCGTCGCTGCGATTCAGTTGAATGGAATCGGAGATCAGATAATACTTGGCTGACCACTCGCTGGCGACCGCGCGGCCATGCGCCTGAAACCAGTACAACACCAATTGCCGCTCCCCCGTTTTAGTAACCACATAACGATTAACGGGGATTGAAGATCCATCCGCACGCGTGAGCTGAATCCGCTCCCGCGAAATCGGAATCCATCCTGCACCCGGCAGACAATGGTTCGGCGAATGTATCGTATCGCCCGCCTTTTGGGATGGAAAGTACGCGATGTAGAGATTGATCCACGGTTGCGGCTCGCTCGCGTTTTCGTAGTCGCGTACCAGGAACTCGCCCGGCCCCAGGATCTCAAGAGTCTGCTCGTCAAGTGCCTCGTCAGTTCCCTTCCAACCACCAATCTGCGAGGAAAGGGAACTCAGAGGATGGTGTGGCGGAATGACCTCGGTGCTCGAATGGGTCTGCAGACCGATCGCCGTGGCCAACATAGGCACTGCCACAAGCGCAAAGCGAAGAGATGCTGCCTTCGTGGGGATTTCCCCGGCGGGCCGTTCTTCCACAGGCGCGACGTTACTCGACGCGGCCGGACTGGACTTCCATATCAAACAGATCAAGCGATGCACAACGAAGAACATGAGCAGTGCCACCACGAAGATCAGCCATCCCCCTAAGGCATGATAAAATCCCTCCGCTTTATCCGGATCCCAGTATTGCACCAGCAGCCCTGTGCCAAAAATGCGAAAGCTGTTGGCCGCCACCGCGATAGGCACCGCGGAGAGCGCCAGCACCACCCGCACCCACCTCCGCGTCTCCATCAAGTATCCGTAAATGATGGCCAGCGTTACTAGGGTGAGAAGAGACCGGATTCCGCTGCAGGCTTCGGCGACATTCAGTGGCATCGAAGCAAGCACGATCACATTGCCCTGCCGCAACACGGGAACTCCCACCAGTTCCAGCAGCGCTGTGGCCAGCTTTGCTGCCAGCAACTGAAGCGGAAAGGTGACCCGGCTCATGATCAGAATCGGGATCGGGATCATCAGAATCAGAAAAGCCCAGGGGAATAGAACCGCGCGAAAGAACGTCCATCCCTGGAACAGAATGATCAGGCCCGCCAGCAGGATCAGCAGCGAGACCCGTGAGAAAAATAATTCCGCGCCCAGGACTCCCAGAACCAGTATCAACAGGCTCAGAGCCACCAGCAGAAGACCAGTCCACGATGGGGCCGGCGCGATCGGTTGCAGCTTCTTGCGGCCTTGCCAGAGAACAAACAAAGTAAAGAGGGGGACGAAGATTCCGTGTTCGAAGTTCGGATCGCGGTTGGGCCCGACCCACTGCAGGAACAGGCGAGCGAGAATCGAGGCGTAAAGCCAGGTGGCCAGCAGCAGCACCACCATTCCCTGCCAATAGGGCATGCGGGACGGCGGACGGTCCTTTTGTTCTGGGGGAGGTGGTGCTACCTCGATGGCATTACCCATATGGCGCGCGCTTGCATCTGAGAATATGCGAAAGCAGGTCCTCGCGCAAAGTAAAACGCAGAAGGCAACTTCGCACCCGAATGCCTCCACTCGGAGCGCAGAACCGAGAGCGTCGAGTGTCTTCACTAGATGGAACGAAAATTCCCTCCGAATCCATGCACATCGCAGCTTTCTTGTGCTGGCAACCGCCACTGGCCAGTGCTTGCAGAGGGTTAGAACTTTATCCTGACGGCAGGTGGGGAAGTAGTGCCCATGGATTATCTTGAGTGTGGGTAATAAATTTCCCATTTGTCCGCAATGTGGTAACGTATCAATCGCATCGCGATCCCGCGTCGCAATCGCAAGCTATTGAAATATAAGCATATATTGTTGCGAAGACAAGCATTCAGGCTGGCCGGATTGGCACCGGGTGTGCTCTAGACTGCATAGGCATCTGCCCGAGACGTCTCCCCACTGTGCTGCCGAATGGTTACGCGGAAACGTATGGATCCAAACAGGACCGAAAACAGAACTGAAATCCTGCCCGCGGCGGGCGCGCCGCAGAACGGCGAGGGTCGTGTCTGGTTGGAGAGCGTCAGCGCCGGCATGCGCACCGTTGAAGCGGTGATCCGCGAGCTATCGCAGAATGACGTTCCCGTGCTGGTGGTGGCGGAGCACGGTTCCGGCAAGGCAGCAGCGGCGGCGCGTATTCACGTTCTTTCCACCCGGGCTGCGGAACCATTCCGGGCCTACCAGAGTTCCGAGGCTAGCCAAGAAATCCTGGCTGCGGGCGACGGTCAAGGTGGAACCGTCTATCTCCAGGAAGTGGGAGACCTTACTGCGGCGACCCAGAGAGAACTGGTTCGCCAGATCGGCTTGAATGGCAATGGCAGTGGAGACGACCAGCGCCGTGTGCCTCGGTATATCTGCGGCACCTCGCGCGAGTTGGAGCCCGAGGTCAAGGCCGGCAAGTTCCGCGAAGACCTCTATTATGGCATCAGCGGAGTTTGTTTGCGGATGCCTCCTTTGCGCCAGCGCAAGGAAGATATTCCCGTTCTCCGCGACTGGTTTCTGGCGGCCGCTGCCCGTGATTTTTGCCGGGTCGTTCCGGTGCTCAGTCCCGTGACCCAAAGCTTCTTTCTCGAATACAACTGGCCGGGAAACATTCGCGAACTGAAAGACGCCGCTCGAGCCATTGTCGCGCTCGGCGATGAAACGCTTGCAATGGGGGGGTTGCGCTCTCTTTTGCGGCGCGTCGATCGCACCGGCAACGGCGAAAAAATTTCATTGAAGGATGCCGCGCGCGCCGCATCCCGCGAAGCCGAGAGGGAGATCATCCTCCAGGTCTTGACTCGAACCCGCTGGAACCGGCGCCGGGCCGCGCAGGAGTTGCAGATCAGTTACAAAGCGCTTCTCTACAAGCTGAAGCAGATCGGATACGAGCAGTACGGGTCTTGATCGCAGCGATCGGGATCTGAGAGTAGTAAAGGAGTTTCGAGGAGAAGATATGAAATTGACATGGCAAGCGGTGGCTGCGGCGCTGGTTTTGACCAGCAGCATGGCGTTGGCGCAAGATGCGCCCGCCCAGCCCGCCGCCAGTCCCGCTTCCGACAAGGCCGTTTCTGACAAAACCACCTCTGACCAATCAGCGTCCGCGGCTTCCGCCAGCCCAGCCGGACCCACATATGTCATTGGCCCCGAGGATGTGCTCCACGTCGCCGTGTGGAGGGAAGCCGACCTTACTGCCACTTTGCCGGTGCGTCCCGATGGCAAAATTTCTCTTCCCTTGCTCGACGATGTGCAGGCATCCGGCTTGACCCCCAAGCAGTTGGCCGAGTCGGTGACGGAGAAGCTGAAGAAATACATCGCCGATCCCCGCGTCACCGTGGTCGTGACCTCTATCAACAGCAAGCGGATCTTCCTGGTCGGTGAGGTGATGCATCCCGGGGCAACTCCGATGCTGCCCAACATGACGGTTCTACAAGCATTGTCCTCCGCGGGATTAAGCCAGTTTGCCAACATCAAACGCATTTACGTTCTGCGCACCGAAAACGGCAAACAGCAGAAATTGCCGGTGGACTATCGCAAACTGGTCAAAGGGGAGCACATCGAACAGAACTATCTGTTGCAGCCTGGGGACACCATTGTTGTCCCGTAAAGGAGACGCGGTTTTGTCAGTGGATCTACGGGTGAAAAGCATGGCAAAAATGCGAACAATCCGATGGGCACTGCTGGTATTCGGCGTGAGCGTCTGCGTGGTCGCCCAGAGTAGTTCCCAGTCGCAGCCCGCTCCTGCTCCGGCTTTCGGCCAGACCGCACCGGTCCTGAACCCGGAGAATCCGCCAGTATCCGGTCTGGACGAACCCGGGCTCGAACTGCACACCGCCACTCGGAGCTTCGTCTCGCCCGCTTTACAGGTGAGCGAATCAGCGGACACTAACGGGGCCAACCTGCTCGGCTCGACCGGCCTGGAATCGATCACCCGCGTTCTCGGAGCTCTTGACCTCCAGCAATTCTGGCCCAAAAGCGATCTGCTTCTCGAGTACCTCGGAGGCGGCGCTTTCTACAGCAGTCCTTATGAAGCGAGGCAATTGCAGGCCGCCGGCATGGAAGCCGTTACACGCTGGCGGACCGGTCAGGCGACGCTGCGCGACGCCTTCACTTACGTGCCCGATGGTTCCTTTGCCGTCGGCACTCTCGGCGGCGTCCCGGGTTTGGGTCTTGCCACCGGCGGCGGTACCGGAGGGTTGGGTAGTTTGCCCGGCGGTCACCTGTTCGGCAGCGGTGCTTTCGGCTCGGTAGGCAACATTCCCCGGCTCGCGAACACGGCAATCCTGGATGTGGTTCAGGCCGTCAGCCCGCGCTCCGCGATCACTGTGGCGGGCGGATTCAGCAACGCGCATTTCTTTGACCCCACGCAGCAGTTGATCAACAGCGACGAACTCACCATTGAGGGCGGGTACTCCCATGTGGTTACCGCTCGCCAGCAAATCGGCGCCGTTTACGCTTTTCAGTTGTTCCAGTTTCCGGCGGCTACTGGCGGCCAGTTCTATAACCACATCGCCAATCTGCGCTGGAAGTATCGCATCAGCGGCAGGATGAGTTTGACGGCTGGAGCCGGTCCCGAGTACACCCTGCTGGAAGAGGGTGGTTACCTCAACCGTTGGTCGCTCAGCGCGCGGGTCTTGCTGAGCTACAAGTTCGCGCATTCGACGATGAGTGCCAGCTACGAAAAATTCACTTCGGCAGGATCGGGCTTCTTCGAAGGCGCCAACACCCAAGCCGCACGGCTCTTGTTTGTCCGCCCCCTGGGACGCACGTGGACATTCTATGGTGATATGGCCTACTCCCATAACACGAAGCTTCAGGATTCAATACTTGGGGTCCAGGGTGCGAACAGCTATGACGAAGGCTCCGCCGGCGCCATTATCCGCAAACACTTGGGACGCGCCTACGACTTCTTTGTGGTGTATCGCTTCAGCGAATTGGGCTTTGATCGGCCGGCTTGCGTGAGTGGCTCCTGCGGCGATACTTCTCAGCGGCACGTCGGCGCCATTGGGATGGAATGGCACCCCACGCCGACTCGTATCGAATAGTTTTTGGGCCGCTTCCGGCGGCCGGATTGGTGAACTGTATGAGTGAAAATCGCGAACTGACGATGGACGATTACCTGGCGATGCTGCGGCGGCGCCTTAAGGTCATTTTGATCCCGGTCCTGTTTGCCCCGCTGGCGGGCTTCCTCGTCTCCTATGCCTTCCCGCCGAAATTTACCTCCCAGTCCACGGTACTGGTGGAAGGCCAGAAGGTACCCGATACCATGGTTCAGTCGGTCATCACATCCGATTTTACCCAGCGCATCCAAACCCTCAGCCAGGAGGTTCTGAGCCCCAGCACGCTCAAAATCATGATGACGGGGGGCGCCCTGCAAATCGGCCCCGATAAGGTCGATATAGTCGGCCTCGAGACAACGGATCCAAACATATTCAAGCCGGAAGACAGGAGCAAGACCATCTCCCAAGTCCAGTCGAGTGTGATGGTCGAACCCGTGATTACCTCGATGAGCGCTGCTGCTACGCCGGGAATCGCTGGCGCCAAGAGGAAGACCTCTGCCAGCAACGAACCGGTGCCGGGTTTCAATGTCAACTACACCGACAGCGACGCTGTCCGCGCGCAAAAAATCTGTGACGCCATGACCTCGCTGATCGTGGATGAAAACTTGCGCTCTCGCGCCGATGTCGCCAAGAGCACCACCGATTTTCTCAGCCGCCAGGTCGAAGACGCCAAGCGCGCCATCGACGACCAGGATGCCAAGCTTGCCGCTTTCAAAAAGCAATACATGGGCCAACTGCCCGGTGACGCCGACAACAACGCGCGCATGCTGATGTCGCTGAACTCGCAACTCGATGCCACGACGCAGACGCTGAGCCGCGCTCAACAGGACAAGGCCTACACCGAAAGCATGCTGGCGCAGCAGATCGCCGCCTGGAAGAGTTCGCAGTCCAGCACCAATCCGCAGACCCTCGAACAACAATTGACCCAGCTGCAAGGGCAATTGATGCAACTGCAGGCGCGCTATACTGCCGATCACCCCGACGTGATCAAGACCAAGGCTGACATCGCCGAGGTCGAGAAAAAGCTGAAAGAGGTCAACGCCGCGGCCACCAGCACCAGCGACAACAGCGAAAAGGCCAGCGCCTCCGAACCGCCTGAAATTCGCCAGCTCCGTCTTCAGATTCACCAGTACGAGAGCGTGATCGAGCAAGCCGCCCTCGACCAGAAAAAGCTGCAAAGCCAGATCGGTGTCTACCAAAGCCGCACTGCCATGAGCCCGAATGTGGAGGAGCAGTACAAACTGCTCACCCGCGACAACGACAACGCCCAGGCCTTCTACAAAGACCTGCTGGCCAAGAAAAGCTCCGCCGAACTGGGTACCAGCATGGAGAACCAGCAGCAGGGAGAGCAGATGCACATTCTGGTGCCGGCTAGCCTGCCCGATTCTCCCAGTTTTCCCAACCGCCCGATTTTCGCTGCCGGCGGCCTGGGCGCCGGCTTGGCGCTCGGGTTCGTGATTGCCGTCTTTCTGGAGTTTAGTGATAAGTCGATCCGTACCGAAAGAGATGCTGCCGCTGTCATGGATCTGCCCCTCCTGATTTCCGTGCCCTGGCTGGGTGAGGACGGGAATGAGGCTGACGGCTCCGGCAATGGCGACGGACGGCGCCGTTTCTGGGGCCGGGGGGATCCCGGCTCGCCCAAAGATCAACATCACGAGAACGTCGAGGTCTAGCGCCCGCCATGTACAAAGATTTTTTTGGACTCCGCGCCAACCCGTTCAACGTCAATCCCGACCCGCGTTACCTGTTTCTCACGCGGCACACCGAAGAGGCGCTCGCCTGCCTCACCTACGGCATACAAAGCCGCAAGGGCTTCGTGTTGCTGACCGGCGAGGTGGGCACCGGCAAAACCACGCTGATCAACAAATTGATGGAATGGCTCCGCCTGCAGCAGGTCGCCACCGCCTTCATCTTCAACTCGCGCATGGACGTGCCCCAGCTCCTCGATTTCATGATGGCCGATTTCGGTGTCCCGTGCGATGGCATGTCGAAGAGCCAGATCCTGCAGCGTCTGTATAACTGGTTGCTCGACCGTTATCGCGCCGGCGAAACGGCGGTGCTGGTCATCGATGAGGCCCAGAACTTGTCTGACGAAGTGCTCGAAGAGATCCGCATGATGACCAATCTCGAGACCTTCACCGAGAAGCTGCTGCAGATCGTGCTGGTCGGGCAGCCGGAACTCGAACAGCGCTTGAAGCAGCCCCAGTTGCGTCAGTTGCGCCAGCGTTTGACCCTGCGCGCCAAGACTCATCCTTTTAACCTTGAGGAGACCAAGTCCTATATCACCCAGCGCCTCCGCATCGCCGGGTCCAACGGCGACCCGATTTTCGAACCCGACGCCACCGTCGCCATTTTTCGATACTCGCTCGGCATTCCGCGCATCATCAATCTGCTTTGCGAGCACTGCCTGGTCAGCGCCTTCGTCGATCAGAAGAAGACAGTCTCGGCCGAAGTCGCCGATGCCGTCGCCCGCGATTTCGATCTCAGCGATGGCAACGCCGCCGCAGCCATGACACCGCCGGTTCCGCCCTCCGAAAAATTTGATCTGGTCGAAGCCTTGCGCACTCTGGCAACCCTGGCCGACCGGCTGCGCCAATCCGAACAACAGAATCTCCCCAAGGAAAGGAAACTATGAGCCGCATCCATGACGCTTTGAAACGCGCCGAGCAGGAACGAGCAACCTCCACGGGGACGCACGTCGAGCCCGCCTTTGATCAACCGCAATTCGAAAACGAAGTGCGCAACGAAGGCCAACGCGAAAACCTGACTTCCTTGCCATCCTCGCTAGGCACCGTGATGCCCACCCTGGCCTCGGGGTTGAATTATGAATCGCTCGTCGCCCGCTGTCCCCAAACCGCATGGACTCCGGATCCGCGCACCATGCTTTTCTTCGAGGATGACGACAGCCGTGTCGGGGCGGAAGAATTCCGCACTTTGCGCAACCGCCTCTACCAGATCCGCGAGAAGATGCCGCTCAAACGTCTGATGGTAACCAGCGCGCTTCCCAAGGAAGGGAAGTCTTTCGTGGCTGCCAATCTGGCCCAGGTCATAGTGCGGCAGCACGGACGCCGCGCCCTGGTGATCGACGGCGATCTGCGCAACCCCGGCATGCATCGCCATCTGGGAGCACCCCAGTCTCCGGGATTAGCCGACTACCTCTTGGGCGAATGCGATGAGTTTGCCGCCCTGCAGCGCGGGCCCATGGAAAACCTGTTTTTTATGCCCGCGGGCCGCATTGTTGGCAGCGCCCCCGAATTGCTCGCCAACGGCCGCCTGAAGCTGTTCCTGCAGCGCGTCGAGCCTTTGTTTGACTGGATCATTATGGACACGTCCCCCGTCATCCCCGTGTCAGATGCCACCCTGGTCGCTGGCGCCTGCGACGGCATCCTCATGGTCGTGCGTTCCAATGTGACGCCTTCTGATTTGGCTCGGCGTGCGCGCGAAGAGTTTCCGGACAAACTGCTGCTGGGGGTGGTGCTGAACGGAGCCCCATCCGGAAAGCTTGCACGCTCGAAATACTACTATGGCGAGGCCGTCAGCAGCCTGGCCTGAGACCGTACGATGCAGACGAACCGAGGCCCCGTTGATCCGGCTCTTTAATGTTTATTACCCAGTTCGTAAGCTAGTCCTGCTGATCGGAGAAGCCCTGATCGTCTGGGCTTCGTTCCTGCTCGGGGTGGTGTTAGTACGTCAACAAGACACCTACATTGCGCTCTTCTATGAGCACGGCTTCTACAAGATCCTCGGAGTCACGCTGCTGGTATTGTTGTGTTCGCACTGGTTCGACCTTTACGACACCGCGCCCATCAACACCAAAGGTGAGCTTTATTTCCGTTTGCTCATGGTTCCTGGCTTGTTGGCATTTATCCTGGCCGGTGTCGGCTACATACGCCCTAACTACTTGTTGGGGGGAGGGCCTTTGGAGGTTGGCGCGAGCGGGCCTTCGGAGATCGGCCTGCTTATCCTCACCGTGGCTCTGTTCGGATGGCGGTTCGGCTTCACCTGGCTGATCCAGCTACCCATTATGGTCGAGCGCGTCTATGTCCTCGGTACCGGCGAGCGCGCTCAGCGCGTGGTGCAAGGCCTGCGCCAGAGTCCTGACCTCGGTGTTGAGATCGCCAGTTGGACGGGCAAGATGGAAGGCGCGGTAACCCGCGACTCCGTGGCCGCGCACTTGATGGAAGTTTTTCACAGACAAAAATTTCATCTCGTAATCGTCGCCATGCCCGATCGCCGCGGCACCATCCCCATGGAGGAACTGCTTGAGCTGCGCAAGCAGGGGGTCAAGATCGAGGAAGCCACATCGTGGCTGGAAAAAATCTCCGGCAAGATCGAGGTCGAGAATCTCTATCCGAGCTGGCTGGTGTATGGCGAGGGCTTTCGTCGCAATGCCGCTTTCATCGCGGCTCGACGCGCGCTCTCTAAGGCTATCTCGCTGGTAGGTCTCATCCTCGCTCTGCCTTTGTTTCCCTTCATCATTCTTGCCATCCGCCTCGATTCCAAGGGGCCGATCTTCTATACCCAGACCCGGGTCGGTAAGGGCGGACGCCTGTTCAAGGTCGTGAAGTTTCGTACCATGTGCCAGGACGCGGAAGCCGTCAATGGTGCGCAATGGGCGGACAATAACGATCCCCGCGTTACCCGCGTCGGCAAATTTCTCCGCTCCTCGCGCCTCGATGAGATTCCCCAGTTGTGGTGCGTGCTCAAAGGCGATATGGCCTTCGTCGGCCCTCGTCCCGAACGCCCCGAATTCATCGAGTGGCTGTCCCAAGAGATTCCGTATTACGGCGTGCGCCACATGGTGCGGCCGGGCGTCACCGGATGGGCGCAGGTCAGGTACAAGTACGGCAGCACGGTCGAAGATGCGCGCGAAAAACTTCAGTACGACCTGTTCTACATCAAGAACGCTTCGATTTTCCTGGATCTGCTGATTATGTTCCTGACCATCAAGACCGTTCTGCGGCGCCGGGGTGCACAATAATAATGAGCGCACTAGTAATGAAGATGAAATACGTCTTCTGGCTCGCGGCTTCGCTGGTCGGTTATTCCTACCTCGGCTACCCGGCGTGGTTATGGTTGCGCAGTCGATGGTCGCCGCGTCCGGTGCGCCGCGGTTTTGTCGAAGGCCCCGCTGCACCCCCGGTCACTGCGGTGATGGTCGTGCGCAATGAAGAAGCGATCATCGCTCGCAAGCTCACGAACCTGCTGACGCTCGACTATCCTCAGGCAAAGCTGGACGTGGTCGTCGTCTCCGACGGGTCCAGCGACCGCACGCCCGCCATCCTCGCCGATTTCGCTCGCGATTCCGGGCCACCGACCAGAGTGCGAGCTTTGATCAAGCCCCTATCCCGGGGCAAAGCCGCTGGTCTGAATGATGCCATCAAACTGGCCACTGGAGAAGTGCTGCTGTTTACCGACGCCCGCCAGCAGATCGAACCCGGCGCCCTGCGTCTGCTGATCGAGAATTTCGCCGATCCCGACGTCGGCGCTGCCAGCGGCGAGTTGATGCTCGGCGATCCCACCAGCGGAGAAGCCGGGAAGGGCATGGGGTTGTACTGGCGCATCGAAAAGAAGGTGCGCGAACTGGAATCCACTTCCGGTTCGGTCGTCGGCGCTACCGGCGCCATTTACTGCGCCCGCTGCAGTTTGCTCGACGTCTCACCCTTGCCCGAAGGCGCCATCCTCGATGACGTCCTGTTGCCCATGCAGATCGTGCGTAAAGGATTCCGCGTCATCTTCGACTCCCGCGCCCGCGCCTGGGACTCGCCCGACTTGGGCGAGGGCCGTGAATTCTCCCGCAAGGTTCGCACCTTGAGCGGCAACTATCAGCTTCTGCAGCTTGCTCCCTGGCTGTTGAGCTCTGAAAACGCTATTCGATTTGAATTCGTAAGCCACAAACTCTCGCGCTTGGTCGTGCCCTTTGCCTTGCTGGCGCTGCTCGGCGCCTCCGTGTTTTTGCCCCAACCCATCTATCGCGCCGCGCTCGGGGCACAGCTTGGGTTTTACGCGCTGAGCTTGGCCGCTTTGGCGGGAGCCAGGATCGGCCCGCTCTCGCGCATTGCTGATCCTGCCCGCACTTTCGTCATCCTCAATTGCGCCGCCATGGTTGCTTTCATCAACTTTGTCACCGGCAGAAAGGCAGCCTGGGTTCGCTGATCGCTAAACTGCCATGAGAATTCTCTGGGTCAAAGCCGATAAGCTCCTCCCCGTGCAGAACGGCGGCAACATCCGCACGTACCACGTCTTGCGCTATCTGTCGGTGCGCCACAACCTTACGTTTTACTCTTACTATGCCGGGATGCCCGACCCCGACTACGAGCGCGAGCTGCGGCAGCAGTTGCCCGGGGCGGTGGCCATCTGCACTGGCAAGCGTGAACTCTCGGGAGCCGCGCGCGGCCTCGACTATCTGGCCCATCTCGGCGCCCGGGCTCCCTACGCGGTCAGCCGCTTCGCTGATGCCAACGTCCAGAAGCAGCTCCGAACCTGGTTCCGCGAACAGCGCTTCGACGTCGCCGTTTGCGACTTCCTCGATGCCGCGGTCAACTTTCCCGGCAGGCTCAACCTCCCCAGCGTGCTCTTCCAACACAACGTGGAAAGCGAAATCTGGCGTCGCCACGCCGCCACTGCGGGCAATCCCGCAAAAAAGATGATGTACCGCATGGAATTCCGGAAAATGTTGCGCTACGAGCGTGCCGCGGTCTGCAAGTTCCATCATGTGATTACCGTCTCCGAAAACGATCGCGCGCTCATGACCCAGTGGGTGGACGGGAATCGCGTTACCGTTGTTCCCACCGGCGTCAATCTCGCGGAGTATCGTCCTGATCCGGTGGCCGCCCAAGCGAGACCGTTCCCGGCTCCCGCGCCCCTCATCACCTTCGTCGGCGCCATGGATTGGGAGCCCAACGTCGATGCGGTCGAGTACTTTTGCTCGGAAGTTTGGCCTTCGATCAAGGCCGAAATACCGCAGGTGCGATTCCGCATCGTCGGCCGCAATCCCGACCGCCGCGTTCAGAAGTGGGCGTCCATCGATGCCTCGATCGAAGTTACCGGTCGTGTGCCCTCGGTCGTCGAACATCTGCATCAGTCCGCCGTAGTCATCGTGCCCTTGCGCATCGGCGGTGGAACGCGTCTGAAAATCTACGAGGCCATGGCGGCCGGAAAAGCCGTTGTCTCTACCACTGTCGGCGCGGAAGGATTGGACGTGCATCACGGCCGCGACATTCTGCTGGCCGACGATGCCGGTTCGTTCGCCCGGGCCGTGGTCATGCTGTTGTGCGATCCGGAGTTGTGCCACCGTTACGAAATGGCCGCCGCCGAGACCGCCGCCCGCTATGATTGGCCGGCGATCGGTGAACGCTTTAGTGAAGTCTTGCAGTCGGTAGCTGCAGAGAAATCTGTTGCGCTGCGCGCGCTTCCGCCGCGCTTGGCGGAAAAGAAAGCCTGAGAGAGAAAGAGGAATCTGTGGCCATTGGTGATAACGGCAACGGTAATTTAGTGGCGGCGGAAGCTACTGGAAGGCGCACATCCTTCCCAGTCTCGGACCCGACCAAGAGCGCCTTCTTCTGGCTCAGTGCTTTCTTTGTGGTCTATTGCGCCCGCCCCGAGGACTGGATTCCCGGTCTCAAGTATGTCCCGCTCGCCAAGATCACGGCCATCCTGGCCATCTGGGGCCTGTTCAACAGCCTGGGCAAAACCAAGCGCACCATGAAGGATTTGCCCAGGGAGGCAAATCTCCTCCTGATCATGATCGGCCTTTTCTACGTGGGAGGATTTCTGTCTCCGGTCTGGAAGGGCGGGGCCGTTAGCCGCACCATTGATTTTTCCAAGATCTACATCGCATGGGTGCTGGTTTTTCTCCTGATTACCACCTTCGATCGCTTGCGGCGAATCATCTTTATCCAGGCATTTTCGGTAGTCGCCGTCTGTGTCGTCGCCATCGCCAAGGGCCACAGCATGCCCCGCCTTGAGGGTGTGCTGGGTGGTATCTATTCGAACCCGAACGATCTTGCATTTGCCATCGTGTTATCGCTGCCGTTTGCGCTGGCCTTCATGGTCACCGCCAGGAATCCTGTCATCAAGGCGCTTTGGCTTTTCGGCATGCTGGTGATGGCGGTCGCTATTTTTATGACCGCATCCCGAGCCGGTTTCATCGACCTCGTCATCTCCTTCAGTGTTGCGCTCTACTTCTTCGGCATCAAGGGCAGGCGCTTTTACCTGATCGTGGCCACCGGCCTCATCGCCCTGGTGGTGATGGGCGCGTTCGGTGGAAAGCTCTATGATCGTTTTGCCGCCTTGTCGGGCAACAGCACTACCGACCGGTCCGCCTACGGATCCTACGAAGATCGCAAGTACCTCATGTTGCGCGCTGTGGAGGCCATCGAAACCTATCCCATCTTTGGCATTGGCCTGCACAACTTCCCCACCTACTCGGGAATCTGGCACGACGTCCATATGACCTATCTCCAGATCGCTGCGGAAGGCGGCATCGCCATGCTGATTCTCTTCCTCATGTTTTTCTGGCGCGGTTTCAAGAATCTGAGAATCCTACGACGAACCAAGAATCTCGATCCCGACATTGTCTTGTTCGTCGGAGCGTTGCAAAGTTCCATGGTCGGCTTCGTGGTGGGTGCGCTGTTTGCGCCCGAAGCCTACCAGTTCTTCCCCTATTTTGCCGTGGCATTCACGGCCACATTGTTGCAAACCGTCAAAGAACAACAAGCATCCGGTGCGGCGCCTCCGCCGCCGAAAAAGCCACGTCACTTCCTGGAGGTTTATGCTGATCGCGGAACCACCGGCGCGGTCTCCCCTGTCCGCTGACTTGCAGGCAGTCTTGTGTTGCCTCAGTTGCGGCTCGAAACTCGAAAGCGACCGGGCAGCGGGTTTCCTCTGCCCGGCCTGCAAGCGCCTCTATCCCAACGTGCAGGGCATCGCACGCTTTGTTGACGCCCAGCACTACGCCGCCAGTTTCGGTTTTCAGTGGCACCGCTACCGGAAAACTCAGCTCGACCATGATGAGATTCGCGAATCCGAGCGCCATTTCCTGGCGAAGACCGCCCTCCGGCCCGAAGATCTCAAGGGCAAACTGGTTCTCGACGTCGGTTGCGGCATGGGACGCTTCGCGGAAGTCGCTACCCGCTGGGGCGCGCGCGTGATCGGAGTTGACTTGAGCGCCGCCGCCGAAGTTGCCGCGCAGAATCTCGCCACCCGCGACTTCGTCGCTTTCCAGGCCGATGTCTTCGCCCTGCCCTTCGCTCCCGGAAGCTTCGACGTCATCTATAGCATCGGCGTGCTCCACCACACGCCGGATTGCGAAGCCGCCGTCAAAGCGCTGGACAAATATCTGAAACCCGGTGGTCTGCTAGCCGTCTGGCTCTACAGCGGATACAACAAGTGGTACCGCTTCAGCGACTTCTGGCGGCGCTATACCCACAAGATGAAGCCCGAGACCCTGCACCGCATCCTCAAGGTTGCCGTGCCTTTCTTCTACAACTTGCAACAGGGATTGAGGTTCGTGCCCCTTGTAGGCCGTCCAGCCGCGGGCCTTGTACATCATGTGTTTCCCGTGAACCGACAGAAAGATCCCGAAGCCCGCATGCTCGACACCTTCGACTGGTATTCTCCGAAGTATCAGTCCAAGCACACCTATGAGCAGGTATTTAAATGGTATGAAGCGATGGGCATGGAAGACATGCACGTGGGCGACATCTCCATCGCGGTCCGTGGCCGTAAACCGGCAACGCGATAACAAGACAGTGGAGCGACGGGCGTCCTCGCCCGTCCATCCGGAACCAATGTAAGCGAAGTCCAGATTGCAAATGGCTCTCAAGCACCAACTCGCCTACGCCGGAAAAGTCCTGCCGTCCGCGACCTGGAGCGCCCTGCACTCGCCTGCCCGTGGCCCTGTGCACGTGATCCTTGCTCTGGCCGATCATTTCGAACCGGCCATTGTTCCCGAAGACGGCCAGAAGCGTGCCCCACGTTCCGAACAGGAGCGCCGGCTGGAATCGTGGGTGCGTGAATATCCCAAAGCCGTCGATGGCTGGCGCGACCACGATGGCCGCCCGCTCGTCCACACCTACTTCTATCCCGCCGAGCAATACGACGAAGGCTTACTCGAAATGCTAGCGGATCACTGCCGCGCAGGTTGGGGAGAAGTCGAGATCCATCTGCACCACGGAGCTCCGCAACCCGACACCGCCGAAAACACTCGCCGACTGCTCGTTGAATTCCGCGACCGGCTGGCCCTTCGCCATCGCTGCCTTGCGGTCGACGAAGGCTCCGCTATTCCCCGCTACGCTTTTGTGCACGGGAATTTTGCGCTCGCCAACTCCGCCGATGGGCGCCAATGCGGCGTCGATTCGGAAATGCAGATCCTGGCTGAGACCGGCTGCTACGCCGATTTGACCCTGCCCACCTCCTACTGGCATCCGGCACAGACGAGAAAAATTAATTCCGTCTACGAATGCGATCTCCCGCTCGATCAGGCAGCGCCGCACCGCAAGGGGTGCGACTTGGTGGTGGGGCGCGCGCCCAAGAGTTTTCCTCTCATCGTGCAAGGTCCGCTTGTAACGGACCTGCGGAGCACCGTACGTTCTGCCCGGCCCGCTTTCGACAACGGCGCCCTCACCGGATCGAAGCCCCCGACCATGAACCGGCTCTCCCTCTGGAAACAGGCGCAAGTCCGCGTGCTCGGCCGACCCGACTGGCTGTTTATCAAGCTGCATTGCCATAGCATGGACCCGACTCAGCTAGACGCCGTGATCGGCGACAGCTTCCGCAAATTTCTTGCTGCGCTGGTCGACGGTGCCGCCAGCAGAAAAGAAACACTGCACTTTGTTGCCGCGCGCGAAATGACCAACATCTTGCTTGCCGCTTGCGATGGCCGCGAGGGCAATCCCGGCGACTACCGCGATTATCGCTTCAAACGCATTGCCGGCCTGCCGCTTTCGGCCGAGAAAGCCACGGCAGTCGCCGTGGATCAGAAAGGATAGATCCCAGGACCATGTGTGGCATTGCTGGAGTGGTGAGCGCAACTCGCGAGAACAACATCACCGAAGCTCTCGTGCACCACATGTGCCAACAGATCGTCTACCGCGGCCCCGACGATGAGGGACTCCACGTCGCCGACGGCGCCGGCCTCGGCATGCGCCGTCTCTCCATCATCGATCTCGCCGGAGGCCATCAGCCCGTCTTCAATGAAGACCGCAGCGCCTGGATCGTATACAACGGCGAGATTTACAACTTTCCCGAACTCCGCCCCGAGCTCGAAAGCCGCGGCCACCGCTTCTACACCCACACCGATACCGAAGTCATCATTCATCTCTATGAAGAGATGGGCGCCGATTGCGTCAAGAAACTGCGCGGCATGTTCGCCCTCGCCATCTACGACAAGACCAAGCGCAAGTTAGTCCTCGCGCGTGACCGCCTGGGCAAGAAGCCGCTACATTACGCGCTCCACAAAGGGAATCTCTACTTCGCGTCCGAGATCAAATCGATCCTGGCGGTCTCCCCCGAACTCGCCGAGGTCAACTCCCAAGCCTTGCTCGAATATCTTTACTACGGCTACGTGCCCGATCCCATTACCGCGTTCACCGGAATTCATAAGCTTCGGCCCGGACACTTGCTCGAATTTCAAGACGGTACCATCCGCATACGCCAATACTGGGACATCCCCGAATACAGCACGCATGCACCCAAGAGCGAAGAAGAATGTCTGGAAGAATTAGAGCAGCGTCTACTGGAGGCGACTAGGATTCGCTTGATCTCCGATGTGCCCCTCGGCGCTTTCCTCAGCGGCGGCACCGATTCCTCCACCGTGGTTGCGCTGATGGCGCGTGCCAGTTCCGGGCCGGTAAGGACATTCTCCATCGGTTTCAAGAAAGACGATTTCAACGAGGCCCACTACGCGCGCATCGTGGCCAACAAGTTCAGCACCGATCACCATGAGATGATTCTTGAGCCCGACGTGGTCCAGACCGTCGAGCATCTCACCAGTTCGCTCGAAGAGCCGTTCGGCGACTCTTCCATGCTGCCTACCTACTACGTCTCGCAAATGGCCCGTCAGCATGTCACCGTGGCCCTTTCCGGCGATGGCGGCGACGAGATGTTTGCCGGTTACGATCGCTACCGCATTCACGCCGGCCATGGCGTCTTTGAACATATTCCCGGGTGGGCCCGCAAGTTCTACCGCGACCAGATTTTCCCGCGTTTGCCCAGCTACATGCCGGGCCGAGGTTTCACCTACAACGTTTCGCTGCCCTGGCAGGAACGCTACGTCGATCGCCTGTCTTTCCTGCCCACTTTCGAGCGCGATACTCCGCTCCTCTCGCCCGAGTTTCGCCAGATACTGAAGCGCAGCGATGATCCCGGCAACGCTCTGCGCCGTTACTTTGCGCAGGCGCCCACGAAAGATCCCGTCGAACAGCTCCTCTACGTTGACGCCAAAACTTATCTGGTCGGCGACATCCTCACCAAGGTTGACCGCATGAGCATGTTGAACTCGCTCGAGGTTCGTGTGCCCATGCTCGACCATGTTTTTGTCGAATGGGTTGCCGGCCTGCCGCCGCAATGGAAACTGCGTGGCGCTCAGCAAAAGTACATTCTTCGAAAACTTGCCGAGCGCGTCGGCGTGCCTCGCGAGGTGCTGGATCGCCCGAAGCAGGGATTCGCGCTCCCGCTTGTCCATTGGATGGGTAACGAGCTCAAAGACATGCTCATGATCCTGCTCGAACCGCGCACGCTCGATCGCGGCTACTTTGCCGCCGACGGGGTTCGAAAAGTGATGGACGACCACCTCCTTCGCGGCCGCACCAATACCGCGCGTATCTGGCGTTTGCTGATGTTCGAGCTCTGGCACCGTAACTTCCTCGAAAAATACATCAAGCCCGCCGGGCTGTTCTCTCTCCCCGTGGTCGCCGACTCTCGCCGCCAGGCGCCCGATTCCGCCGCGCTAGCCTCTGCACCGGTGGGAGGGTGATCGGGTGACCGCCGATCCTTCCAGTCTTTCCGACCGGGCGATCAGCCTGTTTCTCATGGTCAATACTTTCGAAACGGGAGGATCGGAACGCCAGTTCACGGTGCTCGCGCAGAACCTCGTCCCACCGCAATTCCAAACTCATCTCGGATGCGTCAGCCGCCGTGGCCCGCTCGCCCAGCACTTTCCTGACACTCCGCAATTTCCTCTCGGCGGCAGCCTCTTCGGAGGGCAGTCGCTGCGCACCCGCCTCAACCTGAGCCGCCATCTGCGCCAGCACCGGGTGCAGATCGCTCACGCCTTCGATTTCTATGCCAACCTCACCCTGATTCCCGCCGCCAGGCTTGCCCGTGTGCCCGTGGTCATCGGCAGTCATCGCCAACTTGGTGACTTGATGACTCCGGCGCAGTTCCGTGCTCAAGCCACAGCTTTTCGTTGGTGCGACACGGTGGTCTGCAACTCGCAAGCTGCCGCCGATCGCCTTCTCGCTGACGGCTTCTCACCCAACAAAGTCGCAGTCATCGGAAACGCCTTGCCGGACGAGGCTTTCACCGCGCCGCCGCCGGCTCTACCGAAGCTTCCCGGCGTCGTCCGCGTTGGCATGGTTGCGCGCATGAATCATCGCTACAAGAATCACTCTGGTTTTCTGCGCATCGCCGCCGAGATCCATAAGCGCATGCCCAACGTTGAGTTCGTTCTGGTCGGTGATGGCCCGCTGCGCCAGGAATTGGAGCACGAAGCGGCGAGCCTCGGCCTTGGTGCGTCTGCGATCTTTCTCGGCGATCGCCAGGATATGTCCGCTGTTCTCGCTGCGCTGGACGTCGCGGTCAATACGTCGGATTCCGAAAGCTTGTCCAATGTCATTCTCGAAGCGATGTCCGCTGGTTTGCCTGTAGTCGCCTACAACGTGGGCGGCAACTCCGAACTGCTCGGCCCAGAGCGCGGAGTCTTGATTCCCGCCGGCAACGAAAGCAGCTTTGCCGATGCCCTCCAGAAACTTCTGGCCGATTCCGCGCTTCGCCGGCAATTGGGCTGCAACGCCCGCCAGTTCGCACAAGAAAACTTCAGCCTCGATCGCGTGCGCCAGCGTTATGTGGAACTCTATGTCAGGCTTCTCGACAAGAAGCGCCGAAGGCGGGTGCCCCATCCTTCCGCGCACTTTGCAGAAGGGTCGGAGACCCTCTCAGCGAGGCGCCCGCGAGTTTGCATCGTCGCGCCCAGCCTGCGTTACGTTGGCGGACAATCCGTTCAGGCCGACTTGCTCTGGCGGCATTGGCAGAACGATCCCGAGATCGACATCAGCTTCCTCGCCGTCGATCCGTCGCTGCCTCGCGCTCTTGCCTGGGCGGAACGGATTCCCGGTTTGCGCACCATTCTGCGCGAACCTATCTACTTCTGGCATCTCTGGCGCGGTCTGAAAGGTGTGGATGTGGCTCACATCTTCTCGGCGTCCTACTGGTCGTTCCTGCTCGCTCCCGCACCCGCGTCGTTCGTGGCAAAAATGCGGAGCAGCAAGACTGTAATCAACTACCACAGTGGCGAGGCCCGCGATCACGTTCAGCGCTTTCGCTCGGCCAAGTTCGTTCTCTCTCGCGTCGACAAGATTGTGGTTCCGTCCGGTTACCTGGTCGATGTCTTCCGCGAATTCGGATTGTCGGCATCGGCGGTGCCTAACATCGTCGATCTCGCGCAGTTCCGCTATCGAGAACGCATTCCGCTGCGCCCGCACCTGGTCTGCACTCGAGGCTTCTCTCCGTACTACAGCGTGGATGTCGTCGTCCGCGCGTTTGCCGAAGTGAAGAAGGAATATCCCGAGGCACAGCTCGATCTGGTCGGCGACGGCCCGCTCGAAGGCGAGATCCGCAAGCTGGTTGCGGAGTTGAATCTCTCCGGCGTCAACTTCACCGGAGTAACACCGTATCGAGAAATCGGCAAATATTACGATCAGGCTGACATCTTCATCAACGCTTCATGGCTCGATAACATGCCGCTTTCGGTCATCGAAGCCTTTGCGTCGGGAACTCCCGTCGTAACCACTTCGCCCGAGTGCATGCCTTATCTGGTCAAGCACGAACGCACTGGATTACTCTCACCCGTCGGCGATGAAAAGGCCCTTGCGGCAAATGTGATTCGTCTGTTGCGCGACCCGGCGCTCGCCGCACGCATCGCGCAAAACGCTCGTGATGAATCCAGAAACTACACCTGGGAAGCTGTTCGCGAACAATGGTTGAATACTTATCGCGGACTAATGTGACGAAGCAACCGCTTTCTTCGTCAACGGCCAAACCGTTGTCACCACCAGCGCCACCGCAATTCCCAACGACACTTCCAGAAACGTGCGCACCGAGTCCAGAATGGAATCGCGATTCGCGCTTGAAGAAATCCTCTTACTCGCCATCATCCTCCCTGCCTCCAGAGCGGCTATTGTAGGCCTAATCCTTTCGCTGATCTCTTGGATTCGTTCGCACACTGCCTATCTGACCGGATTGGCTGTGACCGCTGTCACCGCCTCCACTTCCCCTCACCGTAGAAAATCGGCTTAGCCGCAAAGCGGCGGAAGAATGCAGCCCACGGCGCAAGCCGTGGGAATCGAAGCACACGAAGTATCAAGCTCGGAAGGAGCGAAAGAAGCTTGGCCCACACCGCTGGCAATCTCGTCGTTCACCTGATCTTCAGCACTAAAGGTCGCCACCCTCTAATAACTCCTGAAATCCGTACCGATCTCTTCGCCTATCTTGGAGGCATTATTCGCAAGATGCAGGGCACCGCACTCATCATTAACGGTACGACCGATCACCTGCACATGTTGATCCGTATGCGGCCGGCACACGCGGCGGCGGAGATTGCCCGCGTTGTCAAGACCAATTCGTCGCGCTGGGTCCGCGAGAAATGGAATATGAATTTTGCATGGCAAACAGGCTATGGCGCTTTCAGTGTGAGCGAATCGAATGTGCCCGCTGTTTCCCAGTACATCGCGACGCAGGAGGAGCACCATAAAAAGCGGACGTTTCAGGAGGAATACGTAACCTTCCTTAAGAGGAATAAGATTAAGAGGAATAAGATTCCGTACGACGAGCGGTATATTTGGGATTAGTTTCTTTCGCCCCTGCGCGGCTTGCGTTGCTGGCTGATAATCCTCCCACGGCTTACGCCGTGGGCTGCATTCTTCCGCCGCTTTGCGGCTTGTACCCGGCAAATAAGAATGCCCCGCTCTCGCGAGCGGGGCTTGGTCTTGCTGTCGACATTTCGCGGGCGAGGGCGCCCGCGCTACACGACTAGTACATTCCGTCCATACCGCCGCCGTGGCCGCCGGGCATCGGAGCTTCCTTCTTTTCCGGAATCTCCGCTACCAGGGCTTCGGTGGTCAGCATCAGCGCCGCGATTGAGCCGGCGTTGGTCAGTGCGGTGCGCACGACCTTCGTCGGATCGAGCACGCCAGCCTTAACCAGGTCTTCATACTCGCTGGTCAGAGCGTTGAAGCCATAGTTGTTGTCCTTGGAATCGGTGACCTTGCCGAGGACGATGGCGCCTTCTTCGCCGGCATTTTCGGCGATCTGGCGCA
>Ga0326727_10003222_pt1 | contig 52921 bp, 53 predicted proteins | sample MB2enrmetagenome_FD_207643 | JGI IMG/M metagenome (GOLD analysis project Ga0326727, IMG submission 207643) | Lab enriched peat soil microbial communities from McLean, Ithaca, NY, United States - MB29MY | ecosystem: Environmental > Terrestrial > Soil > Wetlands > Peat | place: USA: New York...
TTGGTGGGAAAGCCCATAGAGGGGCTCCTTTCATAATCTAGTCAATAAACTAGATAACAGAAATCGAGCCCGATTACAACAGAAAAGCGCAGAAATGTCTCTTATCTAGTGAAGGGCCAAAGTCCAGATCCGAGCGAAGCTCGGAAGGTTAGCCCGACCTTCTCACAGACACTCGGCCGTGACAACGTGGCGCACGCACTCGTGCGTGCCGCGTCGGCACTCATGCCGACGCCCGGTTCGACGGACTGTCCGCGCCCCCGAACGGGAACCGGAGTTGAGCCCCAGTGGAGGCGGGCAAGCTAAAGCATGCCCCACGACGGAGGAGATCGGCCCGCCTGGTGGGGCATGACTAGCTTGCCCGCCTCCGCCACGCGCCGATTATGGGTCAACCCATTTCCCTCGACCGCCCAAAGTCGCGGGGTGAGATCAGGAGTTCCGAGTCTCGACACGGCACGCACTCGTGCGTGCGCCACATCTTCGGGCCACCTGTGAGAAATGCAGGTCAGGCAGTGTAAATAAATAAAATTTCCAACTGGCGTTGGTTGCGGGGATGGATCGGGTAGTTCCATTCGCCGTGGAACTTGTTGGGCTTCAGGTTGACATGGGCAAACTGTTGGGCCGTTACCCTGCCTGGTGAACGCCGATCTCCAGATCGGCTTCGTCGCCGCCGATCGAGGAACTGGCGGCCGCGGCGGACTCAGGGGTCCGCCTCAGTATGGGAACCGGCGCCCCGAGAACCCCACCGGGTTGCTCTTAATATCCGAACCCGCGGCGGCCGACGCCGGCATGGTGCGCGGCGGCTGGTACCCTCCGAAGTTCAGATCGCTTTCACTGAAGCTGAGATTCCGGTCCAGCACCATCTCCACGGTGCTGCCCTTGGCAAGAACCGCATCCGGGCCGCGGGTCAGCAATACGGCCATCAATCCCGCCGCCGCGCCGGCCCCGGCGCCTACTCCGATCCCCATGCCCGGGCGTCCCGCCGCGCTGCCCGCAATCGACCCCACCGATGCGCCCACGCCCGCCGTTTCGCCCACCGTCCGCACGTCGCCCGCCTTGTTCCCGTCGCTCTTCACGGTCCCTTCCGCGCGGTCCAGCTCTCCCGAGGTCGTGCCGTCCATTCCGCCGATGCGGGCGTGAAAGTCGCGGGTCACGCCGTTGGGCAGCGTCAGGGCGTCGAACCGGATGTACAGTTCCCCGCGCCCTTTGACCTTCCCCGGCCGCTTTACCTGGGTCACCGTCCCCACCACGTAGCTCCCCACCGGAATCACGATCCGCCCGTTCGTCAGCACCGGGAACGCGGTCTCCAGATACACGCGGTCGCCTTCCGCCGAATGCTTGGTGCTGATGCTATTGATCAGGCTGAGGGGCACCTTGGTCCCGGCTGGGACCACGTAGTCGCCGGCGGAAGCGGGCGCCGGGCTCTCCAGGGCCGGGACTGGCTCGTCGTTCCGGGCGGGCTCCTGCCCCCCCAGCAGGCCCGCGCTCAACACGATCCACGCGGCGATTGGCGAACGAAACATGCCTGACTCCTTAAACGATTCTATCGTGTATATTTAACGTCCGCTTGCCGGTTTCAGTTGCGGATCGGACGCATCGCCCGTCCGGACCGCCAGATCGATGCCCGCGGCGCTCGACTGGGTTCCCATCACGAGGCGGATTTCCGGGTCCGGCTCGATATCCTCCGGCAATTGCAGGTTCACCTGGTAGAGTCCCGCGTTTCCAGGCGAGAACCCTGCCCACAGCACGTCCGACGGATCCATTTGTTCCCCGTTCAGGTACACCTTCAGCTCGGTGAACTCCAATATCTTGGCGGGGTATTGCGGAATCGCGTCGGGTGTCGGGGGGTCGTTCTGAGTGTTCCCCAGCCCGGTGGCATACAGAATCACCACGTCGCCGGGGCTGGCCGGCGAATCGGGCGCGATCAGCGAATAATCGGGCCACTTCTGCGCGATCGCGTAGCCCTCAAAATCGAACAGCGCCGGCGCCGCATCCAGAAGCGTAATGGGCACTTCCGGCCCGGTGACCCCTTCCCGCACCACTCGGACCGTTACCGAGCCCGCTATACAGTTAATGGGGATCAGGAAGTTTATCTGGGCGGGGGACACGTAAAGAAGTGGCGCGGGCCAGCCCGCGAGAACCACTTCCACGCCGTTGAGCATGGTGGGCAGGCGCCCGGCCTGGATGTCGCCCGAAGCGATGGCCTGCGCGGACCAGGCCATGTTCGATCCGAATATGGATAGTACCGAGTTGGGCGCAAAGGGGCCACCGCTGTAGTCCGATGCGTTGACGAAGCCGGCGGCGGGGTATGCCGGCGCCTGGCCCCAGGCGGCCGCGCCGAGAATCGCCTGAGCAAGCCCAAACCCCAGTCTGTTCATTGTTTATCCTTTGTCGATTTACATGATAGTGGCGAATCGCGAAAAAACTCCCGCGCATTGTGGCATAGACTTACGCCCCGTTCCGGGGCTAGGCGGCCAGTCGACCTCTTCCCCACGGCTCGCGCCGTGGGCTAAGATGTTTCGCCCTCCGGGCTGGGTAGTGGACGGCTCCAAATGGATAGTGGCCGCAAGGCGAGGAGATCTCGCGAAAAATGTAGAAACTCCAGGGCAGGATGATATCCTGCGCGGACCCAGAGGGCGCCCCATCAACCGGCGCCGGCGGCGTGCCCCAGTTCCGGGCGGGCGGGTTGCCAACTGGCCGCAGATTTCCAACCTGGCCCACAATGCCTGTACACTGGTTGTTTACCCGCGTCCGTCTTTTTGCGGGTGAACTGCGTCTAGTCACATGGAGTCGGAAACTTGATTTTTCGGGCGGTTGAAGACGCCGACCTGATTCGTCATGCGGCCCGGGGCGCCGTGGAGGCCTATAACCTCCTGGTGTCCCGTTGGGAGAAACGCGTCTACAATTACCTGCTGCGCCTTACCTCTAACCGGGAAGACGCTCTGGACCTGGCGCAGGATGTTTTTTTGAAAGCCTATCAGAACCTCCGCAAGCTCGAAGACCCGGGGCGGTTCGGCCCCTGGCTGTACCGCATCGCGCACAACGAGGCCTATTCGATGTTCCGCAAGCGCCGGCCCGAAACGGATGTGGACGAGCTGGAGCCGGAGGGCGTGGGAGGCGGAATCACGGTGGGGGGAAGCTCCGTTTTTCCCATCGAGCTGAGCCTGGCGGTCTCCGCCGTCCTCGGCCGGCTTTCCGCGGAGCAGCGGGAAGCCGTGGTCCTCAAGGTTTACCAGGGCTTCAAGTTCGAGGAAATGGCGGAAATCCTCTCCTGCCCCGTTTCTACCGTCAAGTCCAGGCTGTATACCGCGCTCGAGATCCTCAAGGTTGAGCTGGCTCCCGTTGGAACCCGAGGCGTATCATGAGTTGCTCGCCGTTCGATCTTAAGGATTACTTTCTCAAAGAGCTGCCGGATGCCAACCGGCAGCCGGTGGAAGACCATCTCCGGACGTGTCCCGCCTGTCAGGAAGAGCTGGACCGCCTGCGGCTCACCGAAGCCGCTCTTTTCGCCCTGCGCGACGAAGAAGTACCGCAGCGGATTGGGTTCGTCTCCGACGAAGTCTTCGAGCCGGCGCGCTGGCGCCGGTGGTGGGGGGCTTTTTGGGGCTCGGCCGCGCAGTTGGGCTTCGCCTCCGCGGCCATGCTCTCGGTGGCGATTCTGGTGCATGCGTTCGTGCGCCCGGCGCCGCCCGTCCGGATGGCTTCCTCTCCGGCCGCGACGGCCGCCTCCATTTCCCCCGCCGAGGTTCAAAGCCTGATCCAGGCCGCCGTGACCCGGAGCGAGGCCCGCCAGGAGGAGAAAACCGCGAGGCTGGTGGCCGATTCCCTCCGCCGCGAAGAGCGGGAGCGAATCATGCGGGCCCAGGTGGAGGACTTGAATCGCTATCTGGAGCGGAGCGACGGCGCGCGGAAGATAGCCGCGTACCGTACCGCCGCCGAAACGAGGTTGCTGCCATGAAGTCGCCTGTCGCGTTGCTGTCTCTGGCGGTGGCCTGCGTCTGCGCCGCCCAGATCAATCCGGCCCCTGCCCCGGCGCCGCAGCAGATCGCTCCCGCGGCCGGCGCCAAGGCTCCGGCCTCCGCTGCCGCGGTGGCGCCGCTGGTCTCTCCCCAGGCCCTGGGAAGGCTGGAACAGGACTTCGAAGACAAGGTCCGAGGACTGAAGGGCGCCGAGCCTTTCAACCTGCTGGGCGCCAGCGCCGGCTTCTACCTGGAAGGTTATGGAGTGGTGGTCACCGTGCCGCTCGATCTCATCTACACTCCCGGCCTCAGCCCCTTTCGCCAGCAGTTCTCGAAGCAGGACCAGGAGCAGGTGCGCCGGCGCAAGCTCGCGCAACTTCCCGCTCTGAGGCAGGCCGCGCGGGAGATGCTGGCCTCCGCCGCCGCCTCGCTCTCCACTCTGCCCATGGACCGCAAGATCTCGGTGGCGCTGCGCATCTACTACATGAAATGGGAAGACTCTTCCGGGCTGCCAAACCAGATCGTCGCCACCGCCGACCGCAGATCCGCGCAGTCCGGCGACATCCAACTGGAAGAACAGTGACGCCCACCGAATCCACGATTCCAGCGCCGGTTTTCGGGGCGCGCTCCCTGCGTCTGGGCGAAATGCTCATCGAGCGCGGCAAGATCGAGCCCGACGAGCTCGAACGCGCGCTCGAGCTGCAACGCGAGCGCGGCGACAAGATCGGCAAGATCATGGTCGACATGGGGCTGATCGCCCAGCGCGATATGCTGGCCGCGCTCTCCGAACAGCTCGGCATCCCCCTGGTCTCGGTCGACCAGCCCCCGCCTTCGGCGCCCGAAATCGAAGGCCTTTCGCACCGCTTCCTGCGCCAGTGCCGCGCCTTCCCGCTGGCCCTGGCCGATTCCACCCTTACGGTGGCCATGGCCGATCCGCTCGATTTCGAGACGGTGGCGGCCATCCGCTCGTTCTCGGGCTTCGAGGTTCGCACGGCCCTGGCCCCGGAGCAAGAAATCCTCGAGGCCATCGAGAAGCACTACGCCCAGGGCGACCGGGAGACCATCGTCGGAGAGGGCGAAGACGAGCAGGCCACCGCCGACCTCGAACACCTCCGCGACATGGCCAGCGAGGCGCCGGTCATCCGCCTGGTCAACGCCATGATCGCCCAGGCCATTGAAAAGCGCGCCAGCGACATTCACATCGAGCCCTTCGAAAAGGAGTTCCGCATCCGCTTTCGGGTGGATGGCGTGCTCTTCAACCAGGACACCCCGCCGCGCGAGCTCAAGGCGGCCATCATCTCGCGCCTCAAGCTGATGGCCAAGCTCAACATCGCCGAGCGCCGCCTGCCCCAGGACGGCCGCATCAAAATCAAGATCCTGGGCCGCGAAGTGGACTTGCGCGTCTCCACCCTGCCCACGCTGTACGGCGAAAGCGTGGTGATGCGCCTGCTCGACCGCTCGGCCGGCGATTTCTACGACCTCCGCCGCCTGGGCTTCGACGACCGCATGCTGGCCCGCATGGAGCATTTCACCAGCCTTCCGCATGGCATCTTCCTGGTCACCGGGCCCACCGGCAGCGGCAAGTCCACCACCCTCTATTCCGCGCTCAAACGCATCAACCTGCCCGACAAGAAAATCATCACCATCGAGGACCCGGTGGAATACCAGATGGACGGCATCAACCAGGTCCACGTGAATCCGCAGATCGGTCTGACCTTCGCCGCCGGGCTTCGCCACATCGTGCGCCAGGACCCGGACGTCATCATGGTGGGGGAAATCCGCGACCGCGAAACCGCCGATATCGCCATCCGCGCCGCCCTCACCGGGCACCTGGTTTTTTCCACCCTGCACACCAACGACGCGCCCAGCGCCATCACCCGCCTCACCGACATGGGCGTGGAGAACTACCTGATTACTTCCTCCCTGGTGGCGGTGCTGGCCCAGCGCCTGGTCCGCGTGATCTGCAAGGAGTGCGCCCAGCCCGGCGGAACGGCTTTGGCCCCGGACGGCGAAATGGTGGAAATCTGGCGCGGCGCGGGTTGCGAGGCCTGCAATGGCACGGGCTACGCTTCGCGCGTCGGCATCTTCGAAATGATGGAGCTGAACGACGACCTGCGCAAGCTGATCATGAATAACGCCGACGCGGGGCAGCTTACCCTCTCCGCCCGCCGCTACGGCATGCGCAACCTGCGCGAAGACGCCTGGAAGAAAATCCGCGATCACGTCACCACGCTGGCGGAAGTGATGCGGGTCACGCAGGAGATCTGATGGGGGAAGCGCTCAAGGAAATGGTGGGCAGGCGAGATGGCATGCCTCACAGAGCTGCCAGTCCGACGGCATGCGGCGCACGTTCGGACACAGCCCCGTCAGGGGCGTTACAGAATAGCCCAGGGCGTAAGCCCTGGGAGACCGGTTCGGAAACACTCCAGCCCCGTAGGGGCGTAAGAAGGCCTCTGGTTGAGGGTCGGCGGCGCCGAACGGCCGCGATCTTTCGCCCCTCCGGGGCTCCATTGCATATGCATTCGTTCCCACGGCTTGCGCCGTGGGCTATTTTCTTTCGCCCCTCCGGGGCTCCGCGCCCCCAGACAGATCCGCCCCCGCAGGTGGCCCTCTGATGGCGACCTTCTTCTTTCGCGCCGTGGCCGCCGATGGCAAAGTCCGCAACGGACGTCTCACCGGCGACACCGAGAAGGCTGTGGCCGGCGAACTGCGCCGCCAGGGGCTCACACCGCTCTACGTGGGCGCCACCCCCAAGGGCAGCTCGTTCGAGTTCAAGCTGCCCACCCTCATCCACGGCCGGCGCAAAGACGTCCTATTCTTCACCCAGGAGCTTTCCACCCTGCTCAGCGCCGGGGTGCCGCTCGACCGCGCCCTCTCCATCACCGCCGAGCTCACCGACCGCTCCACCTTCCGCCAGCTCGTGCTGGATGTGCTCCGCGTGCTCAAGGGCGGCAAGCCCCTGGCCGACAGCCTGGCCGTGCACCCCGAGTATTTCTCCGATCTGTACATCAGCATGGTGCGCGCGGGCGAAGCCTCCGGCGCCCTGGCCACCATCTTCGAACGGCTGGCGGAGTTCGAGCGCACGCGCGACGACCTGCGCAACTACGTCATCTCCTCGATGATCTATCCGGCCCTGCTGGCCACCGTCGGCCTGGCGTCGGTCACCATTCTGCTGACCTTCGTGGTGCCGCGCTTCGCGCAGATCTTCGAAGGCACCAGCATGAAGATCCCCGTGCCGACCCAGATCATGCTGGTGGTCAGCACCTACGTGAAGGCCTACTGGTGGATGGCCGCCTCGGCCCTCGCCGGCGCGGCCATCGCCTGGCGCGCGTACACCCGCACCGCCGCCGGCCGCCTGTGGTGGGACCGCCAGCGCCTCAAGACCCCGCTGCTCGGGCCCGCACTGCTCAAGGCCGAAACCGCGCGTTTCGCCCGTTCCATGGCCACCCTGGTAGCGAACACCGTGCCGCTGGTCCAATCCATCGGCATCTCCGCGGCCACCTTGAACAACCGGACCCTTTCGAACGCCCTGGCGGGGGTGGCGCTGGGCGTCAAGCGCGGGGAGGGCATCGCCGCCCCCATGCGCAAAGCGGGCGTGTTTCCGCCTCTGGCCGCCCACTTGCTGACGGTGGGCGAGGAAACCGGACGCCTCGATAGCATGTTCGCCCGCATGGCCGATATTTACGAAGATGAGACGCGCGCTTCCATCCGGCGTTTTACGGCCATCTTCGAGCCGCTCATCATCCTCATGATGGGCGTGGTGGTGGGAGCCCTGATTCTGAGTATGCTGCTCGCAATCACGAGCATCAATGAAGTGGCGGTATAACTATGAACCGACGAAGACGAAGCCGGGGAGAAGCCGGCGTCACGCTGATCGAAATGCTGATAGTCGTAGTGATTATCGGCCTCTTTGTGGCCTTGGTCGGGCCCGCTCTGTTCAAGAACGTCGACAAGGCCAATGTCGTCGCGGCCCACACCCAGATCGAAAACTTCATGACGGCTTTGGCGGCCTACAGGCTGGACGTGGGCACTTTCCCCACCACCGAGCAGGGGCTCCAGGCGTTGCGCGTGGCTCCCGCCGACGTCCCCAATTGGGCCGGACCCTATATGCCCAAGGACATCCCCAAAGACCCCTGGCATCACGACTATCAGTACAAATATCCGGGCGAGCACGGCGACGAGCCCGACATCGTCAGCTATGGCCTGGACGGCCAGCCGGGCGGCGAAGGATTGGCGGCCGACATTGTCAGTTGGAAGAACAACTAGAGCCTTGGCACTTCCGAATCCGGCGCAAATGGGGCCAGTTCCATTCACCGCGGAGACGCGGAGGCGCGGAGTTTGGCGCGGTGAACCCAAGGCCCGGCGCGGCGTCACGCTCATCGAGTTGCTGGTGGTGGTGATCATCATCGGCCTCGTGGTGGGCGTTTCTTTTCCGTCGGTCACGGCCGGACTCGACAGCGTGCGCCTGGCATCCGCCACCCAATCGGCGGCTGCGTTTCTCAACTCGGCCGTCAACCGCGCGGAGCGCCGGCAGGACGCGGTGGAGCTGGCGATCTCCCCCGGCGAGAACGGCATGACGATCTACTCCAATGAACCCGGCTTCAAACGCGAATTCCATTTGCCGGACGGCATCTCGCTCGATGCGGTTCTGCCCGCTATCCCCGGAGAAACCGACCCGGTCCGGCGCATTCTGTTCCTGCCCGGCGCGGCGGTTCCCGGTATCGGCATCCAGCTTTCCAACCGTCACGGCTCGCGCCGCATCGTGCGGCTCGACCCCATGACTGGCTTTCCGCGCGTGGAAAGCGTGGAAGCGAAGTGACCCCCCGACGCGGATTCACGCTGCTCGAGATGATGGTGGCCTCCACCATCATGGCCATCGCCGTGGTGGGCCTCATGGCCACCCTGTCCGGCGCCGCGCGCAACGCGGCCCGCCTGCGCGACTACGACCGCGCCGTCCAGTTGGCACGCCTGCGCATGAATGAGCTGCTGCTCGACGAGACCATCCCGCCCAACACGGAGGTGGCCGGCGACTTCGATCGCAGCCTCAGCTCGGGTCTGGAATGCGGCTGGCGGGCGCGGGCCAGCCTCTGGAAACTGCCGCCCTACCCCGTGCCGGGCGAGTTCGCCCTCGAGCGCCTCGACCTGGAAGTGTGGTGGGGATCCGGCGCCGGCCGCCGCACCCTCGCCATGGCGTCTTACCGCCGTCACGCACTGACGGTGGACGAAGCGGCCCAAATGGCGGTCACGCCATGAGAACCCTCCGCTCGCAAGCCGGCGTTACGCTCATCGAAGTCATCGTGGCCGTCACCCTGCTGAGCGTGCTCTCGGTGGCCATGCTCTTCGCCATGCGCATCGGCCTCCTCACGTTCCAGAAAGCCAACGGCAAGCTCATGGAGAACCGGCGCGTGGCGGGAGCCCAGCGCATCCTCGAGGATCAGATCGAAGGCCTCATGCCGGTAGTCGCGCCTTGCACCGGAATGGAAGCCGGCCTGGGCCCGCCATTCGCTTTCTTTCAGGGCGACCCCCAGAACTTGCGGCTGGTTTCCGCTTACTCGCTCCAGCAAGGTTGGCGCGGCCAGGCTCAGATTCTGGAATTCACCGTCATCCCCGGCGACAAGGGCGGAGGCGTCCGGCTGATTGTCAATGAGCTTCCGTACTCCGGGCCGCCCAACGCCGGCAGGCTCTGCAAGGGCCTCATCCCCGACCCCAACCTGGGGATTCCGATCCCCCAGTTCGCCCCGGTGGAAGCGCAGCCGTCCTCTTTCGTGCTGGCCGACAAACTGGAGTTCTGCCGTTTCTCCTTCCTCACGGCCGACCCCCGGCAGCCGCTCCTGCCGCCGGTGTGGAAGCCGTCATGGGCCATGACCGGCTGGCCGCGCGGCATTCGCATCGAAATGGCGCCGCTCGAAGCCGACAGTTCCACCCTCGAGCCCATCACCGTCACCGCGCCCATCCGCCTGCGCCGCAGCCCGGAGATCCCCTATGTGGACTAAATTCGGGGACAGGCTACGCAATCCCCAAAACTCCCAAGATCCACGGGACGGTGTGGTAATTGGGGATTTCGTAGCCTGTCCCCGAAAAGGCAGCGCCCTTTTGGCCGTCTTGTGGCTTTCGGCCGCCCTGGCGGCTATCGCGTTCTCGTTGTCCACCACGGTGCGCGGGGAAATCGAGCGCACCTCCACCTCCATGGACGGCCTGCGCAGCTACTACATCGCCGCCGGGGCCGTGGAGCGCGCCGCCATCGAAGTGTTGTGGTCCGTCAAGTACCCCAACAGGCGCGCTCTTCCGCAAGGCGTCACGCAAGTGGATTACGAGTTTCCCGACGGCATGGCGCACGTGGAGATCATGCCCGAGGCCGGCAAGCTGAACGTCAACCTGGCCCCCCCGGAAGATCTATACCGGCTGGGAGTGGCGCTGGGTCTCGACCCCGAGCGCGCCCGCGAGGTGGCCCTGGCCATCGACGATTGGCGCCGGCCGCCGCGGGACGACTCTTTCGACGAGTATTACCTTTCGCTGACTCCGTCTTTTCGCGTCCCCCACACGTCTTTTCAAGAGATTGAGGAGTTGCTGGCGGTGAAAGGCGTTACCCCCGATATTTTTTACGGAACATGGCTCCCCGGCGCGGAGTCGGAAGGCGGCCAGCGTCTGATTCCCCGGCCGGGGCTCATGGACTGCCTGTCGGTCTACGGATCGGCGGATCGCGTGGACGCCAACACCGCGCAGCCGGCCGTGCTGGCCGCCGTCGGCTTGAGCCCATACGCCGTCAATGCCGTGCTGGAGCGCCGCCGCAGGTCCCCGCTGACCATGGGAGATCTCTACCAGTTCCTGGCTTACATCGACGCCTCGGGCGCGCGCCTTCGGGTGGAGGGTAATTCCATCGTCACATTTCGCGCCACCGCGCGATTGCGCCTGGCCGGCGGCAAGCTCTCCGATCTTCGCCGCACGGTGGGAGGCATGGTGAAGTACATGCCTCCCGGTTACGATTCCCCGATTCACATCCTGCGCTGGTACGACACGGCTTGGAGCAACTGATTCCCGTCATGCCTCTACAGATTCCCATCCCCGACGACCTGCGCAAGCTGATGCGCTTCGGCTCGGGCGTCGGCGTGGAGATCGGCGACCAGGACCTGGAGATCGTGGCCGCCCGCGTGCGCCCGTCGCGCATCCGCGTGCTGGGCCGCCTGGTGATCCCCGATTTCGCCTCCCGCCCGGCGGCCGAGTGGGGGGCCGAGTACGCGCGCTTCCTCAAGTCTCTGGGCGCCACCCACCTCACCGCCACGGTTCTTTTGCCGCGGCGCGAGGTCATTGTACGGATGGTTTCCCTCCCCGGCGTCTCCTCCCGGGACATGGAAGGCGCGCTCCGCCTGGAACTCGATTCGCTGCACCCGTACGGCGAGGACGAGGTGGCGTGGGGCTGGTCATGTCTGGCGCCGGGCGCCGCCCTGGTGGGCATTGCGCGGCGCTCGGTGGTAGAGCGCTACGTTCAGGCTTTCACCGGAGCCAACGTTCCGGTTTCGAGTTTCACCTTCTCGGCCGCCGTGTTCCACGCGGCCGTTCGCTTGCAGGGCGACGGCCATCCCGCCGGCTTCCTGGCCCTGGGCCGCATGGCTTCGGGCGGCTTCGAGGCCTACGGTGAAAGCCCGTCCCGGCCGGTCTTTTCCGCCGAATTCGACATGCCGGCGCCGCGCGCGGCCGCGCTGGCGCTGGCCGAGCTGCGCCTTCCGCCCGATACGGTCCCCTTCAGGCTGGAAGACAGGCTTCCCCAGCCCGACCAGAACCCAGTGGAAAACGATTTATCCCGCAACCCGCTGCCGTATGCCACGGCGCTGGCTGGGGCCTGTCCCCGGCTGGCGCCGTCGGCCAACGTGTTGCCCCCCGAGTACCGTAAGTTCAGCTCGCGCGCCATGTTCATTCCCACCCTCGCGCTGGCCGCCCTGTTGCTGCTCTGTCTGGCCGGAGGCTGGGTGTGGTCGCGGGCGGCCGAGCGCGCGTACCTGGCCGGCCTGCGAGCCGAAACCGCCCGGCTCGAGCCCCTGCAGCGGCGCGCGCAAAAACTCGACCGCGAAACCGCCGACGCCCGCGCGCGGACCCAGTGGCTCGACCAGTACCGCACCCAGACCCGCCGCGATCTGGACGTCCTGAGCGACCTCACCAAGCTCATCGAGCCTCCCGCCTGGACGAACGCCATCGATATCGCCCGTGAAACCGTCAGGCTCCAGGGAGAGGCCGCGCAGGCCACCAGCCTCGACAAGATCCTTAACAGTTCCACGCTCATCAAGAACCCCCGGATCGAGTCCGCGCAGCCCAATGGCGCCGGCGGGGAGAATTTCGTGATCAGCGCCGTCCGCGAGGCCGCCAAATGAAGCGGCTCGCTCCGTTGGTCCTGATCGCGGTCCTGCTGGTCGCCGTAATCCTGAAGTACTTCGTGCTGGGCAGTGGCGAGACGCAGGTGGTCGCCGCGCAGGAATCCGTTCCCATGGCCGAGAAACGGCTGGACAACATGCGCAAGGTCGCGGCCACCATCCAGGGCAAGGAAGAAACGTACAAGAAAGCCGCCGCGGAGCTGGCCGGGCGCGAACAGGGCCTCATCAAAGGCGATACCGTTCAACAGGCCCAGGTGGCGCTGGGGGAGCTGGTGCAGACCATCGCGCGCTCCAATGGCGTGGACGCCCGCGGCATCCAGGAGTTCCGCGACAAGGTCCTGACCAACGATTATGGCGAGGTGTCAGTGGCTATGCAGTTCACTTGCGGCATCGAGCAACTGGTGAACCTGCTCACGGCCATCGGCAATCAGCCGCAGATCCTGGCCACCAATGAAATCCATGTGACCGGCGGCTCCGACAAGCAGAAGAGGGTGCAAGTGCGGCTCAGCGTCTCGGCGGCGGCGCCCCGGAAGCTTTTTCCCGAGAGGAAAGGAGCGTCGGCGTTTTGAAACGGAAACTGCTGATCTTGAATCTTGCGCTGACTATGGCGTTGGTTTACGCCGGCGTGCGCATTCGCGGCGAGTGGCGGGCCGCCAAGGCGAGGGAGCGCGCCACGTGGCTGGCTAAGACGCCTCCGGTGGCTCCGCCCCAACTCGCTCCCCTGCCGCAGACGCCGCCGGTGCTGCCCTCGGGCTATCTGAACATCGCGGACAAGATGCTGTTCGACAAATCGCGCGACTCCAAAGTGGTGGTCGAGCCGCCGCCGCCGCCCCCACCGCCGCCGCCCGTGCCGCCCATGCCCGTTTATCACGGGCAAATGAACCTAGGCGGCGGCCCCATCGTCTTCCTGAGCGCGCCCGGCGATGCCGGCAAGCAGTCCGTCCGCATCGGGGACAAGATAGGTCCCTTCACCCTGCTGGACGCCAACACCGCCGAGCTGACCTTCGGATGGGATGGGCGGACCATCCGCAAGACCACCGACGAACTGCTCGACCATTCCATTCCGGCGCCCGGACCGGCGCTGGCGGCCATCGAGCCTGTCGCCCCCGCGCCCACCATGCCCAAGACGCCTACCGGCCCCGGCGCGGATATGGGCGATGACAGCGGCAGGGCATTTTGCAAACCGAACGACAGTACCCCGCCGGGCGAGGTGGTCAACGGCCTGCGCAAGGTCAACCGCCCGACGCCTTTTGGCGCCGCGTGCTGGTGGGAACCGGCGAGGTAGCGATCATGCGACCCATTTGGAGACCGTGCAAAGAAATGAAAACGCCGATCGTCCTCTTCATCTGGCAGCGGGACCAGGTCCGAGCCGACAAATCCAAGCAGGATAAAAAGTAGATGCGCCACCTTTTCATTTGCCTGATTGCGACCATGCTGGCTGGGGCCGCCGTGCTCCCGGCCCAGACGGGGACGCTCGCGCAGCCGCGGCCACAGCCGGCGGCTCCGCCACAGCCGGCGGCTCCGCCACAGCCGGCGGCTCCGCCCCAGCCGGCAGCTCCGCCCCAGCCGGCAGCTCCGCCACAGGGCGGCTCGGCCGCTTCGGCGGCGCAGCCTGCCGCGCAGGCCGCCAGCCCGGCCACCCAAGCCCAGACCTCCACCCCACGCCCGCTCGGCGATGCGCCCTTTACCCTGAACGGCGCCTCCCTTACCGAGATGATCGACGTGCTGGCCAAGCAGTTGAAGATCAACTACATGCTGGACCCGGCCGTGAAAGGCGGATCGGTGACCATTTACACCTATGGCGAGGTCAAGCCGGTGGACCTCATGCCGCTGCTGCATACCGTCCTGCGCATCAACAACCTCGCCATGGTGGAGGTGGGCGATTTCTACCGCATCGTGCCCATCAAGCAGATTTCCGTTCTGCCCCTCAGTCCCACCCTGAACGCCGATCCGAAGACGCTCCCCGACGACGAGCGCATGATCTTCAATTTCGTCTTTCTGAAGTACGCCACGGCGGCGGAAATCCTGAAGCTGATCCAGCCCTTCCTGGGAGAAGGCGCGGAGGTCTCCTCCTACGATCCGGCCAACCTGCTCATGATCGAGGACAACAGCCGGAGCATGAGGCGAACCATGGAGCTGATCGCCATGTTCGACAGCGACACCTTCGCCGGCCAGCGCGTGAAGCTGTTCGATATCCAGCACAGCCGGCCCTCGGATCTGATGAAGGACCTGGACTCCGTGTTCAAGGCGTATTCTCTCTCCGAGAAAAGTTCGCCGGTGAAATTCATCCCCGTGGACCGCATCAACACCCTGATCGCGGTGGCGCCGAATCCCGGCGTCTTCGTGGAAGTGAAAAACTGGATCGACAAACTGGACCTCGCGGTCAAGATGACGGCTGGGTCCTCGGAGCTGCACTCCTATCGGTTGAAGTACGGCATGGCCACCACCGTGGCGATGGCTGTCATGGCAGTGTTGAGCGGCAACCCCATGGCGATGATGGCCTTCGCCAACATGAGCAGCGGCATGGGTATGGGCGGTTACGGCATGGGTGGCATGGGCATGGGCGGCTATGGGATGGGCGGTATGAGCGGCTATGGCATGGGCGGCTATGGCGGTACGAGCGGCTACGGCATGGGTGGCTACGGCATGGGTGGCTACGGCATGGGTGGCTACGGCATGGGTGGCTACGGCATGGGTGGCTACGGCATGGGCGGCTACGGCATGGGCGGCTATGGCATGGGCGGCTATGGCATGGGCGGCTACGGCATGGGCGGCCCTTATTCCCAAGCCGTGACACCGGGGGCCGTCACCCAGAGCACCGTCAACACTCCCTCCGCCGTGAGCGCCAACCCGACCACCACGGGAAGCGGAGCCGGCCTGACGGGATCGTATCTCGGGATTGCGGCGAGCGAGGCTTCGAACCAGGGGAGAGGCCCCACCGTCATTCCCAACCCGTTCGACAACACCATTCTGGTGCGCAGCACGCCGCAGGAATGGGAACAGATCAAGGAACTGCTGACGCAGATCGACGTGCCGCCGCGCCAGGTCCTGATCGACGCTAAGATTTACGAAGTGGACCTGACGGGCGCCTTTTCCTCCGGCGTGAACGCCTATCTGGAAGCCGCGGGAACTCAGTCCCGCACGCTCTCCGCCACCAGCGCGCCGGTGACCACCAGCGGCGGCGGATTGAACTTTTCGGTGGGGGCGCTGGTGCTCCACAGCCACGAAATCATCACCGCCCTGGCGGCCGCCGAGACCAACTCGCAGTCGCGCTTGATCTCCTCGCCCAGCATCATCGCCACCGACAGCATTCCGGCGGTGATGAACGTGGGCGAACAGGTTCCCGTGCTCACCTCGCAGGCCGTCGCGGGCGTGCAGACCAGTGGAACCAACCTATTCACCAACACTATCTCGAACGTGAATTCGGGCGTGACGCTCTCCATTATGCCGCGCATCAATTCGAGCGGCGTGGTCACCATGCAGATCGACGAGAACGTAAGCAGCCCAATCGCGCCCACGCCGGGCTCCGGCATCCAATCGGATTCGTTTTCGCAGCGCACTTTCAGTACCCAGGTCACCGTACAGGATGGCGACACCATCGCCATCGGCGGTTTCATCCAGGAACAGTACACCAACACTTTAACCGGCGTTCCGTTGCTCAACCGGATCCCGTTATTGGGCAGCCTTTTCGGCTCCAAGAGCGTAAGCAAAGGCCGTACCGAGCTGGTGATCCTGATCACCCCGCGGGTGATCTACGATACCAACCAGATGGCGGACGCGGCCGAGGAAGTCAAGACCAACCTTAAGCAGATTCAGAAGCTCATGAAGAAGGAGGACCAGTAGGTCCGCCTACCGCGTCAGCAACCCTCTGCTCCGCAACCAATTCGCCAGCAGCACCGGCCACACGCCTTCCACGGGGTCTTGAAAATCGAGGCCCACGCCGTGCGGCCCTTTCTCGAAAACATGCAGCTCGGCGGGCACTCCGGCCTTCTTCAGCGCCAGGTAGAAGGCGATGCTGTTCTCGGCCGGAACGCCGGTGTCCGCCGTGGTGGTGAACAGGAACGCCGGCGGCGTCCGCGGCGTCACGCGCAGCTCGCTCGAGAGGTCCTCCACCAGTTTCGGGTCGGGGTCATTGCCCAACAAGGCGGTCTTCGACCCCTGGTGCGTGTACGGCGCGGTGAACGAGATCACGGGGTATCCGAGGATCAGGAAGTCCGGCCGGCAGTCCTCGCGGTCAATCGGGTCGGCGGCTTGCGGGTTGCCCGCGTCGAAGTGCGTACCGGCCGTGGAGGTGAGATGGCCGCCCGCGGAGAACCCCATCATCCCCACGCGGCCGGCTTCGATGCCGAACTCACGGGCGCGCGCCCGCACCAGGCGAATGGCCCGCTGCGCATCTCCCAACTCGATGGGATGGTGGTACCTGGGCCCCAGCCGGTACTGGAGCACGAACGTGGTGATGCCCAGAGAATTGAGGTAGTTCGCCACCTGCCGCCCCTCGTGATTGGTGGCCAGGGCGACATAGCCTCCTCCAGGGGCCAGCACCACGGCCGTGCCCGTGCGCTGGGAGTTGTAAGCGGGGTAGACCGTGATGGTGGGGATGTCGCGATCTTCCGTGCCCTGCGCGCCCGGAGCGCCATTCTCCCAGAGGCGGATCACGCGGACGTCCTGGTTCTGCGCCAAGGCCGTGGCGGCGCCGAAGCAGACCACCATCGCAACTCGACTGAGGCTCATGCCAATCTCCTTTTCCGGCTCGATTTTCAGGACGCCACACGCGGACCCTGTCTGTCAAGGGTTGGCGGCCTATCGGGGCGGCGCCGAGGTTGCCTGGCGGCCTTGCGCCAGGCCCAGCATGCCCCAGTCCGTCAGGCGCGTAACCCGTCCCTGGCCATGCGGCGGTTTCAATTCCCGGATCTTGAAGTCGGCTTTGGCCGCGCTCACTTCCACCATGGCATATCCGAAGAACCAGCCGTCGTCGTATTCTCCCGAGCCTCGCAAATGGCCGCCCGAGCTGGGCATCGAAAGGTAGGTGACGCCTTCGAGCTCCAGGCGCAGCAGTTGGTGCACGTGGCCCGCGATCACGTACTGCACTCCGTATCGCCGTGCGAGCTGGTGCAGGGGGAAGTCCGGATTTCGAACCGCCACGTCGATCAGCCAGGACGGCCGGTGCGAAAGAACAAACTTCAGTGGCTGGCCCGCATGGGCTTTCAGGTCGCTCTCCAGGAACGACAATTCCTCCGCCGATAGCTCCTCGGAGCGGCTGTTGTCCAGGATCGTGAAGTGCGCGCCGCCATAATCGAAGCTATAGCGCCGCGGACGGCCCGAATGGCGCTCGAAGAGGCGCTCCGACGCCGCCGACCAGATGTCATGGTTTCCGGGAACCTGATAGAACGGAAAGCGCTTGTAAGGTTGAAGCAGCCGTTCCACCTCTCGCCACTGGGCCGGCGCGGCGGCGTCGTCCAAGCCCTCAATCGTGTCTCCCGTAGCCACCACGAACGCTGGGCGTTCGGCGCCGGCCTCCCGCCATACCTGTTCATAAACGCCGGACTGCGCCTCGCCCGTCCGGTCGCCCAGAATCGCGAAGCGGAAAGACGCCTGGTCCGCCGGACCCCCGGCCCCAGCCAGAACCAACGCCGCCGCCGCGGCCAAAAGGAGAACGCGTGGGCCGCGGGCCAGTATCGAACCGGCATGGTCGTGACGGTGGCAGATCACTCAGTCTATTGTGGCGCACGCCGCGGCGCGGCGCCGCCCGCGGCCGGCCCGCGGTTCTCGTACCATTTGAGCCGCGCGCCATCGATGCAGGCCAGGTCGATGCGACCGTCGCCGTTGAGGTCCGCGGCGGCGCAGGCGGCGGCATTCATGGAGCCATCCAGGGTCTCGCGCGTCCAGCGTTCGCCGGCGGCGTCGGCGGCGGTATAAATATACACGCTTCCTCCCGGACCGCGGAAGCCGGCCAGCACCTCGTCGCGGTTATTGCCATTCAAATCGGCGGTGAGCAGGGCGTGGCCGTCGGACAATTTGTCCTCAATCGTCTGGCGGGCCCATTTGCCGTCCACCAGGCGGTAGACGGAGACCTGGTTCCCGTGCCACGGTTCGATGGCCGCCAGGAAACGCTCGCCCGCCAGGCTGCCCACGGCCACGTCGCTCGAGCCGGACTTGGGCCACGGCGCCGGGTCGCCGGCGGCCAATTGGGTGCGGGTCCACCGGCCGTCGTTCTCCAGGCGGAAGAGGTGGATGCCGGTGAAGCTGGCGGTGAGGATCTCGTCCCGGCCGTCGCCATCCCAGTCGAAGATGAGAAGCCCGTGCGCGATGCCGGTGTTTTCGTCGCTGATCATGCGCCGCTTCCATTCTCCGGGGCGATAGTAGACCAGGGGCGTCGCGCCCTTGTAATCGGGCGGCTCGGCGTCGGCGCCGGTGAGCGGAGCGCTCACCACCACGCGGGGGCCGGCGTCGATGCGCGCCAGGCGCAGGCGGTGGGTGGTGGGCAGGCGGTCGATTTCGGTGGCCGTCCACGGGCGGCGCACGTCGCCATCGGGCCGCAGGACGGAGACGATGCCCTTGCTCTCGCGCGCACGCTGGGAGAAGCCGCTGGCGAGGACGATTTCCGCGCCGCCGTCGAGCACCACGCAGTTGACCATCTGCGATACCCCGGTGGCCAGCACGTGGCGCTCCCAGGTGGGGTTCTCAAACCACACCAGCTCGCTCATGCCCTGCCCCAGGGCGATGAGGTCGGGCTTGCCGTCGTGGTTCAGGTCCGCGGCCACCACCTGGTATCCGCCGCGCAGATCCGAGGCGATCGTATGCGTTTCGAAGCGGGCCGGGCCACCCGGGTTTTGGCCGCCGGCCAGAAACGGCGCCAGCAATAGAATTGCGAAACGTGCCATGCTCCAAAGTATACTTTCAATTTGGACCGTCCGAGTTTCGGACCATACGGCCTCAAAGTCCCATTGACTTGGGCGGCGCCGCGAATTACACTACTCTCCAACCCATGCTCGCGATACGAATGCATTCTGTGTCGGCGCTTCTGATTTCCTTGACCGCCTCCGGCGCCTGGGCCGCGAAGGACTCGTGCTTCGAGTGCCACAGCGTGCAGGAAGGCATGAGCCTTACCTTCCAGGACGACATCCATTATAAGAACGGAATCAGTTGCGCCGATTGCCATGGCGGCGACCCGTCGGACGACAACGGAAATACTTCCATGAACGCCAGCCGCGGCTTCAAGGTCCGCGTGAAGCATGAGGACGTGGCGGCATACTGCGGGCGATGCCACAGCGACGCCGCCTTCATGGGCAAGCACAAGGCCGGCCAGCGCACCGACCAGGTGGCTCTGTATAGTAAGAGCGTCCACGGCCAGGCGATCGCCCAGGGCAACCAAAAGGCGGCGAATTGCATCGACTGCCATGGCGTCCACAACATCCGGGCGGTGGACGACCCAAAATCGCCCGTGTCTCCATCGAAACTGGCCGCCAAGTGCGGCTTCTGCCACGGCGAGGAAGCGGGGATGTTCGAGCAGAGCCCGCACGGCAAGGTTTTCACCGCCAGCGGCATGGCCGGATGTTCGGCGTGCCATTCGAGCCATGGGACGGAACGGGCCAATGTGGCGATGCTCACCGGCGCGAAACCCGTTTGCACGGGGTGCCACACGGCCGGCTCGGCCGGGGGCCAGGCCGCGGCCAGCATGACCAAGAAAATAGCCGGTCTCGCGCCCGCGGACCGGCGCGCGAGCGCAAAACAGGCCGCGCACGCTCTCAAGCTGGCGCCGTGACAAGCAAAGCACCCGCTCTCTGTGATAATCTAGCTTCACGGTCAGGGAGGAATAATGGCAACGAATCGACGTGACTTTCTCCGGAAGTCTTTAGCTGTGGGGTCGGCCGCGGCTCTACCGGTAACCGCGTGGCCGGCCGAGGTGCGCCGCGCCAGCGACGTCATTGAACTTGGACCCACGAAAGTGAAGGTGTCGCGAATGCTCCTCGGCAGCGGCACGTTTGGCGGGGGCAACAACTCGAACCAGATGCGCAAGCTGGGCGCCGAAGGCCTCGCCGACGTCTGGTTGAACGCCTTCGAGAACGGCGTCTTTGTCTGGGATACGGCGGATACCTACGGCAGCCACGCCGCCGTGAAGGCCGCGCTGACTCTGAAGAAGATTCCGCGCGAGAAGGTCACCGTCCTCACCAAGACCTCCGCCCGCAACGCCGACGACATGAAGGCCAGCCTGGATCGCTACCTCCAGGAAATGGGGACCGACTACATCGACATCGTTCTGCTTCACGCCCGAATGAGCCCCAAGTGGGACGAGCTGGACAAGGGCTGCATGGATGTATTGTCGGCCGCCAAGCAGGCCAAGAAAGTGCGGGCCGTGGGGATCAGTTGCCACTCCGTGGCCGCCATGGGGGTGGCTGCCAAGAGCCCCTGGCTGGACGTATGTTTGTGCCGGTTGAATTACGCCGGAATTCGCATGGATGACACGGTCGATGCGGTCACGCCGGCCCTGGCCGGGTTGAGGGCTGCCGGCAAGGGCGTTCTGGCGATGAAGGTGCTGGGCGAGGGCCAGTTGCGCGATAAGTTGGACGATGCGCTGCGCTTCGCCGTGACCAAGGACCTGGTCCACGCTTTTACCGTCGGCGTGGAGAGCAAGGACGACCTGAAAGACCTTCTGGCGCGCATCCCCAAAGTCTCCCAGCCGGCGTAGCATCGCTTTTTGTGGTCTGTTGGGATCGGCCTTCGGCCCGCGGAATTTCATGAGAATCCGAGCGGTGGGGCAGGCGGAACCGCCTGCCCCGCCGGGCTTGGTCTCTATTGGTGGGGCAGGCGGTTTCGCCGGCCCGCCGTGGGTCTCAGGTGCTTTTTCGACGATTCGGGTCGGAAACGCTCGATGGCCGCTTCAGCGGCGGGATATCGTGTACGTGCTCACCCTCAGCGCCTCATTCCGCTTGGCTCCGAGCGCCGCGGCAAGTTGCTCCAGGAAGCGGGTCTCGAGCTCTTTTCGTTGTGCCCGCACGTCGCCTGCCGCGTCCGCCGGCAAGGCTCGATGTTGCCCCAGTTCAGGCTGACGGGTTTTGCCCGACGGGTTTTGCCGGAAAATGGCGTGGTACGTTTTGCGCGCGCACGCGGCCCTGCTGGCGCACGGCCGGCGGCTGTGGCGTGAGCGCCGCCAGATCCGCGCCGCCGCGCGCATTCCGGCCGAGTTCCGCTGGCTGCTCGCCGAATACCGCATTAGCGCCAGAAGGGTGGCCGAGCTATGATCCGAACCGTGGGGCCGGGGTCCCGGTGTTTCGATCTTGGGGTGCAGTCCATACTGTTTCGGTTCCCACGGTTCCCCCACGCTTGACGCCAGCGAACTGCCAACCTGCGTGGAAGGGCCGAGAGGACGTCACTTCGAAGTTTGCTTTTGTAGGGAAATCAACGCCGTTCGCATTGAGTCCCGCACGTGGGCGTCCGATTCCACGTTGATCGCCCGCTGGAGATCGGCGGCCGCGGACTCGTCACTCATGCTACCTCGCGCATACGCGGCAGACCTACGCATCTGAGGACTCGGGTCTGTCAGGCCCCTTCGTACCATCGCAACGATTCGGTCCTGGTCCTCGCTGGAAATGTGTTGAAGGCGCTGAAACTGCGGTAACAAGCCAAGCGCCTCCTCAGTGGCCAAATCGTCCCCTTTGAAGGCATGATCCAGAACGCCGTCGAGACAGTTCCCCGAATTGAGGCCCAACGAGTATCTGGCGGCTTGCAGTTTCGCCCTGGAGCCGATTGTCGAGTCATGGCACATCTTTTCCAATGCACGGTCTCCTCTGAAATCTCCAAGCCCCCCCAATACTACCGCCATGGCGGCGGCAGCCGCCGGATCGGTCTCGTTTCGCAGGGCTTCGGCGAGAGCCGGTATGGAATCCGCACGCACGGCATCAAAGTCGCGTTCGCCGAGCGTCATCGCCGCGAGGCTTCGCACCTCCGCGTCGCGATTCTTCAAGGCGTCAAGCAGCGACTGCTTATCCGATCCAATGCCGTGTTGGGCAAGCGCCTCGCGCGGAGTCCGCATTCGCCCCTCATCTATCACAGTCTGTTGCGCTGCGCTCGCAAGCCAGGAGCAGCCTAGAAGTGTGACTTGTAATACCATTCCACGCATATCGCCTCCCTCCTACAACCCTAGTTTACTGCGGGGTTACTGTGACATATACCCGCGTCATGCTTTGATCATTGACAAGAATCTTGGAGAAATCTCGTTGAACGGTAAAGGCTCCGCCGATTTGCGTCCCATTGCAGCTGTACACCTGATTGCATTTCAGAGTGCACGAATCGATGTTGGCGGCGTCCAACACACTAACGGAATTTGTGGCGGTGTGCAGGTCGTAGAAAACATTCTCCTGAGCCGGCAACGCGTCATGCCCGTAGTATGAGGCAGCGCTATTTCCGACTGTGAAGGTAGAATTGCCATTACAGGGGGGGGAAAGAGATCGGGGTTTGACGGGCAACTGTTGCTCCCCGCGCTCATCGCCTCCGTAATTTGAGCCCCTGTGAAGTCCTGCGGCCCCGGGCCTACGAGCATGGTGGCGATACCCCCTATGCCCGTCATCAAGTTGCCGTAGGGCAAGTTCAGCGGGATCACGTCGCCCGACAATTGGATGGTTGTCGGGCACACCACCGTCCCCACCACCGCCACCGGCGCGCTGGTCGGTTGCGGCGCCCAGCCTACGGTTTGCTGGAGCCCTAAACCATTATAGCCGCCGGGCGACAAAGTCACCGTGGCATCTCCGCTTGGAGCGTTTGAGGGGATCGACACCCAATCCGAAAACGAACTGTCGCCGCATGGCTGCCATCCCGGGGACCATCCGTTCGAGCACGACCCATTGTAATACAACGAGCCGTCGGGGCCGAAGATGGTCAAACTCGGACTCATTCCAAAGTTCGTTCCATTCACCGTGAAGGAGTACGTGGACCCGGCTTGCCAGGGGGGCGACGGGGTCACGCTGGTGATGTTCGCCGGCGGCTCAGTCGCGTCCACGCTCCAGTAAGTATACCCAAGGGGGTTCCCACCCTCCGACTCGTCGTCGTCTTCTATAAAATAGTAGTGGGCGCCCTGGAGGCCGTATAGTCCGTATGACGAACCGACAGCCCACCAAACGTAGGCGTCCGCTTCCCCGTACCCCCATTCGGAGTCGTAGGACACCGTGTTTCCGTTGGGATCTCCGAGGGTCGCGACGGCTTGCAGCCCGGATTCTCCGAAATCCCCATAGTCCACCGTGCGCGTATATCCGCTGATCTCGCCGCTCGGGTCGTAGACGGCGTAGGATTCGCAGACATAATTCCCGCAATACTCGTAGTCCTGCGCATGGGCCGCTCCGGGCAGAAACGTCGCCGCCAGGACCGCGAAGAGGATTGTCAGGTGTTTTGGTTTCATTTCGGCTTCTCCTCTCCTCCGGTTATTTCGGCGCTGGCGCGGCCGCCCCGCTCGTCGCGGTCGGGGTCGTGCGCACAAAACTGTCCAGGATCTGAAAACGCGCCGGTCCCAGGGCGGACTGAAGCTGGCTGATGTGGCTGGTTACCAACTGCTGGCGCTGCACGGCAAGAGCCTGCAACTGGGCGGCATTGGCCGCCGCGCCCGCCTTCGCCAGCCCCTGGGCCGTGTTTAGAATGCCGGAGTCGCCCGCCCGCCAGTCCGCCGCGATGGCACTGAGGGCGGCGCCTTCCTGGGCGGTCAACCCGGCCTGCGTCCGCACCAACGATCGGAAATAGTCCGCCGAGGCAGCCTTGCCCCGCGCGGCGTATCTATCGGCAAGATCGCTCAGCCACTTGACACGGTACAGGAACGCGCCGTAGACGGCGTAGTCCGGAAGCGGCGTGGCGGCTTGCGTGGTCTGGGCGGCTTGTGAGGTCTGAGGCTGCTGGCAGAGCGCCGGAAGGCCGAGGCCGGCCAGGAGCGCCGTAACGAGAATTCGCGAGAACATCCCCGAGAGCCTCCTTAGGCAAGTTAGATTCGATAAGCCAAATTGGATTTGAAATGCTCGGAAAATTAGAATACCCCCCCCGAATATTCTGTCAAGTACTATTTTTCATTTCATAGTCATGTAATAATTGTTTGAGCCGCGGAGGCGATCTGCGTGCGCCGCGCGCATCGCTCCGGCGGCGTCCGGCTGGCTGCCCGGGGGGCCCTCTACTGACTCATGTGCGTTGGTCGCCCGCAATGCGCTTCAGGAGCAGGCGGAGGTTATCCCACCGCCTTGAGCGCTCTTACCCGGTCTCGCAGTTGCCCGGCTTTTTCGAACTCGAACTGCCGGGCGGCTTCGCGCATTCTCTCTTCCAGCTCGCCTATGAAGCGGAGGCGCTGCTCCGGCGTGAGCCCTTCCACATCCTCGTCCTCTTCGAGCGGCACGGTCACGTAGTCGCCCTCGGCTACCGCAACCAGGCTCATGTCGATGGGTTTTACGATGGATTGCGGCACAATGCCGTTGCGCTCGTTGTACTCCACTTGGGTGCGCCTTCGGCGCGCGGTTTCCTCGAGCGCCTTGCGCATGCTGTCGGTCATCGCGTCCGCGTAGAGGATGGCGTGACCCTCCACGTGCCGCGCGGCGCGTCCGATGGTCTGGATGAGCGCCCCCGACGATCTGAGAAAACCCTCCTTGTCGGCGTCCAGGATGGCCACGAGGGAAACCTCCGGCAAGTCGAGCCCCTCGCGCAGCAGGTTGATTCCGATGAGCGCGTCGAACTCGCCGCGGCGCAAGTCCCGCAGGATCCTGATGCGGTCGAGGGTGCTCACCTCCGAGTGCAGATAGCGGCAGCGCACGCCGACCTCGGAGTAATACTCCGCCAGGTCCTCCGACATGCGCTTGGTGAGGGTGGTAACCAGGACGCGCTGGTTGGCCGCGGCGCGCTTGCGTATTTCTCCCAGCAGATCGTCCACCTGCCCTTTCACGGGGCGGATCTCCACGCTGGGGTCCACCAGCCCGGTGGGCCGGATGATCTGTTCCACCACCACGCCCGCCGATTTCGTCAGCTCGTAGGGTCCGGGCGTGGCCGAAACGTAGATTAGCTGGTTCACGCGGTGCTCGAACTCCTCGAAGGTCAGCGGCCGGTTGTCGAGCGCGCTGGGCAGGCGGAACCCGTGCGCCACCAGCGTCTCTTTGCGCGACCGGTCGCCGTGATACATGCCGTGCAGTTGCGGCACCGTCTGATGGCTTTCGTCGAGGAACATGATGGAATCGTGCGGCAGGTAGTCGAGCAGGGTGGGCGGCGCTTCCCCCGGCAGACGCCCGGAAAAATGGCGCGAGTAATTCTCGATGCCGTGGCAGTACCCGATTTCCTTGATCATTTCCAGGTCGAACATAGTGCGCTGCTGCACGCGCTGCGCCTCGATCTGCTTGCCCTGTTTCTCCAACTCCGGCCGCCACCATTCCAACTCCTCTCGAATGCTCTCCATGGCCCCGAGCCGGGTCTCTTCGGACATGACGTAGTGCGTTTTCGGGTAGATCGGCAGCCGCGCGTAGGTCTGCTTCACCTGGCCCAGCAGCGGATCGATCTGGGAAAGGCGCTCGACCTCGTCGCCCCACAGCTCGATGCGGTAGGCCAGGTCGTCGTAGGTGGGGTATACCTCGATCACGTCGCCGCGCACGCGGAACGTTCCACGCCGGAAATCGCCGTCGTTGCGCTCGTAAAGGATCTCCACCAGCTTGGAGAGAATCTGGTTGCGCGAAATCCGCTGGCCCTTTTCGAGCATCAACAACATGCCGTAGTAAGCCTCCGGCGAGCCCAGGCCGTAGATGCAGCTCACGCTGGCCACGATGACGCAGTCGCGCCGCTCGAACAGCGATTTGGTGGCCGAAAGGCGCAGCTTGTCCAGTTCGTCGTTGGTGGTGGCCTCTTTTTCGATGTACACGTCGCTCGAAGGAATGTACGCCTCCGGCTGGTAGTAATCGTAGTAGCTGACGAAATACTCCACCGCATTATCCGGGAAAAACGACCGGAATTCGTGGTACAGTTGCGCGGCCAGCGTCTTGTTGTGCGCCAGCACCAGCGCGGGCCGCCCAATGGCCTCGATCACCTTGGCCATGGTGAAGGTTTTCCCCGACCCGGTGACCCCCAGCAGAACCTGGTGCTGTTCCCCTTCGCGGATCCCCCGCGTCAACTCCGCGATAGCAGTCTCCTGATCGCCGCGCGGGCGGTAGTCGACCACCAGACGAAACCCCATGATTCCAGTCTATCCTCGTACCGCTGTGCGTCCGACCGCTCCCTGACGGTCGCGGCTCGATAACAGTCTGGCGGTTCAATAACAATCTGGCGAGCCGCGACCTCGCGGTGCTTTTTTTCTTGATGGCGTCCTTGCGAAGGTCTGGCGGCTGAATAACAATCTGGCGAGCCGCGACCGTCAGGGAGCGGTCGAGGCGGTTCCTTCAAGACAGGTCCTTACTTCTTCGCGTTCAGCCAGGCGATCAGGTTGGTCATCTCCTCGGTGGAGAGCTGTTGCCACTCGATGTTCTTGGCCGTCATGCCGGAGAGCATCCCGGAGCCGTGCTGCCACAGCGCGGCGACCATGGCAAACGCCGAAGCGTGTCCCTCGAGCGGCGCCAGACTGGGCGCGGAGGCGTAGCCCGGTTCGTGGCAGGAGCTGCACAGCTTGGCCTCGTAGACCTGCTGCCCCTTGGCGACGTCGCCTGCTTTGTCCGGATAGGGCCCGCCCGCGAAATAGGCATACAGATCGGCGGCCTGCTGTTCGGTCAATCGCGGGTGCTGGATGCCGGCCTGATCCATGGCCTTCCACATTACAGTCACGTGGCTCCACATGGCGGCGGCCATCGCGTTGGGCGTGTACGCCACGGCCCCGAAGGCGGGCGCCGACTTGCCGCCAACGCCTTTCACGCTATGACAGGTTATGCAGTTGAACTGGGTGAACAGCTTCTCGCCGCTGCTCGCATTGCCCCGCAGGCCTTGCGTTTGGCACGCCGCCAACAGCAGCGCGAACCCCATGGCGAGAATCGAGATCGTCCGCTTCATGGATACAGGATAAGCGGGCGAGGCGCATGGATGCAAGGAACACGGCGTGTTTTGCGGATCGGCGTCAGCCTGGAAGGCGATCCTCAAGGCGGGCTAGCTTGCCTTTCGTTCCTGAGCCCGCTCAAGGCGGTCAACCAGCTCCGCGGGCATCGGATGCCGAGTCTTGACCTCCTCGAAAACACGCTCCTGATCCTCAAGGTAAGCAGTTATTTCCGCGGGATGTTCCAAAACGAAGGTGAGCGCCCCGTAGACCTTGGCCAGCGAACCGATGGATGGATAAGCCTCGAAAATGGCTTCCGCCGAGCGCCCGCGCCGAAAGTCATGGGTCACGACGTCAAGACCGATACGTGTCCCGGCGACGTAGTAGCCGCCGTTATGGATCTCGACGTACTCGTTTGTGGGCATCGTGACAGCCAGATCCATTGCGCCTTGGCATCGAGCGATGGAGCGGGGTACGGGATTCGAACCCGTGTAAATCAGCTTGGAAGGCTGACGCCCGACCACTAGGCCAACCCCGCTCGGGGTCAATCTCATTCTATTGCGCTTGCCCCGCGGGGCGCAATCTCCTTACAGTGGAGTTTGCACGAGATGAGCATTGCCGCATCGGTGCTCGACGCCGTCCGCACCGAGACCGCTTTGCGCCCCGGGGCGCGCGCCATCCGCGCCGGGCTGCGCATCGGCGAGCTTTCGGGCGTCGAGCCGGATTCGCTGCGCTTCTGCCTGGAAGCCCTGGTATCGGGCAGCGACCTCGATCCGCTGGCCTTCGACATCGAACTCCGCCCCTGGAAGCGCCGCTGCCTCGATTGCCAGGCGGAGTTTCGCGTACTGGAATTCAATCCCGCCTGCGCCGTATGCGGGTCTTCCTCCACCGAGGCCGCCGGAGGTGATGAAATGGAATTCGCATACCTGGAAGTGGAGGAGCCCTGATGCGCATCCCGCTCGAACGGAAAGTCCTGAACGAAAACGACCGCATCGCCGCCGGCTTGCGCGAGCGCTTCCGGGAACGCGGCGTCTTCTGCCTCAACCTGATCAGCTCCCCCGGTTCGGGGAAAACTTCGCTGCTCGAGCGGACCCTCGAAGGCTTCAACAAATCCCGCCGCGTGGCCGTGCTCACGGGCGATATTCAGACCGACAACGACGCCCGCCGCCTGGCGCGCTTCGGCTTTCCGGTGCGCCAGATCACCACCGGCGGCGCCTGCCACCTGGATGCCCGCATGGTGGAGCGCGCCCTCGCCGATATCCCCGACGATTACCAGATTCTGTTCCTCGAAAATGTGGGCAACCTGGTGTGCCCCACCAGCTACGATTTGGGCGAGGAGGCGCGCGCCGTGGTTCTGAGCGTGACCGAGGGCGAGGATAAGCCGCTCAAATACCCCGCCACCTTCCATCACGCCGACCTGATGGTGCTCAACAAGATCGACTTGCTGCCTTACGTGCCGTTCCAGATGGAATTGGCTCGCGAATATGCGCGCCGCGTGCAGCCGGATATCGAGATTGTGGATGTATCGTGCACCACGGGCGAGGGCCTGGATCAGTGGCGCGCCTGGCTGGAGGCGCGCCTGTGACCGATATCCCCCTGCTCAACGGCCTCCTTTTCGCGGCGATGGGTATCGTGGTTTATGTAGTCGCCCTGGCGGTGCTGGTGAGGCTGCCGCCGTTCGATCTGTGGAAACAGATCGTAACCGAGCGCAACCTGGCGGCCGGCATCGTGGCGGGAGCGGTCGCGCTGGGGCTCGCCTGGATCGTGGCGGCGACCATGCATTAGGTGGGATAAGCCACCATCCTTGTCAATCCGAGCGAAGCTAGGTGGGATAAGCCTCCAGGCTTGTCAATCCGAGCGAAGCTAGGACGGTTTACCCCGGTGGAAGTGATCGATCCACACCGAGGTATCCACCAGGACCACTATGGCCTCTCCGCCGCCGTCCCGCCTTGAACTCGGGCATCGAACCGCCCAACGCCGCCGAGCGCCTGGCCGCCTCACGGTCTTCTCCTGAATTCCGGTGTACTCGCGCGCGCGGCGAAGGAGTTCGTCATCCAGGTTCAGGGTGGTCCGCATATGGACCAGGATGGACGATTGATGCATACACAGGTGCTCCAATCCAATGCTGCCCGCCGACCAAGATCCAGGGAACGGGTTCTTCGGAGGCGCGGTACGCGTTCTGGGGCCGGGAGGGTCGGTTGGAGCACTTCTCCGGTAACGCCACTTCACAGCCCCGATGCCTTGACGGGATCGATTTGCCGTCCAGGATACCCAGGATTGTGCGCAGCTACTTCCGACCGCCAACGCAGAACTTAACCAGGTAATCCATTTTCAAGTAGTCACGGATCGGTGGCATGAACAACTCCCTTCGGCGCGCGTCCAACCCCGCGGGGTCAGCGACGGGAAAAAGCACGGGCTTGCCGTTTTCACACTTGATCTGAGTACCCCAGAATTGGTGTTTACCAAGACCTACCTGGACGCGGTCGTAAAGGTAGGCATAGTTGCTCATGGAGGCGTTGCCTTCCTTGGCAGCTTTTTCCAGTGAGGGAAGCAGCCGCTGTTGGAGCTCTAGCCCCTGGTGCTGCACCAACAGCCAGAAGTTGTGCGCCGCATCCTTGCCCGCCAAGGAGTAAGTAACGCAACCATAGCGATCAAAGATTCGGAGCACCTCAGGACGATTCTTCGCGTCAGCCGCTTCGGTCCGTGCTTCATTGAAGGCCAGTCGCGCATCCTGCTCCTCCTTGACCATGGTGCTCAACTGGCTGCGCAACGCACGGATCTCTTCGGAATATTCCGTTTGAGGCAGGTTCGTTGCGAGAACCACAGCACTGCTATCGGCGGCGCGCTCCAGGCGCCAGGGGCGCATACCCGCCAATACTAACGATGCGCGGTCTTGACCCTCCTTCGTCATTGAGAAGTGATCGTCGTCGATGACCATCTCCAGCCGCCCGTTCTTCAGCTTGGCGCCCCGGACTGGAAGCGCCTCCTGTTCCGAGCCGACATTCGTAACATCGCCGTCTTGATCGATTGCCAGTTGCCTGGGTCTGGTCAGCAAGCCGGACAGGTGTCCGCGTCCGGTAGCGAGTGTAAGCTTGAAGATCGATTGGCCCTTGAACTTTAGCACCCACGTGCCGTCGAACTCAGAAGTCTGCGGCGCGGCAAGCCCCCTCGTGATGGCCAAGAACAAGATCGCCCGACGCAAACGCCCCATACCCATATTCGGATTATCTCACGCCCTCTGGAGTCTGCTCTAAACGTATTCAGCAGCTCGCTCCAGGCGTCTCGGCCCGGCTCTTCGGAAGCTAACGCGCCGCCTCAAACTGGCCGATGACGGTCGTGAACCAGCGTTCATGGAAAGTAGGCGCCCGTGGGCCAAATCCGGCCTCCGGAGGTCTATCCCACTTTCTGCCGGCGCGCGAACATTACGGCGTAGATAATCGGCAGGATCAGGGTGATGCCGACCCCCAGGGCGGCGAAACCCTTACTACATCCTTCGCGACTTTCGGGGATTCAATTCCCGAATGCCGTTCCGGAACCTGAAGCTGGCAGTTTCGGCCGCGGCGAAAACCCGGTTTTGCAGGAGTGGTAGAATTGAAGCGGATTTTCTAGAAGGGGAGAGCGGCCGTGAGTCTCAACGTCAAGGATCCGGAAGCCCATCGTTTGGCCCAGGCGATTGCCCGGGAAACCGGGGAGAGCCTTACCAAGGTGGTGGTTGAATCGCTCAGGGAGCGGCGCGCAAAGATCGAAAAACGCAACGGCAAGGCAAGTTTGGCGGACCTGATGGCCATCGCGAAACGGGCGTCGCGGGCCGTGAAGCGCCCATACGTCGAGCATGGCCAACTGCTCTATGACGAGCGCGGGTTGCCGAAGTGATCCTCGATACTTCCGCATTGGTCGCAGTATTATTTCAGGAGCCGGAGGCCGAGAACTTTGCACGATTGATCCTGGCGGCGGACGTCTGCCGCCTGAGTGTCGTGAACCATCTGGAACTCGCCATTGTCCTCGAACGGCAAGCGAGGCAGGACGCCGCCCGGCAGGCAGAGGCGTTCTTGCGGGCCGCTGCCATCGTCATTGAGCCCGTGACCCTGCAACAAGGCGCTTTGGCGCGCCAGGCCTACTACGACTTCGGGCGAGGCAGGCATCGGGCCCGGCTGAATTTCGGCGATTGTTTCGCTTACGCACTGGCGAAAGAGATGGACGAGCCGCTGCTGTTTAAGGGTCGGGACTTTGTCCACACCGATGTTCGCGTGGCGGGCGCCGATCGCCTTTCCTGAGCCTATTGAGTTCGCCCGGATTGACAAGGATGGAGGCTTATCCCACTATCGGTACGCGAACACCACCGCATAGATAATCAGCAGAATCAGCGTAATGCCGATCCCCAGCGCGGCGTAGCCGAAGCGCCGCCAGAGCTTCGCCGCCAGCGGGACCGGGGCCGGCATGAGAAGCTTCTCCAGTTCTCCGCTCTCCACCAGCTCCTGGTATTCTCTGGGGCGGTCCTGCTTGAATTCTTCGAGCGGCATCCCGCCCGTGAAGATCACCGTGTCGATAGGAAACTTCTCCGGCCGGAAGTGCGTGTTGAAGAAGTGCACCGTGAAGATGAAGCCCACCGCCAGCAACGCTTCATCGCTGTGGATGGTGGTGGCTACGTTGATCACCCAGCCGGGCAGCACGCGCGTGAACAGGGTGGGCCACCACAGCATCATGCCGGTGCCGCCGATCACGGCCACGCCCCAGAACACCGCGAAGTAGTCGAATTTCTCCCAATAGGTCCAGCGTCCGTATTCCGGCCGCGGCCCCTTGAAGACGAACCACTTGATGGAGCCGATAAACTCCCGCCAGTCGCGCCGGTTGAGCAGCAGGCTTTCCGGCCCGGCAATGAACTGGCGCCAGGTCATGCCGCTCTTCCGCTTGCGCCGCCGCAGGTCCCACAAGTGCGCGCCGAAGTAGGAGAAGGTGAGCACGGCGCACACGCGATGGATCCACCCAGCCACCTCGAAGCCTCCCAACAGGCGCGCCACCACGCTGGCCCAGGCGGCGTAGGAGAACTTGAGGATCATGCCGGTGGACGCCAGGCCCAGAAAACTCGTGATCACGATCAGGTGCAGGTTGCGCTCGAACGGCCGGAAGCGCCGCACATATACCTGGCCCTCGAGCGCGTGCTGTCTCTTCAGCGCCCGCCGATATTCGAGCGAGCGGGGAAGCCACAGCAGAGTGTGCGCTCCGGAGATCACGAACGTTCCCACCAGCAGCGAGGTCATGCCCCAGAAGGTCCAGAACAGCAACGGGTAGCGCACTGGATCGTGGTGCGTGGCGTGCGTGAGATAGCCCGCGAACTGGCGATGCGCCCCGGTATGGCACTGCGCGCAGGTCTTGACGATGTTATTGCGGCTGAGCCTCGACCGGGGATCGGTCACCGGCAGTACGTCGTGCGAGCCATGACAGTCGTAACACTTGGCCGTCTTCAGGTAGCCCAGCTTGGAAACCTTACCGTGGTAGGTTTCGAAGTAACTCGCCGTGATGGCCTGGTGGCAGCGGCCGCACTGGTTCATGATGTTGAGCCGGAAATCCGCCTGGTCGGTGCGCTCGATGCTGTGCGCCGAATGGCAGTCCTCGCACACCGGCAGTTGCTTGGAAGAGGGATGCGAAACCGGCGAGTGGACGCTGTTGATGAATACTTCGTAAATGCCGCGGTGGCACTTGGCGCAGGTCTGCGCGATATTGGCGCGGGCCACGCTCGAGCGCGGGTCCGATGCGGGCAGTTCCAGGTGCGCGCTGTGGCAGTCGGCGCAGTTGGCCGTCACCGTGAGTCCTGCTTCGAGCAGGCCCCGCCCGTGAATGCTCTCCTGGTAGCGCTCCACGATGTGGTCCTGCTTGCCCTCGTACCGCAGGGCCGCCTTCTGGCCGGAGCGGTGGCACTTGGCGCACAGGTTCGGCACGTTGCGCGAGTAGGTCGGCGAGTTCGAGTCGATCTTTCCCAGCACGCCGTGGCTGCCGTGGCAGTCGGTGCAATCGGGCGCGTCCGGACTGCCCTTGGCGTTCAACTGCCCGTGCGTACTTTGCTTGTAATCGGCCATCTGCTGGCTGTGGCAGATGGAACAGTCCACTTTGGGCGCGATGGTCTCGCAGGCCCGTACCTTGGACGGCGTGCCGCCCGTGTGGCATTGTACGCAAGCCACCTTGGCGTGGCGCGAGTGCTGCAACTCGTTCTGGCTTACGAACAACGAGACCGTCTTGCCCCCGCGCACCGTTTTCAGCTCGGGGTTGGCATGGCACCGCTGGCAATCCTGGTCGGACATGCCCTGCGGATAGAAAACCTTGCGGATCTGGTGGGGTTCGTGGCAATCCACGCAAGCCGGAATCATGTTCGGCTGCTTTTCCCACAACTCGCCGCGGATTACTTTCTGGTGCACGGCTTCGATCTGCGCGTGGCACTGGGTGCAGGTCTTGACGATGTTCTGCTTGGCGATGGAAGACTGCGGGTCCGTGTGCGGCAGCACGTGGTGGGCGGTATGGCAGCTCGTGCACACGGCCGTTACGGTGAGGCCCTTCTTGTACAAGCCCTCGCCGTGGATGCTGTCCATGTAGTTGCCCAGGATATTCGCCTGCGGGATCTGGCGGGTCTCCGAAACCGGCGTGCCTTCTTTGTGGCACTGCCCGCAAAGCTGAGGGATTTGAATGGTGGAGATGGGCGAGCCGGGAGCGGTGCGCGCCTTCACCGTGTGCGTTCCGTGGCAGGTTTTGCAGCCGGGCGCCAGCTTGTCGCCGCGCGCCGTGGCCCGGCCGTGCAGGCTGGCGGCGTACTGCGCCTGCTCCTCGGTGTGGCACCCGCCGCAATCTACCGGGGCCAGCTTCTCGGGATGGGGAAACTCCTTGACGTTGGCCAGATCCGTATGGCAGGACCTGCATTCCAGATCGGCGTGCGGAGACGCGCGCAGGGAGGCCGCGTCGAAAGCCGGCGGAACTCCGGCCTCACGCCGGCCGGTGCGCTTGCCGGTATCGTGGCAGTCCAGGCATTCCTTGGAGCCGGGCAGCGGCTGGCTTTCCTGCCCGGCCAGAGTGGCCGCCGCCAGCGCGGCGCCGGCGCACAGAAGAGCCTTCACCAGGCGCACGCGGGCGGCGGGACGTTGGGTGAGGGTCGAGAGAAGGCGGTTCGTCATTCCGAGGGCTTCGTCTATCGTTGCAATAAGGAAGTTTAATATGTCAATGTAGCAAATTTCATCAGATCGTGGAAATAGATTCTCAACCCGACGATCGCAAGGCGGGACGAGCAGCCCGTCAGGCGAAAGCTCATAGCCCCCGTGGGACCGAAGGGTGCGCAAAGGAGCCCCGGAACGGGGCCAAAGATCGCCGCGCCGCCATCTTCCGCCCCTTCCAGGGGCTCCTCGGCATACCCGCGTTCCCATGGCTCACGCCATGGGCTATGATGTTTCGCTCCTCCGGAGCTTTGACCCGCATTCGTTCAGCGTGCTCGGAACTCGATGCCCAGAGCGGCGGCGTCCTTCCTCAGCGCCTTGTCCGCGGTGAACAATCTCCATTCGCCCACCATCGCCGACGCCAGAAGGTGCAGATCTACCCACCCCAGCCCGGCGCCCCATAACCGGCGGGATTCGAGAAGATGGCGGACCTCGCTTTCCGAGGCAACGGAAGCCCGCGGCAGGCTCGCCAGGAGCCCTAGAGTCGCCGACCGATCCTTGAGGTTCCCGGCGGCGATCTCGCCGAGAACGAACGGATGCAGCCCCGCCTCGCCGTCGAGGAGCAGTTTCGACAGTGCAGATTCGCCCCGGCGGAAGTGGCCGATCCAAACCGAGGTATCTACCAGAACCACTAGGCTTTCTCCGCCCTGCGCCGCCGTCAGGACTATGGATCGCGAGCAGGTGATCGCCGCATTGCGTGGACGAGAGAAGGAATTGCGCGCCGCTGGCGTGGTTCGCATTTCATTGTTCGGTTCAACCGTCCGTGGCGAACAGCGTCCCGATTCCGACGTTGACCTGCTGGCTGCCTTCGACAGTTCCCGTCGCCTGTCGCTTCTCGACGTAGTCGGAATCGAGCGGCAAATCTCGGACGTGCTTGGGCGGCCCGTCGAACTGGTCGAGGAAGGCACGCTGAAACCGCGAGTGCGGCGGACTGTCGACGCCGAGGCGGTCCGTGCCTTCTAAGTATCCGATCCAGCGGTTCGAAGACATTCTCAACAACGCCATCCTCATCCTGGAGTTCACGAAGGGGATGGGCTGAACTTCTTTCTGGACGATTTCAAGACGCGCAACGCCACAGAGCGTTGTCTCGAACGGATCAGTGAAGCCGCCAAGAAGTTGGGAGACCTGGCGGAGGAATTGTGTCCGGATGTTCCGTGGGCCGACGTTCGCGCGCTGGGCAACTTCTTGCGGCACGAGTACGACCGAGTCGATCCGGCTCGCGTCTGGTTGACCATCGAAGACGACCTCGGCCCGCTCAGAAGCGCGGCCCAGCGGGCTCTGGAGCGGCTTCGGCGACCGTGAACGGAGTTCGCATGGTCTGGTCCAATCGCGGAGGATCGGGGACAGGCAATGCCGAATCCGAAGAAGATTTCGGAGTTTCGTAGCCATTACGGAAATGGATAATTCATCACTGTCCCCGGTTTCCGCTTCCGGTTTCCGCAGGTCGCCTCGCAGACCGCCGAATCACCGCCGCGGGCCAATGGAATGAAATCCCACTTGCGGGACCGTTTCGTTTGGTGTACAGTCATGGCATACACAGCTCGATGCCGGCCCAAGCACAAATTCGACTTGATATCGCTAGCAGCGTCCCCGCCTGGCGCCAAATCGTCAGCCAGCTGCGCACCCTTGCGGTCGAGGGCGTTCTCAAACCCGGCGACGCGCTGCCGCCGGTCCGGCGGCTCGCTCTCGACCTCGGAATACACTTCAACACAGTGGCCGAAGCTTACCGCGCATTGGCTCAGGAAGGCTTTTTGGAGATCGTTCACGGCCACGGCGCCCGCGTAGTTAACAGACGCGCTATCGCACGGGCGGGGCCAGACGTGGCTGACGATTTCCTCATCAAGGTTCGCGAGTTGGTGGCCGGAGCGCGCGCGCGCGGCCTCAGCGTGCGGAAGGTAGTGGCTCAACTGCGAGATCTCGCAGACGCAGTGGAGAACTTATGATTGAATCTTTGACAATTGCAGACCGCGTACTCTCCGTTGTGGCCGTGTTGATGCCAGCGGCCCTCTGGCACTGGGTCACCGCACGAGCGCTTTCCCGAGGGCAGACGCTGTTCGGGGCCCGCGTCCCCCCCGGCTTCGTCGAGTCTGTAGCCGGTCGCGCTATCGTAAGTGAGTTTCGGCGGCGCGTCTGGTCGTGGTCCCTGGCATTCGCGGTCGCTAGTGAGGCTGCCTCCGCCGTGTTTCCGATCGAACTTGCTGTTATAGTCTGCCCCGTTTCAGGCTGGATAGCATTTGCATTGGCGAATAGTCGGGCCCGGCGGGAGGCCGGGGCTCCATCCGAGCCGACCGTTCGGGTAGCCTCGCTGGCCGCCCAGAATGAGACAGAGACAGCGTGGTTGGTTGTGCTGGACTGGCTCGCGATGCTCGTTCCGCCGCTCGCGCCGGCTGCAACCCTGGTGTTCCTGGCGTTCCATTGGCATCAGGCCTCAGGGTTTCGTGAGGCCCTGGTCGGTTTGAGTGTGGGGGTGTTGTGCACCGCCAACCAGTGGGCGCTCCTCTTCCGCGCACGAAGCAGCGATTGGGCGGCCACTCCCGGCGCGAGCCACAGATACCGGCTTTATCTCGGCGCCATGCAGGCCTTTGTTATTACCTCTATAAACTGCCAGTTATGCGCGCAGGTCGTGACTTCAATTCTCAACCCTGGCAGCTACTTCAGTTCCAAGGGTGATTTACTTTTCATGGCCCTCGTGCTGGCTTTGGGTTTGAAGTGGCGCCATTGGCTTACGCGCCACATGGCCAAACAGAGCAGCGACCAGATGTCCGACGCCTGCTGGAAATGGGGATTCCTCTATTTCAACCCCAGCGATCCGGCACTCGTAGTTCCAGAGCGCACAGGCGTTGGCCAATCATTGAATTGCGCGCGCCCCTCGGTCTGGGTAGTGGGCGCGGCACTCTTAGCGCTGCCGGCGGCGTGCTTAATCAGTGCTATGTCGGGTTCCTGATCAGAATCTGCCCCAGATGCCCGTAGGCCTCGGTCATCTTGTGCTTGGGTGTCGTGCTCGATTCTGCTGCGATTCACTGCCTTGTGGACGATAGACGGCGTTCATGGAAAGTAGACCCCCGCGGGGCCAAATCCGGCTCCTGGACGCTTATCCCACGTCCTGCCGGTACGCGATAGACGCGAAGCGTCCTCTTCACGTTTGTCATCATGCCTCGGATTTGAGTCAGGGCCAGTGGCTGCGGAGTCGCCAATCCGCGGAACTGATCGCCGCCAGCCGGGCTAGCCCGACCTTCTCAAAGGCGCTCGGCTGTGACGTGGCGCAGGCACTCCTGCCTGCCGCGTCGGCACTCATGCCGACGCTTGGCGACGACACTTTATCGGAAACGCGAACACGTGTCGAGACGAGTCTCGACACGGCAGACACGAGTGTCCGCGCCACATATGCAGGCTAGCCTCGTCCGCGCCCGATGGCAATCCTGGCTACCTCGATTCCGGCGCCCTGGCCTCCGTAATTCCCAGGTCTTTTAATACCTTCGGGTCCGCTTCGTCGGTCGCCAGCATGTTGTGGCAGGCGCTGCAATCTTGCGTGATGACGGCCCCGCTCTTGGCCGTATGGTTCGAGTCGTGGCAGCGCCAGCAGCCGGGGAAATCTTCGTGGCCGATGTTGTTGGGATACCTGCCCCAGGTAACGTTCATGTCGGGGAAGATGTTGCGGTCGTAAATGGCCAGCGCCTCTTTGCCGGACACGGTTACCTCGGCCTGGCGCGCGCCCCATACCTGCGGGTAGTTCTGGCGGTAGAAGGCGGCGAAGGACTCCGGAATCCGCCGGGCGGCGTCCTCGCGGGAAGCGTACTTCACCTTCAGAATCTCCACGGCCTCCTTCTTGGCGAAGGGTAGCGAAGGCTGGATCAAGCCGGCGTTCATGGCGCGATCCACCGCGCGCTCGGGCATCTCGTAGGTGTGCGACGGCCGGTTGTGGCAATCCATGCAGTCCATTTCGCGGATGTCGAGGCCGGCGCCGCCGGGTTTGGCGTCCGGCGTGGCGTACACCACCGATTTTCCGTCCGGAGTGTTGTACTCCACCCAGGGGATATTCTGGCGGCCCTGGTCGGAGTGCCCGTAACGGATCTTCACGCCCGGTCCCAGGTGCGTTCCATGGATGCCGATTCCATTGTTGCCGCCGCCGATTTTGATCAGCAGAACCGTCTTGGTGGCGGTGTTCTTCTCGTCGTCGGCGAAACTGGGAATCACGCGCAGACGGTCCTCACCGTACTTCTGCGGCCAGTGGCACGCCTCGCAGGTTTCGCGCGCCGGGCGCAGGTTGGTGACCGGCGTCGGAATGGGCCGCGGGTAGGTGTTGAACGCCACCGCGAACACCTGCCCCACGCCCGAGAGTTTGCTTTTCACGAACCACCCGGCGCCCGGCCCGATATGGCATTTGACGCACTCGACGCGCGAGTGCGGCGAGTCCTGGTAGGCCGTGTACTCGGGCTGCATCACGTTATGGCAGGTCTTGCCGCAGAAGGTCACCGTGTCCATGTAGTTCACCGCGCCGTAGCTGAGCTGGCTGGCGATGGCGATGTTCAGGACGGTGGTGACGCCGACGAAATACGACAACCGCCGCACTTCCGGGTTGCGCCAGCGCAGGCCGTACTCGTCAATCGGCGGGATGCCCGTGCGTCCCTCGCGGCGCCGCTTCCGCAAGATCCCCAGCGGGATCAGGAAGAGGCCAAGAAAGAACGGCGCTGGAATCGTCAGAAAGGCCAGTATCCCGATGTACGGGTTTTCCGTCCCGCCGCGCAGGGTAGTAGGGAGCAGGAAGAGCCAGAAGATTGTGGTGGTGGTTACCAGCACGACTCCCGCCAGGCTGGTCCAGTTGTTCGACAGGTGAATGAGCGGGGACAGCCAGCCCGCCGGGCGGAGTGCGGAGTTGTTGGGCGTCATGGTTCTAATTATTTCTTGTTTTCAAGACAGTCAGTCACCCGCGCCGTGGCCGCCATGGCCTTTCGCCGGATCGTCCTTGGCCGCGCTCACTCCGGTAAGGAAGGCGGTGTTCAGCGGGTAGACGTCGGGATCGAAAATGACCGTATAGAAGTGCCATACCACGATGGCCAGGGTGGCCAGCAGGGCTTCGTAGAAGTGCACCGACGTGGCTACGTCCAGCCAGACCTTGGGAAGCAGCTTCAGGGCGATATTGTTGGCCCACAGCATGACGCCGGTGGCCACCATCACCACCGCGCCCCACACCACCGCCCAGTACTCGGCCTTTTCCACGTAGCTGTGCGCGGAGCGGCCGGGAGGCTGGTCTCCCAATCCGAGATTGTAGGCGAAGTTGGAAAGGGCTTCGCGCGGGTCGTTCATGGAGGGCAGCATCTCCTTCCAGTGCGCCCGCAGCTTGCGGCTGGCGATGAGCGATACGACGTGGGTCACCGAGATTCCCATGAAAACCGAGGCGGCCACGCGATGAATAATGCTCCGCATGGAGTAGCGGCCTTCCAGCATCAGCAGCGGCCTGGCCCACCACTGGTCGGGGTACTTGAGGGCGAAGCCGGTCCACACCAGGGTCAGGAACGAGAGCGCCAGCACGGCGTGCTGTACGCGCTCGAACGGCAGCATCCGAATACCGGGATGAGCGTGGACGCCGGGCGCCACGCGGCGCCCGCGGAAGCGCGCGGCGATGAGCTTGCGAATCCAGTCGCCGCCGTTGTGCAGCAGCATGAGCCCGATAGTGACCGGGATCACCAGCAGGTAGAACTCTCGCACCCAGCGCAGCGCGGCCGCCTCGGCGCCGGTTTCGGACAGGTGCACCTGGCTGATGGCGAAGCGCGTCCCGGCGCCGGGGTGGCATTTTCCGCAGGTGCGCGGCAGGTTCTTGGGGTTGATGGTGGATCGGGGGTCCGAAGACGGCAGGATGTTGTGTACGCCGTGGCAGCTTGCGCAATTGGCCACCGTCTGCGATCCCTCCTTGGCCGCCAAGCCGTGGTACGACGCGTCGAAGCTCGTCAGCCGGTCCGAGGGCAACCCGAACTTGCGCGTCAGCCGGACGTTGCCATGGCAGCCTCCGCAGGTGTCGCGGATGTGCGCGGCGTTCACCGTGGAATCCGCGTTGCCGGGTTTGATGATCTTGTGTTCACCATGGCAATCGGTGCACAGCGGGGCTTCCAGGACGCCGCGCGCCAGGGCCTGCCCGTGCACGCTGGCCCGGTACTGCTCCGCCACATCGGTGTGGCACATGCCGCAAGTATCCGGAACCGCGGCCCGGAACGCCTGGGATTTGGGCGACTGCAGCTCGTGGGCGGCTCCATGGCAGAGGGAACAATCCGGGGCGCCCTCGTTGCCGTGTTTGCGGGCCTGGCCATGCACGCCCAGGGCGTAATCGCCGGCCTGCTCCGCGTGGCAGGCGCCGCAGGCGGGCTTGGTGATGCCCGCCGGGTGCGTGGCCGCTACGTAATTCTCATGGCAGGTCGCGCAGGCAAGACCCGCATGCGCGCTCTTCGCCAGTTTTTGGCCGGTGTCGTGGCAGGCGGAGCAGTCCACCGGGGCAGCCGGCTCCGCTGCGTACAGGTTGGCGCTGCCCGCTACGAACAGAAGGGTGATGAGGATGGAGCCGGACATCGGGCCAACCCGGATCGGGGCTCGGTTCGTCATCAAGTTCACCCTCCTGTCCCGACCGCTCCCTCACGGTCGCGGCTCTATAAGAGTCTGCCTCGATCGCTCCCAAACGGTCGCTGCTAGTTAGGAGCCTGGCGAGCCGCGACCGTCAGGGAGCGGTTGGACAATTCGTCACAACACCGCCGTGCACGCCAAAGTCCATGACAGCGGCGCCAGATCTACTGGATTTTACAACGTTTAGACCCTGAAATCCGATTATGTGAGGAAATTTGCGCAGGACCAGATCCGACAGTGGGGGAAATGCCACCCGGCGCGGCAGCGGTGTGGCATTTAGCAACGCGCAACGCGGCCGCCATGATGGCCAGTAAAACGGTATTGATGGGATCGTCGGCGGAAACTACCGAAACGATCCCCGCCTCCCAGGCTTGCGCCATCATCTGATGGGTGTCCTTACGGGTGATAAGCACGACCCGTTCGGGATTGGAAAGGGGAAGAGCCAGCCGCTCGAAAGCCGTTTCGTCCAGAACCAGAACGCTCTCTTGCGACAGGTCCGGAGACTCCACGGGTTCCACATGCCACGCGCAACTGTGGGATAGCGCGTCTCGAACGGCCGCCAGGTAAACGCCGTCGGATATCGCCATCTGAACCGTCTGCACCATGGGGGACCCCAACTCTTCCACCTTCCGCGAACTACTGCTTCTCCGGAGCCTTGTACCCGTCCAGGGACTTGTGCTCGGCGAAATACTTGCCGGCGTCGGTAAGTTCCTTGGGGGTCTTCTGCGCATCCTTGTGGCAGAAAGTGCAGGGCTTCTTGGTCTGCTTAACATATTCCGCCTTGCCGAACGAAGGCGCCGAGCTGCTCAGAAACACGCCCAAAAAACCGCCCAGAAGCAGGATGGTGGGCAACGCAATCTTCAAACGGGACATGATGCCTCCGCGGGTCGAGTTAGCAATTGCATCGCCACCGCCTAATCATCGCTTTCCAGGGGATTTGCTATGGCGCCGGCGTCCCAAGGTGGGGGCAATTCCCCCCGAGGTCGCCGCCGGTTGGGCCAATTGACCCAGATGCCTGCTATAATTAAAACAAGCTGCCGTAATGTCCAAACTAACGCCAGGCTGGCAGAAAACCAGCGTCTTGGAATCCGTTTTCGATCAACTGTCCGACGCTTTGGTTCTCTACGACCCCGAGTTTCGCATTACCGGAGTGAACCGGTCCGCGGAGAAGCTCTTCGGCATGTCCTCCGAGGAACTTCTCGGTAAGCACTGCCAGGACGTCTTCAAATGCTCGCTGTGCGAACCCGGCTGTGGAGTGCTGGTGGGGCTGAACCAGCATCCAGCAGCCCCGCACTCCACCGTCCGCATGCACACCCCCAACGGCATGGAGCGCCTGGTGGTGATGCGTACCACCCAGATGTTCGACGGCGACGGCCAGTTGAGCGGCGTGGTGGCCACCATCCGGGACGTGACCGAAGAAGCCGCGCCGCAGAAGCGGGAGGTGATCGCCGATTCCGCCAGTATGCGCGATGTGCTGAGCTTCGTCCGGCGCGTGGCCGCCAGCGAGGCCACCACCATCCTGCTCGAGGGCGAGAACGGGACCGGCAAGGACCTGGTGGCCAAGACCCTCCACTATCAGAGCCTGCGCCAGGCCGAACCTTTTATCGCCATCAACTGCGCGGCCATTCCCGAGACGCTGCTGGAAAGCGAGCTCTTCGGCTACGAAAAGGGCGCGTTCACCGACGCGCGAGCCCAGAAACGCGGCATTTTCGAATTGGCGGATAAAGGGACCCTGTTTCTCGACGAGATCGGCGAGATCCCGCTCATGCTCCAGGCCAAGCTGCTGCGCGTGCTCGAAGACCAGAGTTTCCGGCGCCTGGGCGGGCTCAAGGACATCAACCTCGATCTGCGCGTGATCGCGGCCACCAATAAGAACCTTCGGGAGGCGGTGAAAGAAGGCGCTTTCCGCCAAGACCTGTATTTCCGCCTCAACGTGATTCAGATCCTGATCCCGCCGCTGCGCGACCGCACCGAGGACATCTTGCCGCTCACGCGCTTCTTCATCGAGCACTACAATCGCAAGTTCAAGCGCAACATCGAGGGGACCACCGATGCCGCTGCCAAACTGCTGGCCATGCACGACTGGCCGGGCAATGTCCGCGAATTGCGCAACGCCATCGAGCGCGCCATGATCCTGGAGGAATCCGCCCTCATTACGCCGCAGAGCCTGCCCATCGCCATCGTGCGCCCGGATGCCAGCGGCGCGGCGCTGGCGCCGGCGGCCATCGAGATCCCCTCGGACGGTCTCTCGCTCGAAGACAACGAGCGCAGCCTGCTGACGCGGGCGCTCGAAAAGACCAACGGCAACCAGACCCAGGCCGCCCGCCTGCTGCGCATCACCCGCGACACCCTGCGCTACAAGATGAAGAAGTTCAACCTGCGGTAGGTGGGACAGGCCATCGCCTTTGGTGGCCTGTCATCGCCTGCGTAAAGAAGTTCAACCTGCGGTAACACCGGCGGTCTTGCCGCCGGTGTTCCACGAAGCGCCTACTCCAATCGCGCCGGCACGAAGACGATGCGCGCGTCGCCGCTCGAAGCGTCCAACAGCCAGAGAGGTCCGGCCCCGGCGTCGTTCAAGCGGAACATTCCGCCCATGGGAAACAGGCCGGCCGGCACGCAATCGCAGGAGACTACGGTTGGCGCCCCCGAAGCCAGGTCGAAGGCGGTCACGCTGCGCGCGGCGGCGTCCGCCAGGAACAGCTTCCGGCCGTCGGCGGAAAAGGCCAAGCCAGCGGGGTACGCCAAGCCGCCCGGAGCGGCCAAGGTGCGCCGCGAGCCGGCTCCGGCTACGTCTCCCAGCAGCACCACTCCCGCGAACAAGTCCGCGGCGGCGGCGTCGTGGCCGCCGGGAGCGAAAGCCACCACGGCGTTTGAGCCGGCTGGCATGACCGCAAAGTCCTCCCCGGCCGCGCCCCAGAGGCGGATGGAATCGCCCTCCGCGTAGAGAACGTAGCCGCCATCGTCGCTCACCGCAAAGGAGCCGAGCCCGCGCCGGGCGGCTGCTTGCGCGGATCGCCCGGAAATGCCGATTGTCAGCGCGCCAGTCGCGCGCGGCGCCTCCGGCAATCCCTGGACCACCTGTATGCGGCCCGCGGCATCGAGCGCCACCGCCGATCCCGAAGGACTGAAGGCCACCCGCTCGGGCGAAGCTGTCACCCCGCCCACGGAAATCCGCGAGACGGCCCCGTGCGCCAACAGGAGGAACGCGGGGCCGCCGGCGGTCACCGCCAGCGCCCAGTTCTGCCCCGGCGCCACATAGGCGGCGGTCAGCTCGCTTCCCGCCTCCAGAGCCTCGCCCAGGAGCGACGCCCCGGGGATGCCCAGGATGGGCCGCAGCACGCGCGCGGACTGGTCGAACACGAATCCCGAGACTGGCCCCGCTACACCGCTCTGTGCGCATAGCCACGGCCCCGCAACGGCGCCGGCGAACAGCAGCGAAAGATAGCGCATCCCAATCCTCCGCTAATTGGGTGCGGCAATTGGACCGCATTTCTCATAGATATTCGGTATGGCGGGGCGCGATAAAAAAGTGGACGCGTACACCAGGCAAGGCTCCGGTTGCGATTGACCCGCCCTTGATGGCATGATGGTTATGTTCCTTTAGTCAACGGGCGAGTAGCTCAGTTGGGAGAGCGCCGCACTCGCACTGCGGAGGCCGTGGGTTCGACTCCCATCTCGTCCACCAACCATACCACCAAGCGTCGGGAGATCCCGCGCCGCTGGGCGGGGTGGTCTCAGCCACCACTGTTCATCATTGCCGCCAATAGCGTTCGGGTATTATACAATTCAGAATAAATAGCCGATGCCGGGAAGCGAAATCACCAGGCAGATCGAGCGTATGCGGCGCGATTGGGACCGGCGCGCCCGTGAAAACGCCCGCCACTACGTGGTCACCGGCCAGGACGAATGGTCGGACGAGGAATTCCACCAGTCCGGACGCCTGACCCTCGAGGAGGAGATCCTCAACGACCTTGGCAACGTGTGCCAGGGGAAAGACCCCAAGCAGATAAAGGCGCTTGAGATCGGCTGCGGCGCCGGGCGCGTCACGCGGGCCTTCGCCGAGTTCTTCGGAGAGGTTTACGCCGTCGATATCAGCCGCGAAATGGTGCGCCAGGCGCGGCGCCTGCTGGCGGATTTGCCCAACGCCCATGTGTTCCACAATAACGGCAAGGACCTCTCCGCGGTGCGCCAAAGCTGGCGGAACCGGTTCGGATTCGGCCCCCGGCTGCAACTCGATTTCGCCTTCTCCTTCATGGTCTTCCAGCACATCCCCAGCCGCGAAATCATCGAAAGCTATGTGCGGGAGGCGCACCGCCTGCTGCGGCCCGGCGCTTTGTTCAAGTTCCAGGTGCAGGGTTCCACGCGCGCCGAACCGGACGCCCAAGACAGTTGGGTGGGGGTCCATTTCACCGAGGCCGATGCACGCGCCATGGCGGAACGCTGCGGCTTTGAAATGCGCTACCACCACGGCGCGGGGGAACAGTATTACTGGCTGTGGTTTTTCAAGAGGTAAAGGAACGCCTGGATCATTTGTCCATTGATTCCCGCGCGAGCCGCCACAATCCCGCCCCTGGAGCCGGCCTCCGGCCTGCCACGCCGGCGTTCTTCCCGCCAAGGCGCTCCGAACTGGATCGCGGGAATTCGACTTGTTTTCGCCTTGCCACAATACTGCGCGGCGGCTACTTCGACCCGGGTTCCCGCAGCTTACGGCGGCTCTCCCAGTATTTCTTCATCCTCGCCGAGACTTCCTGGCGCTCCACGGCGGTCATCGATTTCCGGCCGCGCCGCTTCGACGCCGGAGGCAGGATTGGGACATCGCTCGCGGTCCGCTGCAACTCTTCCAACGAGGCAATTACTCGTTCCAGCCTTTCCTTTTCCTCGTACAACTGCTGTATGGCTTTGTAAAGGTCCATCACGTCAATCAGGCCACTCGAAGTGCGTCCATCCCGATGCTACATCGAATTGGGGCGCAATTCCACCCGAAATCAAGCTAATGAATCAGAAAAGGCCAATGCGGTACCAGTTTGAGGCCGTATTTAGTTGTAGCCATGTACAATCCCACCCCTAGGAGTAATAGAGCGACGCAAACTAAAGTAATGATCGTTTTCCGCCATGGGAACCTGCGATTCTCGCGGTGCAGCACCAGCAGGTAGCTGGCGAAAATGCCGACGTAGAACAGCAAGCACATGGGTACCGCGAACAACATTAAATTGAAAGCGTCGGGCGTCGGCGTCACGATCGCCGCGATAATGAAGATCGCCAGGATGGCGTAGCGGCTGTGGCGCAGCATGAAGGCGGGGCTGAGTATCCGCAGCAGGGTGAGAAAGAAAATCAGAACCGGCAATTCGAATACCAGCGCGACTCCCAGCATCACGTTGACGAATAGGTCGAAATAGCTGCTGATCGAAACCACGGGATCGACGCCGTTGCCCAATCCGATGCCCAGCAGGAAGGTGATGGCGTAGCGGAACAAGACGAAGTAGGCGAACAGGCCGCCGGTAATGAACAGGCCGGCCGAAATGAGGATAAAAGGCGCCGCCATTCGCCTCTCGCGCTTGTACAGGCCGGGGGAGATGAAAGCCCAGACCTGGTACAGTATCCAGGGCGATGCAATGAAGATGGCGCACAGGACGGGCAGCTTGAACCAGATCACGGTGAAGCTTTCCATGGTGGTAATCGTGTGCAGGTGGGGCGGATTGACTCCCAGAGTGGTGAGCGCGTAGACCGCCGGCTGGCGGACGATGTCCCACAGTGGGCTGCAGAACGTCAGGCTCAGGACGAAAGCCACGCCCAGCCCGGCGAGCGCCTTGAGGATGCGCGAACGCAGCTCCTGCAAGTGCTCCATGAACGACATGCGCAGCATGCCGTCTTCTTCGTCGTCTCCCTCACCACCCGGCGGCGGCGGGGGAGGAGGCAGTTGGTTTCCGCCCAGACGGGCGCGGATCTTCGCGAGAGCGCCGAGAGTTGTGGAAAAGGGAGCCACGCCTCCCGGGGAAGCGGCGCCCCCCTTCGGTTCGTCGGGTGAGTTCATTCGTTACGCGTTATGTTCAGCCGGGGTGGAATCCGCCTTGGGATCGAAAGGCTGCGGGTTGAGCTGGAGATGGTCGGATTCAGGGCTCGAGGCAGTTTCGAGAGGCGTTTCGGAGCCGGGAGCGATGGCGCCCTCCGGCAATTCGGCTAACGGCGATTCAGCGCCCTGAGGTGCGGATGCGCTTTCAGTGGATGGGCTGGCAGCGGTGGTATCGGCAGTTTCGGAACCGGATGTCCCATCGTACGGATGGGAATCATACGAGGAATAATCGTAATTGTTTGTATCGTACGTGTACTGGTTGGTGACTTCCTTGATCGACTGCGTCTCCTGCTCCAGGCTTTGCATTTCCCGCTCAAACGTGGATTTCAATTCGGTCGAAGCTTTCTTAAACTCGGTAATGGCTTTTCCAAGCGTGCGCCCGATTTCCGGAAGCTTCTTGGGACCGAAGAGAACCAGCGCCAAGATGAAAATGACCATCATCTCCGGGAAGCCTAGGGAACCCATCGGTATTCGTCCTCCACAAAAAGTCGTTCTGCCTCATCATAGCACGAGGACGATAGAGGGCCGCGGCCTGGGATCGAGCATCCGTCGAACCTCCTTCTCGTCGCAGCCGAGTTTTCGCGCCAATTGCACGTTGCTGATTCCAGCCTCTCTCATCGCCAGATAGAGCGCCGCTTTCGCGGCCATCGGCGCCGGGACGGGAATCAACTGTTCGCCGCGCTCCGCTCTGGACGCCTCGGGGATCTCCCCCCGCCGGCGATCCTCCCGGCGACCGCTTCCTCCAGACAATCAGCCGCCTGCCAGCGCACGTCCTTCTCTCCTTCTCCCTGTGTGATTGCCTCTGGAACGTCCCGGAACGTAATTACCAGGACTCCCGGCTTGTCCCCACGCTCAAACTTCGATGGATACACGGACGTGCGCACGGCTGCCTCCTTCACTCGAAATCCCTCTCGCTCAGGCCAAGCTGCCCAAGCATCTTGTGGTAGGCGCGTTTGTCGACTTCATCCTTCAAATTGCGAACGGTTGTCATGTGCAAACCATAGTAGAGAAGTCCGTGGCTGCCTTTACCGCGATGAGCGGACCAGTGGGCTTCCACACCGCGCTCCTTGGCCGGGCGCACAAACTCGCCACCTCTCACCCTCCCAGCGTCGGACAAAAATGTCCCGGCGGCAACCGAGATCGGCATTGAGCGTGCTCGCCGCCCTTTAACCGAGGCAGCTTTCCTTGAGGACCTTTTCTCTTTGTTCGGATCGGAAGCGGCGCAGCTTCTCGCGCAGCGGCGGGCGGCCATTGGCCAGGATCGCCACCGCCAGCAGCGCCGCGTTACGGGCCCCGGCCGGCCCGATGGCCAGCGTGCCCACGGGAATCCCGGCCGGCATCTGCACGGTCGCCAGCAGGGAATCGAGCCCCTTCAGCGCGCCGCTCTCCATGGGAACGCCGAGCACCGGCAGGGTGGTGTGGGCGGCGCACACTCCGGCCAGGTGCGCGGCTCCGCCGGCGGCCGCCACGATCACCTCTATCCCGCGGGATTCCGCCTGGCTGACGTACTCGGCCGTATCGACGGGGGTGCGATGCGCCGAAAGCACCCGGCATTCGTGCGGCACATCGAAACTGGTGAGCACGTCGGCGGCCTGGCGCATGACTTCCCAGTCCGACTTGCTGCCCATGACCACGGCCACCAGCGGGCCTTGCGACGGCATACGCTACTGCCCCTGGGCCAGGGTGAACCCGGCCTGCCCGTCGAAGGTCCGCAACGTCAGAGTCATGGCAATCTCGATTCCCCCTTCGGAAATCCGCTGCAAGAGCGCCAGCAATCGGGGCATTTCGACCCGCCCTTCGGCCATAAAGCGGCAGCGGAAGCTGTCCGTGCAGAAGGTCTCCGCGCGCCCCGCCGGCCACACTTTGACGCCGCGATTGTCGATCATTTGCAAGCTGAGCCCTTCACCGGCGTACGGGCCGATGGCGGAGGCCAGCGCGTCGGGATTCCGCGACGGCCAGTACACGAAAACGTCCATCCCCTTCAGCTCCACGTCCACCGGCGCGGCTTTCAAAGCCGCGGCCGGCGCCGGCGCCGGCGCGACGTTCCTGGCGTAGCTCACGGCCTTCAACCGGTTCGGTTTCTTGCCCAGGCGCTCCACCACCGCGGCCGCGAACTCCCGGGTGCCTACCTTGGCCGCGCTCACCCCTTCGGTGAAGACATCGTAAGTATGGATGCCGTCCTCTATGGTGCGCAGCCAGGCGTTGTGTACCCGCTCGGCGGCTTCCGCCTGGTTGATGTGCACCAGCATCAGCACCGCTCCCAGCAACAGCCCCGAGGGGTTCGCCAGGTTCTGCCCCGCGCGGCGCGGAGCGGAGCCATGGATCGCCTCGAACATGGCGCACTTGTCGCCGATATTCGCGGACCCGGCGAGGCCCACCGAGCCGGCGATCTGGGCGGCCACGTCGGAGAGAATGTCGCCGTACAGATTGGGCATCACGATCACGTCGAAGGCATCCGGCGTGTCGGCCATCTTGGCGGCCCCGATGTCCACGATCCAGGCTTCCTTCTGGATGTCCGCGTACCGCGGGCCGATCTCGTCGAACACCTTGTGGAACAGGCCGTCGGTCATCTTCATGATGTTGTCCTTCATGAAGACGGTGACCTTCTTACGGTTGTGGCGGCGCGCGTACTCGAAGGCGTAGCGCACAATCTTCTCGCTGCCCGGCCGTGAAATCAGCTTCAGGCACGAGGTCACTTCCGGGCTCAACTGGTATTCGATCCCGGCGTAGAGATCCTCTTCGTTCTCGCGCACAATCACCACGTCCATGTTGGGATGTTTGGTGTCGATGAACGGGTGGTACGACACGCACGGCCGCACATTGGCATACAGGCCCAGGGTCTTGCGGGTGGTGACGTTCAGGCTCTTGAATCCCCCGCCCTGCGGGGTGGTGATGGGCGCTTTGAGGAAGACTTTGGTGCGCAGCAGGGACTCCCACGAGCTGGGATCGATGCCCGCCGTGTTGCCGCGCAGGTAAACTTTCTCGCCGATCTCGATGGTCTCGATGTCGAGGGCCGCGCCGGAGGCTTCCAGCACCTGGAGCGTGGCGTTCATGATCTCAGGGCCGATGCCGTCCCCGTGGGCGACCGTAATAGGTGTTTTCGTCATGTCCGGATACAAAAATCATAGCACTGAGCAATCGGGCGGCACGTCGGACTTCTCTACAAACTGTGCATATGCTTGTGGGGCGGGCGCTTTCGCCTGCCAGCCTCTGTCCTCCCTTGACGCAGAGACGCGGAGAAATACGACGATAAGCAGCGCAATCGAGCGTCGCGGCAGTCTGGAGGATTCGACAAGACCGTCGGAGCGGCCTGAAAACCCTGGTTACCTCTTGTTTTCTTTTTCCGAATTCCTCGGCGTCTCCGCGTCTCTGCGTCAACAGAACCCACTCAACGGGCGCCAGTCTGTCTCTCGAGCGCCGCCCGAAAGGCGTCATAAGCCTGCCTTCCGAACAGCACGAAGACCACCCGTTCCACCTCGCAATCGCTCCGCGCCAGTTGCGACACAGCTTCGCGCACCGCGATTTCCGCGGCCAACTCGATGGGATAGCCGTACACCCCCGCGCTGATGGCCGGGAAGCTGATGGTCTTCACGCCGCGCTCCCGGGCCAGCGCAAAACACCTCCGGTAGCACGAGGCCAGCGACTCCGGCTCGCCGTGGGCGCCATCGCGGTACACCGGGCCCACCGCGTGGAAAACGTATTTGGCGGGCAGCCTGCCCGCGCCCGTCGCCACCGCGCCGCCCGTGGGGCAGCGGCCTATCCGGCCGCGAACCGCATCGAGGTCGCGCATGATCTCCGGGCCGCCCGCGCGGTGGATGGCGCCGTCCACGCCGCCTCCGCCGGCCAGGGCCGAGTTGGCCGCATTGGCCATGGCGTCCACCGCCACGCGCGTGATATCGCCTTCCAGCAACTCGATCTTTCGCCCTGCCTGGCTCGCCCACTCCATAACTATCTATTACAATCGGTTCTATGACCAGGCGCCATGGCCCTCGCGGCAGACTCAGCCTGGCATGCCCGTGGCGCAATTCCAAACGCCTGCGCGGATGGCGCATCGGGCACGAGGTCTCCATATGTTAACCAAGAACATTCTGATCGCCTCCGGTATCGGAATCGTCTGCGTTGCCATCGCCGTCGGCATTATCCTATTCATCCAGCGCGGGGCGCATCTCGACCTGCCGGGCAGCGTCCTCAAGGTCCGCACCGCCGCGCTCAGCGAGGACAGCACGGTGGCCATGATCGATTTCCGCGTCGCCAACACGTCGGATTACCCGGCCGTGGTGCGCACCGTGCGGGTCTACGCCGAGGCGAAGAACGGCGGCCGCGCGGAAGGCGTCGTAATTTCCGACGTCGATACGCAGCGCGTTTTCGACGGCATTCCCGTGCTGGGAAAGAAGTACAACCGGTCGCTGGTGCTGCAGGACAAGCTCCCGGGGCACTCCACGTGGGACCGCATGATCGGGGCGCGATTCGATATTCCCGAGGGCCAGTTGCAGCAGCGCAAGCGCTTCATCGTCTCCATCGAGGAGATCGATGGAAACATCTACGAGATTGCCGAGGGCGCGGCCAAGTAGGGCGCGCGGGCATGTGAAGCACTCGGATTGACAGACGAAAGCGTCTGTCCCACGTGGCCGTCGAAGAACTTCCTTCCTTGCGGGGCGCTCTCGCCTGCTGCAACCAATTTGCTTCTTTGCAATCCGACCTTCGGATCCCTGCAATCCGACCTTCGAAGCGCGTCGGTCGGAGGAGCGTCGGCGGGGAGGGCGACGTGGCACTACGGGAATCGTCGCGGCTCGCGATTGCGGTTGACGAGGCTGGAGGCCTATCCCATCGGGGCCGTTTGGGTTTGTTTGGGAATCGGGGTAAGTGGTTTCCGTTGGTACGGGATCGGGCTCGGTAATGGGTTTGTTTGGCAACTTCTCCTGGAGGGCTTTGAGCCGGTCGAACTCCTCGATGGCGCGGCGGTAGTGCGTTCGGCCTGGGCCTGATAGCGCAGCAGGAGGCTGAAGCTGTTGGCCTGACGGTTCAAGCGATGGAAGCCGTCGCCCAGCAGATAGTTGCGGTTCTGGGGCGGGTGACTTCGATATCGCCGTCGCCGGCGATGACCGGGTTCAAGAGGCGGATGGGTTTGCCGCCGTTGTCGAAGGACTCGTCCAGGCAGGTGGTGAAGAGACCGGATTCGAGGCGGGCGCCGCGGAGGATGGCTTGCTGGGCGAGGGCGGCGCGTTCGAGGGCGAAGAGTTCCTGGGAGTTGACGGGCTGGTAGAGGGCGATGAGGTCGTCGCGGAGATGGGCGATTTCCTGAAGGTCCTCGACGCGGACGACGGCGAAGGTAGAGGCGGTGAAGACGTGTTTGCGGGCATTCTGGGAAGAGCGGGCCTTGCCCTCGGGGGAGCGGGGTCCGGTGGACCGGGCGGCGTTGGCGCGATTGGCGGCGAGGCGTTTGGGGGAGACGGGGCGATGGGACATTCTACTTTGGAGATAGCACGGGGAGGGGGTTAAGGCTTAGGTTGCGGGTGGGTAAGTGATAGGGAGGGGAGGAGTTATATTTCCGGGGAGATGGTCATCGATTCGCGAGATGAAAGTGCCGCAGTTCAGGAGCCTGTCGGAGCTAAGCTGACGGATTATAAAACACGGAAACGTCTCGTCCGTCCGAGCGCCGGGATAAACCGGCATGCAGTAGGAGATGAAAGATCTCTACAGGAAAGGAGTAGCGAACCACCTGGCCTTGCGTTCTGCGGAGCCGGCTGCGAGGCCGGCGCCGAAGCGTGAACCTG
>Ga0326727_10003224_pt1 | contig 52916 bp, 36 predicted proteins | sample MB2enrmetagenome_FD_207643 | JGI IMG/M metagenome (GOLD analysis project Ga0326727, IMG submission 207643) | Lab enriched peat soil microbial communities from McLean, Ithaca, NY, United States - MB29MY | ecosystem: Environmental > Terrestrial > Soil > Wetlands > Peat | place: USA: New York...
CAGTTGATCAGTACAGTCTGTCGGCTTCTGGGCGGTAGAATGGATCGTCATAAAGCTCAGTGTTTTCAAGCTCTCTGACGCCTCTGCCGCCCATTTGTTCAACCGGTTTATGAGGGATTCGGGTTAGGCCACCGTGCGAGCAGGTTCTTCAGTTCTACAAGTGCTTCGGGCTGCAGGGATGCGGCAATTTCATTCAGCCCGTCGATAAACAACGCGAGCTTGCCCTCATTTAGAAGGGTTCCCAACTCATCGTCGTTGACACCGAGTTCATTCTTTACTAAGTGCAAGAAACGAAATGTCAGCGAATATCGGTTTGCCTCAACCAGCACAGGAATTGCCAAATCAGCCGCGGGATTCGAAAGCAGTCTTTGAGCATTATCCAGGACCAAGCGCTGAAGCGTAGTCGTCTTCCCGCAACCTCCGTTGCCAATCAGCGCCAGACGCGGAAACTCTTCAACGAAGTTCGATATCGGGGCTCTGCGCCGCGGTTTGAGTGCCTCCAATTCGCCAGCCTCGCCTGAGATCCGAAGGCTGGAATCGGACAGAGCATCGTCCGCGGAGTCGTCAGCAGTCGGCTGCCACTCGACGGCAACTGGCTCCAACACTCCAATATCTGCCATGAATACTTCCTCTTGACCTTCGAGTTCGATGTATTGCTTTTCCCATGAGCGAAAGGCTTCGACCACTCTCTGGAGGTAGCGGTATTGGGGATAGACCGTTTGCTCAATTATTTGAATGTTGTCCTCGATCGCCAACAGGTAGGACGCCAGCACGGTTCTCGCGAGTGCGATGATTTCGGCCAACGAGTAGTCCTGTGTCCGATGCACATTGTTGCGAACCTCGCGGGCCTTGCCGTAAATCGCACCCTTCGTCCCCCGGGCATCAATGATGGGAGCGGACAGATCAGCAGCCAATTCACCCGCTTTGGTTTTCCCGACTAAACCTCGGACTAGGTCTGCAAGTGTTGTGTTTACAAGCCCGACGTAGTTCACGCCATCCCCGCTCCAACGAAGCGGGTCGTTCTTGTAGCGAAGGAACGCAATCTTCTTGAGGAATGACTCGAAAGCAGCGGCGAGTCGCTCTACGCAATCGGGCAACGACCTAACCGCCAGGTCCTCGGCCAGCAGAGGCTCGACCGCATTCCAGAAGGCAGAATCGAGGCGCCCAATTGTGGGTTCATCGACTGGGAACGTTAGGAAATCACACAGGGCTTTCGCCAATCTCGGTGGATCGGCGAAACGGTGCACTTGCCCCGGGTTTCCGGGCTTCTCAATTTGGGCCAGCTCGTGTTTGACGAACGACTTTAGCCGTTCATGTGAGCGCGTCGTTTCCATTCGATTCTGAGCGCGTCGGCAACTTAAGGTTTAACACCCCCTCCAACCGCGTCTTCCCGCTCGCTGTTTGTCGGGAGCCGGTTGATGTAATGAGATTGTGCCATGGAGCCTTTGTCGGGGGCGTCGTCGGTCTGCGGCAAATACTTGAAGTGCTGGCCGCGCTTTAAGCTTCCAAATTGGAATCTTAAAGCCTCCGCTTCGTCGGGGGTAGGCTGAAACATGAAATCGGGTGGAAAGCGGTCAGGGTTGCGCTGAACGGCTCTGTTGAGGTTGCCGGTCGTGACGCCGTAGAGCGCCGCCAGATCGCGGTTCAGCATCACCCTCTGACCACGGATGAGCAGGATCACCTGCTCGATTTGTTCCGGCTGAATCAGCGATGTCCTGTCGTTCATTTCGGCTCTCCCACCGCACAACGCGTGTGGCGAGCATACGCTCCCGGCGGCGCGAGGGAAGTCTTTTTCGCGCGGGGCCAAACCGGGTTTAACGCAGAGACGCAGAGGAACGCGGAGAAACGCAGAGAAAGGAATCGCAGCGACGTGATGAACACAGCGGGGCTAAGCCACATCCGAAGTGCGCGAAGCGTTTGGAGTGCGTCCAGCTTGCTCCCGCTATCGGGCACGCGGCACCGTTCGAAAGCGCCAGCAAGCTGGACGCACTCCAAACGCTTCGCGCGGCAGTTCATCCCCAAAACCCTCGCAGCCTGGAAGCGAATTGGTCGTGCACGGTCACTTCCTCTTCACGCGGTAAGGCAGGCTGGCTTCTTTGACGTGGTAGCCGATTTCGCGGCGCGGGGTTGCGGGTGGGGCGGCGAGTTCGCGGATGGCATCGAACAACGTGCGGATGCTGGTGTCGTGGCCCTCGATCTTGCGCTCCAGTTCGGCCAGTTTGTGGGCAAGTTCCTCGTGCAGGGCGAGCGTCGTTCGCAGCCGCACGAACACCCGCATAATGGCAATGTTGACCTGCACGGCGCGAGAGCTGCGCAGCACACTCGACAGCATGGCGACGCCCTCCTGCGTGAAGACCTGCGGTAGATACTTGATGTTGTGTCCTCGCTTCAAGGTTCCAAATTGGAACCTTGAAGGGGCACACGCTTCTGCCTCATTCAGCGTGAGTTGAAACATGAAGTCGGCCGGGAAGCGGTCAAGATTGCGGCGGACGGCTTTGTTGAGGTTCTTGGTTTCAACGCCATAGAGCGCAGCCAGATCCCGGTCCAGCATCACCCTCTGACCACGGATGAGCAGGATGGCCTGTTCGACTTGTTCCGGCTGAATCAGCAATGTCTGGTTGTTCATTTCTGGTCTCCAACCGCTCAACGCGTGTGGCCAGCATACGCTTACGTCGGCGCGAGAGAAGTCTTTTTCGCACCGGCGCAAGGCGGGTTAGCGATGCGTAAGCCGGAATCGGGTTGTCGCCTTTATCCTAAACGCGGCAGTTGAGATGAACAACACAGGCGCTAAGACGCGAAGGCGAAGGGCTTCTGCCGCTCCACGCTTACGTGGCCGGTGACCGCAGCGGAGCGTCGTTGCGTGCCACAATTCATTGCCTCACAACTTCGTGCCTTTGCTGCTTTGCTGTTCAACCGCCGCTTTTAGCATCATCGTCGTCCGGCGCGGAGTTTGAGGCGGGCGAAGTCTTCCAAGAACTGGGCGCGGTCGCCTTTGAGATAGTGGTCGGGGAGATAGCGCTTGTCGGAGCAGGCGAGGACGGCGGCGAGTTCTTGCAGGGCGAGCAGGTCAGGGTCGAGCGGGTCAATGAATGAGTTTACTGCGGCCTCCAAATCGGTGCGCTGCACGTCGTCGTCCCGTTTGGCCAGGACGGCCTGTTCTTTGGCGCGGATGAGGATTGACTCCACGTCGCTGCCGGTCAATGGGCGGGAGCCCAGGTTCTCACGGATGAAGGCCAAGGTGGGCGGGGTGAGCGCAATCTTCTTGGTCTGCGCGACGGTAGTAAACAGTTCGAGCACGTCGTCGGCGCTCTGGGCGGGGAACAGCGGGATGCACAGGCCGAAGCGACCCTGGCGTTTCATGTCAATGGAGAGCAGGTCGGGGCGGGAGGTCATTGCCACCCAAAGCTCGCGGCCACGCAGGGTGGAATCGCCGATGTGGGCGGCGAAGGCGGCGAAGACGCGCCCGGAGACACCGCTGTCGCCGTCGGCTTCGCGGTCGCCGAAGACGGCGTCGGCCTCGTCCACAACGACGATGACCGGGCCGAGGGCGCGAATGGTCAGGAGGATGCGGGCTTGCTGGCGCTCGGTGTCGCCGACCCACTTGGAGCGGAATTCGCCCATCTCCATCACCGGCAGCGCGCATTCGCTGGCAAAGCAATCTATGAGGAAGGACTTGCCGACGCCGACACGGCCCGGGACGAGCACGCCGCGTTCGATTACATCGGTCTTGCCGTTCTTGATGAGCCAGGCCAGCTCGCGCAGCCGCATCTTGGCGGCGGTGTGGGTGGCGACCAGATCGAGAGTCACGCTGGCCTTCGGGTCCTTGAAGCGCACCAGGCCCTGGCAATACTCCTCGATCAAGCGCTTCTTGCTGGCAGTCACGTGTTCCTGCGTAACACGAATACCGTTGCGGATGGCCTCGGCCAGGAAGTGACGGATGCGCAGCAGGTTGAGCCCAGAGGTGCGCGCGGCCAACTCCTCGGGGGTGAAATCGCTCCAGTTGGGGAAGGGCTTGCCGTCCGCCATTTCTTCGGCCCAGCCCGACTGGAGGAAGCGGAGCCGGTCGTCTGCCTCAGGCAACTCGATGCGCACCTGGGCAACATAGGGGTTCTGGAGCAGGTTGGCGCTGAGTTCGTCGGCGGATTCGGTGACCAGCACGACACCGATGTCGAGCCGGGCGAGTTCCGGGGCGGCGGCCCACTTGAGGAACGTCACCAGGTTCATCCGTTCCTCCATGCTGGCATTGGCTTCGTCGCAAGCGGGGATGAGCTTCTCCGGGAAATCGATCACCAAGGTGATGCCGCGCCATTTCTCTTTCTCCTCGGCGACGCGCAGGAAGAAGCGGCGGAGCAAGGGCGCAAGATGGAGGAGGTCCCGCGGCGGCCCGGAGGCGTGGAAGTTGGTGTTCTCAACGTTGTCATAGACTTCCAGCCACTCGAAGAAGCGCTTCTGCATGTCGGCGGAGCCGAAGGTCAGGCCGTCGCTGATATCGTAGAATAGGAGGCAGGCGCGCTCGGGGAAGAGGCGGCGCACCAAGAACGTCTTGAGCGGCACATAGCTAAGCTTTCCATCGTCCTGCACGGGGAACAGGTCGAAGATGTTGCCGTGGAGGATGAAGAGCGAGTAGGTGCCGCCGTTCCAGCGGCGAGCGAGTTCGAGAGCCCAGCCTTTCAGGGGGAGGCGCGGTTGGGGAGCGGTGGGAGCGGGGGCGGGAGTTGTGGGCTCGGTTTTCATTGCGGGGTGAAGGGAAGTCCGAAGTCCGAAATCCGAAGTCCGAAGGAAGGCCGAAGTCCGAAATCCGAAGGCCAAGCCATAGTCTGAGGGATTGGGAGCGACTGCCGGCCTTGTGGCGCGGACTTGTAGTCTGCTGTATCGCCGACTTGCAGTCGGCAGGGCGGCGTACGGTGGCGGGGTGCTGGAATGGACCAGTTCTTCAACGAGTGGTGGCGCCAGCAGATTGGAAATCTGCGATATAGCAGACTACACGTCTGCGCTACGTCGGCGGCGCCTGGTCGCGCCCCCGCCAGCCGAGGGTTACTTCTTCGGGTTTCGGGATTCGGGCTTCCTTCGGACTTCGACCTTCGGGTTTCGGATTTCATTATCGCTGCTTCTGGCGCGCCGGATAGCTCTTCTTGAATGGCACGCCTTCGATAATCGGCGGCGCCGCAGTGGGCGAGGGGGGCGCGGAAGGCAGGGGCGTGGCGGCGGCCTGGTAGCCGACGCGGAGTTCGGTCGAAGGCATGTCGCCTACCAGGTCCTTGAACTCGTCCATTTCGGAGAGCCATTTGTTGGTCTGGTCCAGGTGTTCAACGGTTGCGTCAATGCGGGCGGTGAGGGTCTCGGCGTTCTTGGTGGCGACGGCATCAGCGCGGATGAGCTTGATCTGCTGGTCAAGGCGCTCCTGTTCGGAAACAACCAAGGCCAGGTTGGACTCGGCCTGTTCGCTGCGCTGCTGGCGTTTGCGCAGGACTTCGAGCCGCTCCAGGCGCGAGCTCAGGTAACGTTGCCTGGTGTCCAGGGCGGCGGTGTTGCCTTTGGCCTTAAGGGCTTCGACCTCGGCGTTCAGGCGGGTGGCCTCAGCTTCGGCGTCCTTTAAGAGGGCTGGCACGTTTTCGCTGCGCTCGGTCTCCAGGAACTGCTCGAGCGACTCCTGGATGCCCAACAGACGCAGGTAAGTCCACATCAGCTCGTCCAGCTTGCGCAGGCGGGGGTCGGTCGTGGGGTCGGCGGAGGCGAGAAGATTATCCGCGCTGGCGGTTTCAATGTCCTGGCAGACGGCGGCGAGGCGGTTGTAGCATTCCCGGCGCTCGGGCGAAAGGGAAGCGAGGAGGGAATCCCGACGCTGAACGAAAGCAGCGACCCTTTGCATTTCCTCTGCCCGTTTGGCGACCTCGCGGCGGCGGTCCACCCAGCGGCGGAAGAATGGCAGGTCGGGTAGATAGATCCACCCGAGCGCGTAGCAAGTGACCCCGGCGATGAGTGGCAGCATCATGCCGCTCATGAATCCCGCCCCCAGCGTGAGCAGCCCTAGCGCCGCGTGCTGCGGGCTTTTTAGAAACTCCCGATGATAATTGGGCGCTTGCTCGTCCATGCGACTCTGCGTGGCCAGTTTAGTGCCTGTGGCAATTCAGGGACATACAAAAGTTAAGTGCCTGCGCTCGTCCGCACCTCAGCCCAAGCATTTCAGATCTTCCCCGAATCTCAGATTTCAGACTCTGGACGCGGGACTTCGGACATTGGACTTTAGGCTTTAGACTACAGGATTCAGACTTTCACTCCATGCGGCGCCGGGGATTCTTCTTCCAATCGCCGCAGCAGCGCCTGGCAGAAATTGATGAACCACGGCTTGCGCCGGCTTTCCTCGGGCGGCTCGGCTGGGCGCGGCACCTTCAGAATCTCCACCAGCCGCCCCGGGCTGGGGGCCATCAAGAACACGCGGTCACCCAGATAGACCGCCTCCTCAACCGAGTGGGTCACCAGGAAGACCGTGCTCTGCTGCTCATTCCACAGTTGGATGAGCAGTTCCTGCATTCGGAGGCGGATGCCCGGGTCCAGCGCGCCAAAGGGCTCATCCATCAGGAGGATGCGCGGCTGAAGAATGAGCGTGGCGGCAATAGCCACCCGTTGCTGCATCCCGCCGGAAAGCTCAGAAGGGAATTTCTTCTCGCAACCTTCCAGGCCAACCTTCTTTATCCACTCGTCGGACCGGTCCAGACGCTCGGAGCGCCCTATTCCTCGCAGTTTCAGGCCGAACGCGACGTTCTCGATCACACGCAGGTGTGGCAGAAGCGAGTACCTCTGGTCCACGAGGCCACGGTCCGGCCCCGGCTCCGTGACCGGCCTGTCCAGCACGAGCACCTCCCCCCTGCTGGCCGGAAAATGCGGTTTCAAGCCGGCGATGATGCGCAGGAGGGTGGACTTCCCGCAGCCGGAGGGACCCACGATGGTGATCAACTCACCGACGTTGGGCAGGTCTTCGATCGTGAAGCTGATCTCCTGCAGGGCCAGTTTAGCCTCAGCGCCATTGCCGAAGGTCTTGGAGACGTTCTTGAACGTCACCACGTCCGGGGGCTTGAGCAGCCGTTGTTGCGGCGGGCCCGCGAGCAAGCCCTCGGGCGGGTCGGGCTTTGCGTGGTGAGGAGCGGCTCCTTCGGGGGGATGAGTGGCTTCCGGCATAACTCACTCGGTCGTCTTGCGGTACGGGAAGAGCAATTCGCCCCCCAGGCGCCACAATTGGTCGCAGGCCACGGCGATAAGCACAATGACGATAATGACGGCAAAGATGGAGGCCGTCTGGCTGCGTCTTTCCGAGACGCCGATGAGGGCGCCGAGTCCATACTGGGGCCGGACATAGACTTCGGCCATGATGATCCAGCCCCAGCCCACACCATAGACGCCGCGGAGATGGTCCCAGATATTGGCCTGCGCGACCGGAAACAACACATGCCGCACAAGCTGCCATTGAGAGGCCCCCTTCGTGACTGCCACATCCAGGAAGGCCGACGGCACGTCCGCGATATCCTTGATAACCAGCGGCAGCAGCGCGACAAAGCAGCCGATGAACAGGAACCCAATCTTCTGAGACTCACCGGTGCCGAACCAGGTCAGGCTGAGCGGGATGAAGACGACAATCGGCACGTAGGCCCCCGTCAGGGCGAGGGGGCGGAAGAAAGCCGCGACGGAGGAAAACGTGGCCATATAAACCCCGAGCGGCACCGCGACAATGGCTGCGAGCACGAACCCGGTCGTTACCCGCGTCCAGGAGGTTAAAGCGCTGCGTACCAGGCCCTGTTCGACGTGCAGGGGCACGAAGGAGCGCAACACCTCCAGTGGGCTGGGCAGAATGAGGGGCTGCACAATTCTTTCCCCTATTTGGCCGCGCGTGAGAGACCACCAGACGATCAGGATCACTCCCACGAACAAGGCCGTCAGGCCAATCGCCCGGGAGTAATCCAGTTCGCCACGCACGTGGAGCCGAGCCAGGCGCACCACCAGCGTCAGCAGCGTGCCGAATGCCAGCGCGAACAGCAGGAAGCCGAGTAAAGGTCGAAAGTCGGTCATGGATGCTTGTTTCGGGTTTGGGACTCTTCCCGCTCCATGTTGACCGTGGCGGAGAACAATCTCTGCGGTTTACGACCCGGATTCGAGCGGGAAGACCTTGACCTCGACACGCCGGTTCTTCTTGTTGTTATCAGGGTTGCTCGGGTCGGTGCAACCCGGCAGCGGATTGTCCCAGCCGTTGCCGACCACCTTGAACTTATTCGGGTCGAACTGGTACTTGTCCATGATGGCCTTGCGCACGGCGTCGGCGCGGTCGTAGGAAAGCTGGCGGACGAGGTCGGTGGGGACGATGCCCTTGCGACTGGCGTCGGTGTTGCCCTCGATGATGATATAGGCGTTGCCGAACCGGCCGGCGAGCTTGCCGATTTCCTCCAGTGTGGCCGGAATGGTGGTATCATACTCCGGGTTGAGCCCGGATTTGTTCGGCTCGAAGGCGATCATCACCGCCTTGGTCAGCACCTGGCCGGCGCCCGCCTCAGCGCTCATCTTCATCAGCGCATCGGGCTTGAAGGTCGGCTGAGAGAGGTCGCGCACGTCCTTGTATTCCTCGGACATAGCGGCCAGGACATTGGCCGCCTTGACCTTGGCCGCGGGCACGGAGGTAGTGATCGTGCCGAGGGACTTGTAGATGAGGGAGGCGCTGTTCCAGACGACTTCGAAGTTCGCCGGGTTGAACGGGTCGAGGAAGAACTTGGCGTTCTCGCGGTAGTTGGTCAGGTGGGCATCGCCTTCTGCAATCCCGCCGTCTTTGCCGACCATGTTCTTGCAGTCCTCGACCGGGAGGCTGAAGGCGGTGGCCAGAGCCTGGGCAGCCTGGCTGGGGTCTTTGCGCACCATATCTATCCCTTCGAGGATGCCACGCACCAGGCCCGACACGATTTCGGGGTGGTCGCGGTAGAAATCGTTGCGCACGGCCCACACGTCGGCGATCAGGTGGTTGGCGGTCCCCGTCGTCACCACGAGGCGCGAGCCTTTGAGCTTGTCGGTGACATTGTAGATGTCCGGCGACCAGCCCACGAACGCATCGAAGCTGGAGTCTTGCACAAAGATCTTGGCCGCCGAAGGCGCGTCGGAAGACCATTTGAAATCAATGTCCCCCGGGTCAATGCCCGCATCAATGAGCAGCGACATAATAAGGTAGTGGCTCGGTGAGTTCTGGGCCAGAACCACCTTCTTGCGCTTGCCGTTCTTGATCCGAAGATCGTTGATGCTGCGGATGTCGCCGCGGGCGACCACGCCGTCGCCGCCGGCCGAGAAGTCAATCTGCTGGCACACCACAGGCACCGTGCGCGAGTCCTTGACCAGTTCTGGCGCAAACAGGGCAACCATGTCGAGCGTGCCCCACAGGATATGGCTCTGGCCGCTGGCGAACAGGTCGCGCGCCTTGACCGGGTCATCCACGATGGCCAGGTGAACATAGAACCCATACTTCTTGGCAAAGACGCTTTGGTCACTCGCGTCCATGCCGGTGTTGGCCATGATGATGGGGGCCCAGCCGGGCCAAACGTTGATCGGGAACTCGACAACCGGCTTGCCGTCTTTCGTCTCCTTTTTGTAGTCGCTGACGCCGCTAACGGCAGGAATCCCGGAGCGCTCCACCAGCGTTGCCACATTGGTGCCGGCCAGCAGCGGGATGTCCACCGGCACGGCTTTCGCCTTGGCGATGTCGTCCTTCACCTTGGCGACATCAACCGATACGTTCTGGGGTTTGCTTTGGGGCGCGATCTTGTCCCACCAGCGATACAGCCCGAAGCCGACCACGGCCAGGAGCACAATTGTCAGAACTATCTTTCCACGTGTTGTCATACGATTAAGGGAATTGGGGTGGTGGAGTGATGGAGTGATGGAGTAATAGGAAGAATCCCGATACTCCAGCACGCCTCGGCTCCAACACCGTTTTCATTTGTCACTGCATTGCTTCACTAATCCACCAATCCATTACTCCATCACTCCACCACTCCGTTTGTTGCGTTCACTGCTCCGGGATCTTCTGCCGTTCGGGCTGGGCCGCCGGGGCCGGCGCCGCGGCAGCCGCGGCTTCCGGCTGCACCATGCCCATCTTTTTCTTGTATTCCTGGAACAGCGCAGCACCGCGGAGCTTGCGGGCTTCCTGCTGGCGGGAGATGTTCGAGCCCATTTCCTTGGCCAGGTCAAGCGTGGCGCGCATCTGGCCCTCGCCGGAGGCGGCGGACTGCCGGAGCTGCTGCATGGACTGGCCCAATTCGCCGCCCATCATGCCCTGCAACTCGGTGATCGAACTCTTCATCATGCCGGAGAGGTTCTCGAGCGAGCGGCCGATGGCGACCTTGGCTTTGACGGCCTCGAACTCGCGCTGGAACTTCTGAATTTCGCGCAGGCTTTCGGCGATGATCTGGGTGTTTTGCTGGTAGAGCTGTTCCAGGCTGTCGGCCTGGGACTGGTTGTCCTTGAGGTCAGCTTCCAGCGTGGCCAGTTCGTCGGCGTAATGGGCGCCGTTGGCTTCGTCATTGGCGGCAGCCGCGGCCTGGAGGAGGCTTTGCAGCTCGTCCCGCTGGCGCTCCTGGCGTTTGATCTGATCGCGCAGCAGGGCGATCTGCCCGGCCAGTTGGCCGTTGGCATAATGCGCCTTGTCGGCCTTCGCTTTCGAGTCGCGGATGCCGCGCTCGACCACGGCCTGGTTAATGGCGTCTGTTTCCGTGGCCTTCTCCGCCATCAGGCCCATCCATATAAACAACCGTTTGATCGCTCTAAACATAGGGATTTCTTTCTTTGGCTTGCTGGTTATTTCTTCTGCACCGGCTCCTCCTCTTCAAGGAGAATCTTGCGTTGGAGAATGTACTCCAACTGAGAGTTGAGCTGCTTCTCGTCCGCCGCGCCGACCACGGTGGCGCCGAGCTTCTTGACCGAAGCGAACTGTTTGGCGTCCACATCAAACGCCACGAAATGAACGGAAACTGTCGTGTGTTTTTCCTCCGCCTGCCGCCTCAGTCCGGGCATCACGGTTTGGGGTTCCGGCCCTTCAGTGTTCAAGCCGTCGGTGATGATGAGCACGTGTTTGCGCGTGAGGGGCGACTTCAGGACCGTGCGGGTGGCGACGCTCAGAGCGTTGCCCAGGGGGGTGTTGCCGTTGGGGGACGAAAAGGTCCGGCCAAACTCTTCCAGAGCCGCGGCATCGAATGGGCCGAACTTGACGGCTTCCCGGGCGGTGTTCCCGCTGAAGACGAAGAGACCGACTTGGACGTTTCGCGGCGCGCCCGTGGCGGTGCTGCTAACAAAAGCCTGTATCTGCTTCGCCACGGCCGCCAGCGCCCGGTTGGCAATGACATATTTGGGCGACTTCTTGCCCGTGGTATCCAGCACCGTCTCGTGCATGCTGCCGGAAGTGTCGTAGATGATGGCCAGCGCCACACCGTCCTCCTCGGCGGCGCGGCAGGTCGTGCTCTGCTCCAGGCCAACCAGAGCAGTCATAACAGCGAGCGATAGAATGATCTTCATATTCAACCTGAGCCTTTCTCCCACTGCTAACTGCACGCAACAGCGCATCGTTAGCAATTGTCTTGCGATGTGTCAACATATCCTTTCTTTCGCGCCCCTCCGCATCTATAAAAGCGCGAGGCGTTTGTAACGCCGCCCGGGCTCACAGCTCAAAGAACGAGCGTAGTCTATTCACAAAGCTCGCCGTGTATTGGGTTTGCCGCTCTTCCGCCACGCCGTATTGCTTCCCAGCGGCGAGAATTCCTTCGGTCTGAAGTTGTCGCCGCGCGAGCAATTCGCTTAGCTGGGCCAGCAACGCCGGGTACTCCTTCAGACTTCTTGCCAGCACTGCCTTGCCGATCTCGACCACTTCGCAATCGGTTTGGGCGACCACCGTTGCGCTGCGCCGCTCGCCGGTCAACAGCGACATCTCGCCGAAGCAATCCCCTGACCGCAGAAACGCGACCGGCGTCGGCGCGCCATTCCGTTCCACCACCACCGTGGCCTGCCCGTCCACCAGCACGAACATCGAGTCGCCCGCGTCGCCCTGCTGGATCAATTTCTCGTCCCGCCCGAAATGCACGACCCGCCCCCGCGGGAGCAAAGCATCCAACTGTTCGTCGCTCAGACACCGGAACAGCGGTTGTTGGCGCAGGATGATCCGCGCCGCCGTCTGCACCTCCGACTGCTTGTCCCGCGCTGGCCTTTCCAACTGCACCGTGCGTGTCGGATACGGTATCCGGATGCCATGCCGCCGCAGGCTGTACCACATGTTGGTCCGAATGGCATCGCACACCTGGTAATACAGGTCATAGTCCTCCAGCCAGAACCGGATTTCATACTCGATGCCGGAGTCGCCAAAGTTCTTTAGGAACACCTGCGGCTTGGGTTCCGGAAACACCCCCTTCGCGTTGGCGACCGCGTGCAGCAGGACGTCCTTCACCCGCGTCGGCGGCGCCGCGTAGTCCAGGGTGATCGGGATACGCATGGCATGCAGCCGCCGCGGCCGGCTGAGATTAACAATCGTCTGGTGCGCCAGTTCGCGGTGGGGGATTTCGATGGAAATATCATCCACCGTTCGCAACCGGGTCGCGCGCCAATTGATTTCCGTGACTTCGGCGTAGCGGTTGTCCACCAGGAGCCAATCCCCGTGCGCGAACGGTCTGCCGACTTGCAGCGCCACGCCAGCGAGGATGTTTCCGACCAAGTCCTGCGCGGCCAGGCCGATAATTACCGCCGCGATGCCCGGCCCAATTAGCAGCGCCTTGATGCTCTGGTCGTACCCGATCTGGAGCACCAGGAAGATGGCGACGATCAGGATGATCAACCGCACCACCTCGGTCAGGAGCTTAGGGACTTTGACCCGGTGCCGCTGCTGGAAATACAGGTCCCAAAGGTAACGATCCACCAGCGCGATGACCACACAAGCCCCCAGAATGACAACCGCCGCGCCCAAGTGCCGGAGAAAGGCCCAGTTGAGGTTCAGCAGGAGCGCAGGCAAATAGACCGACAGGCTCAGAGAGAACAGGTGATAGAGCCAGCCCAGACGCACCCCGTGGTGCCGCTTCAGCCGCCGCCCAGCCAGCACCATCAGGCAATAGAGCCCCGGCACCGCCAGGACCAGGATCAGGTCTTTGTAACCTTCTGTCAGCTCCGGCATGGCGGGTATTCTAGGAACCAATCGGCCCGATTACAAGAAGTTGTGCAATGCTCTCGCGCCTCCCTCGAAGCCTGTCTCGCCCGGGCACCCGCGGGCTGCCCGAAAGGCCCGGAGTGTCCACCCGGAGCGCAGGGATGCACCTCGGCCTTTTGCGGTTTTCGGGCTTCCTTCCCGCCTTCCGGCCTTCGCTGTCGAACCGCGGGGCGCCGATGCAAGAAGTCGCCCGCTCGCCGCGCGGCAGGACTCCCGGTGTCGCAAGTTCGCGCTATGCGACGCGCCGATGGCCCGCTACGCTGGCAGGACCATGCACATTCTCGGAGTCAACAGCGCCTATCATGAGTCGTCGGCCTGCCTGTTGCGCGACGGGCAGATCCTCGCTATGGCCGAGGAGGAGCGCTTCAGTCGGATCCGCTACGGCAAGCACTCACGCGTGGACAACCCGGACGAGCTTCCCGAGCAGGCTATGGCCTGGTGCCTGCGCGAGGGCGGCATTGACTGGAAAGACCTCGCTGCCATCGGCTACTCGCTCGACCCCGAGCAGCGCCGCCGCCAAAACGTGAACCTCCCGGACGCCAAACGAATGAAGCCGGGCGACTGGGGGACGCCGGACGGGGAGGAAACCTATTACCGGCACAGCCTGGCGGCACGCGACGTTCTTGTGTCGCGGGCGCCGCGGGCTGCCTTCCACTTCCTGCCCCACCATCTCTGTCACGCCGCCTCGGCGTTCTTCCCTTCGCCGTTCGCCGAGGCCGCCGTGCTGGTCCTGGACGGGATCGGCGAGTTCAACTCGACCTGGCTAGGTTTTGGCTGCGGGGACAAACTCACGGAGTTGGAGACGGTGGGCTACCCGCACTCGCTGGGATTCGTCTGGGAGCGGATGTCCGAGTTCCTGGGTTTCGACGTCTATAGCGGGCCGGGCAAGGTCATGGGGTATGCCTGCATCACTGACCCCATCGGCGAGCTGACCAACGCCGATTTCCTCGCCCGCATGCGCACGATCTTCCACGAGGAGAACGGCGGCGCCTTCTTCGTGGACAACGAGGCCTTCCGCTTTCGCACAGACGACTTCTCGGGGCTGGAGCATTACTTCGGCCCGCGCCGCATGGCGGTCGTGGACCGTTACGAGGACGCCTCGGTGGCCGCCGCGCTCCAGGTGGTAACGCAGGATGTCATTGTCCACCTCGCAAATCGGCTTTACGCCCGCGTCAACGCCGACCGCCGGGAACCAGTCACCGACCTTTGCATGGCCGGCGGAGTGGCCCTGAACTGTGTGGCCAATTACGAGGTTGCCGCCCGGACGCTTTTCAAGCGCATCTGGGTGCAGCCCATGGCCAATGACGCCGGGACCGCCCTTGGGGCTGCCGCGCTGGTCCACTTGCAGCGAGGTGGAGCGGCACGACCGCGCATGGAGCACGCCTTCTGGGGTCCGGGATACGGCACCGAGACCATGCAGGCCACACTCAAGGCCCGCGGCCTGATTTTCGCGAAACCGGACAACGTGGCCGCGGAAGTCGCGACTCGCATCGAGCGCGGGGAGATCATCGCCTGGTTCCAAGGCCGGCAGGAGGTCGGGCCGCGCGCGCTCGGTCACCGCTCGATTCTGACCGACCCCAGCCGCTTCGACGCCCGGAACCGGCTCAATACCCGGGTGAAGTACCGCGAATCGTTCCGACCCTTCGCCCCCAGCGTGCTGCCGTCCGGGATGGCGAAGTTCTTTGAACTGCCCGCAGAAATGCTCTCGACTCGCTACATGCTCTTCGCCCTGCCATTGCGAGAGCATCGCATGACCCAGATGATTCCGGCGGTCATCCAGGAGAACGGCTCCACCGGCAGGGCCGGCGCCCGAGCCCACGAGGTGCAGCCGGAAGAGGACCCGCTTTACGCCGAGATGATTGCCCAGTTCGAGAAGAAGACCTCGCTGCCGATGGTGCTTAACACTTCGTTCAACGTGGGGGAGCCGATCGTCACCACGCCCGACCAGGCCCTGGACACCTTCCTCAAATCATCCATGGACGCGCTGGCCCTGGGGCCATTCCTGGTGCCGCACCCCGGCAAACCGGGAGGCCGGAAGTGAGGCTCTCCAACGCGGCGGGAAGATAAGCCAACGATGAACCGCAGCCCGGCACACGTCGAGTGGATACCGGCGCAGGTCCAGGGGAGGCCGGGTTTCAGGTTAATGGTCATCTTGAAGGCGCCCGGCTGTTCCTACGCCCGAACTTCCGGTGGCTGCACCAACTGTGGCTTCCCCCAGAGATTTGGCACCGGCAAACCTGTTAGCACGGAGGACTATGTCGTCCAGATCAAGTCTGCTCTGGCCAGGATTCCCGCCGGCACCCAGGCGCCGGTTGAAGTTGACCTCTATAACTCCGGCTCCTACTTCAACCCGGAGGAAGTCCCCGAGCTGGCTCAGTCTGCGATGCTCGCGCTGGCCGCCGCTCGCCACGAAGTCGCCTCCCTGCTGGTCGAGACTCGCCCGGAGTATGTGATCGCCGCGAGGCTCGAGCGGGCGCTGAGTGCTTGCCGGGGCAAGCCGCTGGAGGTGGGGATCGGCCAGGAGAGTGCAAGCCCGGAGATCCTGAGTGGGCGCATTCACAAGGGCTACACCTGGGAGCAGTTCGCCGCCGCCGCCCGTCTGATGGCCGGGGCGGGCACCGGGCTGCTGGCATACGTTCTACTGAAACCCATCAACACCGGCGAGCGCGAGGCCATCGAGGACTCGGTGGCGACGGCGCGGAAGGTCTTTGCCCTCGGCCACGAGCTGAAATGTCCCATCCGGGTGGCGCTGGAGCCGTGCTTCGTCGCCCCGATGACGCTGCTCTACCACGCCTTCGAGCAAGGGCGTTACCGGCCGCCGTGGCTGTGGTCGGTGGCCGAGGTCGTCTCGCGGGTAGCTCCTCTCGGGCGCGTGCTGGTCGGGCTGAGCGACGAAGGAATGAACCCACTCCAGGCGCCGCACAACTGCGAGCACTGCACTAGCCGTTTCCGGCACGCGTTGGCCGCGTTCAACCAGACCCAGGACGCCGCAGGGCTGAGCGCCATCTCCTGCGAGTGCCACAAGCGCTGGCTCACCGAGGCTCAGAGGGTCTAACGCAAGGGGCTACTGCGCGGTCCAGCCGCCGTCAATGAGGATGTCCGTGCCGGTGATAAAGCCGGCGTCCTCGGAGCAGAGATAGACGGCGAGGTGCCCAATCTCTTCGACCTTGCCCCAGCGACCAAGCGGGATTTTGGAAATGAACTGCTGGTTGAGCTCGGGGTCCTGGATCAGCGGGGCATTCATCTCGGTGGCGACCGGGCCAGGGCTGATGCCGTTGACGGTGATTCTCTCGGGCGCTAATTCGAGCGCGAGCGGGCGGGTGAAGCCGAGCAACCCGGCCTTGCTGGCGGCGTAGGCGGTTCGGCCCGGCAGCGCGACGTGGCTCATGATGGAGGTCAGGTTGAGGATGCGACCGTACCCCTGGCCTCGCATCTGCGGAATGAACGAGCGGCACATCAGGAAGACGCTGTTCAGATTCGTGTCCATCACCTGCCGCCATTCCGCGAGGGTGAAGTCCGTGACCGGCTTGCGGAGGTTCATGCCTGCGTTGTTGATCAGGATCTCGACCTTGCCGAACTGCCCAGCGACCGCCTTTTCGAGTCGCAGCACCTGGGCCTCATCCGTCACGTCGGTCTGGAAGACGGCGGCTTCCGCGCCGAGCTGCCGGACGGCGCCCGCGGTTTCGTTCAACAGCTCGAGATTGCGCGAGACCAGGGCGAGGCGGGCGCCGGCCTCCGCGAGGGCGAGCGCAATCGCCCTGCCGAGGCCCTTGCTGGCGCCGGTGATCAGGGCGGTCTTCCCTTCTAGCCTTTTGGTGGTCATGGGGGCGGTTATAGCACCTGTCGCCCAGAGGGCAAAGTCATCTCTTTGTCAGGACCGCGCCGCGAAACGCCGCCGCCCTGTCGCATTCACGTCTGATTGCTCACGCCTGGACCGGTAAGAACGCATTCCACTGCGTCCCCATCTTATTCCGACCAGACTCCGGCCCGCACTATCTCTGGCCATCATCCAACCGCCCACCTCCATCCTCCATCCTCGCCCCGTCCTTGTCTTCCTGCGTGAAGACCTGAGGGAAACACTTGGGCGCGCGGAACGGCGAGAGGGCCGAGCGCCGACCTGTTACCGGCTTAAGGCATTCGGACCTCCAAAGCCGGCAAAATGCCGGCGCTCCGACTCCGGTGCGGCCGCCTTCTTTGGAAGGGAGAGGCCCGCTGGTTCCTTCCGGTCCGCGCGGCCACTAATTCGCGGCTGATTTCGGCGGGAAGAGCTTTGCGCCTACCGTCACGCTGGCGGCTTGCATGGCTTGCTGGCTCGCCAGGGAGGTCTGGAAGACCGTAAGCTGGTCGGGGGACAGGATGGTTTGGGCACGGCCCAGGTAGCGCTGGCTGAGCTGGTCCAGTTCCTGGAGATACCGTTGCTTGTTGGCCTCGGTGTAGTAGGCGGCGACATCGCCCTGGAGCTTGGAAGGGTCGGAGAAGTCGGTGGTGAATTTGAAGTTCTGCCGTTCCTCGACCATGGCGTCGAACAACTGCTGCTCCTGCTCGGGAGGGACTGCCTTCGGGCTGCCGGCCAGTTGGTCTGAGAGCTGGGTCACCACCATTCGCTCCGAGAGGGTCGTTCCGTAGGCTTGATATTGGGCGTAGTTGTCGTCGCCGAGGAGTTGCTTGATCTGGTCCTCAAGCGCGGCCTGCGCCGTTTTGACCTGGATGGTCTGGGCCTGCAGTTGGGCCGGGTCGGCCTGGCCTGACATGGCCGCCGTTATCATGTCCGCGCCGGCCATGGTCTTGTTGACCATCAGATCCTTCATGGCGGCGGTTTGCTCCGGCGTCAGATGCAGGTCAGTGAAGAGCTTCGCATAGCTCCGGGCGACGCTCAGGCTTATAGCCCGCATGTTCGCCTTCATCATCTCTTTGCCTTCGGGACTCTTGAGCATTTCGACCATGGGATTGGCGGCCTTGGCCTCGGCCTGCGCGTTCGCCCGCAACCGGGTCGCTTCACCGCGCAGCCGCAGCAATTCGCCGAGCTGCTCCGGTTTTGGCGGTTGAGCGCTGCCGGCGTGAGCGAGCAGGTTGGACAAACGCTGGTTGTCGGCCGTCAATTGAGCCATCTGACCCGTCTGGTGCTGCAAAGACAGGGTTTCCTGGCGCAAGCGGTTGTTTTCCTCTCGCATCCGGCTCAAGGATTGATGCTGGAGCAGGAGTGGAGTTGCCATGCCGGCTGTCAGGATGACGCCGACGACACCGAGTTGTAGTTTTGTCATAGCTATTGTTTTAAGGGTTGCGAGGCTGAGCCCGGTCCCGACAGTGGCGGCTCCGGCCAGCGCGGTTGTAGTCACTGAAACGGCAAGACCGGCCGGCGCGGCCACTACGGCTTCAGCGGTCAGCGCCGAGGCCAACGCCGTGGCGGTTAACGTGGCGCCACGTTTGCTCAGAACGCCCCGAAGTTTTTCCAGCGCCCGGCTGACGCGCTTTTGCGCCGTATCCTCGCTCACACCGAGCGCAGTCCCGATCACGCGGAAGTCCTGCCGTCTGAAGAAGCGCAACACGATCGCGTCGCGGTCGGCTGCGCTCAGTTGGTTCAGGCCCTCGTCGAGGTGGGGAGCAATCAGTTCCCACGGCGAGCCGGTGTTGTCGTCGAGCGCTCTCATTTCCATGGCGGTTTGTTCGCGGATTTGACGGCGTCGCTCCGTGCGCACCATTTTGGCGGCCGTAAACCAGGCGTGCCGATACAGCCAGCCGGCCAATACGGCCTCCTGCGGCAGGCTTCCAGCCTTGCACGCCAGATCGAGGAACACGGTTTGCGTCACGTCCTGGGCCAGATGGCTGTCACCGCCGGCCACCCGGAGCGCCACGGAATAGACCAGATCAATGTGCCGCGTCACCAGTTCGCCGAAGGCGGCTTCGGAGCGTTCTCGCGTGTATTGCTGCAACAGTTGGCCGTCGTCTGTCATCGTCTATCTAATTACCAGAACCCGCCGAAAACGGAATCCGACATAAATTATTTGGCTATCGTTTGACACGCTACAGGGTTTGTTGTCTGCTGTCTTAGGAACAAACGGAAAGGAATTCACATGATACGGAAGATTGTCTTCACTTGTTCGCGGTCGGCTGGGGTGTGTCTTTTCCTGTTGGCGACGGGAGTCTTTACGACGGGCGCGTTCGCCAAGACGGTGATGGTCGCCAAGTGGGGCCGTTTCGAGCACGCATTCAAGAGCAGCCTGATGTACTCGAACGCTTTGCAGGACGTCTCGCTGAAAGTAGTATTCACTTCACCGCTGGGAGAGACGAACGAGGTGGACGGTTTCTGGGACGGCGGCAGGACCTGGCGGGTGCGGTTCTCGCCTGACCAGCCGGGACGTTGGAGGTTCAGGACGATCTGCTCCGACGGCGCCAATGAAGGCCTGTTCGATCAAAGGGGGGAATTCCTCTGCACCGCCGCGACCGGCCTAACCCGCTTCGAGAAGCACGGGCAGGTGCGCGTCGCGCGCGACCACCGGCATTTTGAACACATGGACGGCACGCCGTTCTTCTGGCTGGCGGACACCGTCTGGAACGGGGCGCGCCGGGCTGAACTCAAAGATTGGGAATTCTATGCGGGCATACGCGCCAGTCAGAGATTCACGGTGGCCCAGTGGGCGGTGGCCCCGGGGGAGGACACGAAGAACGAGTCCGCCTACTCCGGCTTCCCCGACCGCATCGGTGTCAATCCGGACTTTTTCAAGCGACTTGACACCCGGCTGGAGGTATTAAGCCAAGCCGGCATCCTAAGCGCGATTGTTCCGCTGTTTGAGATGCAATCGGAAAAGGGCGTGGCAAATCCCCTACCCGACGACCAGGCGGAATTGCTGGCGCGGTACGTCGTCGCGCGCTGGGGCGCCGATCCCGTGGCGTGGCTGGTGGCCTTTGAAGGCGACACCGCGGGCAAGAACGTTGGTCGCTGGAAACGCATTGGGCAGGCGGTTTTCGGCTCGCGGGCGCACGCGCCGGTGGTTCTGTATTCCGGCGGGACGCAATGGCTGGTGGACGAGTTCCGCGAGCAGAGGTGGGTGGACGTGTTCGGCTACCAAAGCGTGACGGGCGTCACGGATGATGCCCTCCAGTGGACGTTTACGGGGCCGTTCCCGACGGAATGGAGGAAGGAACCGACCCGGCCGCTGATCCCCTTTGCGCCGTATGAAAACGGCTTGGTGGCGCCGTCCGGCAAACGCTTCAGCTCGGACGACGTGCGGCACGCGGTTTATTGGAGTCTGCTGCTCACGCCGCCCACCGGGGTCAGTTACGGCGGCCAGGGGGTGGTGGACTGGGAGAGCAGCGTCGGGCCGAAGGCCGAGCAAACCGGGGCGGCGGACCTGCCGATGTGGCGCAAGGCGTTGTTTATGCCGGCCGCCAAGCAGATGTCGCATCTGGCCAAATTCATGAACTCGGTTGACTTCTGGAAACTGCGTCCGGAACAGAAGGCCATCGCTTCGCAGCCAGGCGAACAATCGCCGCGGCGGTTCATTGTGGCGGCCGGCCCCGACACCAGTGACCTTACGATCGTTTATGTGCCGGAGGACCGCAGTGCGGAATTATTCCTGGATGGGCTCCCGCGCTCGCCTTCGGTCAGTTGGTTCAATCCGCGCACCGGGGAAAATAACCCCGCTGTGGCGGTGGTGGGTGCTCGATCCTGCCAGTTCCCGACGCCAGATCCTGGCGATTGGCTGCTGGTGACAAAGGCAGGGAAGTAGTCAGGCCGGGGTCAAGCGGCAACCCGATTTCTCCCGGCAAAATCTTGCCGAGAACGGCAGGTCGCCGCGCCCCGGTCGCGTTCGGGACATTGCTGGGCTTCCCGAGGAGAGTCTGGTGCGCTAGAATGGCGAACGCCAAGGCTTCCTTGGCGGCGTTGGCGATGCCGAAATCCTCATGCGTCAATAACTCGCCCGCGCCGATTTGCTGAGCCAGCATTCGGCGCAGCGTGGGGTTCTTCGCGCCGCCGCCACCGAGGATCACTTGCAGTCTGCCCAACGCGGACGGTTTGAGCTTCGGGAACACGAAGCGCCGGCAGGCGTCGGCGATACTTGCGACCGTAAATGCGGTAGCTGTGGCAACGGTATCTTGCGGGCGCAAACGCAGCCGCCGCGCCGACGCAAGCATCTCGCCGACGAACATCTCGCCGAACTCCTCGCGGCCGGTTGTCTTGGGCGGTCGCCGGCGCAAGAACGGGTGTGCCATTAGTTCGCGCAGGAGCTTTTCTGACACTTGGCCGCGCGCCGCGAGACGGCCATCGTAATCAAACGTTTGCTTGCCGTAAGTCAGCGCGGCGACCACGGCGTCCGTCACCATATTGCCGGGGCCGGTATCGAAGGCGATTATGTCTGCCAACGTCGCGCGGGGCGGCAGAAAGGTCAGGTTGGCGATACCGCCGACATTCTGGACGATGCGCGGCCGGGCGTTATCGGTGAACAGCACCCAATCGGCGTAAGGCACAAGGGGGGCACCCTGCCCTCCCGCCGCCATGTCGCGCACACGGAAGTCGGCCACGGTGGTGATGCCCGTCCGCTCAGCGATCACCGCCGGTTCGCCGATCTGCAGGGTCGAACGGGTGCGAGCATTCGGCAGATGATGGATGGTCTGCCCGTGCGAGCCGATGGCGGCAATGTCCCGCGGCTTGAGTCTTGCGTGGCGGATGGCCGTTAGCGCGGCACGGGCGAATTGCTCGCCCAGCACGAAGTTCAGTTCGCATGTCTCCGCTACTGTCCCGTGCAGGCACAGGTGCAGGATACGTTGGCGCATGGCGGGCGAGAACGGCTGATGCGTGTGCCCGAGCAGGCGGGCCCGTAACTGGCGTCCGCTGCGCGCAATCTCCGCGACCACCGCATCAATGCCATCCGCCGAAGTCCCGGACATCAGGCCCACGACGAGATGCGGGGCGTGTTTGGATTGGTGCTGAGCTGGCACCAGGGCAAGGCTACGGGGCGAAAAGCCCCGTAGCCAGCAAAGTCGGCCTACTGCTGGAGCCGATAGAACTCCTGGTGGTTGGTGGCCGGGACAGAGAGTTGGTACTGTCCGCCGACGGGTGTGGGTGTCCCGGGGACGGGGGTCCAGCCTCCTGAGCTGCCGAGAGCGGAGTTCTGCCACAGGGTGAACCCCGACGATTGTGGCCAAGACAGCAACATCATGTTTCCCGGTGCCGTCTGCACGGAGAGAACCGGCGGTACGGCGGCCTCGTTGAAGAACCTGAAGTCGCTGATTTGAATGAGCGAGGCCACACCGCCGGAGGCACCCGTGAAGCCGACATAGGCGGTGTTCTGGCCCAGCAGCGACGGCAGGTTGGCGGTGTAGTTGGTAGTGAACAACGTGCCGGCCAGAGTATCAGCCATAGTCAAGTTGGCCGTTGTCCCATCATAGGACACGCTGCAGTTGATGGGATTCCCGCCGGCCAAGCTCACTGGCGCCGTGGGGGAATAAGGAGCGCCGGTGATCCCATTGACCTGGAAGGCAATCCCCGGCGTGTTAGGGCCGTAAACATTCATTTCGAGGCCGGCGCTGGGGCTGATACCGGAGAAGCCCAAGCCGCCGCCGGCACCGCCCAGCGCCGTGGGCCCCATCGGCGAATTCTGCAGGATAAACGCCGCCCCGTCCGCCCCGGCTCCGCCGATGTCCTGGAAGGTATAGGAGGCCGTGAAGTAGCCGATGTACACCGGTGAATCCAGGAAGCAACTGCGCGCCTCACTGAGGCCGCCGTCGGTCAGGGTGAGCACGTTGTTGGTGATGGGCACGTTGGTCGTCACCGTGTTCAGCGTCCAACCCGCGCTACTGCCGTTGAAGGCGACAGTAGAAGTGACGGTGACATGCGCGACGGCGCTCGTCGCTGAACCGGGCGTATTGGTGACAATCAAGCGGTAACTGCCCGAGTCGGCCAGCGCCCCGGCCGTGAAGCTCAGGGTGGTTGTTTGGGAACCAGTGATGCCGGGCATGTCGCTGACGTTGGTACCGTTATGCTGCCACTGGTAGGAGAGCGGCGCAGTTCCCACCACCAACGGCACGGACAAGGTGAAGGGAGAGCCGACCGGCACCAGCACCGAGGAAGGCGTTACGTCGAGCAGAATCTGGGGCGCGCCCGCCAGGCTGGAGAGCGTGCTGGCCGAGACACCGAACGCGCGCGCTTCGGCGATAGATACGAACTGGGCCACCGGGCCATTGCCGGGCACACCGCCGACCGCCCAGCCCCAGCCGGTTCGCTCGGCGAGCGGAAGATGCGATAGATCGAATACGATGGGGCTGTTAACCAAGGGGGATGTGCCCACTGGTTGATCTACGTTCAGATCGAAGATATTCCCGCTCACCAGCGAGGCCGGAACCGTGACCCAGTCTAGCGGATCAGTCTCGGGCCACTTTTGGTCGGTATCAATCAGGTTCTTGAGGATGAAGACACTGGGTTGGGAACTCCAGTCGCCCCCGTCAACGAACTGGTAGCCCAAATCCACTTTGACGACGCCGAAGACCTGCGGTTGCGGGTAGCCGAGGCCCACGAAGTCGCTGGAGCCGGCGATGCTGCCGTAGGTAGTCCAGGTGGACACGTTGGGGTCAACATTGACGTAGCCATCGGTCGAGCGCGACAAGGCGGCGGCCCGGCCCTGTTGATAGGCGTTGGCCACCACGTTGGTAGCGCCAGACACGAGCGGCAGCACCGGCACGGTTTGGGTAGCCATGGTGTTGCCGTCCAGGTCTATGACATTCGCCACAGTGACGCTGGGACTGGCCACGGTCAGCGGTCCCGACAACGACAGGGCCACACCACAGCCTTGGCCTTCCTGGGTCGCTGAGGCGATGCTCGCCGCGGGATCGTTGAGCGTATAATTCGCTCCATTCTGGGATGAAGTCGGGTCCGTGCTCCCGTTGAACCATACCTCGACGACGAGGTTCGTGGGATCATAGGTGGCGGCGAGCACCGGTGGATTCGTGCGCGGCAGCACAGTGAGGGTGGCGGGCTGGCTCGTCACCGAGCCCAGCGCGCCCAGGTCCACCTGGAGCTGGAAGGTGGCCCCATTGTCGCTCAGCAATGTCGGCGGCGTGGGGTAATCGCTGGCAGTGGCTCCCCCAATAGGGATGTCGCTCTTGAGCCACTGGAACGTCATCGGCGCGGTGCTTTCCGGTGAGGCGGCGAATTTCGCCCGCTGACCCGCCGTCACCGTAGCGTTGGTCGGCTGGCCCATGAACGCGAAGGCCAGCGTGCTGCCGGCGGTGCCGTAGGAGGCCACCTCGCTGACCGAGATGAAGTCATTCGCCCCGCTGCCTTTGACCCCGCCTACCGTCCAGCCATAGCCGTTTCGCTGCGCGGCAGTTAGCGCGGAGAGGTCGAACGCAATGGGCGTCTCGGGCGACGGCGTGGGATCCACGGTTGCATGGAACTGGCTGCCGCTGATGAGCTTGGCCGGGACCTCGGCCCAATCAGTGGGGTCTGTCTCCGGCCGGGTTTGGTTCCTATCCACGGGGTTCTTCAAGATATACACCTTGGGCTGGACGGCCCAACTGCCTCCATCGGAGAATTGGTTGCCCAGGTCCACGCGGACGACCTCGAAATCCTGGTTGTAGCCGTAGATGAGGCCCACGAATTCCGACGGTTGTCCCCCCCCGCTCCAAGTATCGAATCCCCCACTGTTGTTGATATTGTCCACGATACCGTCGGTGGCCAGCGTGAAGCAGGCAACGCGGTCATTGTCGGGCGAGTGGTAGGTATCGGCGACCAAGTTCACCGGCGTCAGACGCAGGCGAATGGGAATTTGGTTGGAGGCGGTATTGCCCCCCGGGTCGAGCACGCCGTGGACGCTGACTTGGGCTCCGGTCGGGATCGTTCCGGAGAGCCCCAGGACCACGCGGAGACTGTGGTTGCCGAGGGTGGCGCCAGTGATACTCACCCCCGGCGCGTTGACCAGCACGTAATTTGCCAGATTGGTCGCCGAAGGCGTGGTGACGGCGGAGGCGAACCAGACATCCATTGTGGTGGCCGTTCCGCCCAACCCGTTGTCCGTGGTGGCTTGGATGGCCGCCGGGCTCACGTCATTATTCAGAATGGTAACCGTGCCCGAATCAGCTACCGCGATGGCGTAATTGGTCGAGCCGACAACCGTCAGAATCACGGTTTGCTGCGACCCTTGGAAAGAGAAGTCCTTAGGTGTTACCAGGACCGAGGCGGAGTTGGTGCCGGCGGGGATGACGACCGACCCGGGCAGCGTGTTGTAGGCGACTCCGTTGGTGGCCGAGCCGCCGAGCGAATACTGGACGGTCAAAGCCGCCGTGGTGGCACCCGTGCGAGTGATGGTGAAGACCCCCGGTGGGGTGGTCTTCAGCGCGGTGGTAGCCACAGTCGCGACCGCCGAAACGACGGCCAGGGAGGCATTGATGTCATCCAGGCCGCCGCCGCCAGCCAGGGCGGCAATGGCGGCCGGGTCCAGCACTCGGTTATAGATCCTGACGTCATCCATTTCTCCTGCGTAGTGGCCGTCCCCCGTCCAATTACTCAGGCCCAGGTAACAGTTGTTGCGCTTGACAACGTTCGGCACGGCGGTCGTGCCGGTGGTGACCGGTTGGCCGTTCTTATAGATGATCACATTGCCGCCCGTGTCCATCGTCGCTGCCCAATGCTGCCATTGATTGAGGATGAACGAACCGTCGTCGGTGGTAACCTTGCCTCCCGAAGTGCCAGCCAGATAGACCTCAAAGGTCACTTGGTTGCCACCGCCCGTGCGAGCGAAAAGGATGTTGTCGTTAGCGGCCCCGTTGGCGAAATCGATGAATCGCGCCCAACTGGCAGAGGCGCCTTCGGTAGTGGGGTAAACCCACAAGCTGACGGTCATGCCGTTGGTGGAAAAGTCGGAGAAACCCGCCGGCAGGGCCACGTAACCGCCGTTGGCGCCCTCGTATTTCAAACTCCGGAGCACCTTGCCGGCATAACCGGGATAGGCATCCTGTACGAGTGTGCCATTCAGGCCGTTACCGGAGGAATCCGCGGCGGTTGTCCCCGTGGTCTCGTCAAACCGGTACCAGGCTGCCAGGTACTGTTCAATGGGCAGGGAGCTGTTGCCGGCGATGGTGTTGGGTGTAGAGGTGCGGTCCCGCACGTTGTTCACCGTCAGGGAGTAAGCGGTTCCCGCAGTCAGCCCCGCCGTCTGCAGCAGCACCGTGTTCAGCGAGGCGCCCATCCGGGCACCGGCGATTGACACGGTCGGCGTGAAGGCATAATTGCCGGTCACGGTGGCGGTGGCAGGGTCCACCGGCTTGGAGAAGACGACAGCCACGTCGCCGGCGGCGTTGGCCAGGCTCAGGGCGTCAACCAAAGTGGGAGCCGCCGGGTCCGCCTGCACCGACAAAGTAGTGCTGGCGGTGGCTTGGCCCAATCCATTCTGGATGTTCACGCTGTAAACCGCCCCATCTAGCGCCGACGCGACCTTGGCGATGTGGTAAGTCAACAAGTTCGCGTTGGGAATCGCCACGTTGTTGCTGTACCACTGAACGGTAGCCGGTTGACTGGCCTCTACGGTGACGGTTAGGTCCGCTGCTCCGCCATCCACGACATTGGCGGTGGGAGGCAGGGTGTCCACGGGAACTCCATTGTAATTGTCCAATACCTGCGGGGCGGTGGTTATGGCCGGATAAGACGGGTCGGCCAAGTTCACCGGGAATGGCCATAGGCTGGTCTCGGATATCGGCCCCTGGAACGTGCCGTCCGGCAATAACCAGGCGACCGAAGCGCTATCCTCGGTGCCGTCGTTGTCCTCTTTTTGGAGGAGCTCGAAGTAGTATTTCTGACCCTGCACCAGTGAAATGGGGGCCGATTGCTGGCTTGGGCTGAGGAACCAATCGTTGGGATCCTGGCCCAGCATGAGCCCATTCTGGGCGATCAATGTCTTGCCGGAGGGATCTGCGCTCGAGCTGAGCCACAACTCGCCCGTGTCCACCGCCTGCAGCCAGAACGTGTATTGGCCGGTTTGCGGGGCTTCGATGAAGCCTCGGACCAGTGAGCCGTAATCGTTGGCGATGTTGAATGGGAATAACATCAGGTTGGTGGCCAGCACATCGGCCTGGTCCGGCGAGTTCGGGAACAGCGCGTTACTGGTCAGGTTGGTAACGTACGCGCCCGGAATACTTGGGCTGCCAGTGATTCCGTAAGCGAGTCTCAAGGCGACACCCGCCTGAGATTGAAGAGCGGTCCCGGTCAGGAGGGCCGGGAGGAGAAAACGGGCCAAGGTCTTACTGAGCGACTGGCAGGGTATGCAGGTTTTCATAGAGGTCTTAATGGTTTGCAGCGGTGGGCCGGATGGGCCTCACTTGGTTTCGGTTTAGGTTTGTCTGATCAGGACGCTTACAGACGCTGGCGGCGTCATCCTGCGGGAATCTTACCCGCCGGGGAGGAGCCTGACAAGGGAAAATTCCTGGTGGCGGGCGGCCGACTTGAGCAGGGCCAGACAACCGTTTGCTTTTGGGCCGCTTGTGTGTTGTATTGTGGGGCTGACACGCCTAGGGGCCGAGTGCCCGTGTCACCAAACAACAACCGATACTGAATATGGCATTGACGATTGAAGACAGTCCGATTACGCGGAAGACACGGGAGCTCTGCCAAATGATCTTGGACGAGCCGAGCATGCAGGCCTTGCGCCAGCGCATCAACACATTCATGGCGGATGAGCAAGCGCGTTCGCAATACGACGGCCTGATCGCCAAAGGCCAGGCGTTGCAAGAGAAACAGCAGCAGTCGGTGGTCCTCACTGGCGAGGAGATTTCGGAATTCGAGCAACAGCGCGACTCGCTACTGAACAACCCGGTAGCGCGCGGGTTCCTTGACGCACAACAAGAGCTGCACGAGGTGCAGCAATCCATCCAGAAATACGTCAGCAAGACGATCGAGCTGGGCCGGCTGCCTTCGGAGGAAGAGTTAAGCGCCGGCTGTTGCGGCGATCATAGCTGCGGCTGCAGCCATTAGGTTCAGGAAAAGAACTCCCGGCCTCGCCAGATCTGGAACCAGCCGGTATCGGAATTCATTTCGACGAAGATGAACTCCTTGGCGGTCTTGCCGCCGCCGATGTCCGCATCGCGCCAGTAATCCCAATACTCGATCTTGGCGGGCGATACTTTGCCGGTGGCGGCTTTGCCATCGGGCGTGGTTTCCGACACCACTAGGACCGCCGCCTGGTATGATTCGCGCAGGTCGTTGATGCGCGCGAACGTCGTTTCGGCGCCGGTTTTGTCCTCCGTCACCTTGAACAGCCCGGTGGCATCCTTGACGACGCCGAGGAAGTCCTCGGCGAAGGCGAACTCATCGTAGAGCCGGAGCAGGAGGGCATCGTGCGCGCCGGCCTGGTTGGGCACAACTCGCAGGCGGGCGGCGACGGTGTCATCGGCGTCGGGGGATTTGGTATTGACGCCGCGCAGGACGTAGTCCGTGAAACGAAACTCCTGGCCCGCGATGCGCCGAGTGTATTCACGGATCTCCTGGGCTGTGAAGTTGTAATCGGTGAACTCGGGGCCGTTGGCATAGGCAACGGAGACCGCCGAGCCGACTCGCAGGTCGAGCGGATTGGCGAACGCGATGCCGGCACCGTTGCCGCTGCCGTGGAGCCGCTCCTGGAGCATTTCCCAGAGCGTCTTGCCTTTGTTTCCAGGTTCCATCTTGGGGGTGCGAGGATGAAAGCGATACGGGCGGGGTAAGAGAGGTAGCCAAAACCACTGGGGTTAGCCTCCCAGGATGGCCGCGACCACCTTGCCGACCACATAGCACAAGCCCAAAAGAAATGACCCGACCACGATGGCCAAGGCCACGTTGCCTTTGTTGAGCAGATCATCGAAATCCAGCTTGGGGGTTAGCTTGTCGAAGGCGACGTAGCCGAGGACGATGAGGAGGATGGCCACAACGCCAAAGGCGATGGTGGATAGGAGGTCCGCGAAGAGGTAATCAGGGAGATGCATTTGCATGGGAGTTAATAGGGTTACATGAGTTGCAGATGATACATGTGTTACATAAGGCGGGAGGTCAAGTGGCGGTTTGCCAGCGTTTGAACCAAATCAGCCAGATGAAGAAACCGGACACAGCCAGCGCGGTTGGGATTGCGAGCACCCAGAAAGCAACCACTCCCATCGTTGTGGGGCGGTTGCTGTAGGTCTGTTCGACATAACGGTCGGAATACATTAAGTCGCGGTCCACGCCGGGCGGGGTGTAATTCGGGTCGCGTGGCGTCTGTTGGGCTTCGAGTTGCTCGACGCGCGCCTCCAGTTGCTGATCCTGGGCCACGAGGGCTTGGTAGCGGGCAGGGTCCATGTCGTAGCGATGATGATACGCCCACCAAGCCCGGTCATCGAGTGAGCGGTCGAGCAGCCACCACCAGAACAAGCTGTTGTACGGGTCGCGATAGATCACCACGGGTCGCGCGGCATAGGGATTGAAGACATTGTAGATCCGCACTGGCCGGGTTGACAGCGTACCGGCGTCGGGCACGTAAACGACGGGCCGGTAGTACCCACCCGAGGATACGGGCAGCGGGGACGGCTTGACGCGGTACGACGGGGTGTCCGGAACAGAGTTGGGGACGGCGCCCGATATGTTGGGCTGGGCAAGCTCGTTCGGGGTGGACGAGGGTGGAAGCTGTGATGCTTTGAACTGGGCGAACTTCGCGCCGCTCGCTTCCTGCTTCCGGGCGCGCGCGGCGGCCTGGTCGAAAGTAAAGCCGGGGGCGCTGGAGTCCGGCTGGGCATTCGGTCGGGATGGGGTTGCCGGGGCCAGATTGTCATTGCCGGAAGAAGAAGTGAACGTGTGGCCCGCGCCGGAGCTGTAACTTCTGGCGGAAGTGTAGCTGTGCCGACCGATGTCGCTCCAACCCGAGCCGGAGCCGTAGCTCGAACCGCCACCGGAATTGAAGGTGTGGCTGCGTCCGCCGCTGCCGGAGCCGGAATCATGGCTCACGCTGGTGGAGTGACTGGTGTTGCCGTGTGCGTCGGCGCTCGCACTGTGGGTACCGCTACCGCCAACGGAGCTTGAGCTGTGGGTGGAACCTCCGCTGGAACTGTGACTGCTGCCCGAGCTGAAACTATGGCTGCCGCCCGAGCTAAAGGTGTGGCTGCTGCCTGAACTGAAGCTGTGGCTGCCCCCGAAACTCGAACTGTGCGAAGAATAGCTGTGACCTCCGCCGCTGCTATAGCTCTTGGCCTCGGCGCGGAACGGGAACCCTGCTGCCAGCAGGACCGCGGCCAGCAAGCAAATCGCTGTTCGTGTTGCGCGTCTCACGGATTGAACTGGATGCATGATGCCATAGGTTGGCCAAAAGCCCATTACTTTTTCTGGCCCGATTTATAACGCCGCAGAGGACGTTTAGGCACTGACTACCCTGCTGGAGTAGGGGTAAGCCTCCGGCTTGCCAACGCCCCGGGGACCTTCGGGGTTGCCTATGCCACACGACGGGGGCTGGGTTTGACAAGCCAGAGGCTTCTGGGACAACGCAAGCGGGAGGCTTACGCTACTACTTCGTGGGAGTGATACGCGCCGCCACCGGCCTCGGCAATCCCGTGTCGCTCACGGTCACCAACACACCGGCAATCACCGCACTGTTCGGGGCGCTGAAGTCAAATCAAGTCTCGCTGACGGCGCTGCAGAGCAGCAACGGGACGGTGGTGGTCAACCCGGCGAGCGGCGTGTTTACCAACGGCGACACCGTGACCTTGACCGCGGTGCCGGCAGCCAATTACGTCTTCACCGCGTGGGGCGGCGACGCCTCGGGCGCGTCGAATCCGCTTGCCCTAGTCCTCGACACCAACAAGGTCGTAGCCGCCAGCTTTGCTGTGGCACCGACGACGAACCTCGCGCTCGTATTTCAGACGGTAGCGCAGATCGCGGGCACTCTCACTTTTACCTGGAGCACTGTTCCGGAGCAAACGTACCAGGTGCAGTACACGACTAACTTTTCTCAAACCGACTGGAGTAATCCAGACAGCGCCATTCTCGCGACCAATACCACCATGAGCGATTCCGATTCGATAGCCTCCGGGCCTGCGCAACGGTGGTACCGCGTGGCTCTGCTGCCGTAGGGCGCCGGAAGCGGCAGCCCAACTTCGAGGACTGTCCGCTGGCCCATAGTATATGGGTTGCACGTCGTATGAATCGCGATTTGGCGCCGACAGCCCGGCGGAGGCTGGATGCACCCTCGCAGGATCTTTGTAACCTTGCCGCCCCTTGCACGGTCTCTATCTTAGACTGGGGCGGTTCGGGACGCGTCCCTGGTCGGCGGCCGGAGCGCAGCGGTGTCCCGCCCGGGAACAGGGCCGTCGAGGGGAGGAGAGCTTCAAACAAGCCTGCAACAGGCTTGCAACATGCCTGCAACTAGCTTGCAACCACGGATGCAATCCGGCGTTGCGCTGGCGTTGCACCCGTTTGTCTCCATATCAGCGCACGCCTTCTCGTCGAGGGCGCCGTTGGCAATGCCAGGCGCCAGATGTTGGGAGCAAGGCGCTCACAATGCTGGACGGGCCCGCGGCGCGGGACGACGTTTGGCGAGACTGGGGGCAAAGTCCGCGAGCTGGAAGTCCAACAGATCACCAATGCGCTCGATGCTCGCGTCGGCTGGGGCGTAGGATGCCAGGATCTTGGGATCCCGAGCGTAATGTCCCTGGCGCACGAAGACGGTCGTCACCCGGGCGCCCCAGAGCTTCTTGATGGCGGCCAAGAGCCGGAGCTTGTCGTCCACCACAACATAATGAATGGCCGGATAGCGGGCTTCGACGTTGGGGAGTTCGCGCTCTTTATGCACGTAGATCAAGGCGTGACCCTGAACTGCCTCATATAGACCGGAGCGGTCCACCTTGCGGGGTTGGAACACCACATCGCCGTCAGTGAGCAGGATCACCGGCCCCCATTGCTTGACGTGTTCGAGGACGTCCAGCGAGTTGTGGAAGAGGCGGTTGGCGAAGGGATAGTTTATGAGGAAGCGCGAAACGGCCAGGAGGCCCAATTCGTGCGGGAACTCCGTGCGGTAACGTTGCAAGGCGCCCAGGTAATCGGCGTAACCAAGCCGGGTGCGCAACCGCTCGAAGATGGTCCAGTAACACTGCGCCCGCTTGGGGCCGACCTCGCGTTTGAGATAGCGGCTGAGGTCCTCAATGACGCGGTCGTTGTCGAGCAGCGTGTTGTCCACGTCGAACAGGAATACGACTTCGGCGCGACCCGAGGTTCTTGGGGTCGCGCTTCGCAGAGTAAGGCTCCCGGTGGGCAAGAGTCTTCGAGGAGGCGAGGCTAACCGGAGCGCGCTGCTGGTGGTCTTTGACATAATCACGGTTTGATTTGAGGTAAGCTATACCCTGAGCTGATTTCGCGCAAAGGAGTGCCGTGGGGGCCTCAGGCTCCGTGAGCGCGGTCGCGTTGAGACGGGGCTAGAGGGCCGGTCAACCGACAGACCGGAGGTCTGCACTACGCTTCGACCGGGACGGCTACAAGACGGCATTGCGCGTCCCCGGTGCGCGGCAGGGGATGGTTGACGAGTTAATGGTTGCCAACGGCACTGGCTTTGAGAGTATCCGAGGGCATGATCAGGGCCCGTCATTCCAGCGCAGGCGAAACAGTGTCAAAGTGGTCGGCGTGCCGCGCGGTGGGGCGGAGTCTGCGACTGGCCCCTTCCAGCACGCTTGCCGCGCCAGTTAGCTCGGGATGGCGCACAGGTGTTCTGCTCATTCTCTGGCTGTTCGCGTGGTGGGCTGCGTTCCCAGCCCGGGGCGATTTGGTGCTGACGAACTTCAGTACGACCAACCTGCTGAAGGTCATGGCGGTGGGCGACTCAATCACGGACGATTGTTCCATCAACGGGGCGTGGCGCCAATACCTCCAGCCTTTGCTGGAGAGCAATGGCTACGCTTTCACTTTTGTTGGCCGGTTCAGTTCCTCCCCGACCGCCACGTTTACCAAGGTCAAGCACGAAGGAATTTGCGGCGCAGTCATCGCCGCGCCGGGCATGATGACCACGCCAGTCCACAATTACCCCGGGCCGAACACCTACCTCCAGGAGACCTTGATGGATGCCCTGACCAACGTCATCCCCGACCTCCTGGTGGTGTATATCGGCGTTAATGACATCGGGCGCGGGCGCGACCCTTACGTTGTGGCGACGAATCATCTGCCAGCTTTGTTGGACAGCATTTTTGCCAAGGCGCCGGCGGCGAACGTTGTTGTCACCAAAGTCACCACCTTGCGCAACGCCAATGTGAGTTCGCCGCCCTACTTGAATTACAGCACCAACATCCCGATCTTCAACGAGGCCGTCCAGACGATGGTCAACGCGCGGCGGGCGCAGAAGCAGAATGTGTTTGTTGCTGACATGTTCTCCGCAGTGGACCCCGCAACGGGGCTTTTGGGTGATCAACTGCACCCAAACGCCATCGGCCTCAACGCGATTGCCAGAGAGTTGCTCTCCCGCGTTGACGCCTTCACCCTCCGCACCAACCGCGCTGTCAGTTACCTAATTCCCGGCTGTTCGGATTGGAAATACTCTGACGAGGGCCTGGATCTGAGCACCAACTGGGCCCTGCCTCAATACGACGATTCCGCCTGGAATCACGGCCCGGGGCGTCTGGGCTACGGAACCACCGGAATCGCCACGACTATCAGCTACGGCCCCACCTCCACCAACGAGTACATCACGACCTACTTTCGCCGGGGTTTCGTCGCGCCATCGAGCATCCACTACACCAACCTCAACTTCCGCCTCAACCGCGCGGACGGAGCAGCGGTATGGCTTAATGGACGGGAGGTTTTCCGGATGAACCTGCCGGCGAACCAGCCGCTCTCCTACCTGGCCCTCTCCACGAAGCCTGCGTTGACGGATGCGGTTCACACCTACTACCAAACCAACATTGCCGTCTCGTTCCTGCCACCGGGCACTAATATCCTGGCAGTCGAAATCCACAAGTTTGCACCATACATGGCCAGCGCCAGCTTCGACCTCGAACTGTTCGGGATGGGGGACTACCCGCCGCCGGCGCCGCCGCTTTCGGTTGGTCTGGCCGGCACAGAGGTCTGCCTGCGCTGGCCGGCCACCAATAATGCGGGCTTCGCTCTGTTTTCGGGGACCGGCGTTAGCGAAGGCTCGTCCTGGCTGCCTGTGGGGGGACCCTACATCCTCAGCGGCGGATTCTACGAATACCGGGAGCCAATGCTCTTGTCCGGCCCGAGCACGTTCTACCGGCTCTTGTACGTCGGCCTGCCCAGCGCCGGCCCGCCGTTGGGCATTCGCATCGAGGCGAGTGCGGCAGTGCTCTCGTGGGGGAGCGGTTTTCCCGGGTTCAACCTCGAAACCAGCGGCGCGTTGTCCGGGACTGCTGACTGGCAGACGCTGAGCGGGCCTTACACGCTAAGCAATGGCAGCTTCCAGGCATGGACAGCCAGCACCAACATCTCGGTCCAATTCTTCCGGCTCAGGAAGCCCTTACTTTAGGAGCGTGTCAGGGATATAGTAGGGCAGCCGTCTCGCCTGCCCTCGCGACTTCCGTTTCCAAATGGGGCGCAAACTCCGTCCAATAGACGGGGAGTCCTCTCTCTTTTTCGAGGCCCTGCCCATACTGCCGCCCGGCACCCCTAGATGCGTGATTCTCACGCATTCGCCCCGCGTTCCCTAGCTGTCGGTTAGATGTCGGATAGATGTCGGATAGATGTTGGATAGGTATCAGATAGGTACTGGATAGCGGTACGCTACGTACTCGCCGGTTAATCAATAGCGAGATGACGCTCGTACTGCCGAGCCAGAGTCGGCGCTTGCCTCTCACGGCGCTTGCTGGTTCAATCGTCAGCGTTCTGGGGGAAACGTATGTAGAAAATGAGAGCAGACCAAAGGTTTCTGAAATAACCAAGCCGGACAGCACGTATTAAGGGTGTGAAAGAAGCAGCCGACCGGGACTATGAGGTCCGGCGCCAAATCCTGGCGACGATCTTGCGCCGGGTGCAGGTCGCTAAATGGGGCGCAGCATAGGAGACATCGGGACCGGGCGGGCCCGCCCGAGGGCAGCGGGAGCGCAGCCGAGAGCGACCGCGGGAACTGCGAAGCCAAGTTGGTGAGGACATGCTGTCAGTCTAACGCGCCCGCCACCGGCAGGGCCCTTGCGGCGACCGGGGGGACGCGCCGGAATGCTCCTTCAGCGATCGGCTTCGGCTGGCTGCCCGCCCCCGAGGGAAGCCGTGCCCGAGCTTTAGGAGCGAGTATGCAGGGTCGTAGTCATCCGGACTCACGGCGGCTAAGGGAGCATCATGAGAACAAGCAAGCTTTCCGCGGTGGACAATTGGCGTGCGATGGCGCAGCGGGCGATGTTCAGGCCGAGGACGCTGGCCAGTGTGGTAGGCGTTGGCCTGCGCAACTTGGAACTGTTTGTTCGTCGCCGCTCCGGACGTTCCTTGCGCGACTGGCTGAACGAACTGCGGTTGCGAATCGCGGCCCAGGGATTGGCGGCAGGCGCACCGATCAGCGAACTGGTGAGCCAACTCGGTTATTGCGACCGGTCTCATTTCCGCCGCCAGTTCCGTCAGATGTTTCACCGCTCGCCCCGAAGGTTTGCTACTGAGTGGAAACAGCGCGAAGCGAAGGGGACCACACAAGGCGGTGCCGCGTCAGCCGCGGCCTCGCCGAGCCACGAACTGGCCGAAGCAGTGCGGGCGATGGAGACTCGACTACGGAGCGACCAAGCCCGCGATCGTGAACCCGGACACCGGGCCGTGCGCATCGCTCTGGTGGACGAGGATCCGAGCGCCACCCGTGCGGTCCAGGAGGCGTTCACGTTGTTAGCCCCGGATTGGCAACTCGAGTCGTATCGTCCGTGCAAGGAGGACGTTAGGCGCCTTGCCGAAGAGCCGCCCTCGATGGTCCTGCTGGGCTGCCGCAGGCCAAAGAAGGCGCGTGTAGATTACCTTGCTCTGATCACTGCGCGCCTGCCGGCGGTGTCTGTCATCATTTATGCCGCCAGTCCCGACGGCGATCAAATCCTCTCAGATGTTTCTGCTGGGGCGCGCGGGTACGTTCTCAAGACCGCACCTCCCCGGGAACTCGTGCGCGTCATCAGGGAGGTCTTGACGGGCAGGGAATCATTTTGCCAACAGGCCCAAGAGACGCTGGTCAAGTTTCCGCGTGAGGTTTTCAGCCTTTGCCAACGAGCCGGCCTGAAACGGCAAGTGTGTGAAATTGCTCTGCTTCTCCTGCGCCACCCGGAGAAGGAGATTGCCCTGCGGCTGGACCTGCCGACCAACACCATCTATGCGTTGGCCAAGGAGGTTTTCGCACGATTTCACGTCCGCGGCCGGAGAGAACTGGTTGGGGCGCTGGCTCGACGGCGCTGAACGGACTTGTGCCCGCGGCAGGGTTCCTTCGCCGCCATACCCTCTTTCATTCCTTCGCTCCTGTGCCCATCCTCGGCACAAGGCACTGGGGTTCCCTCACTAAGCAATGGACCGATGCTAATGAATGACACAGTACTTTGTTAGTGCACCTAAACGGGCTTTGGGGAGACTGGACGCGTGGAATTCGCGTGAGGCGTTACGAGAATGGAGTCGCCGGCTTATGAAGAAGAAACTTTGCTGGGTCCTGCTCTGGGGCCTGCTTCTGGGGGTGTTGGTATCGAATCATTTTGCCCAGCAGGGTCCAGGCGACCCGAACCCCATCGCCTGGTCTCACCGCGACATTGGAAGCGTGGCGCAGCCAGGCACGTTTAGCCAAACGGGGCCAGTTGCGCAGATTGTCGGCAGCGGCTCCGACATCTGGGGCACGGCCGATGCCTTCCACTTTGCTTACGTCCCCTGGACGGGTGACGGGGAGTTTGTCGCGCGAATTGACAGCCTCGACAAGACCCACCCGTGGGCCAAGGCGGGGGTCATGCTCCGTGCCGACCTGACCGCGGGCTCGGTTCACGCGATGGTCGCCGCGGCGCCCGAAAAGGGTGTGACGTTCCTTCGGCGCCTCACCGCCGGCGGGCCGACGCGGGATGACGCCTATCAGGCCATGCGGGTTCTGAATGTCGGAAGCGACGCGACGTTCCAGCGTCGATCCTCCTCCTTCTACGACGCAGTTACTGACGGGCCGACTTCCGGCGCGCTGCCTCGCTGGCTCAGGCTGGTTCGGCAAGGGAACACTGTCCAGGCCTTTGACTCGCCAGACGGACAGAATTGGGGATGGGTGGGCACGGAGAACATCAGCCTGCCGCAGTCTGTCTTCGTCGGGCTGGGCGTTTGCAGCCACGACGACTCCCGCGTAGCGTCGGCGCAGTTCGACGCGGTCCGGCTGCAGCAGAGTGTCCCGCCAAACGCAACTGCCCCTGTTGCCGGCCAAGGCGACGGCTTGCAGGGCAGCTACTACAACGGCCTGGCCCTTTCGGGGACACCCGTGAAGCGCGTTGATCCGGTCGTCAACTTCATTTGGGACGGGCAAGCCCCCGTGGAAGGTATCGGCCAGGAGCAGTTCCGCGTTCGCTGGGAAGGTGATTTGCAGGCGCAGTTCTCCGAGCCTTACGCCTTGCACGTGATCAGCGACGACCGTGCCCGCCTTTGGATCAACGGGCGGCTCTTGATTGATGAGTGGGAAAACCATCCTGAAACCGAATCCACAGCGTTAGTGCGAATGGAGGCGGGCAAGAAGTATTTCCTGCGCCTGGACTATTTTCAGGACCGCGGGAAAGCCGTAGCCAAATTGCTGTGGAGCAGCCCTTCGACGCCCAAGCAGCCGATTCCGCAGACGCAGCTTTACTCTCATCCGCAAGACAGCGACGGCGATGGCATACCGGATTCCTGGGAACTGGCCAATGGATTGAATCCGCTCGACCCAAGCGACGCCACTCAGCCAGCCAGCGCGAACGGCCTCACCTGGCAGCAGGTCTTCGCTCAAGGGTTCGAACCTTGGAAGGCCACCCAGAACACGGTTGGCTTGCCCACTGGCTGGACGGATATGGATATCGGTTTTGTCGGCCAGCCCGGCAGCGTGGAGCTGCAAGGCTCCAGCCTTGTCGTGGGTGGCGCCGGGGCCGATGTCTGGGGCCGCTCCGACGGCCTGCACTTTGTCTATCAGACACTCAGCGGCGACGGTGAAATCGAGGCCAAAGTCGGCAACGTGGACAACACTGATCCGTGGGCCAAGGCGGGCCTGATGGTCCGAGGCGATTTGGAGGATGGTTCGATCAACGCCTTCGTGGCACGCACCCCGGGCCACGGGGCGACTTTTCAGTATCGCACTGCCTCCGGCGAAGCGACCGTGGCCGAGTTTGGCGGCGCGGTGGGCGACCTGTGCTGGCTCAAGCTGCGCCGCCAAGGCAACGGGTTCAGCGCCTGGCAGTCAGACGACCGCCTCAACTGGCAATGGATTGGCACGGTGTCCCTGCCTTTGCCACAAATGGTTTATGTGGGGCCGGCGGTCACCAGCCATGACAACTCCCGTTTGGCCTCGGCCCAGTTTGACGAAATCAACTTCGGCCAGGCGCCGGCCCTGGCCACGTCGCAGCCTGGCACGGGAGATGGCTTGCTGGGGGCCTATCGTGATTGGACCAGCGGCGCGACGGTGAACCGGGTGGATCCAACGATTGACTTCGACTGGGGAGTGAGCTCGCCGGCGGATGGGTTAGGCGCAACCAATTTCTCGGCGGCCTGGGACGGCATTCTCGAAGCCCAATTCGATGAGCTCTATACCTTGCACCTGGTCAGCGATGACGGGTCGCGTCTGTGGTTGAACGGCCAGAAGGTAATTGATGCCTGGTACGACCACGCGGCGGTGGAAGCAACGGCCCGTCTGAATCTGCAGGCCGGGCATTACTATTCGGTCCGAGTGGAATACTATCAGCGGGTCGGCGAAGCCGTTGCCAGGCTCCTCTGGAGCAGTCCGTCCACACCAAAGCAGCCGATCCCGCGAACACAGTTGTACTCCCCTCAAAACCCCGCCTATCCGCTCCTTGTCCAGGAAGCGACATCGCTGGCCCAGCCAGCCCAGACGGCTGGCGGCTCGACGTCCACGGACAACGGCGGCGCCGCTTCTGGAGCTTCCGCCGTTGACACCAACTCACTGCCCCCGGGAGTCACCAACGTGGTCACCGTCACCGAGGTCCCCGGCGCTGCTTTCAGTGGGAGTCTGGGCCGCTGGTCAGCGGAGGGGACCTCCGCCTCCGCCCAGGATGGCCGCGGTTACGTCGAATACCACCTCAACGCGCCAGCCGATGACATGTACCAGTTGCAAGTCCAAGGCGCTGCGCGCAACACTCGCGGGGCCGACTTCGGCTTCCCCCTCGCCCTGTCTATTGACGGCGAGTCGGTGGGCCGGCTGACCCTCAACGCCAGCGCCGACCAATCCCCTTCCACCGTGCAACAACTCACGCCGTGGTTGAAGGCTGGGTCCCATGTGGTCCGCATCTTCCTGGACAACGCGGCCAGGTACGCGCCTACGCTGCAGATCGCGGCTGTGCGGCTGCAACGGCTGGATGGTCCCGATGCGAACAGCAACGGCGTGAAGGACTGGGTCGAGGCCACGCTGCATGCCCAGTGTGGTGTCGAAGTGGCGCCGGCGACCAGCCGGGTTTCCCCCGTATGTCTCGAAGGCCGGGGCGGGTTCCTGAGCATGATGCAGATTTCCGGCGGTGTGCAGCCCAAGCCGGGCGCCGGCCAGAAGTGGTATGCCAACGTCCCCTTGTCGGCTTCCGGCCCGACACCAGTCACCGTTTCGTTCCAAAACGGCGGGCTCCAGGAAAGCCGCCAGGTCCAGTGGCAGCCCACCGACCTCTTGCAGGCGGACAATCTCACAATCCGCCAGGGCGACTCGCTCCTGTTCAGCGTGGGGCAGAACTCAGGCTCGGTCATGATGGCCGGCATCACGAATTACACTGTGGCAGCAGGGGAAAGCGTTGCTTGTCCATTTTCCGCGGCGGGCACTTACACCGCCATTGGTACGGGCGCTACGGCGGACGGTACGCCGACCAATCGAAGTGTCACCGTCACCGTCCTGAGTGTTGGCCTCGGCGAAAACCCCGCCGCCTGGATGCAGAAGTCGCGGACGTGGAACTGCCCGGCCCTTCCGGCGGGCACGGTCCTGGAGAACGATCCTCGCCTGGAATTGATCAGCCTCACCAACACCTCAGCCGCCGCCCCCTGCTATGGCTTGAAGACAGATGCCCAGGAGCCGCGCTACCTGCTGGCGCGCTCGGGGACAGCAGGGCCGGTCCTCGCCAACCTGCGGGTGGACGGCTTCCGCCTCTTCGCCGCCGCGGACACCTATGTGGATGCCATCCACACCTTCGCGGATGGCAGCACGTTGATCGAATCCGGACTGGTGCTCAGTCCGGTGCTGCCGCAAGTCACCGTGCGCCTGGAGATAGTTGTGGGCGGTGTGACCTTCGACGACGGAACGCTCGTCAAGGAGTTGACTGCCGCCGATTTCAACCAACTCGGGCAGGCCTCCGTGCGCTTCTTGCGGCCCGTCGATGTCCAGACTTCCGTCTGCCATATGATTAAAGCTTACCAAAACGGTGTGCTTGTGGGCGTGCATTGAGGTGTGAAACGTGAAACGTGAAACGTGAAACGTGAGAGGTGAAACGTGAAAGCCTTGGTGGGAGTGGGTTCAAGCGAGTGCTGGCAGTGTTTATGAGAACAAAAACCCGTTGTTGTTTGTTGTTGGCGATTGCCGTGCTCGCGGCAGGCGCTCTGTTGTGGCTGCACGTGCGCCAACCAGCGCCGACTCGCAATCCTGGTCGCCAGGCCGCCGGCAGGGCACCAGCCGCACAGCAGGCCGGCGTAGTCGCTTCAACCCAACCTGCAGTGGCGGCCCCGCCGGCAGTCTTGCCTGTTTCGGATGCCATCCGGCCGATCCTGGGCCTGGGCCAGGAAAGCCCCGCCGTCCGCTGGGCGGCGGTTCGGGCGCTGGGAACCCACCTGAGCCAGGGGGAACGCGCGGCGCTATATGACTACCTTCGCGGGCATGAGTTTGACCCGCCTGGACCGATGCGCGGGGTTATCAAGAACGACGTCATCCTCGCACTGAAGAGTCAGGAACCGCCGCCCAAGGAGCTGGCCGGCGTGTTGCTGAGCATGTTCTACGACCAGGCCCAGGACCCGGTCATCCGCAACTACGCCCTCCAGCATCTTGGCACCTGGTACGAGCGGGTTGCCGAGAAAACTCAGGTGCTGGACGCCCTGTGGGCGGGGACTGCGGACATTGATGCAAGTATCCAGGGAACCGCCCTCATCGGCTTAAGCCGGCTCGTCCAGGGCAGCGCCGCCTCCCAGCCACCTCCTGCTGGTGCGACAGGCTCCCAGCCTCTCAGCCCGAATCGTGGTGCCGACGTGGACACTGCCCGCCTGGCGGCGGCGGCATCCACTCTAGCCACTGACCCGGCGGCTAACGATGTGGCCCGCCTCACCGCCCTGCAAGTCTGCGCCGAACTGGGAATCAAGGGCGTTCTCCCCGCTGCCGTGAGCCTGGCCGAAGGCGCTGGCGGTGTGCCCCTCCGCATGTCAGCCGTGGCCGCCGTGGGAGCACTGGGGAGCTCCGACCAGGCCCCTCTGCTCAATCGCCTCGTCACCGCTCAAGACCCACGGATTCAAACCGCTGCCCGCGCCGCCCTGCGCCGGCTCGAAACGCGCCCAAACGGTCAACCGAGCCTGTTATGAAGCTGATACCCAAAATACCGCTTGCCCTTCTCCTGCTGGGGACTACATTGCGCGTGTGCGCCCAGAACAACCCCCCGGTCCAGTGCGAGTGCTGCACGGATGTGTGTTACGTGGTGCAGGCGCCGCCGGGATCATATACATACACGAATGTTAACATATCGCCGGGCACAAATGTCTGCCTTGGCAGTTCGATTTCTGCAGCGCCGCTTGGTTACAGGACCTATACCACTCAAATCACGCGCGGGCATTGGGAGGTGCACACCGCTGATTGTCTGCCCGACAGCTGGTTCACCAATCTGTCCCAGACCTTTTGGACTACCAATTGGTGGGTGGTGAGCAGTCCCGGCTATTCCGCTTCCGGGCCGTACAATGGTGGGTGGATTTCTTTCCAGCCGACCAACTGCGGTTCGGGTACGATCACGTTCTACGGAACGTTTAAGGACGTGGCCCCCTGCACGACTCAGCCGACCTATGGGGGCGGAACGACCTCCATCAGCACCAATTTCTACGTCGGGAATGTGCAGATCTTCGAGTCGTGGAAGGCCGTTTGCACCAACGGAAGCACAAGCTTCACCTTGTCAAACACCTGTGACACAGTGACCTGGGAGGTTTCGCCTGTCGTGCTTGGCGGACCGTACGCCAGCGGGAGCACCATCTACGCGGGAACCAATTGCGGCACCTATACCGTTACCGCCCGTTCCACAGTCAACACTAACTGCACGGGTAGTACCACGCTGTACGTGGTCGAGTTCGATTCGATTAGCGCGGATGCCACTTATGTTTCAACCAACAATTGGGCTGCGGTGAAGACCACCAACGCGACGGACTACGTCACCCTCACCGCCAATTTGTGTCCGTTTGTTACGAATGCCGCTGTCCTACTCACGTGGTCCGGAGGCCAGGTGGTCCCTGGCAACCCGCTCCAGCGGCGCGTACCCAAGAACGTGGCAGCGAAAACAGTAGTCACCGCAACTTGCTGTGGGAACTCGACTAACGTAAATGTTTGGATTGTTTGGGTCAATTTCACAGAGTTTAACAACACTGGCCCTGCGGATTCTGATAGTGCCGTGAGCCCACTGGACGACGGCGTGGCTTTCGGGGCCGTAAACGACACGCCTGGTGGCGACGAGCGCAACGGAATGCTGCTTCAAGCCACAATTTCACCGTCCGGTTTCGGCAGATTAGGTGTGCCGTTCACATTCACACGAATATACGAACTTCAAGCGTGGGCCGAGCGATCCCCCGGCAACTGGGTTTTAGCGGTTAAGAACCCGAGTTACCCGAACGCCGACCCTGATGGCCCAAGTTCCGGCTCAATGGCTCTCGTACCGACATCCACTGACCATATCTACAACGAAGATGGCCCGGGGCCCTCCCAGATGAATGACTTTGGTGGGGCAGCGTCTTGGCAATACACTTTCTCCGAATGGGCAAGCGTCAGCCTGAGCGGCGGGACACAGTGTTCAGACATCTACTTGTGGCACTCCGTATCCTCAGGTGAATACGCCGCCAACGCATGGCACAGAGTCACTAGTCAGACCAACGAAATCAGTCCAGGAAGCTGGACCTTCACCACCCCGAATTGGTAGCCATATAGCACATAAAGAGCCGTATGTTATGAATTCAATAAACGTTATCCGCCCGCAACTCTCCTGTTATCTAGTGCTTTTTGTCGGTTACTGCATCTCAGTCGCGGCGCTGGACGAAGCACACAAACAACTGCAGGACCAACTCCAGGCGGTCCCATCTTCCGACCGGAATGTCGATTATCGCGGCTTGTGGATTGCCGCTGGTATACGAGACCAGGAACTGCAGAAACAGGTTGATGCGCGTCCTACCCTCGACACAAAAATCCAGTATCTCACGTCTCTGCTGCCAAGGGAGGGGAAACTCCTGCCGGCGGCCGAGGCGCAGAAAGACGCGGCGCTCCGACTGCTCGGCAAAGTGGTGACGGAAGCGGGTGTGACAAACCAGGCAACGACCAACGTCATAAGGCTGCTCGTCACGAACATCACGTATATAGACCCCCAGAAGAGGTACTCGCCGGCTTCCCATGCTCTACAAGTAATTGGTGATCGGGCCCTTCCTGAGCTGCTCAAGACCCTTGAGGATGCCCCGGATCCCGTTGTGAAAGGCTCGCCTGAGGAGGAGAAGATCTTCTGGACCGCGGTGACAATATCTGCAATCAAGATGTCGAAGTTCAAAGAGTTTCTGGCCACGCAAAAGGATCGGCTCCCGAGCAAAGTCGTAGATCTTCTTGAGCGATACGCTCCCGTAATAAACCCAGGTCAATAAGTGCGTCAACGACAGGTCGTCGGCAGCCCGACTGCGCTGGCTGAGCGCTATTTGCACTGTACTTGTTAAGTACCTCCCTGATCACCTTGCCCACCACGCCGCATTATCAGCAGCGGTAGAGGAGAAATCTTATGAAAAACGGTATCCGTTTCATTGTATTACTAGCCACGATGTGGAGTACCCCAGCCCAGAATCTGGGAGTGAGTGCAAACTGCGCCACTAACCCGCCAGATTTCACAAAAATGTCTTACAAGGAAGCAGACGAGGCAAGCTGGAAGGAAGACAACTTAATAGGTACAGGCTGGAAGAGAATATGCCCGGAGTATGTTACCAACCTCGTTAACGAATTGCGCACTGGTCAATTGGACAACGATAGGAAGGTGCTGGTGATTTGGCTTTTGGGAGAGTTTTGGCTTTACGGGAAGCTACAGGCTGCCGATACCAGCACCGTCGAAGTGTTTATAGAATACATTGATCTAAAGGCTACGAAGTTCGATCCCAAAGGCCGCGCCAGGCGCTGGGGGGATTACCCGGCGCAGGAAGCCTTAATGTATAAGGTGCGCGCACCCGCCGCGAACCCTATCTTGCAACACCTGCCCACAGAAGGTAATGAACTTCGGCGACATCTCATGTGCGAGGTTCTAAGACACGTGGAAAGCTGGAAAGGCAAGCTTTTTGATGCTGCTTACGGCAAAGCGACCGCGCAGAGTCAGGTCGAACATGAGCTTGCCGAAGAACCGGATTCGCTAAAGCGAGCCAATCTTAAAGCAGCTTTGAAGGAACTGGAAAAGTGAAGCTGGCGACGGACGGTCCGCTTGGTTCGACACGACAGAACTAAAAGGGGTCGTGAGATCATCATGTTTTCAGCCGGTTTGTTTACTCCCGCAGCGGAAGGCAGCCAAGAGCACGTGAGCCCGACACACGCGTGGAGGGGTCAGCCATAGCCTACCGCTTCTTCAACGGGGTTTACGCGCACATGTTCATTTGACACCAAGGCGAAGGCATGTATTTGGGTCTGGCGAGCCAGCGGATTCTGAGTGGGGAAACCGGCAGAGCGTGGCCGGTGGCAGGGCGGCGGCTGTTGGCGGGCAGCGTCTGCATTCTATTGTCCGTTGCCGTGTTTTGGTTGTTGACCGCTTCGCGTTTGGGCGGCTCCCTTAACCGGCTTCAGATGTTTGGCGGGGGCCTCTTCCTCGTTCTTCTCACGGCGGGAACCTTCAATCTGCTCTTGTATGTGGTTGGGTATTTCTACGGCCTCGGCCCAGCAGCCGGCGGCCCAGCCTGCGGAGCGCCCTTACCGCCCGAGAGCGCGTCTGAAAAATCGGTTCCGGGTGGCACAAGCGACCCGCCTGTGCCACCGGCCGACTCGCTGGCCGGAGGGGGCGTGGTGGTTCCAGACCATCAGCATGGCCTTTTCGCCACGGTAGGTTCCTCCATTCCGGGGGGCGCGTCGCCGACCGGGATGGGCGAGTCCCACTCACTCTCCATACCTCCCAGACGCACCGAGGGTCACCAGCAGCGGCTCTCGAGCATCCATACGCGCACCGCCATCGTGATGCCCATTTACCATGAAGACACGACACGAGTGGCGGCGGGGATACGGCAGACTTGGCGGAGCTGCAAGACGTGCGGCTTAGACCAGCGTTGCGACTGGTATCTACTGTGCGACAGCACCGACCCCGAGATCTGCCGCCAGGAGGAACGCATCGTCGCGGAACTGCTGCCCGAGTTCGGGTTCAACCGAGGCCCCGTGGGGCGCCTGTTCCTGGTGCGAAGGGCCGACCGTACCAATTTCAAGGGCGGCAACATCATGAACTTCCTGGACCAGCACGGGGACGGCTACGATTTCATGGTGGTCCTGGACGCCGACAGCCTCATGCTGGGGAAATCCATTGAGCGGCTGATCCTCACGCTCCAGGAGGATCCGCGGATGGGCATCCTGCAAACCCTGATGATCCCGATCCGCTCGGCGACGCCGTTCGCCCGCGCGATGCAATACTCCACGGCGCGCTGCTTGCCGCTCTACGCCAAGGGGATGCTTTGGTTCTACGACCGGGACTCGGTCTATTGGGGCCACAACGCCCTGATCCGCGTGGCGCCCTTTCGCGAGCACTGCCGCCTCCCGGCCCTGCCCGGCAAGCCGCCGCTGGGCGGAACGATTATGAGCCAGGACATCGTCGAAGCGGCGTTCCTCGGTCGGGCGGGATGGGAAGTGGGCTGGCTGATTGATGGGGGCGGCTCGTTTGACGAGCTTCCAGCGAACATCCTCACCTACGGCCAGCGTGACCGACGCTGGTGCCAGGGCAACTTCCAACATTACCGGTTTATTCTGGCGCCCGGCATCCGGTTTGGACACCGGTTATATTTCGCCAATGGCATCTTCTCTTATTTGGCCAGTCCGCTGCTGCTGTTGCTGATTCTTCTCGGTTTGACGCAAGCCTGCCTGGGGGCCATCCCGACGGCTGAGCCGTGGCTGCTCTGGGCCTCGATGGGCCTGTTTTGGTTCCAAATGCTGGCACCCCGGGTGCTGGGGCTGGTGCATTTCGCCAGGCATTGCAAACCCAGCCCGGTCCAAGGCAGAGTGCGTTCAGGAACCTCCGAGATCGTAGCCGCCGACGGCAGTCGGCGCACTGTTCACCCGCAGCCCAGATCAGCGCCGACTGCCGTCGGCGGCTACGATCTCTTGAGGACGCCCTGGGCCAAAGGCTTGCCGCAAAGAGTTCGGTGGATGTCGCGCGAGACCGCCTCGATGCTTGTTGAGTTGGCCTTGAGCCTGTTGATGGGGCCATTGCTGTTCTACCTCCACACGCGCTTCGTGCTGGAAATCCTCTCCGGGGGACATGTCGTCTGGAAGAACCAGTCCCGGAACCCAGGCGACCGCGTGTCTTGGGCTGGCGGGGGTAGGGTGTTCTGGTTGCCCACGCTGCTGGGGCTGCTCGGCCTGGTGGCGGCCCGGCGAATCGGCTTCCCGCTGGCGCTTTTCATTCTCCCGGTGGCCGTCTCGTGGGTGCTCTCCGTTCCGCTGGCAGTGCTGACGTCGGAGCCAGCGTTAGGTTCCTGGCTGGTGAAGGCGGGACTCTTCCCCGACGCGCTGACCGCGGAAGAACTGGCGCACCTTGGGCCGCTGGTGGACGCCTCGCCGGCCCGGCGCGGCGGTGCTGTCCAGGCGTGCCCCGCTGGTGGAGCAGCCTCCGAGCCTGTCTGCCCGAATGCGGGCAGCAAAGTGGACGCTGCCCGCCTGACGGCCCTGGCATCCGCCCTCGCCGCCGACTCGACCGCCAGCGACGTGGCCCGCCTCACCGCCCTGCAAGTCTGCGCCGAATTGGGAATCAAGGCCGTTCTCCCGGCAGCGGTCAGCCTGGCCGAAGGCGCCGCCAGCATGCCTCTCCGGATGTCAGCCGTGGCCGCCGTCGGAGCACTGGGCGGCCCCGACCAGGCCCCTCTGCTGAACCGACTCGCCACGGCGGATGACCCGCGGATTCAAACCGCCGCCCGGGCCGCCCTGCGCCGGCTCGGGGCACGCAGAAACGGTCAACCGAGCCTCTTATGAAGCTGATACCCAAAACACCCCTTGCCCTTCTCCTGCTGGGGACTACATTGGGCGTGTGGGCCCAAAACAACCCGCCGATTCAGTGCGAGTGCTGCACGGATGTGTGTACCGTGGTGGTGGGACCGGCGGGATCATATACGTACACGAGTGTTCAGATATCGCCGGGCACAAATGTCTGCCTTGGGGGTTCGATTTCTGCCTCGCCGACTGCTTTGCTGACCTCCAACATTGTCATCACGTTCGGGCATTGGGAGGCGCACACCACAGACTGTCCGCCCTCCGCGTATTTCACCAATTGGTCCGAGACCTTTTGGACTACCAATTGGTGGGTGGTGAGCAGTCCCGGCTATTCTGCTTCCGGGCAAGGAACCGGCGTGTCTTTCTGGCCGACCAACTGCGGGTGGGGCACGATCACGTTCTATGGAACCTGGAGCAACGTCAACCCCTGCACCTCGACGCTGATTGGTGGGGGCGGAACGACCTCCAACAGCATCAATTTCTACGTGGGGAATGTGCAGATTGTTGAGCCGTGGAAGATCGTCGCCGCAAACGGCACCACGGGTTTCACATTGACCAATACGTGCGGACCGGTTACGTGGTCAGTGTCGCCTCAACAACCTGGCGGTCCGTACGCCAACGCCGAAGGCACGATTGTTGCCGGAACCAACTGTGGATCCTGGACGGTTACGGCAACCTCAACCGTCAACACAAACTGCACCGCCAGCGCGACCTTGTATGTTGTCAACCTGATCGCCATCGCCGACGCTGGGGGACATCCGATCTGCAGCGCGTACAGCAACAACGTTGTCATCGTCGGCCAACTAATTGACCTGACGGCGCAGACCTGCGGAGGGACCTTTTCCAACTACCTATGGGGAGCAGATCCAAGCACTTTCAGCGACTACAGCCCCAATAGTCAAACAGGAATGGTCGTCACCTATTTTCCACTGACCAATTCCAGCGTGAGGTTCTACTGGAAAGACGCCGGCTCCAAACAGGTAAGCGTTTCGGCAGTGTGCTCCAACATCACTTTCTCCACAAACGTGACCATGTCCGTCCTGAGGCCAACGGCGCAAATTACCGCAACGACTGGAACTGTCGGCGTCAATTCTTCTTGGGGCTATCTCGCGCTTGCGTTCGGAACCCCAACTAACCTGGGGATAACAAATCTTTTTACGTTGTCTATGCCCTCCGGGTACTACAATTACGCAAATACGGACTACAGCAACGAATGGATTCAGGTGATAACATCTACATTGCATAGGTATCAAACTAACGATGGAAGCTGGTACAGGAAACAAGCCTCAGGGGTGCTGGACACTGAATATCCCTACCCACAGGACTGGGACGCTCCCTTTATTGGTTTGATTCCAACTCTTTTAACGGTATCTGCTTCAGACAATTTTGACACCACCCTGATGTTCCAGCCTAGCGGCGGAAAGTGGGTGGCTTTGAGACACGTAACCTGGAGTTGGAGTGGGATCGCCACAAACGGCGTGCCTAGCTGGGGCCTCAACGCTGGATCTAATACGGTCAACCCGCCCGACCAGGATACCACGACGCATCTCACGTGGACTGATAACTGGACGAATTACTCGTACCAAAAGGAGCAATAGTCGTTATGAAAACATGCGCAACCAAGACCATGCGGCGTCTCCATACAATCGTTCTGCTCGTTTTAATCAATGGTGCATGGGCTGCTGAGCCTAGCGCGTCACAAACAGGCGGCGCGGGAGACGTGAAATGTCCGGCCACATTGGCCGTGAAGGTGAGCACAAACGTCTTGTCAGCAAGCTCCGAGGTGAGGGTTCTTGCCGTGATCAAGAACGTGTCAACAAACACCATCTTTGGGGTAGAAAAGAACCCTCCGATCAACAACTTCATCGTAACTATCGCCGACAGTTCCGGAAGGAGCTATAACCTAACTCCACCGACCGACCTTGATAGTAGTATGCACCGGTTACTCAAGCCCGGAGCATCGCGTGAATGTTCTATCCCACTACGCATAAGCAGCAGAATTCCAGCGGGCGATTATGAGCTGTCTGTAATCTACGATTTCATCCTGCTTCCGGGCGAGACACCAAAAACCTGGAAACCCCAATCTAATCGGATCGCAGTGCAGGTGAGATGAGAGCCAAGGGGAAGGCATGGATTTGGGCCTGGCGCACCGGGCGACTCTGAGCGGGGAAACCGGCAGACCCTGGCCGGTGGCAGGGGGGCGGCTCTTCGCCGGCGGCGTCTCCATTGTATTCTCCGTTGGCGTCTTCTGGCTCTTGACCGCTTCACGTTTGGGCGCCTTCCTTAACCGGCTCCACAAGTTTGGCGGGGGCCTTTTCCTGGTTCTCCTCACGGCGGGCACGTTCAATCTCTTCCTGTATCTTGTCGGGTATTTCCGCCGCAGCGAACAATTGTCCTGTGGCTCAGTTATGAACGTGGTCCGGTTGCCTTATGCTGGCCGGAGACGTTCCAGAGCAATCCGTACGCGCACCTCCATCGTGATGCCCATCTACCACGAAGACACAGAGCGGGTCGCGGCCGGGATACGGCAGACCTGGCGGAGCTGCAAGACGTGCGGCTTAGACCAGCATTGCGACTGGTATCTCCTATGCGACAGCACCAAACCGGAGATTTGCCGCCAGGAGGAGGGCATCGTCCAGGAACTGCTGCCCGAGTTTGGGTTCAACCGAGGCGCCCTGGGGCGCTTGTTTCTTTTGCGAAGAGCCGACCGCAAGAATTTCAAGGCCGGCAACATCATGAACTTTCTAGACCAGCATGGTGACGGCTACGATTTCATGCTGGTCCTGGACGCCGACAGCGTCATGCTGGGGAAATCCATCGAGCGGCTGATCCTCACGCTCCAGGAGCATCCGCGGATGGGCATCCTGCAAACCCTGATGATCCCGATCCGCTCGGCGACGCCGTTCGCCCGCGCGATGCAATACTCGACCGCCCGCTGCCTGCCGCTCTATGCCAAGGGCATGTTGTGGTTCTACGACCGCGAGTCGGTCTATTGGGGCCACAACGCCCTGATCCGCGTGGCGCCCTTTCGCGAGCACTGCCGCCTCCCGGCCCTGCCCGGCAAGCCGCCGCTGGGCGGAACGATTATGAGTCAGGACATCGTCGAAGCGGCGTTCCTCGGTCGGGCGGGATGGGAAGTGGGCTGGCTGATTGATGGGGGCGGCTCGTTTGACGAGCTTCCAGCGAACATCCTCACCTACGGCCAGCGGGACCGACGGTGGTGTCAGGGCAACTTCCAACATTACCGGTTTATTCTGGCGCCCGGCATCCGGTTCGGACACCGGTTATATTTCGCCAATGGCATCTTCTCTTATTTGGCCAGTCCGCTGCTGCTGTTGCTGATTCTTCTCGGTTTGACGCAAGCCTGCCTGGGGGCCATCCCGACGGCTGAGCCGTGGCTGCTCTGGGCCTCGATGGGCCTCTTTTGGCTCCAAATGCTGACACCCAGGGTGCTGGGCCTGATCCATTTCGCTGCACATTGCAAACCAAGCCCAGTCGAAGGACTGCCGCAACGCGTTCGCTGGCTGTCGCGGGAAGCGGCTTCGACCCTTGCCGAGTTGACGTTGAACCTGTTGATGGGGCCCTTGCTGTTCTATCTCCGCACCCGGTTTGTCGCCGAAATCCTGTCCGGCGGACACGTCGTCTGGAGAAATCAGTCCCGGAATCCAGGTGAACGCGTCTCCTGGGCCAGCGCAGGCCGAGTGTTCTGGTTGCCCTCGCTCCTCGGGCTGCTGGGCTTCGTCGCAGCCCACCACGTCGGTTTCCCGCTGGCACTTTTCATTCTCCCGGTGACCGTCTCCTGGTTACTCTCCATTCCGCTTGCAGTGGTTACATCGGACGCGGCGCTCGGTTCGTGGCTGGTGAAGGCAGGGTTGTTCCACGATGCCTTGACGACGGAAGAGCTGGAACAGCTTGGCCCGCTAGCGAATGAACCGCTGGCCGGAGCGACGGTTCCGCTCTAAAGCCAACACGAACCCCGCAGTCTGCCCTGTAAGAGATTGGCCAGGTTTTGAAGCTTTGACGTGGCGAGCCGTACCAGACTACCCTGCTCTCATGACGAACGACCCGGACGAGGGGTTTGCGTGGCTGCAGGACCAGGACGAGCATCGAATTCCACTCCGGGGATCCTGTTCGATCGGGTGTGCTGCCTCGAATGAGGTTCCCATGGCGAGTGATAAGGTGTCCCGGCGCCATGCCCTGATCCAGGTTCAAGGCGAGAGTGAGTTCTGGCTGGTGGATTTTGGCAGCCGCAATGGCACGTATCTCAATAGCCGCCGCATTACAGACCCCAAGCGTCTGCAGCGTGGGGATCGGATCACAATTGGGTCCTTTGAGTTTGTCTTCCTTCTCTCCGAACCCAAGCAGCCTGGCGCGGCGGAGACCACGGTCACGGAGAGGACCGTTTCTTACATTCGCGAAACCAAGTGCTGGTTGCTGGTAGCCGACATTGTTGGTTCGACGCGTTTGGTGAAGGAGCTGCCACCGGATGAAGTGCCGGTGATTACCGGCCGGTGGCTGGCGGAGTGCAAGCAGACGATTGAGGAGCATGGAGGGGCAGCATTAACCAGTTCTTTGGCGATGGCTTTTTCGCCTACTGGCGGGACCGCGAGAGAGTCCAGGTCGCGGTCGCGGCGACCTTGCAGGCGCTGCGCCGGCTGCAGGAGCAGGCGCGCCCCGCCTTCCGCGTGGTCGCGCACTATGGGGACGCGGAGATCGGAGGCGTATCGCTTGGCGAGGAAGAACGGATCTCGGGGAGAGAAGTTCACTGCTTTTCGGATGGAGAAACTGGCGAGCCAGTTAAAGGAGACGCAGTTGCTGAGTCAACCGGCTTGGGAGCGGTTGGCGGCGTTGGTCGAGGGGAGGGCGGTCGGGGAGCACGTTTTGCCGGGATTTGAGTCTAAGGTGCAGATGTACGCCTTTTGAAGGCGGTCCTTTTCCTCCCACCCAGCACCAGTCCGTCATAGAGCCGAGCCTCGAACCCAAAGAGACGGATTCCTTCCTCCGCCAACCCTCAGATTGAGCGTGCAATCGCAGTGGGATCTGGTTGAATACCACCTTGCGGGCGGAAGCCTCAGATTCCGAGGCCCAGGGGCACGGGGGCACAGGCGCTAACTTAGCAGAACCTCTCCCACGGATATCGGCTCAGTTGGGCGGTTCGGGTTCGAGGCCGCTCCTTGAGTCCAGTTCGAATTTCGGCACCGTGAGCTACCACCTGGCGGGGT
>Ga0326727_10003225_pt1 | contig 52916 bp, 44 predicted proteins | sample MB2enrmetagenome_FD_207643 | JGI IMG/M metagenome (GOLD analysis project Ga0326727, IMG submission 207643) | Lab enriched peat soil microbial communities from McLean, Ithaca, NY, United States - MB29MY | ecosystem: Environmental > Terrestrial > Soil > Wetlands > Peat | place: USA: New York...
CAGACAGACCTACGGCCTCAACCGCTCCACTGCGACTACGATCTCACCGCTCTCGACCGTGCCTATCATAACCCAACACCTTTTTCATGAGCTTTCGCGGGCCGAAGGCCCATGGGGACAGACCTCAAAAGACGGAGGTCTGCGCCGGCCGGTCGCACTTCCAGCTCTTCCTCAGGTTTTCAGTGTGTCTTCCGGCTCGCGGCGTTATGATAAAGGCGTGCAACCGAACCACTCTTGATTATGCGCGTGCTCATTGTTGAAGACGAGAGAGCGATGGCGGAACTCCTCAAGAAAGGGCTGGAGGAGGAAAACCATCGCGCCGCTTTAGCATTTGACGGCGCGCAGGGCTTGGAGCTGGCTAAAACCTATGAGTTTGATGCCATTGTGCTCGACCTCATGCTGCCTCGAGTGGACGGCTTTGAGGTGGCGCGGCGGCTCCGCCATGGCGGGAATCAGACCCCCATCCTGATTTTGACCGCTCGCGACGCGGTGCCGGACATCGTCAAGGGCCTGGATCTGGGTGCAGACGATTACTTGACGAAGCCATTTTCATTCGAGGTATTCCTGGCGCGTCTGCGCACGGTGGCGCGGCGGGGTTCGGCTCCGCGCCCCACGTGCTTGCGAGTGGCTGATTTGAGCCTCGACCCCGCCTCGCGCCAGGCCCTTCGGGGGCGGCGGGAGATCCGGCTCTCGCCCACCGAGTACCGGCTGCTGGAGTTGCTGATGCGGAGGGCCGGCCGGGTGGTGACCCGCACGGCGATTGTGGAAGCGGTTTGGGGCCTCGAGAACGACGTGGAGGAGAACACGCTGGACGCCTTTGTTCGGTTGCTGCGGGGCAAAGTGGACAAGGGCTTTAGCCCTAAGCTGATACAGACGGTTCGGGGAATCGGGTACTGCTTGAGAGCAGATCCTAAGCTATGACCAACCTGCCTCTTCGCATCCGGATCACGGCCTGGTACTTCGCCGTTCTAGCGACGGGATTCTGCGCCTTCGGAGTGGTTGCGTATTACGCGATGCGCGGCAGCATCCTGGAAACTGTCGATGAGAACTTGCAGGATCAGGTTCAGGGGATCCGTGAGCTGATCGAGAGAGACTCCGGTAAGGCTGACTTGGAGCGCGACCTCAAGCTGGACGAAGAAATACGCGCCGGAACCGATCTCCTGCAAGTCTCAGATCCTGCCGGCAAGTGGGTTTATCGTTCCAGGACCATGGCGCACTTCGGCCCGTCGACGCCTGGTGAGACACGGACTGCCTTCACAAGTCAGCAGCCGGATGGCGTGCCCTTGCGGGTGCTGACCGTTCCAGTGGAAGCGGGCGGCAAGACTTATATCGTGCAGCTCGCCTACCCGCTGGACGATTTCAATGAGGCGCTGAGCCGTTTCCGGCGAGTGCTGGTTCTGTCTTCTCCCATTCTCCTTTTGTTGGCATCAGCAGGGGGCTATTGGCTGAGCCGGCGCGCGCTTGGACCCGTGGATCAGGTGACGCGGGAGGCGCGCAGCATCAGCGCGCAGAACCTCTCCAGCCGTCTGGCAGTGCCGCGTACCGGAGATGAACTGCAGCGCTTATCGGAAACGTTGAACGGCATGCTGGAACGGCTGGAGCAGGCCTTCCGGCGAATAACCCAATTCACCGCCGATGCTTCTCACGAGCTGCGCACTCCCGTGGCGCTGATGCGGACGCGGGCCGAAATCATCCTGCGGAAAGCGCGAACGGGAGAGGAGTATCGCGAGACGCTTCGGCAAATCCTCGAGGATCTGCAAAGGACGTCTTCGCTTATCGAGAATCTGATGCTCCTGGCTCGCGCCGACTCGGGCGCCCAAGCCCTCGAGCGAGCGCGCATTAACATGGCCGAATGCATTGAGGAAGCCTGCCTGGAAGGACAAGCGCTGGCGGAAACCAAGCAGATTGGCTTGCAGGCGGAGTTGCCGCAGACCCCTGTCTGGATTAATGGCGATGCCAACTCGCTGCTCCGGCTGTTCGTAATTCTGCTCGACAACGCCGTGAAATATACACCGCCCCAGGGCCGCGTTAAGGTCTCTTTGGGCTCGAATAACGGGTCTGCCCTCGCCGAGGTAAGCGATAGCGGGATCGGCATTGCTGCCCAGGACCTCCCTCACATCTTCGAACGCTTCTTTCGCGCTGACCCGGCGCGCTCGCGCCAGACCGGAGGCGCGGGTCTGGGACTGGCGATCGGAAAGTGGATCGCCGAAGCCCACGGCGGGACGATCGCCGCCCAAAGCAAGCCGGGTGAGGGTTCCGTGTTTCAGGTGAAGATCCCGCTGGCGGGGGAAGGCAGTCGGCAGTAGGCAGTCGGCGGTAGGCGGTAGGCAGTGGGCAGCGGGCAGTGGGCAGTTGGGGATTACGCATATCCGTCGGCTGGAAATCATCAAAGTGACTCCCCTCCTTAGCTAAAGGAGGGGGCTGGGGGTGGTTGGTACCGCAGTGAGGCCGGCACCCACCACCCCTGCCCCTCCTCCCGCTGAGCAGGGGAGTAGGGCAACCCTCTCCTCGCTCTCCTTCCGGTTCTTTGCTGGCCGGAGAAGCCTGTTTATCCAGCATCGAATGGCTCACGACCGTTATTGGTCGTGCTGGCCGGTATACGGCTCACGGGCCAGGGTAAACTAGGCTGGCCGGACTGTTTTTATTCTTGACATTTTGTTCACGTTACTCGATAATACTCTCATCCCCAACCCGACAAATAGTTTTAAATTGGGCCAAGTCCACAGGAATGGGTGGGCGCTGTATGGAGGATGAATGAGAAGACTTGTGATTGGATGCGCGGTGGCAGGGTTGATTGCCCTGTCTCCCAAGTCTGAGGCAAGGTCGTCCCTTTCGAGCCTGCCGCCTCGCCCGTCGGTGGTACCCAAACAAGAAGCGGAAACCGGCGAAGCAAGCTGGTATGGCGAGGAATTCGAGGGTAATACCACGGCAAGCGGAGAAGTATTTGATTCAAATGGACTTACTGCGGCACACCCGACTCTGCCCTTCGGAACCACGGTGAGAGTAACCAACCTCAGCAACCGTAAGAAGATCCTACTTCGAATCAACGACCGTGGGCCCTACATTGGGCAGCGCTTGATTGACGTTTCGCAGCGTGCGGCAGAGCGCTTGGGATTTATCGACTCCGGTACGACGCCTGTGCGGGTGGAAGTTGTCGCTCACCCCACCTCGAGATCCAGCAGCGGTATAGATCTAATATCGCAAACCCGGCCTTCGAGTTGTCCGGCTCTTCGATAAGGTGCGAAAAGCCCGAAACCTTCGAATACTGGACCGGGCGGTTTGGATTCCTATTTTTCCCGCTTGACATTTCATTCCGGGCTATCTAGAGTGGCGGTTGCTAGAGTCGCAACCCAAAGTAAAGAATCTAGGTTAAGTGAGTTCGGCCAATAAGAGCAGCATACTGCGTGGAGGAGTCCATGAAGAAGCTCATCGTTGGCTGTGCGGTAATAGCTTTCATTGCACTGTCGCCGAGGTCCGAGGCGCGATTGTCCGGTTCGCTCAGCTTGCCGCGCGTAAGTGTCGCGCCAATCGAGGAACACGCGGTCGGTCTCGCAAGTTGGTACGGTCAGGAACTGCAAGGGAATATGACTGCCAGCGGAGAGGTGTTCGACTCAAACGGACTCACTGCGGCGCACCATACGCTTCCCTTCGGAACGACCATCCGGGTCACCAACCTCAGAAACCATAAGTCCTTGCTGCTGCGCGTGAACGATCGCGGCCCGAACCTGGGGAAGCGCTTGCTCGACGTTTCCTGGGCAGCCGCCAAACGTTTAGGATTTGTCCACTCAGGAACGACACGAGTTCACGTGGAAGTCGTTTCCCGCCCCACTCCGCTTACCGCCCAGCGTTAAGGGTTTAGGCACCCAATTCAAGACATCTTCAACCACTCTGGCAAGACATCGTGCGTGTCCGACGCGCGCGGTTTGGTCGTTCCCTCCGGCGCCGTCGCCGTCGCACGGATCTCCCCTGTCGCAGAATGACAATATGTCAGGGAAAACTGTTCAGGAACATTCGGGGTTGCTTTCGCGTACTTGCGACTAGACACCCTGGAGACCGTCCGGGTTTGAGGTGGCGCCATGTCGAATAACAGTCATAAGAAACGGCGGCGTTGGATCGCCGCGAGCGTTATTTTGGTGGTTCTGGTTGGGTGCGGATTTGGCATTTCCGCCGCCTTGCGGCCGAGTCGCCAGATTGATTCCTCCAAACTGGCCACAGTCGAACGAGGTGATTTAGCCCGGTCAGTAGTCGCCACCGGCAAAATCGAGCCGCTGGCGAAGGTGGAAGTGAAATCGAAAGCCAGCGGAATTGTGGAGAAGATTTTTGCCGATTATGGCGATCGAGTGAAGCAGGGCCAGGTTCTGGTGGAATTAGACAAAGAGCAGTTGCGCGCCCGGGTGGCTGAAGCCCGCGCCAATTTGCAGGCCGCCGAGGCCTCCGTGCAGTCGGCGCAGGCGACTTTCGAGCGCAATGTGGTGGATGCACAAGGTCCTGACGTGCCTTTCTTGAAATCCACCGCCGAGCGCCAGCGAAAGCTGCAGATCGAAGGACTGGTTTCGACCGCCGTTTCGGAAGACGCTGAGAAATCCTACCAGTTGGCGCTCAACAAGCAGTTGTCAGCCCAGCGCAACGTGGCGGTGAGCCGCGCCGAAGTGGCGCGCGCCAAAGCCCAGGTGGCCCAGATGCAGGCCGCCCTCGACAATGCCGAAGAGGACCTGAGCAATTCCACCATTGTCAGCAACATGGATGGATTAGTGCTATCGCGGGATGTGGAGGTGGGCGACGCTGTCAGTTCAATTCTGATTCTCGGTTCGCAGGCCTCCAACATCATGACGCTGGGAGACGTGAGCGAGGTCTACGTCAAAGGCAAGGTGGATGAGTCTGACATCAGCAAAGTCTATCTGAGCCAGCCGGCCAGGATTTCTGTCGAGTCGCTCAAGGATAAGAAATTCATGGGTAAGGTTACGAAGATCTCCCCGCTGGGAGTCGAGAAGGACAACGTGACGACCTTTGAGGTCCGCGTCTCGATCCAGAACCCCACCGGGGAGCTGAAAGCAAACATGAGCGCCAATGCCGAGATCATCCTGGAGGAAAAGCACAAAGTGTTGATGGTGCCGGAGGCGGCGGTGATCTACGACAAGGATCGCCACACCTTCCTGGAGACTCCCGATCCGGGTTCCAAGACGGGCCGGCGCAAACTCTCCGCGAGACTAGGCATTTCCAACGGCGTGAAGACGGAACTGATCGAGGGCTTGAAGGAAGGGCAGCAAGTAATACTACAGTGACGAGTGATGAGTGACGAGTGACGAGCGGGACTCTCACTGTAACCTGACCTCTGGATCTCGGTAGCTGGTTTTTTGCTTGTCACTCGTCACTTGTCACTCGTCACTGGTGTTTTCGGCTCGTCACTTGTCACTCGTCACTTGTCACTGGTGTTTACAATGGTTTTCCGCGACCTCATTCTGGACACCCTGCGCACCTTGTGGTCACACAAGCTGCGGACGTTCCTCACCCTGTTTGGCATCGCCTGGGGGATTATTTCCATCACCCTGATGGTGGCTGCCGGGGAAGGGTTGCGCGTGGGCATGAAAAAGCAGCAGGAAACCTTCGCCAAGGACCTGATGATCTTCTTCAATGGCCGGACCAGTATGCAAGCGGGCGGACTGCGGGCGGGCCGCGAAGTGAGCTGGCAGGACTCGGATGCGCCCGAGGTGGCGGCGGAGGCTACGGCCTGCCGGTACGTCTTGCCGGAACTTTCGCGAGGAAGTTCATCCGTACGCAGCCTCTATAACAATGCTTCGCCGGAGGTTACAGGTTCGCTTCCGCCCTTCGCGGAGATTCGCTCGATCCGCGTCTCCGAAGGGAGGTTCTACGATTGGGGCGACAACGCCCAGGCGCGCCGAGTGGCCTTCCTCGGCAGCAATATCAAGAAGCAACTTTTCGCCACCCGAGGCGCCGTGGGGGAAACCCTCTGGATCAGCAACCTGCCCTACACCGTCATCGGAGTCATGGAAAGCAAGGACCAGAACAGTTGCTACGACGGGTGGGACGTCGATAAGGTCTTCATCCCCTTTGGCGCTATGCGGCGCGATTTCCCCAACAAACCGCCTCTGTTGCCCACCAGCCTCGATCACTTGCTGGTGGCTCCAAAATCGCTCGCCGAGCACGAAAACTGCAAGCGGCAGGTGCAGCGCGCGCTGGGGCGTATTCACAACTTCGATCCGCGCGATAAGGAGGCCGCGCCCATCTGGGACACGGTCGAGGAGGCCAAGGGATTTCAGAAGATCATGGACAGCATGAAGCTGTTTCTGGGTGCGGTGGGCATCGTGACCCTGCTGCTGGGCGGGATCGGCGTAATGAACGTCATGCTGGTGGCCGTGCGCGAACGCACGCGTGAAATCGGCGTGCGCAAAGCCGTGGGCGCCAGCGCGCGGTCCATCCTGACCCAGTTCTTCATCGAGGCGGTCATGATTGTGTTGTTGAGCGGCGGCCTGGGCATGGGCATCGCTTACGGTTTTTGTGCGCTTGTCGACCTTCTTCCCATGCCGGCCTTCTTCGCGGGCCTGCTGCCCACCTGGAAATCCGCCGTCTTGTCGTTCACTCTACTGGGAACAGTTGCGATCCTCTCGGCGCTCTACCCGGCCCGGCGTGCCGCGCTGGTGGATCCGATCGAAGCGCTGCGTTTCGAAGCCGGGGGGTAGCTGTCAGCCGATAGCTGAGAGCTCGAGATACGCCTATGTTTCGCGAGACCTTAATCCAAGCCTGGTCGGCTCTGCGCCGCCAACCCTTGCGGAGTTTCCTCACCATGTTGGGGATCATGTGGGGTATTGCTGCGGTGGCGCTCTTGCTCGCTTATGGCCGGGGGCTTCGCTCGGTGGTCGTTGCGTCCTTCGATGCATTCGGCAAGGGAGCAGTGATCTGTTGGCCCCAGCAGACCAGCGAGCAGGCTGGAGGGCAGCGGGCGGGCAAGCAAGTAGTGCTTGAAAAAGAGGACCTGGATCTGGTTCGCGAGAACGCCACGCTGGTTAAAACCGCCTGTCTTGAAACCGTGCGCTGGCTTCCCATCTCGTACGGCGACCGCCTGGCCAACACGGCGATTCGCGGCGTCTGTCCGGAATATGGCGAAATGCGCAACGAGGTGCCCAGCGCTGGCCGCTGGATCAGCCCCGAGGATGCGCTGGAACGGCGGCGGGTGGTGTTCCTGGGCGCGCGTCTCCGGGAAAAGCTTTTCAGTGGACAGCCGGCAGTGGGCGAAACGGTACGCATCAGCGGCACCCGCTTCACCGTGATCGGAACCATGGAGCGGAAGATTCAGGACAGCAATTACTTCACGAGTGACGACGAATCGGTGTGGATCCCCTATTCCAGCGCGGGCGAACTCTGGAACACTCGCTATGCCGCCGTGCTGGTCTTCGAGCCGCGGGCGCCACGCTTTGAAAAGGAGGCCATGAGCCAGGTGCGGTCGGAAATCGCCAAGCGGCAACGCTTCTCCGCCACTGACGAGCGCGCCATTATCATGTTCGGCCGGGAGCAGTTCCGGCCCGTCATTGATGGCATCACCATCGGCTTCGAGGCGTTGTTTACGTTCGTAGGGGCGCTTACCCTGGGCATCGGCGGCGTGGGGCTCATGAACATCATGCTAGTGGCGGTCGACGAGCGCGTGCGGGAGATCGGCTTGCGCCGCGCCTTGGGCGCCCGACGCTGGCAAATCCAGTTGCAGTTTCTTGCTGAGGCCCTGGTTATCACCGCGATTGGCGGAGTCATTGGAATTGGCCTTGCCTACGCCGCCTCCGCGGCCATCGGACCGCTGCCTTTGTACGGCCCGCTCTACGAAGACACTTCCGGCAAAGGCGATATCCACCTCTACATTTCGCTTGGGACCGTCGGGGTGTCCACCGTCATCCTGATCTTGGTAGGGCTCATCAGCGGCCTTACACCGGCCATCCGCGCCTCTCACCTGAATCCCGTTGAGGCCCTCCGATACGAATAACCCATGAGGGTCGGCGCTACTGTCAATTCAGGGCCGTGTTGGTGTTGCGCTTGACGCTACCTTGTGGCTCAATTAGACTTGCAGCAAGGGGGTGGTGCGCGGGAACCGGATGAAAAAAGAGACATTACTAACGGCGGTGGTTTTTCTCGTGGTGGGATTTCTGGCGGGCTACATCACAGCCGCGCAGATGGGCTGGAGCGGGCGGCAGAAAGGTGTGATGACGTCATCCTCCGGGATGACCGCCGAGAATGCCGGCGGCTCTCCCGGAACAGACCAGGGCGGGGCGATGCCGTCCGGATTACCCCAAGGGCATCCCCCCATCGACAACGGGTTGATCATCAAGCAACTCCAAGAGGAAGCGCAACAGAACCCCAAGGACCCCGACATTCCTCTCAAGCTCGCCAATTTCCTGTACGACCAGCGACAATACCCGCAGGCCATCGAGTGGTACCAGAAGTCCCTGGCCCTCAACCCGAACAACGTCAACGCCCGCACTGACCTCGGGACGGCGTACTACTACACTGGCCAGAGCGGCGAGGCGCTGAAGCAGTACAGCCAATCGCTCGAGATCGATCCCGACCACAAGCCCACCTTGCTGAACGTCATCGTGGTAAACCTGGAAGGGACCCACAACCTGGCCGCTGCCCGAAAGGCGTGGGACCATCTGCACAAGCTGGACCCGGCGAATCCGAGTCTTCCAAGCTTGAAGCAGAAGTTGGACGCGGCACAAGGTTCTTCCGGTAACGCTGCGTCGAGCCAGTAGAATCAGGGCATCCCGCGGGGCGATTGAGTCGTCTGACAGATTATGGGAAGCTTGCTTGAATATTTGGTGGAATTGGTCTTTCTCATCGTGATGGGGAAGCTGCTGGGCGGGGCTCTGCGAGTTTTCTTCCGTCCCTCCCCAGTGCGCGGGGAGGCTCATCCCTCGGCGCGAGCTAATCAGGTGCGCGTAGGCAAGACCGCACGCGATCCGGTCTGCGGCATGTTTGTTTCTACAGAGCTTTCCCACTGCCTCGTGCGCGGCTCCGAAACCCTTCACTTTTGCTCCCCTGAATGTCTGGAGCGCTACCAAAAGGAAATGGCGAATGCATCGGTCTGAGAGGCAAGACCCACTCGTGGTGAATTCCCTTCCAGGGACGCGAGGGCGGCCACCAGGGCCGCGCCTACGACTGCGGCTCGTCGCGGGGCTGGCACTGCTCTGCTTGTGCGCACCTGCGTTGTCTCGTGGCGAAGAGGTTAGGCTGGCGCGCCGCTACCGAAGCGGCCAGAAGATGGTCTACGCCACCAAGATGCACACCAAAGCCGTGGTCCATTCGGAGCCGCCCGAGCTGCGGAGTTTCTTGCCTCCTCTGCCGACCGACTTCTCGATGCAGCAGCAAAACACCGTGACGGTAAAGGGGGTGCACGACGACGGGAGCGCGGACATTGAGAATCATTTCGACAAGTTCGAATTCCAATCCGACCTCGCCCAGCACACGCCTGACAGCTTCCGCGAGTCCGCCGAAAGCGCGCAACGGGAGATCAGCGAACACATCGTCGGCCAGGATATCGTCGCCCACTACGACCGGGAGGGAAAGCTTCTGGGCTTTGAAGGCGGCGAGGGCCTGTTCGAGCAGTTGGATGTGGCCTACCGCGAGCCGCTTCGCCAGGCGTTGAGGTTCTTTCTCGAGCAAGTGGGAGGCAACACATTCTACCCCGACTTTCCGGTGACACCGGGGAAGACGTGGAAGCACAAACTGGACTCACCGGCAAGCGCCGCGTATCCGTATGACGTTACAGGGGAGAACACGCTGCGATACGTCGGCAAGACCAAGGTGGGAAGTATTGAAGCCGCGGTGGTGGAATTCAGCTTCGTGAACGTGGTGCGGCCCTCCTCGAAGGCGCTTGGGCCGACGGAGCCGCTGTCTCAGCTCGCCTCGCACGGGATGGGCGTGGACATGCACATTGACGGCCAGGGTCAAGGCAGGGTGCTGCTGGCGCTCGACGACGGCAGAGTCCTTCAAAACCATGCCACCATTCACCAGACGTTGAGTGCCCGCCTCGAAAACTCGGGTTCGATTCCCTTTACAGACTCAAAGACTATGAAGCTGGTGGTGCAATCCGACTCTGAGATGGATGTGGTGGGATCGGCGAAGTGAACAGAACTTTATTGACAACCAAGCACGCCCCTCTATAATCAAATAAAGGCGTGATCTAGAAGCGAGGCTCAGCAAGAAAACATGAATCATCAGCTTAGCGCCGGGTGGCCGGTGGCCCTCAGCATCGCAGGCTTCGACCCCTCCTCGGGAGCAGGAATCGCCGCAGACTTGAAAACCTTTGGCGCTCATGGATGCTATGGCGTGGCGGCGCTTACGGCGCTGACCATCCAAAACACCCAGGGAGTTTACGCTGTTTACCCTACTGAGCCCGCGGTTTTGAAGGAAACGATTGCCGCCCTGCTCGCGGATGGGCGGGTGAAAGCCATCAAAATCGGAATGTTGGCAAATCGCGCCAACGCGGAAGTGGTCAGCGAGATTCTGGAATCCAACCCGGCGCTCCCCTCCGTTCTCGATCCCGTCATTCGTTCCTCGAGCGGGAAAGACCTGATGGATGACTCATGCCAGGCGTACTTGCGCGACGAGTTAATGAAGCGCGCCCACGTGATTACACCCAACCTGTTCGAAGCTTCGGCAATGACCGGACTGCGAGTGGAGAACCTGGACGCGATGAAGGCGGCGGCGCGCAAGCTCGTGGAGATGGGGGCGCGCGCTGTGGTCGTGACCGGCGGCCACCTGGACAAGGCCACGGACGTTCTTTATGACGGATCGGGGCTGGAAGTGTTCATCGGGGACCGCGTGAAGCCCGACAACACCCACGGCACCGGCTGCACGTTTTCTTCTGCAATCGCCGCGCACCTGGCGCTGGGCCGCCAGCTCCGCGAGGCCGTGGTTCTGGCCAAAGCCTACGTCACCGAGGCGGTTCGCAAGGCGTACAGCGTGGGTCCTGGCCGGGTGCCGTTGAACCACCTCTACCGCATGGTCCAGCCCGCACGCCTAGCCGACCACTCGGCCGCTCTCACCGAACCGGTGAGCTAGGTTCACGTACAAGCCGCAGATTACGCGGATGAACGCAGATTAGACTCCCTTTTAAATTATCTTCAGCTTCTTCCCTATGCTTTCCAGGATTTCCAGCGCGCGGGTCAGTTCTTCCTGCGTGTGGGTGGCCGTAACGATGGTGCGGATGCGGGCTTTGCCCTCGGGGACGGTGGGGAATCCGATGCCTTGGGCGAAGACGCCGGCGGCAAAAAGCTCGCGCGAGAACTGGTGCGCCAATGCGGCGTCGCCCACGATGACGGGCGTTATGGGCGTTTCGCTCACGCCGGTGTTGAACCCGAGCTTCTTCAGTCCTTCCTTGAAAAACCGTGTATTGGCCCAAAGCTGGTCGATCAGTTGCGGCTCTTCTTCGAGGACCTCGAAGGCAGCCAAACAGGTGGCAGCCACGGACGGGGGATGCGAAGTCGAAAAGAGGAAGGGCCGGGCGCGATGATAGAGAAACTCAATGGCGTCGCGAGTCGAGCAGACGTAGCCGCCCAGCGCGCCAATGGCCTTCGAAAGCGTGCCGACCTGAACATCGACGCGGCCGTGCAAATTGTAGTGGTCCACGGTTCCGCGGCCGTTCCGCCCCAGGACGCCGGAGGCGTGCGCGTCGTCGATCATCATGATGCAGCCGTACTTCTCGGCCAGCTCGACAAGCTGCGGCAACGGCGCGATGTCGCCCTCCATCGAGAACACCCCATCGGTGATCAACAGCTTGCGACACTTGCGGGCCGCAATTTCTTTCAAAATGCCTTCGCAAGCCTCGATGTCCTTGTGTGGAAAAACCTTGATTTCAGCGCGCGAGAGCCGACAGCCGTCAATAATGGAGGCATGATTGAGCTGGTCGGAAATGATGATGTCTTCGCGGCCCAGGATGGCTTGCACGGTTCCGGCGTTGGCGGTGAACCCGGACTGGAATACCACCGAAGCTTCAACGTTCTTGAATTTGGCAATCTTCTCCTCGAGTGCCATATGGATCGACATGGTGCCGGCGATCGTGCGCACCGCCCCGGAGCCAACGCCGAACTTCTCGATGGCCTCGAGGGCGCGTGCGCGGAGCTTGGGGTGAGTCGTCAGCCCCAGGTAGTTGTTGGATGAAAGGTTGATGACCTCCCGGCCATCGAAGCGGGAGACGGGAAGCTGCTCGGTTTCAAGGACGCGCAGCTTCTGGTAAAGCTTCTGCTCACGCAGCTTGTTCAATTCGTCGGTCAGATACTGTAATTGAGCCTTGGGCATGGTTCCCTCAAGCTGTCAGCTCTCAGCGATCAGCCGTCAGCTTCTGGCTATTGTACTCTGCGGTAGTCGGCGACGCCATATCCCGGCTCGGTAGTCGCTCATGCCAGTCGGCGGCCGGACGTGGCGCGGGCGTCTCGCCCGCTGTCGCGGTAGCGTCCCGCTCGCGCGCACGGGCAGGAAGCCCGTGCCACGGCGGGCGAGAAGCCCGCGCCACAGTTCTCGAAGAAGCCATGAATCTCGCAGTCCGCTTCTACTGGCCGAAAACCAACTACCGGGATTCTTCGCTTCGCTCAGAGTCTGTGATTTTTTTGGATTTTTGGCCATTTTCGAGCACTTAACTCATTTGTTATCAATGGCACTTTTCGGCAACATTCAAAAAAATCACGCTCTCTCAGAATGACCGTGGGGGTTTTCGGGATGCTACTCGGGTGGCGCGGCCGAGATCACTGCATCTTCCTGCGGATCTTTTCCAGAGCCTCATTGGCGAGCGTGTAATCCGGCGACAACTTGAGGGCCTGCTCCAAGTGGTAGCGGGCCTTGACATACATTTCCTTTGCCATGTAGGCCCGGCCGAGGTTGTAATGGGGATAGTGGTAGGAGTCGTAGCGGCGCGACTGCAAGGCCCGCTCCAGCCAGGGAATGGCCTCGTCGTATTCACCCTTTTCAATCAAGTAAGCGCCAATGTCGTTGTAGGGGGTGCCGAAGTCGGGGTCGACCTGGATGGCCTTCTTGCATTCGGCAATGGCGTCCTCGATTCTTCCCTGGAGTCGGTGAGTCCACCCCAGGAAGGTAAAGGCCTCGGCCGTGGGATGCAAGTCGAGGGAGCGCTTGTAGAGCTCGACGGCCATGTCGTAGTCTCCACCCATCTGATACTGGTAGGCTTCCTTGAGCAACTCCCAGGCGGATTGTAACTCTTCCACGCCCATACGCATTCTCGGGTGTAACGCCCTGACTCAGGGGGCAAGTTCCGGCGTGGCACTTGCGGGACCGGTGCAACGCCTAAGAGACTCTAGTTAGCACAGCCGCTGAGGGATGTCAATTACTACCCTGCAACGGCACGCAATGGCGTTGCAAAGGGAGCGTGACTGCTGATATGCTGCAACTCGTTCAGGGTCCGATTTTCATGCCCACACAGCGTTGGCTGCACATCATCCCCGTTGCCTTCATCATGTACACGATCGCCTTTATCGATCGGACGAACATTTCCCTGGCGCTGCCTTCGATGAGCAAGGCTCTTCACATGTCGCCTCCCGAAGCCGGGGCTTCTGCGGGCGTCTTTTTCTGGGGCTACCTGCTCTTGCAGATCCCGGGCGGATACCTGGCGCAGCGATGGAGCGCCAAGCGCTTCGTGACCATCCTGCTGGTTCTGTGGGGAGCGTGCTCCGTAGGCTGCGGGTTGGTCCACACCTGGCGCGAGTTCTGGGTGATGCGGTTTCTATTGGGCGTGGCGGAAGGCGGCGTTTGGCCGGCCACCCTGGTGCTGCTGGCTCACTGGTTTCCGCGCGCCGAAAGGGCGCGCGCCAATGCTTATTGGATGCTCTGCCTTCCTGTAGCCGTGGTCGCTTCTTCGCCGCTTTCCGGATGGATTCTGCAACGCTGGGATTGGCGCGTGCTGCTCATTTCGGAGGGCCTCTTCCCAATGATGTGGCTGGTGATCTGGTGGTCCTTTGTTGACGATCATCCACGCCATGCCCGCTGGATTTCCGCCCAGGAACTTCACTACCTCGAAACCACGTTAGAACGCGAGGCCTCAGAACTTGATCCCTCGGCCCCAGAACCCTTGCTTCGCTCTCTTTTCCGCCCCGCCCTTCTGCTGATGGTGGGGTACTATTTCTTGCAGAACTGCGGCAACTACGGCTATCTTTTCTGGCTGCCCAGCGCCATGCAAAATGCAAAAAAGCTCAGCAACGCCGAGGTGGGATTTCTTTTCGCGCTCCCTTATCTCATGACCGCGGTCGGGATGATCGTCGTTTCCCGCCATTCGGATAAGACAGGGGAGCGGCACCGGCATGTGGCATTGGCCATTGCATGGGGCGGCTTTTTCATGTTGGTCAGCGTTCTGTTGAGCCGTCAATTCCCTTCCCTCTCTTTCCTTGCCATCTCCCTGGTCGGCGCGGGGTCCTATGGTGCGCTAGGACCTTTCTGGGCTATTCCCACCGAGACGCTGCCCCGGGCCGTATCGGGCTCCGCCATGGGCTTGGTAAATGCGCTCGGAAACCTCGGTGGGTACTTTGGCCCCTTGGCGGTTGGGTACATCAACCAACATACGGGGAATTTCAGATACGCCTTTGGCATGCTCAGCGCGGCGTACTTCACGGGCTCCCTAGTGATCCTTTTGCTGCGCCCCCGCGCCCAGCGCCCGAGTTAGCCAATCGACAACAACCACCCCCTACTCCCTCCTTTCCAAGGAGGGGAGTCCAATTCCCCTCCCCGCTGACGAGGGGCAAGGGGTGGTGAACCTGAAAGCGTTTGAGACAGGTGCGTAGCGACCAGCTAGAAAATGGCAACGGCTCGAATGGGCGAGCCCGAGCCGGCGCGGATCTTTAGTGGAAAAGCCAGAAAAAGGAAGAAATCGGGTAGCTCTCCCAGGTTTGTCAGGTTCTCGATGATAAGAAGATTCTTCTCGAGCACGACGGGGTGGATGGGATTGGTGCGCAAGGCTTCAGGCGGATCAGGGGAAAGCGTATCGACGCCGAGGGCCGCCACGTTTTTGGAAATGAGATACTCCGCGGCTTCCATGCTGACCCCGGGCCAGTGCTCAACGTAAGGCTGATCGTGAGGACGAAGCCCCCATCGCGCCGACCAGCCAAAGTCGAACAGCACGATGTCGCCCTGCGCAAGCGCGCCGTGCCGGGATTCCCAGTCCTCGATCTGCCGGCGCGAGACGTAATCGGACTCCTTGCATGCACGGCAATCAAGGTGAACGCCCCGGCCCATCAAGCGAGCTACGGGAATCTGGTCAATGGTGAGGTGTGCGTGGGGCTTGGCGTCACTGATGAAGTGCGCCGGCGCGTCCACATGGGTACCGTTGTGCTCATGCATCACCAGTTGATAGCTCAGCGAGCGCCCGCCATGCCAGTAAGAGCCCCACAAGTTGTGAAAGAACATCGAATGCGTGGGGAAGTGGGGCATGTGCTCTTCGAGGGTTTGGCTAAGGTCGACGATGCGGGCACTGCGAAACATCTCCAGCAGTTTGGGTAAATCCATGGAGTTCTCCTCATCGGCGGTCCGTCATGAAGCTCAAACACCGTTTCAACTCCTGCCCCATGCGCAACTTCGAAGCGGCGTCCTTCCACTCTTTACCCGTGGATTCGTCCTGCAATCGGAGCAAGCTCCCGGCATCCACCAAATCCTGCGGTCCGTCCGCGTACAGCTTCAGTAGGAAAAGGTCGCGGGCTTGAACCACGCGGACTTGCGATCCTTCCACCTCAAAAGTACGGGCATTGCGCACTGCCTGCGATTGCCAGCGGGCGGAGGGAAGGACGAGATCACAAGTTACTCCGCCCCCCCCAAGATTGATTTCCACAACGACCACACCCACGAGGGGATCTCCAGGTGAGCCTTTTCGCGCTTCGGCCGACAATCCCTTCCTCGAGATATTTCCTGCTAGCGCGTCCATTTCAATAGGGCTCAAAAGAATGAGCAGGTCAATGTCTTCCGTCGCACGCACCACCCCGTAGAACGGAAGCGCCAGTCCACCGATCAAAGCGTAAGGCACTCCCAATTCTTCAAGAACGCTTAAGATTCTGCGGAGAGCTTGAAATAGCACGGAGCCCACGGCCTTTGGCAGCGAGTTTGAGACACAATTCGGATAGGTCCAGCGCCCTGCGCAGGCGTTCGCCGGGCGTAAGCTGGGCGAGGGCCAGCTGTTGTTCCCGTCGAAGTTGTTCCCTAAGTGCCGAGAATTGGCGACGGCGTTGTTTCCCCATAAGGTCCAATCCTACTACGCAAGAGGGCGATCCCGTTTCACTCTGAAGTGGCGAAATAGCCCGGCTTCCAGCGGCAGGTGACGCCTTTGCGCGTCAGCAGGACGCGAATGCTTCGGTAGGTGCCGTCGAGGAGGCCATTCGTGGGTGTATACCCCAGATCGTATTGCGCTCCCAGCTCGTGGTAGATGGCCTCCATGGCGTCGGCAATGTGCACCAGGCGTTGCGCGGAAAAGGTTCCGGTCTCCGCACCCAGTCCCTTGTTCTGAGACGTTTCTCCGATCTGTCCGTGGGATAAATAGCCGGTTGCCAGGTCGGTGCCGGGGGCGTCACGGAGGGGGAAGAACGCTCCACCGCCCGTGCCGTCCGCAAACCCCGCCAGGACGTCGTCCCCGGCGTTTGTGAAGCCATAACTCGCATTGCCGATGGTATAAATCATGGTTTCGGCTTTGTGCGCCATGGAAATCGCTTCATCCAGGGAATGCTGGCTCTGGACGTCGAGGCCATCGCTGATCAGCACCAGGACCCGCCGGGTGCGCTCAGGGTCTCCTGCGTGCATCATCTTATCCTTGCAGGAGTTATAGATGGCGTCATAGAGTGCCTTTCCGCCTCCTGCCTTCAGCTCCTGAATCTTCTCGCTGAGAGTTTCAGGGTCAGTGGTGAAATCCTGAACAAGTGAACTGGAAGTATCAAAGGTTTCCAGAAAAATCTGGTTCTTGACGTTCCTTCCCTGCAACATCTGAAAGACGAAATCCGTTGCCGCATTCTTTTCGAACTCAAGTTGCCGCCGCGCACTATTGCTCGTATCGAGGATCAGGCCAATCCGCAGGGGCAGGTGGGACTCCTGACTGAAGTAGCGGATCGACTGTGGCCTGCCATCTTCATAAATCTGAAAATCACTTTGCGTCAAATCAATGATCGGGAGGCCGTGCTTGCCGACAACGGTCACCGGGACGTCCACTACCTTTACCAGGACCTTAATCTGGTCTTTGCTGGTCGGCGGCGGGGTCTCGCCTGGCCGAACGGCAGGTTGTTGGATTGGGTTCTTGGCGCCGGACGTTGACGAACCCGGCGACGTAGTCTGCCCCCGAACGAAGCAGATCGGCACGGCGCACACGCCAACTACCAACGCCAGCGCCGCAATTCTGGCCAGGTGGCCTTTGAGGTTAACTCGCCGCGCTGGGCTTTTGCTCGTTCGTCCTGAATCGAGGAGGCACATACATCCCGTCCTTACAGTACATCTGGAGCGGCCGTTGTCGGCCCGCCCACAGATATATTACCTCAATCCTGCGGTGTAGTGTATTAGGGCGACTTGGGCGTCACTGCAAAAACTCCAAGAAATCGATTTGTAGGGACCAGTTCTGACCGTCCAAGAGGAGGCACAAGGGCTACCGGCGCGACGCCGCTCCGAGGCTTTTGGCGGAAGTGACGCGCAGGGAGAGGCGTTCGAAACGGAATTGCACCCCAGGAATCTAATAAAGTGTAATTAACGGCTCCAAGACAGGAGGGCGAATGGAAGCAATTTTAGAGAATGTACTGGATATTACTCCCGCCCCGCCCGCCGAAGTTGTATGCGCGGTCGCGCCGGCGCCGGACGACGAACTTCTGGACGCTTATTCGCGTGCCGTAATCGGCGCCGCAGAAAAGGTCAGTAGCTCCGTCCTCAACCTCGAAGTTCATCAGTCGCCCGAAAGGGAACAAGCCACGGAGCCACGCGTCCCACGCCAGGCTCTCGGGCATGGATCGGGGTTCATCTTTACTCCCGACGGATTCATCCTCACCAACAGTCACGTAGTGCACAGCGCGAGCAAGATAGAAGCGACCCTGACCGACGGCCGGCGATTTCAGGCCGACCTGGTGGGGGACGACCCGGAGACAGATTTGGCAGTAGTAAGAATCGAGGCCTCGAACCTCGTGCCCGCCTCCTTGGGGGACTCCCAGGCGCTGCGGGTGGGACAATTGGTCATCGCCATCGGAAACCCCTACGGTTTCCAATGCACGGTAACAGCCGGAGTGGTTAGCGCGCTGGGTCGCTCGCTCCGTTCCCGCACAGGCCGCCTGATCAGCAATGTGATTCAAACCGACGCCGCACTGAATCCTGGAAACTCCGGCGGCCCGCTGGTGACCTCGCAGGGACAGGTGGTAGGCGTCAACACGGCAATTATCCTCCCGGCGCAGGGGATCTGTTTCGCCATAGCGGCCAGCACGGCGAAATTTGTTGCTGCCCGCCTGATCCGGGACGGCAAGATACGCCGCAGCTTTATCGGGGTAGCCGGGCAGGATGTTCCCTTACCGCGCCGGGTGGTGCGGTTGAACGGCCTGGAAGTCGCAAGCGGCGTGCTGGTGGCGTCGGTGGAAGCTCAGAGCCCTGCGGAGATCGCGGGCCTGCACGAAGGAGACGTGATTGTCGGCTATGACGATCATCCTGTCCCTGGAATTGACGCTCTGCACCAGTTGCTGACGGACGAGAAAGTGGGAGTCGTAGCCCAGGTGACAGTGCTCCGCCGCGGCGAGAAGCGGCTCATCTCCGTCGTTCCACAGGAAAGCAGAAGACAGTAAACAGCGGCAGGGTGAAAGCTTGCCCGAATCGCGCTCGAGCCGGCCGGTTGCGTGTGCGGCTTTGCCCCCTGCTGCGAAAGAGGAGCGAATATGAAGGTTGGATTTATTGGATTAGGAAACATGGGATTTGGGATCGCGCACAATCTGCTTCGGGCGGGCCACCAATTGACCGTTTACAACAGAACGCCGAGTAAAGCTGAAGCCCTTGCGTCTGCGGGAGCGCAGGTGGCGCACACGCCCGCCGAAGCGTGCCAATCTGAAGTGGTCATGACCATGTTGGCGGATGACGCCGCCCTCGAGGAGATGGCGCTCGGAGACGGGCGCATCGTCAACACTCTTGCCGGGGGAGGCATTCACGTCTCCCTCAGCACCATCAGCACGGCGCTCTCGAGGCGACTCACGAAAGAGCACATCGGTCGCGGCCAGGTTTTCATCGCCGCGCCGGTTTTCGGACGGCCCGACGCCGCCCAGGCGGCGCGGCTGGTGGTAGTGGCCGCGGGTCCGCTAGAGGCGATAGAACATGTGCGCCCGCTCCTGGCAGCCATCTCAAGGAAGGTCTTCGTGATAGGGAGTGAGCAGTACGCGGCCAATGCCTTCAAACTGGCGGGGAATTTCCTGATTGCCTCCATGCTCGAGTCCCTTTCGGAAGCCTTCGCACTAGCCCGAAAGTCCGGCGTCGAGCCCGGACAATTCCTCGAGGTGCTCAACGGCTCGCTTTTCCAGTCCCCAGTTTACGAGAATTACGGCAAAATCATCATCGGGGAGAAATTCTCGCCCCCAGGCTTTGCGCTCCGCCTGGGTCTAAAGGATCTCCGGTTGGTGCTTTCCGCCGCCGAAGAAGCTGCGGTGCCAATGCCAGTCGCCAGCGCAATTCGCGACCATTTCGTGAGCGGGGTGGCCCGGGGGTGGGGAGACTTGGATTGGGCGGCCCTGGCGAAAGTGGTGGCGGAGGATGCGGGCCTGTAAGTGTTGTAGCGGCGGCTGGGCAGTAGCGCCGAACTTCAGGTCGGCTGCGGCTGTGCTGACCTGAAGGTCAGCCCTACGAGGAGGAAAGAGATATGAAAGCCATTCGCGTTCATGAATTCGGCGGGCCGGAAGTGATGAAACTCGAGGAAGTGCCGGACCTCACGGCCGGCCCCGGCCAAGTGGTGGTGAGTTTGAAAGCGGTGGGTGTGAACCCCGTGGACAGTTACATCCGCACGGGCGGTTATGCACTGAAGCCTTCGCTGCCCTACACGCCCGGCATGGACGCAGCGGGGACGGTGTTGGCAGTCGGTGCAGGCGTGGACAACGTCCAGTTGGGTGAGCGTGTCTACGTGGGCGGGACGCTGCGCGGCGCCTATGCCGAGCAGACACTTTGCGAGGCCGCGCAGGTTCATCCCTTACCGGCACGGGTCAGCTTTGCGCAAGGCGCCGGCGTCAACGTTCCCTACGCAACAGCCTACCGGTCCCTTTACCAGCGCGCGCAGGGAAGACCTGGGGAGACCGTCTTGGTCCACGGCGCCAGTGGAGGCGTGGGCATTGCCGCGGTGCAGATGGCGCGCGCGGGCGGGCTCAACGTGATCGGGACGGCTGGCACGGAGAAAGGACAAAGGCTCGTGTTCGAGCAGGGCGCGCACCACGTGCTCGATCATCGCCGGTCCGGCTACGAGGAGGAGATCATGGCGTTGACGAAGGGCCGCGGCGTCGACGTCATCCTCGAGATGCTCGCTAACGTAAACCTGGCGAAAGACCTCACCTTGCTCGCTCTGCGCGGGCGTGTGGTGGTGATCGGAAATCGCGGCAGCATCGAAATCAATCCTCGCGCCATCATGCAACGCGACCTGAGCATCCTGGGATTGATGTTGCTGAATGCCACAAAGGATGATTTGGCCGGCATTCACGCGGCGCTTGTCGCGGGCCTGGAGAATGGAACGCTTAATCCCATGGTGGGCCGTGAGATGCCGCTCGCCGAAGCGCCCCTCGCCCATCAGGCGGTCATGGAACCCGGCGCTTACGGGAAGATCGTTCTGGTTCCCTAGACAACGAATCCATGTTCGATCACGCGTGTTATACTGGTTTCTTAGGACCAATTGACGGGCATTCCACGCAATCTATCTAAATTCTCACAAAGGAGTTCACCACTATGGCCGTTCGATCGTCCGAAGCTGAATGGAAAGGCAACTTGAGGGAAGGACACGGCACGATGAAGCTGGGCAGCGGCGCTTATGAAGGCAGCTACTCCTTCGCCTCCAGATTTGAAAGTGGGAAAGGCACGAACCCCGAGGAGTTGATCGCGGCTGCGCACGCCGGGTGCTACTCGATGGCTCTCTCAGCAGGATTGTCGAAGGCAGGCTTCACTCCCACACGCGTCCACACCACCGCCAAGGTGCACCTCGAACCGGTGGAGGGCGGGTTTGGCATCACCAAAATTGAATTGCTCAGCGAAGCCCAGATTCCAGGGATTAGCAACGACACCTTCCAGCAGCAGGCGGAGGCCGCCAAGAAAGGCTGTCCAGTTTCCAAAGCCCTCGCCGGAACGCAGATCACGCTGGATGCGAAATTAGTCTGACGGCGTGGGAGTTAGAAGTCAGAATGAAGTGTCAAGGGTAAAGGTTAAAGGGTAAATGCAGCCTTCACGCCCTGATCCTTGTTGGGCGCACTCACGCCTGTGCCGTGCGCCGTCCTATATCCTTCAGCCTTTAACCTTTTGCCTTCGTTCTGACTCCTGCTCGTCACCCCTCACTTGTCACTCGTCACCGTTCTTGCACGCGGATTCCCCGATGGAATAGAATCACGGCGGGGGTTCATGTGCACAGCCACGGTCATGGGCACAGTCACGGCCACTTTGAGCGGCGGGATTGGGTCATCAAGGGCGCGCTGCTGATTACGCTGATCCTGGTGGTGATTGAGTTCGTCACCGGCCATCTCTCGCACAGCCTGGCGCTCGTTAGTGACGGCTGGCACAACCTGACTGACCTTCCTTCCCTCGTACTGGCCTGGATCGCCCTCTACTTTGAGCGCAAGCCTCCCGACCAACAGAGAACCTATGGCTACCAGCGCGCCGGCGTGCTGGCTGCCTTCGTGAATTCCCTGCTGCTGGTGGCCGTGGCCATCTTCATCTGCTACGAAGGCTACGAAAGGATCATGAGGCCGGAGCCGATTGCCACCCAAGCCATGTTGATTGTCGGAATCGTGGCCTTCGTTATCAACGGAAGCATTTCACTCGCACTGGCATCGGGCCGCCGTGATTTGAACCTGCGCGCCGTCTTCATTCACAATCTGGGCGACGCACTTTCCAACCTTGCCCTCATCTCTGGAGCCTGGCTGATTCACAGAACCGGCCAGACCTTGATCGACCCGCTCATCGCATTCCTGATCTCGGGCATGATCGTGTGGACGGCGCTGGGAGTGATTACAGATTCGACCAACATCCTGCTGGAGAGCCTCCCCAAGGGCATGGAGCTGGAACGGGTTGCGAATGCCATGCTGGAAGTGCAGGGCGTTCGTGAAGTCCACGATATTCATATCTGGAGCTTGGGGACTGAGTCTCACGCTCTTTCCTGCCACATCCAAATCCTTGACATGCCGACCTCCGAAACTGAAAGAATCTGCCAGCGATTGCGAGAGATCTTGGCCAACACCTTCGGCATCACTCATTCCACCATCCAATTCGAACACACCCACGCGCCCGGTGATTTTCACCGCTACATGCCGGAACCCGCGCCGGGAAGCGAACAGAAATGAGGCAGGTGGGCAGGTCGGCAGTTGGGCAGATGGGCAGATGGGCAGATCGGCAGATGGGCAGGTCGGCAGAAAGGCAGATGGGAAGCTGACAGTGGAGAGCCCGCGCTGAGTACCGCGTCTCCACGCAGCTACGGATCGGCGCCCAACAGCGTTAGACCGTTTCCAAGCTGCAAGTACCGCAACAACTCACACACAATTCTCAAGAAGATGATGGTGCAAGAGCGTCGCCGTTCGGCCTTTGTGCGCAGCGTTTTAAGCCGCTCTTCACTCCCTCTGGAATGACCGCTGCCACCTGCCGATCTGCCCACCTGCCCATCTGCCGACCTGCCTACTGCCTGGTAATTCTCTCCTGCCCGTCAAAGTAGGGCCGCAACGCCTCAGGAATGATGACGGAGCCATCCGCCTGCTGGTAGTTTTCGATGATCGCCACCCAGGTTCTTCCGACGGCAAGGCCGCTGCCGTTCAAGGTGTGAAGTAACTCCGTCTTACCCGACTTGCCGCGCCGGAAGCGCAGGTTGGCCCGCCGAGCCTGAAAGGCCTCAAAGTTCGAGCAGGACGAAATTTCTTTATACTCGCGGGCGGCAGGAAGCCAGACTTCCAGGTCATAGGTTTTCGCCGAGCTGAATCCCAGGTCGGCCGTGCAAAGCGCCACCACCCGATACGGAAGCTCCAGGCGCTGCAAGATGGCTTCGGCATTGCGCGTAAGGGACTCGAGTTCGTCGTAGGAGTTTTCCGGAAGGGTGAACTTCACCAACTCGACTTTCTGGAACTGATGCTGGCGGATGATGCCGCGGGTGTCCCTGCCGTAGGACCCCGCTTCACTCCGGAAACAGGCTGTCCATGCGCAGTGTTTCACGGGCAGTTTTTCAGCTTCCAGCACTTCACCGTCATAGAGATTCGTGACCGGAACTTCCGCGGTAGGGATCAGCCAATAATCCGTTCCTTCGAGCTTGAAGAGGTCTTCCTCGAATTTGGGCAACTGGCCGGTGCCGAAAAGGCTCGCAGAGTTTACGATGAAGGGAGGAAGGATCTCGGTATAACCGTGCTCTTTCGTGTGCATATCGAGCATGAAATTGGCCAGCGCGCGTTCCAGCCTTGCTCCCGCACCACTGTACACGGCGAAGCGCGTCCCGGCGATCTTTCTTGCCCGCTCGAAATCCAGGATGCCCAGGGCCGGGCCAAGGTCCCAATGCGCCTTCGGTTCGAAGTCGAACTCGCGGGGCGTGCCCCAACGACGAACCTCCTGGTTCTCCTCTGAGCCGCGGCCAACGGGAACGCTCACGTGAGGCATGTTGGGAATGGTGCGCAGGAGTTCTTGCAATTGCTCGTCGTATTGCTTGGCCTTCTCGTCCAACTCCTGAATTTCCGTGCCCACCTGCTTCATCTCGGCGATCAGGGCAGAGGCATCCTGTTTCGCCTTTTTCAGCGCCGCGATTTCGTCGGATGCCTTGTTGCGGCGCGCCTTGCGCGTTTCCGCCTCCAAAAGAAATTTGCGCCTCTCGCGGTCAATGGACTCAAACCCGCCGAGCGCCTCTCCCAGGCCGCGCTCGCGCATTTTCTGCTTCACCAATTCCAGGTTGTCACGGACGAAATTCAGATCGAGCATGGTGGCTCCTTGTCATTCATAGAATCGTCAATTTAAACCAGGCGCGTGAGCGTGTCAAACATCGCCGGGCTGCGCGATACCCGCTCCAAGGCTTCCTTTTGACAATCCTGCGGCGCAAGGCTAGGCTTGATCGAGACAGGGGAGGTTCGAATGCGCGTGGTGGTGATCAGTCTTGCAGTGCTAAGTGTGGCTGCTTCAGCAGCTTGCCACAAGCTGGGCGGAACCGATTCGAAAGCGGCAGTTCAGCAGGCCATCGAGCAGCACCTGAAGCAGCAGCCGAACGTCTTTTTCCAGAACATGACGGTGGAACTGGGCGACGTGACCTTCAACGGAGACTCGGCTCTGGCGCAAGTAAAGTTCAGAAGCAAACAAGCTCCCAATATGGCCGTGGGCATAGTCTACCGATTGCGCAAAACCGGAGATAAATGGCGGGTTGAATCCACTGCCACGGCGAGCATGCCCGGCACAACTCCCCATGGCAGCACCGCCGCTCCCATGCCCCCTCCATCCACTAACCCAGGCGTCGGTCCCGAGCCGAGCCACTGAACAGCAGGGGCTAGGGATTAGGGGCTGGGGTCTAGGGACCAGAAACCAAGATTAGGTATGGTCGCCATCGAAATAGCCGGAGGCAGCAGCGTTCCAGTCCCTAGCCCCTGATTTCTCGACACGACGGAATGCCGCCCAGGCCTTCCGCCGTCTCGACGGCCCTCACAATAGCTTCTGCGGTCGCCTCGGCTGCGGCTGTCCCGACAGTGTTCACATCAGCCGGCTTTCGACCCGCCGAAAGCGCGAAGACCAGATCGCCGTCCCATTGGGTGTGAACGGGGCGAATAGCGCGCGCCAGTCCATCCTGCGCCATCTGAGCTACCTTCGTCATCTGGACTTTATCGAGCGCGGCGTTGGTCATGACGACCGCCAGCGTCGTGTGGGTTGCTCCAAAACCTTGCCCGGTGCGGCCTTCGAACATGCTCTCCACAGTTCCCACGAACTCGGCCGAATCGCGCGACCGGCGGGCTCCGGCAAGCACTCTGCCGCATCTGGGATCCACGACATCGCCAAAGGCATTCACCACGGCGAGGGCCTGCACGCGGACTCCGCCCTGCAATTTCCGGCTCCAGAATCCCACGCCACCCTTGGTGGCGCGGTCGATGCCGAAGAGCTTTCCGACCGTCGCTCCAGTCCCTGCCCCAACCGACCCTTCGACAACCTCTCGGCTTGCTTTCCGGCAGGCTCGAAGCGCCATCCGCCGGTCTGGGCGGGCGCTCGAAGAGCCCAAGTGGAGGTCGAAGATGACGGCGCCAGGCACGATGGGCACGCGGACTTTCCCGGCCGGAAATCCGACGCCGCGCCCCTCTAGGTACTCCATGACACCCGCGGCAGCGTCCAGGCCGAAAGCACTCCCTCCACTCAGGAAGATTGCGTGCACGCGCTCTACGACATGGCCTGGAAGGCAAGGAGCCAAATCACGCGTGCCCGCAGCGGAACCGCGAACGTCCACGCCGCAGACCGCGCCCGCTTCGCAGAGGACCACACTGCATCCTGTCAGACCTTTGAAGTCGCTTGCATGTCCGATGCGGACGCCTGGAATTGTGTACAAATCCAAAACCTCACCGCCGAGTTGCGGAGACGCAGAGACAAGGCCCTTCGTATTCAATACCCGCGATTCTGCGCCTCCGCGGTGCGAGCGTCTTGAAGCGTCCTCTTAGATGTGCTTGAGGGTGGTTTTGATTTGATCGTCCAGCTTCTTAACCTGTTTGTCTTTATCCGCGTTAGGCGTCTCTTTCAACAAGCCTTCCGCCGCCTTAACCGCCTCGGACGCCTCGTTGCAGACCGCCCGGAGTTTCACAGGATCGTTGCCGTGCTTGCGGTCGAACAAGCCTGCCCCGTCGACAAGTTGATTGCCGATGAAAATAGTGAAATCCAGGCCATCGACCGTAGTTGAGCCGGAGGCCAGGGCGCTTCGGGCCTTCGAGCGATCCCCGCTGACGGCGCCCGCCAAAGCATCGTCAATCGCTTTGTTTAGCGAATCGACTGCCGCGGCATCCTGGTGGTCCGGTTCGACCCAACCACCCTCCTTGACATGTGCGAGGTCAGCCACTTCAATAGGACCCTCGACCGAGGGGTAGGAAGTTTCCAGAATCAACTGCTTCGAGACTTTGCCGCCTTCCAGTAGCTGGTGCGCGGTTTCGGCCAGGCCAAGCGCGGCCTTCATCCCGTCGAGCATATTGTCGTGGCGCGAGCGCTCATATTCGGCTTTGAAATGCGCATTCTTCGTCGCATCGGCGCCTGTGGCATAGGCTTCAGCCAGCTCCTTGCAACTCTGGAGCTGGCCGGTGAAAATCACCACACGGAGCACTTGCGCCCGTTCGGTGTATTTTGTAGCCGGTGTGGCGGTGGCCAGCCCGTCGGAAAACTCCAGAGCTCGGTCAAAGCGGCTACGCTTGAACATATCTTTGGCGTCCTGATAATCGGCCGCTGGGCCGGTCGGCTTGGGCACGGGCGCTGAACAACTCAAAACGAGTGCCAGGCTTGTGAGCAACAACACCAGAACTCGATGAAAACTTAGGAGCGAATGATTGGCTTTGGGCATTTGCTTATCTCCTGAGGGAGTGAAGGCACGGTTCATTTCGCCTGAGGAACATCCGGCGCCGCTTCGTTTGACACCCCCCTTGAGTCACTTGGTCTCCCTTGCCGCGTCATCTGTGCCGGGCTGGTCCGCCACGCAGGGCAGCAAGGCAATACAATTCGGCGCGGGAACTATATGACAAGCTTGGAACGAATTCAATAGGGTGCTTCCCCGTGGAGGACGGCAGGCTGTCTCCCTGCAACTCGTATATAATCACTCAGACGCCTATGGGACTCCCCAAAGCAAAGTGGCTGCTCTTGATAGGGACGACCCTGTTGGTCGTACTGGGCTTCGCAGGATTAGCCATCTGGAAGGCGTCGCGAGCGCTCCAACAGGCCACCGCGGAAGTGGCGGCAGAAGAAAACCTGAAATTCGCGGTTGCGCGTTTAAACCGTGCGGCTCCGCCGGGCGTCGAATGGATCAGTTCGCCGGCGGCATTCAATGATGCCGCCTTTTTTGGCGGCCGTCTGTACGTTTGCGGCCCGTCGGGCCTCGTCGCGTATTCCATGGATGGGAAGCCCGCGGCGCGCTACCGAGTGGGCCTCGAGTTGCCCGCGGCGCCTCTGGTGGAGATGTCGATCGGCCGCGCGGCAGATGCCGCCGAACCGGAACTCTATCTCGCCACGGCGGGCGGCGGCCTTCTGGCCTTCGGCGAAAAGAGTGTGCGGCAGATCCTTCCCGAGGCTGGGCCGCTTCGCCAACTCACTGCCGTACTAGCCCTGCCGACCGGTCGAGTTTTGCTGGGCACGGAGAAAAGCGGCATCCTGGTTTACGACGGCACACACCTCTCTTCTTTCCATCCCCAACTTGCGAAGCTGCACATCACGGCGCTGGCGGGTGACGACTCCAGCCTCTGGGTGGGCACGCTCACGGACGGTGTCGTCCACTGGCACGCGGGTCAGGCCGACCGCTTCGCGGAGTCCGAAGGGCTGCCCGACCCGCGCGTACTTTCCCTGGCGGTCGAGGGAGACCGGGCCTTTGTGGGCACCCCAATGGGCGTGGCGGAATTCCGGGGCGGTAAGTTCACGCGCGTGCTGGCATCGAGTTTCTTCGCCAGTTCGCTGCTCGTCGATGGCGAAACGCTCGTCGTGGGCACGCTCGACGAGGGTATTCTCGAGGTCCCACTCGCGGCTGGCGTGAATGCCGGCCCGCGCCCGCACGGCCAGGAAATCTCGGGCCGCATCCTGCGCCTGCTGTCGGCCCAGGGCAACCTCTTCGCATTGACGGACAGCGGATTCTACAACTTCAATCCGCGCGGCGGCGCGTGGCACCCCGCTTTCGAGCGCGAAGCTTCGTTGCTGGCGGACCGCAACGTCTCCGCGCTTGAATTCGATTCCTCCGGCCGGCTCTGGGTGGGTTATTTCGATCGCGGCCTGGACGTGCTCTCACCCGGCGGCGAGCGTGCCACGCACCTGGAGGATGAACATGTCTTTTGCATCAACCGCATCGTTCATGACTCACAGCGCGACGCCACCATCGTGGCCACGGCCAACGGCCTCGTCGTGTTCGACGCAGCCCTGCGGCAACGCGAAGTCCTAGGCCATAACGACGGGTTAATCGCCGATCACGTGACCGATGTGGCCTTGACGGCAGGCGGCATGACCTTGGCGACGCCCGCCGGCATCACCTTTCTCACCTCCGGCGGCGCAAGCAGCATCTACGCCTTTCAGGGCCTCGTTAACAACCACGTCTATACCCTGGCGGCGGAGGGCACGAGGCTGCTGGCGGGAACCCTTGGCGGCCTGTCGGTCCTCGATGACGGCAAGGTGCGCATGAACTACACCACCGCCAACTCCGGGTTGAAAGCCAACTGGATTACGGCCCTCGCGCGCGTTGGCGACGAGTGGTTCGTGGGAAGCTACGGGGGCGGAATCTTTCGCCTCGATCCCACCGGCCGCTGCGAAAGGTTTCCCGACGCCTCGCAGGCGTTCGTCGTGAACCCCAACGCGATGCTTGTTACAGGCCAGCGCGTTTACGCCGGAACCTTGGGAAAGGGATTGTACGTTTATGAGCGTGCGCAAGGGCGGTGGAACATCGTTACGGCTGGCTTGCCTTCGGAAAACGTCACCGCCCTCGCGGTCCACGATGGCTACCTTTACGTGGGTACGGACAATGGTTTGATTCGGATTCTCGAGCAGGGCCTCAGAACGATCGGGTGATCGGGAGAACCGCCGTGAACAAATCGCGACTTCCGGAAGATTGCGTGATCGAAAGATCTACGCGAGTCTACCCGCTCACTCCAACATCCTATCCTCCGATTATCCTGTTCGCAATTCTCCTCGTTCTTCTCTCCGCCGCCTCCTGGTGTTACGGTGATTCCGGCGTCATCATCCCGCTCGGGGAGGAACGGCCGAACCCTGCAATCTTGTCGCTCGACGAAATGCACATCACCGTCTACATCGACAACGGCGATGCCCGCGTCTTCATCCAGCAGATCTACGGCAGCCATCGCGGCAACGTCCTCGAGGGCAATTACATTTTTGCTTTGCCCAGCCGCGCGGCCATCTCCGACTTCGCGGTGTGGGAAGGCGTAACGCGCATCCCCGGCGTCATCCTGGAGAGAAAGCGCGCCGAGGAGATTTACAACGCGCTGAAGTGGCAGTCGATCGACCCCGGCCTGCTCCAGATGGGCGAACGCGGCGCGGAAGAGGCGCGGCGCAGCCAGGTGTTCAGCGCGCGCATCGTTCCCATTCCGGGCTTCGGCACAAAACGTATTGAGATCGAGTATCACGAGACCCTCCCGGTTGAAAATCTCGAGTCGCTTTTCGCCGTGCCTCTGCATCCCGATGCCTACCAGGCCCAGTCGGCCGCTCATCTCAGGATCGACTTCGAGTTGCACACCCAACACCCCATCCGGGAGTTTCAGGTCGTCGGTCAGACGTTTCCGCTGAAGATTACGGAGCGCGGACCAGCGGTGGTAAAGGCCTCGCTCGAAACCAACGACATCCAGTTCAAGGAAGATTTCGCCGTGCGATATACCCTGGACGAAGCCAAAGCCGACTCACTCGAGGTCCTGACCTATCGCAACCCGCACCCTCCGCAACCCGATGCCGCGGCGACGGAGGCTCCGCCCGCGCGTTCGAGCGAGCCGGGGTTTTTCGAGGCCTCGGCATTGTTCGCCGCTCACGCCCACGTGTCCTCCGCCGCCGGCCCAGCCTTCGCCGGATCGCCAAGAACTTTTCTGGTGTTGTTCGATACCTCGCTTTCCATGCAGTGGGAGAAGCTGGAGCACAGCTATCAGGCCATGGAAGCGCTGCTTCGCTCGCTGCGCCCCACCGACCGCTTCAACGTTCTCCTTTTCAATACGGAGCTGAACTGGTTCGAAAAGCAGTCCGTGAGCGCTGACAAACCCGCGGTGGAGCGCGCTCTCGAGTTCGTGCGAGCCGGCAGACTGCGCGGTGGAACCGATCTTCAGCAGGCGCTCGCAGCCGCCCTCGAACAGGCGAAAGGTTCGAGCGGCGAGAGCTACCTCATCCTTTTGAGCGACGGAGACGCTACGCGCGGCCTCATTGGCACGGGACGGCTGGCGGCGTGGTATTCGCAGCAGTGGAAGGCCTTGCCCGAGGTCTCGCGTCCCCGCACCTATGCCTTCGGGGTCGGTGACGACGCCAATCAGGCGCTCCTGCGCCTGCTCGGCCGCAATCGCGGCCTGATGGAATGGGTCCGCTCGACGGAGCCGATGGATTTCAAGCTGAATGCCTTCCTTGGCAAAGTCGGACGAGATTCTCTCGCGCAACTCAAACTCACCACCACGCCGGCGGCGAACTTCGATCTTGTTTATGCGCTCGAGGATACAGTCTTCCCCGGCTCTGTCGCCGCCTGGGTCGGCCAATACAAGAAGCCATTGCCCACCGCACAGTTCGATATCCAGGCCATTCGGGAAGGCGCTCCCGCCAGGATGCGCGCCAGCGTGCCACTGCCCCAGGAGAACCTTGAGCATCCGGATCTGCCGCGCACTTGGGCCAAGGCGCGCGTTGATGCGCTGCTGGCCAAGATCGAGCGCGACGGCGAGGACCGCGCTTCCGCGGACGAAATCATTCGCCTGTCTCGCAAGTACAAATTCGTTACGCCCTACACCTCGTTCCTGGCGGCTCCCCGGGCTCTGCTGCGCCCGCGCGTGATCCGGCCCGGCGATCCCGTGATCCGCGTGAAGACAGATCCCACCATAAGTTCCGTGGTGGCGCTATTCCCCTTTGGGTTGATCAAAGCCCTGCGCTATCTGCCGGGGGAGGACATCTGGCAAACCCGCTTCCTGGCCCCCGAGGATATGACCGATGGGACCTACGTGGTTCGCCTCATCCTGCGCGACCGCGATGGCCACGTCTATCGCGAGTCGAAGAGCTTCGTTATTGTCACGCAGCCTCCGGTCGTAAGGGTTCGCCTCGACAAGAATCAATTCCGGCGCGGCGAGTCGATTCCCTTGCGCGTCAGCGCATCGGCGCGGACGCGCACCGTGGTGGCTCGCCTGTACGGCGCCGAACCCGCCTATCTCACCTGGAACCAGGATGCAGGGGCCAACACGGGCAGCCTGCCCATTCCCGCGGACCTTCCCGCGGGCACTTACACGCTGACGGTCACGGCGGAAGATATCGCCCACAACATCGGCAGCCAGGAGGTGGCAATTGAAATCCTCCCCTAGCTTGCGCTCCCGAATTCTCCTGGCCGTTCCGGTCACTCTCCTGCTCTTTGCCGGGCTTACGGCACGTGGCGATCTCGTCGAATGGTTACAAGACCTGGAAAGCAACGGCCGCTTCGAAGCGGTCTTCTTCCGCAGCGTGACACTTTTAGGCGGCCCGGTGAGCGTTCGCCGCCTACCTGGCGAGGCTCGCACCGCCTTAAACGACCTTGTCTCGAAATCTCCCCATGATCCCGAGTTGTATCGCATGCGCGCCCGCGCCGACGAGGCGCAATTAGATTTCGCAGCCGAGGAGGCAGACTGGCAGAAATATGCCCAACTCGCCCCCGATAAGGCCGACGCCCAATTGCAGCTTGCCGACTTTTACCATCGGCGCGTACGCCCGTTGGAGGAGGTCAAGGCGCTCGCCGCCGCCGCGCAGGCCCCTGCCTTGCCTGCGGAAAGACTGCGGCCCGCGAACGAACAGCGGGCCTGGCAGGCTTTCGAACGCAGCTTCGAGGTTATCCGCCTGCAAGCTTTACCCGAGGCTCTCTCGCTCCAGCAATATGACTCGTGGCTCGAGCGCTACCCTCAGGAGGCGGCAGTTTATTCCCGCTTCTTTGATTTTCTTACCGGCGGGAAAAGCGTAGCCGCGCAGGCGGGGTCCGGGGGAGTCGAGGCTCATGCAGGTCTCGACTCCTCGGCTCCTCGGCTCTCCACTCCTCGACTTTCTGCCGAGGCCGAGCAGCTCATTCGCCGCTACGAGAAGGCCTTTCCAAGCGACCCGGTGTTTCCCATCGAAGCCCGCGCTACGCTGGCTTATAAACGCGGCTCAACGGACGAGGCGCTGGCCATCTATGACCACAATTTTCAGCCCCTCTGGCCGCCCGAGCTCGTCCAGGACTACTTTGCTCTGCTGAAGGATACCCATCGGGTGCGGGAATTCCTCAGCCGCGCCCGCGCCGGCGTTTCCGCCGATCCCAGCGACGTGACGGCTGCGGCGCGCCTCTTTTATTACTTCCAACAGCAAGGCAACGCGGGCGAAGCGCAGCGCGCGCTCGTCGAGTATCGGCTGCGCATGGAGAGAACCCATGCCGCCTGGAAGCCCGAGCAACTCTGGACGCTCGCGCGCCTCCTGGACGGCATCCACGCCTATAACGAAGCCGCTCGGTGTTATTACGCACTCTACAGCTTGCCCGGCGCGGAGCCCGCGCTTCAGGAAAAGGCTCTTGCCGGAATCGCCAATCTTCTTCTCTCTGCCCCCGAGCAGCCTGTCGAATTCGGCAACAACTCGATTTCTTTCCTTCGCGATATCGGCTCCATGGATCCCTATCCCGGCTTTTTGAACGGCGTCCTCTCGTTATTGCTGAACTCCCAGTCGCCCGCCTTTCGATACTCGCAAGCCGAGGGGACTGCCGTGGCGTATTTTCACCGCGCACGCGCCGCCCAACTCGTCGCGCTTTTCGACAAGCGCTTTCCGCAGTCGGCCGAGCGCAGTGGACTCCATGCCAGCCTGCTGGATGCCTATGCCGTCTATGCGCTGGATGATGCCATCTTGCAAGAAGGCCGCCAGTTCCTGAGCGCCTTCCCCACGGCGCCCCAGCGCGTGCATGTCGCCATGCTGATGGCTGATTCCTACGCGCGCAAAGACATGGAGAAGGAAGAACTCACGCTCTATGACCAGCTATTGACCGAACTGGCCGCGCGTGCCGATCACGTCCCGCTCGGCGAAGGCGCCCGCGCAAACGCTTATATGGCGCAACAGCCGGGGCAAACCGACGAGCCAGAGAACGAGGAGGCTGCGCCCGAACAAACCTCCGAAGCTACGAGCCCATCCTTTGCTCCCGCGGGCGGCCCAGCTACGGCAGTCCCGCAAGTGGTCCGGCCACGCCGCCGACTGCCCTTCCAATCCCGCCTCCAGGCCACGCGCACGCCGCCTGCCCGTTCGGGAGAAGCGCGATCGCCGGAATACTCACAAATCCTGGAACGTTATATTTCGCGCCTGGTCGCCCTTGGGAGGCCGCTTGCCGTGCTGGACCTTTTCCGGCGCGAGATGGATCACAATCCCAACGACCCCGGGCTCTACGAACGGCTGGCCACTTTCCTCGAGCAGAACCGCATGGACGAACGCATCGAGGCCGTTTACAAAAAGGCCCTCCAGCAGTTTCCCGATCGCTCCTGGTATCAAAAGCTGGCCCGCTCGTATCTTCGCCGGCACGAGCGACAGCAATTTGAAGCACTCACTCGGCAGGTGACCCAGGCCTTTTCCGGCACGGAGCTCGAGGACTACTTCCGGTCCGTGGTGTTGAGCGGCCCGGTGGTGCCCCAGATGTACATGCAGTTGAACCTCTATGCCCACCAGCGGTTTCCGCACAATCTTGCGTTTGTGCGGAACCTGCTGGAGGCCTTCCGCTCCAAGCAAACCTACAACCGGCAGGCCTGGGAGGCGCTGATTCGCCAGTACTGGTTCTATGACGACACGATGCGTTCGGAGTTCTTTGCTGATCTCTCCAGCGGCGGCCGGCTCGATTCTGAGCTGCAAGCGGTCCGCGCCTCGATTCCCCAGGCCGCCTCCGGGCAGTGGGATGCCCTGACGAAGGCCAACCCCGCCGCCGCGCAGTTCGTCGCCGAGGCGGAAATTTGGCGCTCCCACTTTGAAGCTGCGGTGCCGCTGAGCAAGGCGATTGCAGAGGCTTACCCGGCCGACTTCACGATGGGCCGGCGCGCCTCTTCCCTCTTCCGGTCGCTTGCCCCCTTCAATCCGCAGGATACCCCTGCCGCCGCATCAATTGAGGAAACCCTCTCGAAGGCCCGCCCCGGTGATCGCGACATCCTGATCCGCGTAGGCGACATTTACGCCGACCGCGAAATGCTTGCCAAGTCGCGACCGTATTGGAATCGCGTGCCCGGACTCGAGCCCGGCAATCCCGACGCTTTCCTCGAATCGGCGACGGTTTTCTGGGACTACTTTCTGTACGGCGATACGCTGCGAATTATCAATGACGCGCGCAAGAAATTCTCGAATCCGGCCCTCTTCGCTTACGAGGCGGGAGCGGTGTATGAAGGTCAACGCGACTATCGGCGCGCGGTCGGCGAATACTTGAGCGGCGCGCTGGCTGCGGCGGCCGACTCGCCGGCGCGCGCGCGGCTGTTGCGTCTGGTCAAGCGTTCCAACTTGCGCGCGACGATCGAGCAAGCAACCGAGAAAGCAGCCGGCGGCGCCAACCCCGATTGGAATGCCGTCTCACTGCGCCTTGACGTGCTCGAAGCGCTCAACCGCCGCGCGGATCTCGAAGCCTTTCTGACGCACCTCGCGCAGGAGACTTCGTCGCTCGAGCTTCTCGCGCAAATTCAGCCGGTGGCGGAACGCTACGGTTTCGATAACGATCGCATCCTTATCCTCGAGCGCGAAATCGCTTTGCTCGCGGACCCGGTTGAAAAGCTCCAGCTCCGCCTGCAACTGGCCCGCTTCTACGAATCGAAGAACCAGATCGAGCAGGCTCGCACGTTGATGGAAAGCGTGTATAGCGAGAGTCCTTTGCTGCTCGGCGTGGTCCGCTCGACGGTGGATTTCTACTGGCGCAACAGGACTTGGGACCCCGCCATCGATACCCTGGCGAGGGCCGCCAAAGCGGCTTACCCGGAACTCGGCAGGCAACTCAGCTTCGAGGCGGCAGCGAAAGCCGCGGAAGTCAAGGAATACGCGCGCGCGCGCGAATTGCTCACCGCGCTTCTCCAGGACCAGCCCTACGACGGCGAATACCTGGCGGCCATGGCGGACACCTACGCTCGCGAAGGCGACGACAAATCTCTGCGCGACTTTTATCTTGCCAAAATCCAGACCTTCCGCGACTCGAATCTGCCTGCCGATGAAAAAACGGCTCGCATCGCGGCGCTTCGTCGCGGGCTGATTCCCGCCCTAGCTCGTTTGAAGGATTTTGCCGGAGGCGTCGACCAATATATCGAGATCATCAACAAGTTTCCGGGAGACGAAGGACTGGTTCAGGAGGCCGCGGGCTTCGCAGGCCGCAACGGCCGGCGCAAACAACTGCTCGATTACTACACCAAGACCGCCGCCGATTCTCCCAAGGACTTCCGCTGGCCCATGGTGGTGGCGCGCATCGACGCTTTCTTCGAAGATTATCCCGCCGCCATCGCTTCCTACGCGCGTGCCCGCGCCATTCGTCCCGACAGCACAGAGCTGCTCGCGGCCCAGGCCAGCCTCGAGGAACGCTTGATGCGCTTCGACGACGCCATCAAGAGCTATTCGCGCCTCTACGAGTTGGCTTACCAGAACCCCGCCTGGATGGAAAAGGTGGCGGAACTCCAAGCGCGCCAAGGGCGCACCGATGCAGCCGTCGCGGCGTTGAAGAAAGCATTGATTGAAGGCCGGCCCGAAAAGCCCGACCTCTATTTCGCTGTAGCCGAACGCCTGGCGGGATGGAATATGCTCGACCAGGCGCGGCAGTTTGCGGAGCGCGGCGTGGCGCTGGCCGGCAAGGATCTGCTGGTCCGGCCTGAGGATTTCAGCGGCGCGGCCGGCTACGCAACGATCCTCACGCGCCTGCGTGATTACTCAACGGCCTTCACGCATTTGCGAGAGGCCGCGCAGGCGGCGCGGGATCAGAAGATCGAACCCAACCTGGCTCCTTGCCTCTCCGCCATGGGCGGCGTGGTGAAGGATTACTACGCGCCGGAAGAAGCCACCGCCTTCGCTAACTTCCTTGTCAACCAGAAACAGGGAATAGAAGCGCGCGATTTCAAAGAGACTCTTCTCCCCCTGGCGCGATCCGCGGGCCTCACAGATCTCGAGACGCGCTGGCTGCTCGAGGTGATGATGGCCGACCCCGGCACGCCCGAGGCCCATGCCATGGAGGCGCGGTTGGCTTTGCTGCAAAAGCAGCGTATGCGCTTCAACGAATTCGGGGCGCAGCTCGAAAACTATTGGAAAGTCTCCCCCAACCAGCCCGGCAAGAATTTCGTCCTTGAACAGGCTGCGGAGAATTACCGTGCAGTTGGGAACACAGCTGCGGAACTACGTGTCCTTCAGGAGGCCTTCGAGGGGCGTGGGTTGAATGGCGTGCCTCTCCGACGCTACTTCGATCTGCTGTCCAAGACCTCGCCAGAGCAACTCGTCGCAATTGCGGGAGGGGAGGACGCCGATCGGGTGCGCGACGGCGCTGCAACGGCGGCGGCCGCGACGGGGAAAGTCGATCTGGCCCTCCAGGCCATCGCCGCACGAGGGCATCGCCTGCCCACCGTGTGGACGCGCGCTTACACCGGCTTGGTGGGACTCTACTACTCCGACACTTCGCCTGCTGTCAATTCTGCCTATCAGCAGGCGCTCGATACACGCACCATTGGCGGTCGCGTCAGCAAGCCTCCGAACCGCGACGAAACGCTGGCAGGTGATATCTGGTTTTACTATGGCGGGCGGTACGGAGAATATCTTTCGATTGCCCACCAGGGCAACCCCGAAGATTACTTGCCGGCCGCCCTGGAAGGGACCCCGGCGAGTTCGGAGGCCTATTTCACGCTGGCCGATTATTACCGGGAGGCGGGCCAGCTCGACGCTGCACTGGAGGATTATGCACATACGCTGGAGCTGAATTCCAAGCGCGCCGACGCGCGCGATCGCAGGGCGCAAATCTTCTGGCAGCAAGGCAAGCAGGAGGATGCCATCAAGGAATGGTCAGCGGCGTTCGTGGCCTTGCGCGCGCAGGAAGATGACCGCACCGTGCCGCTTGCTTTCTGGACGGACCTTCAAGCGACGCTCGAACATATCGGCGAACGAAAACTATTCCCACGCTTGCGTGAAGATGCGGAGCGCGTGGTGCGCACCTACGTCCGGCGCAACGGCAGTTACCGCGCCGCGCCGGTCCTGCGGGGTGCGCTGGCTGCGGCAGGAGATCCCACGCAAGGGACGAATTGGCTGCTCGATCTTTCCCGCTCCGCCCAATCCCCTGTCGATTTCCTCTCGGAAATTGTCCACGCGCGATGGTTCCCCGAAGGCCAGAAGGAGTCTCTCTATCAGAAGATTCTTGCCTTGGCTCAGGACCACGCCGACAAGACCTTCGGCGCGGAGCACGCAACCGCGCTTGAAACTTCGCACGATTGGCAAGTTGAGTGGATTACATTCTTGCTGGACCATCGCCGCACTGCCAACGCCCAAAGCGCGTTTAACAACCTCCCGGAGGATTTTCGTGACCCGCGCCGGCTTGAGATCGCTCCCCTCATGGTCCGCCTCGCGGCCCAGTCGAACACGCTAGAGGAACTGCTCCGGCAGTTTGAGCAGGCCCCCGAGAAGGCTCCTTCTTTCGAAGTCCTCCGCAATACCGCGATCGGTTTGCAGGAAAAGGACCCGGCAAGCGCTCGCCGGCTCCTCGAATACGTCTACACCCGCCAGATTGAGGCTCGCGATTTCGCTCCGGCGAACTTCCTGGGGCTTGCAGAAGTACGCTTGCAACAGGGCAATCTTGCGCAAGCGGTGGCGTTACTCCAGCGCATGAACCTCGTGGCGGGCCAGCCTTTCGAGAACCTGACCGCAGCCGGTGACCTGCTCTTGAAGATGGGACACCCGGCGGAGGCCGAGAATTTTTACAGTATGCGTCTGAAGGCCGTTCCCTGGGATGCCGACGCCCAGCTCAAACTGGCCCAGGCGGAAGCGGCGGCGAACACGCGACGAAGCGATGCCATCCAACTACTCAACGCGCTGGTATCCTCTCCGAACGCTGCTTATGCCAGGCGAGCCTTGGCAGCTGAATCCCTTGGGGCCCTTAAGGCGTCTGCCCCAGGTCAGGTCAGCGCCGAACTCGGTTGGCTGGTTCGTGGGGGACCCGCGGCGGCGGCTGAGTCGCCCGGCTTTTACTATGCGCGCCTGCGAGCGGCGCGGGAAACCGCTGAGCCCAAGGACAAAATCCGCCTCCTGCTGGACGCGATTGCCATCCGCCCCGAGGACTTCTCGCAGCGTACTGCCCGATCTCCATCCGCGGACGCTGAGCCCGACAGCGTTTCGCCGCGTGTCGATCTGGCCGAGGCGGCGGCCGCGGCGAACCAGAACGAACTTGCCATAACAGCCATAACTCCCTTGCTGGAACAGAGCCTGACACTCGCCCTGCCGCTCGTTACGCAGGAAGGCGAAGCAGTTCAGGAAGCGTCCAGTCAGGCCGAGTATCCGGACACCCTGTGGAAGTGGTTTCTGCGCGATCAGAAGTTGAGCGATGAGCAAAAATCGCTCCTCGCCGCCCAACTGGCTGGCGCGTTGGTGAAGCTCGACCGGCCTGCGGAAGCAATGCGGCTCTGGAAGATTGCTGCCATGCTCGCGACCGACGACTCCGCTCGCTCCAAGGCAAATGGTGAGCTTGAACGCGCTCAGGCGCAAATCCAGCTCGAGAAGGCCGATCAGGAGCGCCGGCCGGTAATCACGAAAGACCTCGGGCAGAGTGTCCTTGTCAGGCCCCGCTTGGCCAGGTAGCGTGCACTTTCTGCTTGACAAAAGGATGGACCTATGGTAGCCTATCATGGTGGTCAGATTATGGACAATTCGTCGCCAGCCGCCCCGACGCCTCGCCAGGCATCGGGCAGAGTGGAGGCACTCCCTCACGCGAAGGAGTGCAGGAAATACAAAAAATGAAAAATAGTGGGAACGAAGCTAAGAAGTACTTGAAAACAAAGGAAAATGACTGTTTCAATGATGCAAATTGCGCGCGTTTTGCGCACAAATTCGCATAAATCGGACGCGAAAACGAGCGAAAATGCCTCATTTCGCCAAAAATGAACCGAAGCTTCCTTGTCGCAGAACGCCGTTGACGGCGACCATCGGGGGGGCTACATGAAGTCCTCAGGTCGTGAGTTCGGAGGAGCAGCGGTATGAGGAAAATCGCGATTAGCGTCCTCTGCTTTCTAAGTGCCTCTCTCGCCATGGCCCCGCCCGGCCCGGCGCCCGCCGCGCCCTCGTCCAGCCTCGCCGCTTTCATGCCGACGGGGTCGATGCTTTTCGTGGAGTCACCGGACTTCGCCAAGCTGGTCCACGACTGGAACAACTCGCAAGAAAAACGGATGTGGCTGGAGAGCGACAATTTCCAGGTCTTCTCGCGCTCACGTTTATTCCTGCGCCTTCAGGAGGCACAGCGGCAATTCGCCGTGGCTGCGGGCGCTCCGCCGGATATGACGCTGCTGGATTCGCTCGCGGGCGGGCAGTCGGCGCTCGCCATCTACGACATTGGCAACCTGGAATTCCTCTACATCACCCGCATGCCGTCCGCCCGCGCCATGCAAAACGTTTTGTGGACGAGCCGGGAGAAGTTCGAGCCGCGCAAGGCCGCGGACCTTCCTTACTACGTTCGGACGGAACCGGAGAAGAATCGCCTGGTGGCGTTTGCCAGCTCGGGCGACTACCTGCTGCTCGCGACCCGCGAAGACCTCATGGCCGGCGCGCTGGTCTTGCTTTCCGGCAAATCGCAGCCCCGGCTCCCGGACGAGATTTGGTATAAGAGTGCGGTTGCGGCGGCAGGGCCGATCGGCGATGTCCGCCTGGTAATGAACCTACCGCTTCTGGTCAAGTCACCGCACTTTCGCAGCTATTGGATCGAGCGCAACGTCGCGGAGCTAAAACCCTACTCGGCAGAAGTCACGGACGTGCACCGGTCAGCGACGGAAGTTCGCGAGGATCGCATCCTCCTCAAAACCAACCCGCCCGCGGGGGCGGAGCCTCTCCCTGCCGCCCGCAGTGCCTTGGGTGAATTGATAGGCATGGTCCCGGCGCAGCAAGGCCTTTACCTCGCCTGGAAGGACCCCACCTCAGACATGGTGCTCAACTTGGTGCAACAGAAGGTTTTGGTGCCCCACACCGGGCCGGGCGTCGCTTCCCAAATCGCGCCGTCCGTCGCTTCCACGCCCGGGCAGGCGGGCAGCGAGAGCGACCTCGAGACACGGATCGACGTTGCTCCTCTTCAGGGGACGGCAGGAGCCCTTGGCGTCGAAGCTCTCAAGAAGCTCCTGAACGCGGCTCCACTCGAGGCGGTGCTGGAGTTTCATTCGCTTCATCATGCCGGGTCGCCCGCTTTTATCGAGCCGCACACTGCCATCCTGATTCGCAGCTCAGCGAATTGGGACTCGCAGGCGGCGAGAGACGCCATCCGAACTGCCGTTCAAGACCTGTGGACGACTTCTCAGATCGGTGTGAACTGGGTGGAAAATCACCAAGGGAGCGCCAGTTACTATCAACTTGATGGCTTGGTTCCGCTCGCCGTCGCGGTGCGGGGACCAATTCTCGTCGTGGCAAACTCCAACGAAATGCTTGAGTCGCTGTTGGGCCACGCGCCCCTCGGCCCGGCGACGAGCCCAGCGAGCGCCGCGCAGGGTCAGAATTTGGTTTACGCGACAGGATTTCAGCATGCCGCCGAGCGCGAAAACATCCTGGCCATGATGCGGCTGATTGAATCGCCGCTGCCAAGAGCGAATGTCGGTTTGGCAGACGAGCAAGGGCGCGAGCCGGCTTTCTTTTCTGATAACTTGGCGAGCCTCAGCCACTCGCTCGAGAGCATCGAGTCCGAGTCGCTGGTCGTCGAGGACCGCGGCCCTATGCTCGTGCAGACGGCCACGTACCGGCTGAAGAAAAAGTAGGTGGTATGAGGTAGGTCGTATGTGGGGAAGAGAAACGTGCCGGCACATAACGGAAAAGCCCTCTCCCTTGGGGAGAGGGTGTCACGCTGCCGGCGTTTTCATCAGCCGGAGCGTGACGGGCGAGGGGTTACTTACCGCGGCGCTGCTGGCTTGCCTTTACACGGCCTCCCCCTTAGCCGCGGCTTCACTCTATGACCAATCGGTCTCCCGCCTGCTTCGAGAGCGCTATGGTTCCAGCGACGTGTCGTACATCGTGATCGACGCCGCCACGCGCCGCCTGATTGCCTCCCATTGGGACGCGATCACAGAACCGGTCCCGGTCGGCTCGCTGGTGAAGCCATTCCTTGCCTTGGCCTACGCGCAGAAGCACGATTTTAGGTATCCGGGCTATTTTTGCCACGGAGCGCGGGACGGTTGCTGGCTGCCGCACGGCCACGGGCCTGTGGATATTAGCTCGGCTATAGCATATTCTTGTAATGCCTATTTCATGAACATGGTTTCGACCTTAAAACCTGAAGACGTGGATTCCATGGCCCAACGCTACGGCTTTTCTCTTGGACATGCGCCCTCCGGCCCGGCGCAAATGATCGGCTTGGGCGGCGCTTGGCGCATTGACCCTCAGGAACTCTTGCACGCCTACGTCCTTCTCGCCGCCGCCCCGCGAGTTGCCGGGGCGGCTGAACTGCTGCGTGGGATGGCTCTCTCCGCCAAGCTGGGGACCGCCGCGGCCGTGGGTCTGACTCTTCACGGAGCTGCCGCCCTGGCCAAAACAGGCACCGCGCCGTGCGTCCACCAGCCTCGCGCGCCGGGCGACGGTTACGTGCTCATGCTTTACCCGGCGGACCAGCCTCGCCTGGCGCTGCTGGTTCGCGTGCACGGTGTCCCCGGCGCTCGTGCGGCCGAACTCGGGGGGCGGATCTTGAACAGCGTGGTCAATCTCGAGTAGAAAGCGTACCTGTCATTCCGAGCGCAGCGAGGAATCTCGCTCTGCCTCGGATAGAAAGTATGCTTGTCATTCCGAGCGCAGCGAGGAATCTCGCTCTGCCTCGGACCAGTTCCCAAGCAAAGATCAGAGCGAGATTCCTCGCTGCGCTCGGAATGACAGGTTAGGGACAGGCTCTTCAGCGCACTTCGGAGAGGATCGAATCCGCAAACGGCTTGCCTTATCCGCTCTCGCGTTGGTTACGCTGGCGTTTTGCGCCTCCGCCCGTGATCTGCGGATTGGCGTCTTTGGCCTGCTTCATCCCCGGCAGTTGGCGATTACCTGCCCGCCCGGGCAAATGCTGATTCTCACCGTGGGCTCACACCAAGTCAGCCTCTCCGACGGCGCTTCAGCTTTCTTAGATTTGGAAGGGGACCATGTGCGCGTGCGAAGCAGGAATGACGCTTTCGTGGCCACTGAAGTACACCTGGCAGGCGCAACGGGAAGCGCCTCTGATTTCCTGCTCTCCGTTCCCGGAAGGCTCGCCAGACAGTATCGCGGCAGACTCGACGTCGCGTGCCGGATCGACGAATTGGTTGCTGTAGTGGAAATGGACCTGGAAACAGCCGTGGCTTCAGCGGTGGCCGCCGAAAGCGTTCCCGCGGCTTCCCTGGAAGCCTTGAAAGCCCAGGCGGTGGCCACGCGTTCATACTATCTGGCTTCGCGATCGCGCCACGGGCAAATTGATTTCTGCGATACGACTCACTGCCAGTTTCTTCGCGAAGCGCCTTCGCCGCAGTCTCTCTCGGCCCAGGCCGCCGCGGCCACCCGCGGACTGGTCCTCTTTTACGATGGCGTGCCTGTCCCGGCGCTGTTCACCGGAAGTTGCGGGGGCAGAACCCGAACCCTCCGAGAGATCGGTCTCGCGCCTGCTCCTTATCCCTACTTCTCCGTAGCCTGTAATTACTGCCTGCAACATTCACCGCATTGGCAGGCGCGGCTCGAGGCCGAAGAGGCCGCCGGGCTCGCCAGCCACTCCGAAGCGTGCCGGCTGAAACTCGGCCGCATCCTGGGCTGGGACGTGGTGCCCGGCAACAATTACGAATTGCAGCCACGGGGTGATGAGGTGCTGGTGGAAGGCCGCGGCAAGGGGCATGGCGTAGGCCTCTGCCAGTTGGGCGCGGCCTGGATGGCCAGGCAAGGACACGGCTTCCAGGAGATTCTTGTCTTTTATTATCCCAACACGCTAGTCGCAGGAGCTTCAAACTGAACGGTGGTGTTATCTGTAGCGGCGAGTTTACCTCGCCACATGGCGGCGTAAAGCCGCCGCTACCCTGAACTGAGACGCTACCAACTGAACTTCATGCTTCCCTTCAAGTGCAAATTGTGGGACTATTTAATTTTGCAACCTGATTCCGCTGTCCCCTGAAAAACCTGCGTCGGCAGTCTGGAACTGAAGGGACGATGAGGAACTAATACGTGGCCTCCGTCAATAGCCTGACCACGAAAGAAGTCTTCGACTTGGTGCGTGCTGACCTCCAGAAGGTGGAGGAGGAGTTTTGCCAGCAGAGTGTCTCCAGCGTTTCGCCCATCACCGAGATCGGTCAATACCTGCAAGGAAGCGGCGGCAAACGGCTTCGTCCCGCCCTGGTGCTGCTCTCCTCGAAACTGTGCGGCTTCGAGGGCCACGCGGCGATTCGCTTGGGAACGGTGGTCGAGCTCATCCACACAGCAACTCTCGTTCACGACGACGTGATTGACGAAGCGGATATGCGCCGCGGGCGCCCCTCCATCAATTCCCGCTGGGGCAATCACTTGAGTGTGCTGGCCGGCGATTGGCTATACATGCAGGCCTTTAACATTGCTCTCGGCCAGCGCAATTTCAAGATCCTGGACCTCTTTATTGCCCTGACCCAAGCCATGGTCGAGGGCGAATTGCTGCAATTGACCTGGCAAAGAAGGATGGACGTTCCCGAGGACGTCTATTTCGAGCTGACCTATCGCAAGACTGCCTACCTGTTTTCCGTCTGTCTCCGTCTGGGCGCGGTGCTGGCGGGAAAGAGCAAGGAGGAGGAAAGCCTGATGGGCTCCTACGGCCTCAACCTGGGCCTCTCCTTCCAACTGATCGACGATGTTCTCGACTTCACTTCCTCTGAAGAGGTTCTGGGGAAGCCGACCGGGAACGATCTCCGCGAAGGCAGGGTCACAATGCCCCTTATCTACCTCCTGCAGCGTTGTACTCAGGAGGAAGCGCAGAAAGTAAAGTCGGTGCTCACCGAGGGCGGTTTCAACTCTCTGCGATTCAGTGAGATTCTGGACCTGATCGACCGCTACGATACGTTGCGGACGGCGCGAGAAAAGGCCCAGGAATTTGCTCAGAAAGCCAGGCGCTCTCTGGAGACATTCCCCGATAACCCCTACAAGGATGCCTTGCGGTCTTTGCCCGACTTCATGCTGGATCGCGAGTTCTGAGGACAACTTCTTAACTTGTAACTGGATGCTGGGGCTGTCCCTTCGAGCGACAGCGTCATTCCGAGCGCCGCGAGGAATCTCGCCGTGATTTTGGGAAAACGGAAGCCGCTTCTCGAAACCGAAATCAAGCTGCCGGTTCGCGACCGCAGGCAGGTGGCAAAGCAACTGGCACAACTCGGTTTCAAGGTTATAAAGACGAGGCATTTGGAAAGCAATCACCTCTTCGACTTCCCGGATCTGCGGCTCAGCAAGTCCCGCAGGCTGCTGCGTTTGCGTTTCGCGGCGGGCGAAAGCCTGTTGACATTCAAGGGGCCTCCGCTCCGCGCGCGACGGTATGCGAGCAGACGCGAAGTCGAAACCCGGGTCGGGAACGGCGCGCTGCTGCGCGAGGTCCTGAAGAGCCTGGAATTGAGGGAAGTGTTCGCTTACGAGAAATTCCGGACCGTCTTTGTCGCCGCTGCGCAAGCGTCGTTCCATGCAGCGCCGCAGGCAGCCTTCGACGAAACGCCCATCGGCAATTACCTCGAACTTGAGGGACCGGCCAAGTGGATCGACAGGGTCGCTAGCCGGCTTGGCTATTCGCCCCGGGATTACATCACGGCCACCTATCTGTCGCTTTATTTGCAGAACTGCCGCACGCAAGGCACGAAACCACGTAATATGGTCTTCAAGGGTCGTAAGCAGCGGTGAGTAGTGGTACAGCGCGGCAAAGCCGCAACCAAAAGCAGATTCTTCGCTTCGATCAGAATGACATGTCATTCTGAGCGAAGCGAAGAATCTGCTTTTCCTCGCGCGCCGCGAGCTTTGCGTACTCTGCGCCTTGGCGTGAAACCGGCTGGTCCCCCTGGGTCGGAGGGGGCCGCTTGCGAAACCCGGCCGGGGGGCCCGCATCAAATCGTAATTGGGTTTCGTTGCCACCTGAGTTATAATGGTTCGGATTGTCGCGCCGCTGACCTTTGGTGGGCGGGCGAGGAGGAGATGTTTATGGAGGGTTTGTTTCAACCAACCCATTTGATTTTCATTTTGCTCATTGTCTTGATCCTGTTCGGCCCCGGAAAGTTGCCGGAGCTCGGAAAGGGTCTGGGAAAAGGAATTCGCGAGTTCAAGGATGCCATCCGAGGCGGCATGGACGGCACCGCGGAAAAGAAAGACGAAAAGAAGGACGAAGAGAAGAAAACTTAAATCGTCCCCCGCGTTTCCACTCTTTCTAAGATCTTTCTTCGCCCTTGTCCCTCATTGTTCAACGACAAGTTTGGTAAGTGTGACAAGCCCAAAGAGTGGTACGAATCGTATAATCCTCGGTAGCTCAATGGTAGAGCGTTCGGCTGTTAACCGAAGGGTTCCAGGTTCGAGTCCTGGCCGAGGAGCCAATCCTTTTCGACAAGACCTGAAGTTCGGCTGTTAATTCGTCAACCGACGAATTCCAGGTTCGAGTCCCTGCCGAGGAGCCAATCCTTTTCGACAAGACCAACGAAGCCTCGGTACTGGTATGCCAGTGTCCTTGCCGAATCAAAGCGACTCGGCGAAGATTACTACCGAGTTTATGGCGGTGAACGGCATTTACGGAATGCACGTTGGAGAAGTGTGGACTTATGTTGATTGGTACGCGACTGCGCCAACTTCGTGAGCAGAAATGAACACCTCGTTCAGACCATCACCCGGACCGTCCAACTGAACATCCAGGTAACCCCTTTCGCACTTGACACCTAGTGATACAATGCAGGCGACCGAATGGAGGCGACAGTGAAGCCAGTGGCAAGGAAGAGTGGAATCTTCGCAGAGAACCTGCCTGAAGAGGTGGTTCTCTACGACAAGACCCTTGACAGAGTACATTGCTTGAACAAGACAGCGGCCACAGTTTGGGAAAACTCTGATGGCAGCAAGACCGTCGACGACCTGATGCGGGTCGTCGAAGCGAAATGCGGAGGATCAGCGGATCGCGAGTTAGTGCTGCAGGCTCTCGAGGAACTGGAAGTGGCGGGCCTCATGGAAGCCGGCGGCCGCATGGAGTCATATGCGAGACTGCCTTCTCGACGTGAAGCGGTCGGCAAAATGGTCATGGCCGGCACAGCTTTCGTAGCCACCATCGTGGCTGCCGCTCCCACGGCGCATGCCTCCCCGGGAGCGCCGACGGACCCGCCGATGCTACCCATCAGTCATAATCCGCCGGACCCGTGGCCGCCCGCTCCGCCAAAGGGGCATAACCCGCCGGACCCGCTGCCATCGCGTCCGCTGTCTGGGCTTAACCCCGCGGCCCCTCAGCCGCCAGATCCGCTCACCGGGCTCAACCCGGTGGACCCGCAGGCGTCGCACCCGATGACTGAGCTTGTCCTGGCGAATCCGCAGCCGCCGAATCATCCGGCTGGGCTGAACGGCCAGCAACAGGAACTCGATTTCCTCTCCTACTTCACTCGGCCCGTGCGTTCGGTCTGGACCCACTCGCTGCGTGTGGCCCGAGCGTTTTGGCGGACCTCAGGCTGACAAAAGCCGGACTCATCAAATCGCCAATTAACATGCGGCTCTGCGCGATGCGGGCAACGCCTCACCGCATATTACCGAACATTGCTATAATCCCTAGTGTTTGCCACTGGAAAGATTTCGGGCGACTGTCAACTGAAGGGTTCTCGCTTCGAGTCCTTACTGAGGAGCCAACCCTTTTAGAAAACACCTGAAGTTTAGCCGCTCGTTACGGAGGTCATATGAGGCGTCTCCTGTTTGCTCTGCTTTTCCTGGTCGTCTGCTCAGCGTGCCTTGTGGCAAAAGATCGGGCCTGGATCACGGGAACGCTGGTGAATGCTGACACGGAAAGAGACTCGAGAACCGTCGGCATCCCTCCCACCCTCGTAACCGGTCCGAAGATCGAGACGCTGCGCAATGACGTGACCTTCTACACCATCGACGACGGAAAATTTATCTGGGTGGTCAGCAGGCACATGACTAAAAAAGACGATAAACCGCTCAACCTGACGATCGACGCTCCCGTAAAATTCGCCATTGAAAAAAAGACGTGCTATTTGCTCGACGAGAAAGGCGAAGAGCATAAGCTGACGGTCGAGAGGAAGAGACCGAAAATCAACTGACCGCCGCAAGCAAACAAGCTCACCACAGAGGCCACAGAGATCACGGAGGCAGAACACCAAGGACGTTTTTCTCCGTGGGCTCTGTGCCCTCTGTGGTGAGTCTTCCCTTCTGCGGTTCTTTGCCTGGGACCACTCCAAAAGCCGCAGACCTGAGCTTCAGGTCTGCGCTACCTTGCTACGTGACACCCGAGCGTTTCGCACCGTAATGCCGGTGATGGCCAACGCAGCAAGAAGCAAACCTCCCACGATCCAGTACCAATGCCAGGCCCTCGTCGGCAGTTTCAGAACGACTTCCGTAGGGCCTACGATATCTACTACTTGGGTCGTCCTGCGCATCCGCCCGGAATATCCGGAGACGGTGTAGCGACCTGCCGGAATCCCGCCGAACGTATAAGACCCGTCATTCTCCACACCGTGGCTGATGTGGTATGAGAGCGGATCACGATCCGGGCTGTCAACCGCAATTCCCCAATCCCTCCAATTTACAGGGCTTCCAAGCCCCGGCAGGATGCGAAAACGCACAGTGTACATCGCTTCATTCCGGGTGCCGAACTGGAATCCGTTCTGCGTGGTCCCCGCTTTGACTTCGATTGAAGTGGCATCCGCATGTTTCCACACCCCGGGGTAAAAGCCCATGAGGCGTGTGCCAGCATGCAAATCGTCTTTTTCGGCTGTGAGAAGATATTTCCCCGGAGGGATGCCTTTTGCGCAGAATGTGCCATCCGCTGCGGTGCCGTTATTCGCATCCCTGTAAGGCGGCAAAGGGTCCGCACGGACCTGCCAGAGCGTTACGAGTGCCTCCTCCAAGGGATTGCCGCTAGGGCCGACGACACGACCGCACACGGTGCCGGTCCACTGCGGAACCATTTGCTTCATATAATCAGCTACGGTCAGCAGGTCATCGGGCGACGGCGGCTCGCTGCGAAGCAGCCGCAAGGCTGGTCCCGAAAGCTCCAGAGGAGCAGTCCCCGTGCAGATGCTGGTGAAGACCTTATTTTCACCAACGGGGTCGGCGTACACGAGGTAGCGGTTCCCGACTTCAAAGTCGTACCCGCAGTCCCCCATGCCCATTCCTGTTAGAACGGTGAAAGTGTCACGGCTGGGTCCACGGTACACATGGGTCGCTAGAACCGTCACCACCCTGTGAGCGCCATTCGGCGTGTACGACATTGCTGTCGGAGGGACCCCTATTGAGCCGGACTCGACCTCCTGCCGGATTACTTGGCCTTCGAAGATGAATTGCGACCGTTGCGAGTACCATTGTGCGACGTCTCGTACGCTGATTACAGTTGGCGGCGGCGGACTGCACATGCAACCCCCGCCTTCATCAGGCGCTGCGAAAAGGAGCGCCGCCATCAGGCAACACGGCAGACAGCCACGCCACGCTGCCTTTCCCATCTGCACCTCCCACTGCGCACGGTTGTTTTGATCAAACTTGCTTACATCGTGATGGACACCAGAAACGGCGGCAGTGTTTCAAATAGGTTAACTGGTATGCGTACTGCCTGCGCGGCTTCCCCTTCTCTATCGACACGTAGCACGCATATACTCGATTTCCGTAAGCGAAATATCGTGGCGGGGCGGCACGTAACTATTGCGATGGGCATACACGCCCACGTAAATGTCCGCCCGGTTGACCAGGTTCATCGAGAACTGGATCGGGTCGTAGCTGGCGGACTCTTCCTCCATCATCAGCGGGAACGTTCCCTGACGCAGGCATGCGTCCTTCACTTCCTCCCGGTGTTCAGGCAGGTCCACGATCGTACTGCTGATCATAACGCTCGGGCGCTCGGGCACGCGACGGACTCCCTTCGACGCTGGATGAGGGTCATTATAACCTTGAGTTCACCGGCCCCCGGCCGACCTGCCTACACTGGCTGGGGAACGATTCACTGACGTGGTATGATGATGGTGAGAGGCCAAGGCGATGACGACGAACCGAATCCAGATCAACCCGGCGGTGATGATGGGCAAACCGGTGATTCAGGGGACGCGAATCACCGTCGAACTGATCCTGCACAAGCTTGCCGAGGGAGCGACCGAAGGCGAGCTCCTCGAAGATTATCCGCACCTGGCGCCCGAGGACATCCGGGCGGCAATCGCCTACGGCGCAGCGAGCGTGGCCCACGAGGAAGTGGTGCTGCTCTCCGACGCTCCGGTCGGGCACCAACCCTAAAGCATGAACTTCCTGGCCGACGAGAGCTATGCGGGACCCGTAATTCAGGCTCTGCGCGAGGCAGGCCACGACGTCATCGCGATTGCCGAATTCGCTAAAGGCACAGTGGACGAACTGGTGATGAGGCGCGCTTTTGGCGAGCGGCGCATCCTTAGTCGTTCGCGGCGGCACCGACGTGGCCTTTTTGGCATCTCAGCGTGTCTCTGATTCCAGAGGGGCGCAAACATCCCGGCGACAAACGTCGGGTCGTATGCGCTGCGCGTATGCTCCAGCGCCGAGGCAGGATAGCGGATGGCGGTTCCGTGGCGGGATCGGACTTTCTGTTCTCTCCCCATTTTTCTCTTGACAAACCGGACAACATAGGCTAGGATTGTGCCGTGGGGTTAGGCAGGCGGCCAGGGCCTGCCGGATACGTTATGCTTGGAAGCCTTCCTCGGGTTTCGTCTGTGGTCCCTGCCTGTGGTTTCTGCCTTCAATCGCTGTCAAGGTGTCGAAAAGTCGGATGGTGTTCTAAATGTGGGCTGGTCATTGCCGACGATATCCCAGCCCTGAAGGGGCGGCCTAGCAAAGCCCAGGCTAACGGCCTGGGTGGAAGCGGTAAGAGGATATTTCATTTCCGGCCTCAAGCCCTGAAGGGGCGTGATAACTGCGAATCCCGTAGGTCGCCCCTTCAGGGCTGGACTCGGGAGACCACCTCCTTTCCCAGGCCGTTGGCCTGGGCTTTGCTAGGCCGCCCCTTCGGGGCTGTACGTTACAGAAGAATACCAGTTGCGAGCTTGAAAGACCGAGTTAACACATATTCAGGACACCGCCAAAAGTCGAGGAGTCACGGAGTCGAGGAGCTAAGAAGCCGAAGTACGGAAGACCGAGAACTCACCGCGACCCTCGTCCTTGAGCCACAAGCCAGGAAGGTGGCGGTTGGCTCCTCGACTGCTCGACTCCTCGACTCTTTGGCTCCAAAATTCAACGAACGATCCGGGAATGTCTATGAAAACAAAGGAAGAGGTAAAAAAGTCAAGAAGTCGAGTAGTCAGGTGCCCCTCACCCGGCTCGCTACTCTCGCCACCCCCTCCCCAGCCGGAGAGGGCCGTTGATGATGATTGTTTTCAGTATGCAAAAATCGTGGGAACGAAGCTAAGAAGTCATTGAAAACAAAGGAAGTCAGCTTTTGTAATGTGCAGAAACGAACCCAATTTTGAGCGCCAAATGCGCGGATTAGACCCCAGAAGCGGCTTTCTAGCGACCTTGCCCAATCCTGTCATTCCGACCCTGAGCGCAGCGAAGGGGAGAAATCTCGCATTGTCCCTGTTCTCGGCGAAACACCCAGGCAGAGCCGGATTCCTCGCGGAGTTTACCCTGAGCACCCAGAGCGAGATCCTTCGCTTCGCTCAGGATGACAGCGAAGGGCTCGGAATGACGGAGCCGAAAGAAACGCAAAATCGTGGGAACGAACTCAAGAAGTTGTTGAAAATAAAGGAAGTCACGTTCTGTAGAGTGCAAAAACGAACTCGAAACGAACCCGGAATTGCGTGTCAAATCCCGGATTTGACCGCAAAAGTGAGCTTGACGGGCGGAGACGAGCGGCAGCGAACGGGACAGCCCGCGGGCCGATGCGGGCTACCTGCGGCGTTGATACGTGAACATATACTCGGTGCGGTCGGGGTTGCGCGCGAAAATCTGGGTGGTTTCGAGCGAGTCGGCGAGGCCGTCGGCGGCCAAGCCCGGCAGCCGATCGTTCGAGAGCGCGAAGCCGCCGGGGTCGAGCATCAGCGCCATGTTCAGGCGGGCCAGCGCCTGTTCGAATTCCCCGAAGTAGACAAAGACATTCGTGCCGATGATGAGATCGAAACCGCCTTGCGATGCCCGGGCGGGACGCTCGATGACGATGTTGGTATCCAAAGGCGTGATGCGAAGCACGACGGCAGGGCGAATCTTCACGGCGCGAGTCTCGGTTTCCGCCGCGGCGCCGGCAGGAACGGCGATGGGCGGAACGGGTTCGCCGATGCTCGAGCCGAGTTTCTCCCAGTACTCGGTGAACGATTGGCGATATTGGTCCGTCATCCGCGCCGCGGTGTTCCAGGGAAGCTGGACGACGTAGGCGCGTCCGGCAGCAGCATTTTTCCTGGCTCGCGCGATATGAAAGTTGACCTCGGAACTGATGTCCAGGGTGTAGAGTTCGACGGAGGCCGGGTTCGAGAGGCCCAAGCGGACGAGGGAATCGAGAACCGCAAAGGGCTGAATCGTCTGCCGCGGGTAGAAATCGTTCCCCATTTCCTTGTTGGCAAAATCCAGTCCCGGCCCGACCACCGCCACGCGATGCACGGAACCCGGGTTCAGCAAGCCCTTCCGGAGCATGTTCGCCAGATGCTGGTCAATCAGAAAGTCAGGCCAGAGGTTGGTATCGAGGGAAATGCCGCGGTCCTCGAAAAGCTGGAAGCGCCCGCCGGCCTGCGTCTGGCTGATGTAGCGCCGGATTTCGTCGCGCATCCGCGCCAGGTTCGCCAGCAGGTAACTCTTGACCCGCGCCCGGTCTTTCGGCGTCGCGAAGGAGTAACCCTTCTTCTCGAGGAAGGCGCGCATGTGCGCGACGCCCTCGTTGGCGTGGCCGGAAGCCATGGCGCGCACCAGATCGTTGGCTCGATTCTCCGCGAAGGCGTTGACCAGCGTGCTCTGGCCGTACTTGAAAAGGTACGGGTCGTCGATGCGGTATTCCTTGGTGAAAGTGACCCCGAAGCGAAGCAGGTTTACAAGCGTGTCCTCTTCGCCGCGGTCGAGCCGCGCGCGGATCTCCGCGTCTTCCTTGTGCACCCAGTCGGCCCAACGCTCGGCGGTGAGCGGACTGGGAGCGTTCAGTTCCGCGGGAAGATTCGCGGCCCTGGCGCGGAGCAGGGGCTGTGCTTCCGCGAAAGACAAGTATTGTAGGCTACTCACAGAGTCCGCCGCCGCCCCGCCCGCAGCGCACAAGGAAGGGAGGATGAGGCATAGAAGGCAGCGTGGGAGATTCAATCAACTCCTCCAGGGGCATAGCCGCCCCGGCCGTGTCGATCTCCTAGCATAGCGCGAACCAAGCTTGCGCGGCGATCAATTCCAGGCGCGCGCGGCATCCGTGGCGCTGATCGCGTTGCGGAAGAATGCCGTGGGGCGCCTGATGAATCGGGTACTAGAGCGGTTTCGATTTAAGTATTTACATATCCACAGGAGGCAAAGTAATTTGTGCATTCGCTTGGGGAGACCGTATTGAGCAACTCCCCGATATCGTTCCAGAGGGTATCGATATCGCGCCTAGC